>Ga0302253_1001990_pt1 | contig 10891 bp, 6 predicted proteins | sample AAG_RA_Trp_MG_FD_193537 | JGI IMG/M metagenome (GOLD analysis project Ga0302253, IMG submission 193537) | Enriched activated sludge microbial communities from anaerobic digester in WTTP, New Holstein, Wisconsin, United States - AAG_RA_Trp | ecosystem: Engineered > Bioreactor > Anaerobic >... | reverse complement strand
GATAAAACTAAGCAAAACCTTGAGGGTTTAGCCGGTACCCATACTCGTCCCATCTCTTCGTTCTAACGGGATGACGAGACAAGAACATGAGAGGGTGCAATTGTTATACCGACTTGCTAACAAGTTCATTAAAACACGCAGACAAAATTCATTTCAATTTTTGTTAGCGGTTTGGTATTATATGAAGAAGTGGATGCATGGTGAGATTGCTTCGCTACGCTCGCAATGACGAGAGGGGGTAAATAGTTACTAAATTTTTACTCACCCCCTAGCCCCCCCTCTATGTAATAGAGAGAGGGGAATTAAAGGGGGTGAGTTGGAAAACCCTCAAGGTTTAACCGGCGATAAAGCTAAGCAGAACCTTGAAGGTTTAGCCGGTACCCATACTCGTCCCATCTCTTCGTTCTAACGGGATGACGAGACAAGAACATGAGAGGGTGCAATTGTTATACCGACTTGCTAACAAGTTCATTAAAACAATTCGCTTCGCTTTTGTTTTAAAACGGTTAGTCTGTCGGCATCTCGTCATTGCTGACGAGACAAAATTCATTTCATTCTTTTGTTAGCGGTTTGGTATTATATGAAGAAGTGGATGCATGGTGAGATTGCTTCGCTACGCTCGCAATGACGAGAGGGGGTAAATAGTTACTAAATTTTATAAATTCTAAAAATTATATTATTGTAAAACACAATATATACTTGATAAATAAGACATTATATTTATATAAATAAAATAATTTCATTTTTTTATAAGAATTTTTAACATTTTATTTCAAAATTAAAAAAAATATTATTACTTTTGCACCGTTAAAACTTTTAAAAATTTTATTATGAAAAATGTTGAATTTAATAACGAAGAACTGCAACAAATGCGTTCATTTTATGAAAAAGAATTGTATGAACTGGTCAGTAAATTTGAACATGTGAAAAATATTTTAAATAAATTGGGATATAAAACCAATATCGCACTTTCAAATCATAGACCATCAGAAATAGAAAATCAATTGTATGTAAACGGGATTACTGCAACTCCTCTTACAAAAGAGCCTAAACATAGAGGTAGAAAAAAAATTCAAGACAGAATGCAAAAAAATAAAAAAGATATTCAAAAATTGGCTGAATACGATAAGGATGTTAAAGAATATATAGATATTATGAATGACTCAAGCATTCCTGTAATAAAATTTAATACTTCAATACCTCTAAGTAAACGCGAAAAAAAATCTGTTACCGAAATAAAAATGGAAAATTATCGCAGAAATAAAAATATTTTATGGAGCAATTATGTTTATGATGTTATTAAACTAACAGGCTATCCTCTTACAGTAGATGAAATTCAAGACCGTTCTATAAAAGATTTGAATTTGAATAATGCAGAAAAAGAATCAGCAGCCTCTGCTATTCATTCATCCCTGTTTAGATTAAAACGGAATCAAAAAAGTATAAACAATTATGCCATCAAAGGAAGCAGAACTAGTTATTATGGCTTAACAGACTGGTACACCCAAGATGGTAAACTCTTAAAAAAATATATGCGTCCAGAATAGTTTTTAATCATTATAATAAAACTATATCTTGTGGTAATAAAAATAGTCTGATAAAAAATGTATCAGGCTATTTTTTTATTCAAATTATTATTCATATCTTTAAACCCAAAAAATTATCGTTATGAAGAAATTGTTTTTATTATCCTTAGGAACGTTAAGTTTTATATTTTCCAATGCTCAAATAACCTTTCAAAAAAGATATGGCATTGGTAACATGTTCGATTTTTTAACCTCTGTAGTTCAAAACACCGATAAAAGTTATTTGATGGCAGGATACAATATCAATTTGCTTGGATACGGTGTCAACCTTGTTAAAACAGACAGTACCGGTACAGTACTATGGGCTAAAACTTATCATAGCGGAAGTTTTTTATTGCCCTACAACGACTATTATCAACTGGGTAAATTAATCAAAACAGTCGATGGAGGTTATATTGCCTGTGGTACAAGAAAATCCGATTTTTTAATTATGAAATTAGATGCGAACGGAAATCTGACATGGGCAAAAGATTATAATAACGGCGGTACATGGCATTATTTACACTCCATAAAAGAAACCTCAGACGGTGGTTATATTGCCGTTGGAGAAATCAGACAAACAGCCAGCGACTCGCTCAATGCTTTTATTCTTAAAATTACCAGCAACGGTACATTGTCATGGGGTGGTACATGGAATAATAACGCTTACAATTCCGATGATGTATTTAATGATGTGGTAGAAGACCCCGGTAACGGGTACATTGCTGTTGGATATACTTCCGAGGTATTTGGTGCCGATACAACGTTAGATATTTTAACCATTAAACTTTCATCTACTGGTACCTTTACATGGGGATATACTATGGGTGATAATGGAAATGATGAATGTGCCAATTCCATTATTAAAAACAGTACTAACTTTTATCTTACAGGATATACCAGCCAAAGTGCATTAGGCAATGATGTATTTTTTATGGAAATGACCGGAAGTGGAACACAAAATTTTGTAAAAAAATACAGTTCCAGTTTGGTGAGTATGGGAATGAAAGTATTGCCCCTTACATCCGGTTATTCTATTCTTGCCAGCGACCTTTTCAGTTTTAATATTCAAAAAATTAATGTGGATGCTACCGGTAATTTTTTAAATGGGTATTCCTATTCGGGAAATTTTTCGTTTGCCATTAATGTGGACGGACAAAAGACGCAAGATGGCGGTTGGGTTATGGCAACCATGGGTAACGATTATTCCTATTATCTTTTTAAAGCCAATGCTACGGGAAGTACCGGATGTTATGAAAACACCTTTACTTCATCTACTACAACACTCAGTTTTACGCAAACAAGTTATAACGGTGTATATACTGCAGGTGCTTCAAGTGGTTCTCCATCGGTTACGGTTACAAGTTTTAGCATTGATACCATGATTACCGACTGTAATTTTGTTCCCTGTGATACACCCACTGTTACTATTTCACCAACCAATCCTACTATATGTTCCGGACAAAGTATAACCTTAACGGCCTCCGGTTCCAATGGTACTGGACCCTGTACCAGTTATTCATGGACAACAGGTCAATCTACTGCGGCTATCAATGTAAGTCCTTCATCAAGTACTACTTACACTGTGATTGGCTATGTAGGTTCATGCGCAAGTAAGCCCACCAGTGTAAATGTTACCGTAAATCAGACTCCTTCCGTTTCTATTAATGGTGATAATACTATTTGCAACGGTGAATCTACAACACTTACAGCCAGTGGGGCTACAACATATACTTGGACAGGCGGCAGTACTAATACCAGTATTACGGTTTCACCCAGTTCAACTCAAACGTATTGGGTAACGGGAACAACCAATAATTGCAGTAATACTGCAAGTTTTCAGGTAACAGTAAATGCACTACCCGATGCATCCATCAGTGGACCTATTTTTTCATGTGCAGGCGATACCATTACACTTACTGCCAATGGCGGAGACCAGTTCTCATGGTCAAATGGAAATACAAGTGCTTCCATTTCTGTTCATCCGACTACTTCCATATCTTACTCCGTAACAGTAACAAATACTTCTACCGGATGTTCGGCGACAGCCTCCCACAGCATAACTGTAAATCCAAAACCTGTTGTAACTATTACGGGTGATACCATTATTTGTGATGGCAACTCTACTACCATAACAGCCAGCGGAGCCAATACTTATCTCTGGTCAACCAACGAAACAACAAGCAGCATAACTGTTACTCCATCTTTAGGAACAACGTTGTATTATGTAACAGCAACCTTTACTACTACCGGATGCTTTTCGGTGAGACCCGTCTCTGTTCAGGTTGTTTCAGCACCAACTGCTCAAATAACAGGAACCAGCCCGATATGTCCCGGACAATCTACTACTTTAACAGCCAGTGGCGGAACATCTTATCATTGGAGTACTGGCAGTAACAACGCAAGCATTACTGTTTCCCCGTTAAGCGATTCGACCTATTATGTTACGGTATCCGCTGGAACATGCAGTTCAACTACAAGCATGACTGTCGTGATTAGTACACCTCCCAACGCTTCCATTTCAGGGTTAAACGCTATCTGTCAGGGTAATTCGGTTACACTTACTGCTTCCGGTGGAGATTCCTATTTATGGAACACCAGTGAGACTACTACCAGTATTAACCCAACTCCTACTACCACTACAACCTATTCTGTAACTGTTACCGATAATGCTACTCAATGTACGGCAACGGCTTCCCATCCTGTTACAGTTAATCTAAATCCTGTCGTTACATTCACAGGTGATACATCTCTTTGTGAAGGTGAATGTACAACCATTACAGCACAAGGTGGAAATCAATATACATGGGTAACAGGCGAAAATATAAATACCATTACCGTTTGTCCTCATTTAGGGCAAACCATTTATTATGTAACGGTAGTTAACACAACTACACAGTGTTTTTCTACCGATTCCATTCAAGTCAATGTATATCAAAAACCAACTGCGAATGCAGGTAATGATACTTCTATCTGCCAAGGTTCATCAGCACATTTATCTGCCAGTGGAGGTACATCTTACTTTTGGTTTCCAAGTACTGGGCTAAGCAGTCCTGCTATTGCAAACCCAACCGCTAATCCAACCGATACTACAACCTATCATGTTATTGTTACCAATACTTATAGTTGTAAAGATACCGACGTTGTTACGGTAAATGTTTCTAAAATTTATTCCTATGCCTTGCAATCAACTTCACCGAGTTGTTTTGGTATGAACGATGGCACAGCAAGCATTACTAACATTATTGGTGCTGGACCTTTTACCTATTTATGGAATGATGGACAAACAGGTAACACGGCTACCAATTTATCTGCTGGCATACATACCTTAACCGTTACAGATAAAATAGGATGTACCTATACTTATCAGGTTACGGTAACTCAGCCTGCTTCATTAACTGGAACTGCAGATATATCAAACGTTTCATGTTACAACGGAGCAAATGGTTCAATACATTTAAATATAACAGGCGGTACTACTCCCTATTCCTATTTATGGAATAATGGAAATCAAACTTCCTTTCCCACAAACCTGAATGTAGGCACATATTCCGTTACCATTACCGACTCACATAATTGCTCTTTGGTTTTGAACAACATTATTGTTGGTCAACCTGCATCTGCTTTAGCAGTATCTGAAGATTCAGTACAACATGCTTCGTGCTTTGGCAGTCATGATGGATTAATCATTGTTCATGGACATGGCGGTACTTCACCTTATCAATATTCTTGGTCAGATAGTACACATGCAAATTCCGTTGCGTTTCTGGCTGCTGGAAATTACACAGTTACTGTTTCTGATGACAACGGATGTATTGTAGTAGATACTGTAACTATTCTTCAACCCGAAGCAATTGTTATTCATTCTGAAATAACCAATGCTACCTGCACCGACGGCACCGATGGAAAAATAGTATTGATACTCACCGGTGGCAACCCACCCTATCAATACAACTGGTCAAACAATACTACATTGGCAACAGCAGAAAATTTACATGCGGGGACATATACTGTAACCGTTTCTGACCAATCCAATTGTACTGAAACAAATCCGTTTACTGTAAATGCCGATGATGCCGAATGCTTGAAAATTCCACAACTCATTACTACCAATGGGGATAATATTAACGACCTGTTTGAAATTCTTGGCATCCAATACTACCCAGAAGTTTCCATTGAGATATTTGACCGTTGGGGCGACAAAGTATTTTCATTTTCAGGTACTGGAACCGAGTATGCCAATCCTTCCAATCAGTGGGATGGTTCATATAAAGGTAAGAATGAATGTTCTCTATGCTCATACGTATATATAGTTAACGTCCATAATGGAAAAGACCCATATCAGGGTATTGTAACAGTAAAAAAATAATTCTTTAAGGATTACTTCATAAAAAATATGAAATCAGGAAACTTTATGTATTACGCCACAGGAAAGAGATTTTGAAGCACCGGTCACGGAAGTAAGAACATTGGGCATATTAAGCCACCGTAACAATCCAATAAAAGCAAAAATTAAGGCTTCTTTAAATTCAACTAACATCTTTGATGGAACAATTATTTCCACATCAACCTTTGACTGAATGCATGAAATCAGAAATTTATTATATGCTCCGCCACCTGTAATCAACATTTTTCCTTTATTAGAAATATTCTTCGCAATTTGTATGGCTATATGTTCATACACCGTAGTTAGTTTATCTTCAATGGTGCATGAATAGCGATATAATATGGGTAAAAAATTCTGCTCTACCCATTCTCTGCCAAGTGATTTAGGAAAAGGAGATACATAATAATCCAACTTATTTAATTCGTTCAGTAATTTATTGTTAATAGTTCCACGACAAGCAAGTTTCCCATCTGTATCAAATGCAAGATTACGCTGTGCAGCCAATTCGTTCAATACCATATTGGCAGGACAAACATCAAAGGCAATACGTTTGTTTTTCTTTTTGAATGAAATATTGGCTATACCACCCACATTAAGGCAATATTCGTAGTCGGCAAAAAGCAACTCATCGCCGATAGGCACAAGCGGTGCACCCTGTCCGCCAAAAGCAATATCAAGGGTACGAAAATCACTGATGGTCGTTATACCTGTTCTGGAAGCAATAAAAGCACCATCTCCCAACTGAAAATTAAAATGACGGGTTGGTTCATGAAAAACAGTATGCCCGTGTGAAGAAATAAAATCAGGTTGTATGTTTACTGTATGTATAAAATTAACAACACATTCGCCCAGATAAGTACCATATTCTTTATGCAATTTCAAAAAATCATACGCAGAAAGCGTTGGTGCAGTGGTCAGTTTCTTTTTCCATTGATGGGAATAAGGTATAGTTTTAGCATTCAATATAGCATAATGCCATCGATTGGTTTTGTAAAACTGACATAGTGCTATGTCAAGTCCATCTATGGATGTACCAGACATCAATCCTATAACCGTATATTTCATCATAAAGGCAATAGTTTCATGATTTATTCTTTTATAGAATTTCTATAGGCAGTTTGACAAAAAATGACGTTCCTTTATTAACTTCAGATTCAAACGCTATCGTTCCATGTAACAGGCTTACCAATTCTTTAACAATGCTTAATCCAAGCCCTAACCCTTTTATTGCATTTTTTTTCGCCGATTCTCCGCGATAAAAGGTCTCAAAAATATGGTCTATGTCCTTTGGAGATATGCCCACGCCCGTATCCTTAACAAAAAAGATAATGTTCCCATTTTCAATCATAAACCCTATTTCAATTTCCCCTTGCTGAGTATAATTAACTGCATTGGATAATAAATTTATTAATATCTGTTTCAACTTATTCTCGTCTGTTTTAATAAGAAAATTCTCATACGTATTATCATAAACTATTTTCAACGGTATATCGGGTTTTTGATTGTTAAATTGTCGCATCAGGATACATTCATTTATCAAATATGCAGGGTTTACAGTGTTCAACATTAATTTTTCTTTATGCGATTGAAGTTTAGAAACTTCTACGATATCATCGATGGTTTGCAACAGTTGACGGGCACTTTTAGCAATAATTTCTGAAAACTGTTTAATTTTTTCTTCGTTCGTTTCATTTTGCAATAAATCAGAAAAACCGACAATGGCGTTCATAGGTGTACGGATTTCGTGACTGAGGTTCGAAAGCAACAATGATTTAAACTGAGCGTTTGCTTCTGCTTTTTGATTGGCTTCATTCAGTTTGTTGTTCATTTCCTGTAGAATTTCGTATTGCGATTCAAGTTTTTGATTCATATCTGTTAACATTTGTATTCGCAGATTACGTTGTGTGATATCAATTCCTATCAACACAAATCCATTGTTAACCTTAGCATAATTTACTGTTTTGGAAACAAACCATAATACAAAATGTTTTTTATTGCTTTTGGTAGTAAACTCGCTTTCTATTTCTTCATAAACAAAATTATCTGATGGAAGTCTTTTTAAAAAATCCACAACATCGGTGTTTTCCGAAGATTGAAATAAAAAAGAACGTATATTTTTTTGCTTCAATTCTTCATCAGAAAATTCCGAACTCTTCGTAAAATACTGATTGGTTGAAGTAATCATATATTGAACATCTGTAAAGACCATATAAATATGATTGTTTTGAAATACTTGCTGAAGTATGTATTCTGTTTCTATAAGTTTTTCCTTTGCTTTACGGTTAAGCCAGTTTTTATGCTGATGAACCATGAGCATACCCAACAATACTGTTGCAGGAATATAAATAAAAAATAACGGAAGGCTGATGTGTTTTAATACCAACCATTCTTTTCCAGAAGGAAGAAAAACAACACACAACGCCATGATAAAGTGCACAAGTACACCCAGACATAATAATTCGATAACATATTTTTTTTGCTCCCACTGTGGACGAAAATATCGCCATAATAATCCGATGGCAGATGAAGTAAGAATAACAGCCAGCCCCATATACATGCCTTCACCACCCTGTATTATACGAACTGTTATAGCCGTGATGGCCGTTAATATAGTAGGAATAAAACCAAAAAACAATCCTGAAATAGAAAGCAATACTGAACGTAAATCAAAAAAAATAAATTTGGAATAATAGGCGGGATTGAACATAAGCACAGTTATAAATAACGAAAGAAGCAAACCAGCAAAGATTTTATTTTTCCACGATGGTTTTTCAAATTTTAGCCATATATAGTTATACAATAAAATAAAACACAACAAAATGACTACATTGTGCATTATTTCTATATAAAAAGATTTGTCCATTTACTTCACCCTAATAAATGTTCAAAAATACATGATTTCATTAAAAATAAAAAAAAATAACGAAATAAAAAACCTCATATCAGTAATAATTCAGAAAATCAAAAAAAGTAAAACTTCGTAATAAATATTTATAAACATCCATACTTTTTTTTCTTAAAAATACGTACCTTGCGGGGTTATTAATTAAAACAACATGATGGATATAGAAGTCATTCGTAAAGATTTCCCACTCCTGCATCAAAAGTCATATCAACGGACCATAGTATATTTTGACAATGCCGCTACTACACAAAAACCGCAAACAGTGATAGACACGACGCAGGAATTTTATTCAAAATACAATAGCAACATACATCGTGGAGTACACTTTTTAAGCGAAAAAATGACAGAGGCTTATGAAAATGCCCGTAAATCGGTAAAACAATTTATCAATGCCAAACATACGCATGAAATTATTTTTACCTCCGGTACTACCGAATCCATTAACCTTGTTGCTTTTTCGTTTGGCGAAGCTTTTATTCACGAAGGGGATGAAATAATAGTTTCTGAAATGGAGCATCACAGCAATCTTGTTCCATGGCAAATGCTTTGTCAACGAAAAAATGCCAAATTAAAATTTATTCCATTAACCTTTTCTGGCGAACTCGATTTGAATATACTTCCACGATTGATTACTGAAAAAACAAAACTCGTGGCTGTAAATCATGTGTCCAATAGTTTGGGAACGATTAATCCCATAAAACAAATTATTGATACGGTACACAAATATAAAATACCTGTGCTTATAGACGGTGCTCAGGGCATTCAACATCAACCGGTAGATGTACAAGCATTGGATTGTGATTTTTATGCTTTTTCTGGACATAAAATTTATGGTCCTACAGGAATAGGTATATTATATGGAAAAGAAAATTGGCTTGAACAAATGCCTCCATACAAGGGCGGTGGCGATATGGTTAAGGCTGGAAAAGTTACTATGGAAAAAGCCGAATATGCCGATTTGCCTTTTAAATTTGAAGCAGGTACTATCAATTTTATTGGTGCCGTAGGATTGGCTGCCGCCTTCAAATATCTTGAAAACATCGGTAGAGAAAATATTCTGACTTATGAAAAAGAATTGTATCAGTATGCTGTCAGTCATTTTCAATCTGTCGAAGGCATTCGTATTGTAGGTACTGCCCTTAATCGAACCAGCATTATTTCTTTTATATTAAATAAAATACATCCGTTCGATACGGGCATGATGCTTGACAAACTGGATATAGCCGTCAGAACAGGCAACCACTGTACTCAGCCCGTTATGAACTTTTTCGGCATAGACGGTACGGTTCGCATTTCATTGGCTTTTTACAATACCTATGAAGAAATTGATTATGCGATAGATTGTATAAACAAAGTTAAAAAACTTTTTGCATAATGGCTACCATAGAAGAAATTCAAAAAGAAATTGTTGCAGAATTTGAAGGCATAGGCGACGATTGGATGGATAAATACAATTATATAATTGAATTGGGAAAAAGTTTACCTCCATTAGACGAAAAATATCGCTTACCTGAAAATTTAATTCAGGGATGCCAATCGCAAGTATGGCTTGGTGTGGCATACGAAAATGGAAAATTGTTTTTTTTCGCCGATAGCGATGCCATTATTACCAAAGGAATGATTGCACTATTGTTGCGTGTTCTGTCAGGACAATCGCCCAACGATATTTATGAAGCCGATTTATGGTTTGTCGAAAAAATTGGTCTTTCATCTCATCTTTCTCCCACACGTTCCAACGGACTTTTGTCTATGATTAAGCAAATTAAAATGTATGCTTTGGCATATAAAACCAAATATAATGTATAACCATGATAAATAAAGACGATTTATCTGTCCAAATTGTCAACGCACTGAAAACAGTTTATGACCCTGAAATACCCGCCAATGTTTACGATTTGGGACTTATTTATAACGTTCAAATAGATGATAATGCCCATGTAGAAATAAAAATGACGCTTACCTCGCCGAATTGTCCTGTTGTTGATGGCATGCTTCAGGAAATTTATGATAAAGTGAAAGCCATTGATGGAGTTG
>Ga0302253_1001989_pt1 | contig 10905 bp, 9 predicted proteins | sample AAG_RA_Trp_MG_FD_193537 | JGI IMG/M metagenome (GOLD analysis project Ga0302253, IMG submission 193537) | Enriched activated sludge microbial communities from anaerobic digester in WTTP, New Holstein, Wisconsin, United States - AAG_RA_Trp | ecosystem: Engineered > Bioreactor > Anaerobic >... | reverse complement strand
GCGGGATCGATCGACTCGAGGAATTCGCAGACGCCCTTCTCCTCGCCTTCGGTGACACGGAGGATCACATCAGAATAGCTCTCGCCCGGCCGCTTCTGCGCCTTCAGCGCATTGTATGCCGATTCTTTGATGTTGATGGTCTTGGTCACCATGGGGGATACTATGTGTATACACAGTTATACAGGTTTCGGGAGCGGTATCACCTTCACCCCGCACCCCCATCCATAAAACCGATCAGCACCAATACTCAGTAACCAATGGACTCCATCGACACCTTCTTCCCGTACAGCGAATACCGCCCGGGCCAGCGCACCATGCTGGAAATGGCCGCAGCCGTTGCCCGCGACGGCGGCATCGCCATGATCGATGCCCCGACCGGCTCCGGGAAGTCGAGCGTTGTCGCCTCGCTCCTTGCGGAACGGAAGAAGCGGAAGATCGTGATCGCGGTCAGGACGATCAGCCAGCTGAACACCTTCATCCGCGAACTCGAGCTCGTCCGGAAAAAACAGCCGCAGATAAAAACCGTGTACCTTATCGGCAAGAAGAGCATGTGCCCGCTTGGCGGCGAGGGGGACGTGTACCGCCGGTGCGAGGGGGTCAAGGCGTTCTCGAACTCGCTGATGCGGGACCGGGCGGAGAAGGGAGCGCTCAACCCGATAAAAGACCCGTTCATCGTCCAGCAGATCCGGCGCATGGACAAGGAACACCCGCTCCTCTGCCCGTACTATATTGCAAGTAAACAGTTCGTGCCGGCCGAGACCATGGGTGTCCGGATGATCCCCTCGGCCGATCTGAAGAACCGGGCCGATCGGGTGATCGCAAACCCGGTGCCGCCAAAAGAGCTTGGGGAGGTCTGTGGCCAGTGCTGCCCGTACGAGCTGATGATGCAGGCCGCCCGGACGGCAGACGTGGTCATCCTCAACTACCACCACCTCTTCGACCGGGAGATCCGGGAGCAGCTGTACGCGAACCTCGGGGTGGAGCCGCAGGACGTCCTGCTCCTCGTCGACGAGGCGCACAACTGCGGGGACACCATCACCGGGATCATGACTGCGACCATGGAGCAGAAATATCTCGAGCAGGCCTCCCGCGAGCTTGCCGGGATAGCCCGGAGCCGGCACAAGGGGGCCGAGGCGGTCCGGCACGTGCTCCCCCGGCTCACCGAGTTCATGAAGGGCCTTGAAAACTCCCACGAGGCCGAGGACTGGTTCGACCCCGCGATCTTCGAACGGATGATCGTGAAGGAGTCGCTGTACAAGTCCCTGGACGAGATTGTCGACGACCTCATCGGGATCGCCGAATCGATCAGGGAGAAGAACCAGAAGGCCGGGCAGTACCGCGAGACTGCCATCGAGGGGCTCACGGAATTCCTCCTCCGGCTCGCGCAGTCCGCGTCGGACCCCTCATTCCTGACCGTGTACCGGAAAGGGGAGGGCGGGATCACGCTCGAAGTCAGGAGCATCGACCCGGCCGCGGCGCTCACCGATGTCTGCTCGCAGCATGCCTGCGCCGTGCTGATCTCCGGCACGCTCTCGCCCGCGGAAAGTTTCCGGAAGTTCTACTTCGGCGACACACCGGTCACCACCCTCTCCCTGCCCAACGCGTTCCCGAAGGAGAACCGGCTCGTTGCCTGTGCAAACGACATCACCACCGCGTACTCCATGCGGCAGAATAAGGAGAACTCCTTAAAAGTCGTGGAGTACATCCGGGCATTCGCGGCGCTCAAAGGGAACCGGGCGATCTACTTCCCGAGCTACCAGATCCTGGAATCCTATGCGGAACTCGCCCGTCCGCACCTGCGGGGCCGGCAGATCTTCATCGAGCCCCGCGATGCCGCGGATGCCGGCGCCGCACTCACGGCATTCCTCTCCCTCCCGCAGCGGGGGGAATCGGGGATCCTGTTCGCGGTCTGCGGCGGGAAGTGGAGCGAGGGGCTCGATTACCGGGGCGAGATGCTGAACGGGGCGATGGTCATCGGCCTCCCGCTTGCCCCGTTCAACAGCGTCCGGAAGATGATGATCGATTATTTCCGGCACAAGTTCGGTGCGGAAGGCGAGTTCCTCTGCTACACGCTGCCGGCGATCAACCGCTCGCTGCAGGCGCTCGGCCGGGTGCTCCGCACCCCGGATGACCGGGGCGTGCTCGTGCTTGCCGAGAAACGGTTCCTCGAGCCCCGCGTGAAAAGCGCCCTGCCCGGCTGGATCCGGGAGGAGATGGTCGCGTGCGATGCCGCGGGATTCCGGGAGGTGGCAGGGCAATGGCAGTGACGAGCGGCTCGTGCCGGTTCGGGCTCCGCTCCGTCCGCGTGGAGTGGAGCGGCAATACGGTATACCGGGTGCAGTTCGCGCCAACCGGGATCCCCGGGGACGTCCCCGGGCCAATCCGGCAGTTCTGCGCCGGACGGCCGACCGACCTTTCGGTGCTCGATGCCCCGACCCTCCATGGCGACGAGACATACCCCCGGATCTACCGGGCGGTCCGCGCAATCCCGTACGGAAGCACCGCAACCTACGGTGAGATCGCTGAATCTGCCAGTACCCATCCCCGCGTGGTCGGGCAGGCCATGGCCCGGAACCCGGTCCCGCTCGTGGTCCCCTGCCACCGCGTTGTCGCCGCAGACGGCATCGGCGGTTTCTCGCCCGACATCGCGATCAAGGAGGAGCTGCTCGCCATGGAGAGGAAAGCGGTACGCAAACTACAATTGGACAGCCGGACAAACCGATCAGGGACACAGTAAGAGAAGATTTCATTTCCATGGCACCGCATCCTACCATCCCGGCCGGAGAGTATTGCACGAAGAGCCTACCGGCAGGAACCAGGCCCCGGCGTACCGGGTGGTGCCGGTTATGAGATCGGCGGTCATCCTCGTTGGCGGGGAAGCCCGGCGCGCAAACGGGCAGGAGAAATATTTCTTCCGGTACCAGGGGAAGACCTTCATCGAGCGGCTCACCGATACCCTCCGCGGTGTCACGGACGAGATCATCATTGTTGCAAAGAACCCGGAGCAGTGCCGGCGTTTTGACGCACTGCAGGATGTGCGGTGCATCCCGGATATCCGGCAGGGGATCGGCCCCATCGGCGGGCTCCATGCCGGTGCATCCGCGGCAAACGGCAGTCTCCTCTTCGTCTCGGCATGCGACATGCCCTGCCTCGAGAGCTCCGTTGTGTCGTACCTGTTCGATGCGATCGGCGACGCGGACGCGGCGATCCCGTGCTGGAACCAGGACATGCTCGAACCGCTCCATGCCGTGTACCGGCGGCATGTCCTGCTGCGGTACCTGGAGAGCCACGAATCCTACTCCCTCCGCCCCATGATCCGGAGCTTCAATACGCGGTACATCCCCGTCGAGGAACTCCGCCGGCTCGACCCGAAACTCAGGACCTTCACCAACATCAACAAACTCGAGGAACTCGACTGGATCAACAGCCCGGGCAGCAAAACCTGAAAAAAACGGGCGAAAATTCGCGGGAAGTACATCGTAATAATTTACTATATAAATATATGCAATGAGATCCACGTATTCTATTGTACAACAGCAGAATGCGCCACACATCATGGAGTTACTGGGGATGACTGCACGTGCGTGAACACCTCTTTGACGAATTTGAGGAAGTCCTGCAGCTCTTCATCATCGCCGCTGCATGCATCGGGGCGATCCTTACCACGGTCTTTTCCCTCACGCACGGCATCACCGAAGTCTTCCCCTTCCTGTACATCCTCCCCATCATCCTCGTTGTCTACTTTTACCCGAAACGGGCCATCATCTTCTCGCTCTGCATCGGCCTCATGTACATCAGCCTCGTCTTCCTCCTCGCGTCCCACAACACGAACCTGATGGTGATTGCCACCGCGTGGTTTGCCATCTTCATGACTATCGGCGTTGTTGCCGCGTCCTATGCCAACCGGCTCCTTGCGGAGAAGCACCGCATCCGCCACATCATCGACAACTCGCAGGACGGGATCTTCTGCTTCGATATCTCAAGCGGAAAACTGATCGAGATCAATACCAAGTTTGCCATGCAGCTGCGCTTCGAACGCTCGGAACTCCTCGGAACGGAGATCTCCCGGATCTGGACGGATGCCACGGAGCGGGAGAGGTTCTCGAATCTGGTCATGAGCGAGAAGAAACCGATCGAGACGGAGATCCTGCTCCGGGCAAAAGACGGAACCATTCTGCGGTTTGTCATCTCCCCTCTCGAGATCACGCACGACCGCATCCTCTGCTCTGCGGTGGATATTACGGGCGAGAAGATCGTTGACGAGGAGATCAGGAAAACCCTTGACGATCTCGAGGAACAGGTCAGGGCACGGACAGCACACCTCGAACGGATCAACGAGGAACTCAAGGCAGAGATTCTCGAGCACCGACGGTTCGAAAATACCATGCTCGAGGACCGGAAGAGCATCCGCGATGAAGAGGAGATCCCATGAATCCCGGCATGACGGCTCCCCAGCGGCACCAGATTTCGTGGGCGGTTGCCATCCTCGCCACGATCGCGCTCGCTGTGTACTCGACCATCTACTCGCTGACGCACGGTATCTACGAGGTATTCCCGTTCCTGTACTTCCTGCCCATCATCCTCTTCGTGTACCAGTACCCGAACCGGGGAGTCCTCTTCTCGCTTGGCCTTTCCACGGTCTTTTTATCACTCGTCTATTTTTACAGCACCTCAAACACCACGTTCATCGCTGTCTCAACCGCATGGTACGTGATCTTCGTCACGATCGGGGTCGTCACCTCCTCGTTTGCCGAGGGCCTGAAAGCCGAGGAACGGAAATACCGGGGGATCTTCGAGAACTCGCAGGCCGGGATATTCACTTTCGATCTCACGACCCAGGAGATCCGGGAGACCAATGCCAAGTTTGCCCGGATGCTCTCCTACGAGCGCGAGGATCTCATCAACCGGAACCTCTCCCAGATCCTGTACGATGCAGACGGGAAGATATCCTTCATCCGGAGCATCGCCGAAACGTCCCGTACCGGCGATACCGAGCTCTTCTTCCATACCCGCGACAGTTCCGTGCGGCAGTTCCTTATCTCCGCCTCGCTCTCCCCGGGCAACATCGTGATCTGCTCGGCCATCGATATCACCGAGCGCAAGATCGCCGAGCAGGTGATTGCCAAGGCACGCGAGGATCTGGAGCAGCGCGTGAAGGACCGTACCGAGGAGCTGACGCAGGCAAACGAGATCCTCAAGTCCGAGATCCAGGAGCGGAAGCGGTTCGAGGCGGCGATCCAGCTCGCCAACCGGAAGCTCAACACGCTCTCGTCCATCACCCGCCACGACATCCTCAACCAGATCACCGCCATCGTCATGTACCTCTCGCTTGCGGAGGAGTCGGTCTCGGACCCGGGCGTTATCGATCATCTCAAGAAGATCGAGAAGGTCACCGAGCTTATCCAGAAACAGATCCGGTTCACCCGTGACTACCAGACAATCGGGGAAAATGCCCCCCAGTGGCAGAATGTCGCCCTCACCATCGACAACGCTGTGGGCGGCCTCGACCTCAAGGGGATCCGGATCGAGAAGGATCTCGGCAACCTCGAGGTCTTCGCTGACTACCTGCTCGAGAAGGTGTTCTACAACCTTGTGGAGAATACCGTACGGCATGCCGAGAAGGCGACCGTTATCCGGTTCACGTATCGCCGGGACGGCGACGAACTCGTCCTCCTGTGCGAGGATGATGGTGTGGGCATCCCGGAGGGGGCCAAGGAGCGGATCTTCAAGCGGGAGTATTACCGGAACACCGGCTACGGCCTCTTCCTCTCGGACGAGATCCTCAGCATCACCGGCCTCACGATCCGGGAGACCGGCGAACCCGGGAAAGGGGCCCGGTTCGAGATCCGTGCGCCGAAGGGGACCTGGCGGCTGGCAAACCCGGACCACCATTCCTGATCAACCGGGATCCGACCCATGACTGATCGGCTGGAAGGCACGCACGGATCCTCCCACCAGTACCCTGATAGCGTTCCTTCGTACTACCACGAGATGACACTCCCCTGCATATGGGACGAGGGCATCCTCTGCCGGATCAACAGCCTGCCCGGCCTTTCCGGACGTGAACGGCATGCATTCATCACCGGTATCAGTACGGAGAGTGCCGGGACGCTGAAGCTCTTTGCCGGGCGGATGGCCATGCTCGCCGTCCGGAAAAAGGATCCCGGCATGCTGGTCGCCGGGCTCGCGGCCATGGGGCTTGCCCTCATCCCGGCCGACATGGAGGGGCAGCGGATGGCTCTCTGTGAGCTGACCCAGCTGCACAACAGCGCCCGGAAACTCGGGCTCGATCCTGAGTCGTTGTTCCATGAAGCCGTCGGTCTCGCGGGAACCGGGAGTGCCGCGATCCTCGCCTTCCTGGACCGTGAGCCGCGGAACCAGACCATTGAATGCATGGGGTATTATGAGGTGGAAGGCCCCTCCGGTCTCATCTACTGGTCCGGCGACTGCCCGGTTGCGGAAGGGCTGCTGTACGACCGGCCCATGATCCCGGACGATCTGCGGACTTTCTGGGCAGGGCATGATATCTCCCTGTTTTATCGCGGCCTGTTCGAAACTGCAAAGCCGGTCCTCTCCGGCCTCTCCGGCGATGAACGCGGCCGGGTTGAGCAGCTGCACATGGATGCATTCCGGGCGGGAAGCCGGGACTCCCGGGTCATCCTCGGGCTCAGCTGGCTTCACTCCGTCCAGGCAGTGCCGGACCTGCAGACACTCATGCTCACTCCTGGTTCACCGGAGCAGGCCCGTGCCGATGCAGCCGCAGCCCTCTGGAACATCGCAGCAGATGAGAGATCTCCTGAAACGCTGCTGTCGATTCTCGCTGCTTCATCCTCATCGTATACCCGGCAGGCCGTAGTGACAGCACTCCGGGAATTCCCGGCCGGTGACGCGGAGCCCGTCCTGAAAAAAGCACTTCTGGACCGGGACAGGACGGTCCGCACCGAAGCCGTGTACTCCCTGCTGGCGCAGCGCGGCATGACGGGCGACCAGCTGAACTGGCCGCGGTTCATGAGCGATCTCATGCTCGGCAGGCCGGAAGCGGTCGCGGAGATCGAGCGGCAGATGGCGGGGAAATAACGGACGCAGATAAGGTCTTGTGTAAGGGGGGTGACGATCTTATCGTGGTATCAATAATTTTCCGTGAAAACAGCATTCCGCTTCATATGATGGAAGGGGTTGCCGCCTCAACACCCCCATAGAGGATGCTACGCCGCCGGCGAGATGGGAAGATTATATCGTTGAGGTGGAAGAGTCGATCAGGGATGTGATGCTGCCATATAATACGATAGCAGGAGCACATGAAAGAATCCGTAAATCAACGATGTCCTTTGTTATCGTCCCGGGAATATAAGTTGGCGTACTGCTGCAGTTTTCAGTGTCAGAAAAAAAAGAACAACCAAAAAATATTTCGGTATGTTTATGTAATACCAATATAATTACATTTGACAGAGCCAATTAATTATCTTCTTTATTCGGAACAATACTATCAGATGACAAAACAGGTGGACAATTTTGGATTTTCCTTCACAGGACAATCACACTATGCCAATAAGACCAGAAAGGAATAATGTCCGGATCGCTATCAGTATTGTTTTGGGTGCCTTGGCATTCGGGATTGGCGGTTATCCATTGGGTATTGATATGTACCAAGAGGGAAGCAGTATTGTTTTCTTGGGAGTTACATTTTTCCTTATCGCTGCTTTCTGGGGAGGTATTCTGGGCCTGCTGACAAAAAACAAATCCAATGTTATCCTGCTGACGGCAGCAGGTTTTATCGGAGGAATTGCCTGTTTATTTGTAGCAAATATAGGGGGGCTCATATTAATTATGCTGATGAGATGGTTGTTATTACTAACGCCACCTTTGTTCCTTTTTTTAATATTCTATTGTTTTAAAAAGAAAGACAAAATAACGGCTGCTGCTTTTATAATGCTTTTCATTTATGTATCTGTTGACTGGATATTGATGTCTGGTAACCGATTAATCGCGACTCAATTCTCAATGTTTGCACTCCATGCGTTTATTTTTGCGTTAACCGGTCTGATACTTGGTTATTCATATGGATGGGTAATCGGGAAAACGAAGACGATGGCAGTATTCGGCCTCGTTGGTCTTTCGTTGGGATCCTACTGGATTACCATCCTTCATCGTCTCTTCGAAAGTACGAATAATGCAGTTTACGGTTATGTTATTGCATACATTTTCCTTTCAATAACCTCAGGTACATTTTTGGTGGCCGGGTTGTTCTGGCCGGAAAAAGAGATACAATCAGACGCTGTCATCTGTCCTGCAAACGGGATTCCTGAAAAACCTGCCGGTTCGGAGCCCGTTCAGTAAATTTTAACGATATGCAGGGGTTATCATATCGCCCGGCACCAAAATACCCGGACTACGGATGCATGTCCTGAATCACTGACTGTAACAGGAATTACACGATAATCAGCTCGTCCGATAATTATAACGGCGTAAATTTCAGAGGATCGCTCCAGCTCGGGCAGAAATCCTACTTCAGTATCACGGCAGTCTGTTCGGATACCAGGGCGGGAGAGATGCGGTTTTCCCAACATCCCCGGCAGTTTTTTTAGAAAGGAATTGAGAATATCCTCAGATATTCTTCTTCCTTCCGCTCGCGTCCCGCATGTAGTGGCCGAACTCGCTCTTGAGAAGTTTGTCGCCGGTGAAGACCGGGCCGTCGCGGCAGACGCGGAGACCGGACGGATCGATGCAGCAGGAGCCGCAGACCCCGACACCGCACTTCATGTACCGGTGGAGGGAGAATTCTGTCTTGTGGGCAATGCCCTTCTCATCCACTTTGGCGAGCACGGCCCGCATCATGACCTCCGGCCCGCAGACCGCGATCCGGTCATAGGCACCGAGGTTCAGGTCGTCCATGAGCTGGGTGACAAAACCTTTCGTCCCGAGCGTGCCGTCGTCCGTTGCGATGATGACGTCCGTCAGTTCGTCCAGCTGGTCCATGAAGAGGAGCTCGTTCTCGGTCCGGGCGCCAAGGAGCATGGTCATGACGCAGTCGGCCCGGGCAAGGGGCAGGAGCGGGGCGGCACCGACGCCACCGGCGATCGCGAGGTACTTCTCGCCTTTCGGGAACCCGTTGCCGAACGGCCCGCGGATCCCGATCTTCCCCCCCTCGCCGATATCGAACAGGGCCGAAGTCGCGTCCCCGACCTTCTGCACCGTGATACTGTTCTCCGAGGAGAGCGCCATGGGGATCTCATCCGTACCCGGTACCCAGACCATGACAAACTGGCCGGGGACAGAGGGGAACGGGATGTCAAACCAGAAGGTCCGGACGGACGGGGTCTCCTGCTTCACCCGCTGTATGGTGACCGTAGCCGGCAATCCTTCAGCCATGGGCGCACCCCACGATCTCATCGGCGCTGATGCCATCTTTTGCGTACAGTTCTCCCGCGATCTTCGAAAAGATTGTGACGTCACTGTGCACGGCGCTGCCGATCTCGACAGCCCGGGCACCCGCCATCATCATCTCGAGCACGTTGTCGGCACTCGCGATCCCGCCGCACCCGATGATCGGGATCTTCACCGCCTCGTAGAGCTCGTACACGCACCGGACCGCAACCGGGAAGACGGCACTGCCCGAGAGGCCGCCGAAGCGATTGCCGAGCACCGGCCGCCGCAGTTCCGTGGAGATCCGCATGGCCTTCACGGTGTTGATCGCGACAATCGCGGTCGCCCCGCCGCGCTCAGCGGCCTTCCCGATGGCGGTGATGTCGGTGACGTTCGGCGTGAGCTTGACCCAGGTCGGCGCACCGAGCCTGCTCACGGCCCGCGTGCAGGCTTCGACAAGGTTCGGATCGCTGCCTATCGCCGCCCCGTATCCCTCGGCATGGGGGCAGGAGAGGTTCAGCTCGAAGCCGGCCGCTTTTCCGGCAAACCACCCGGCAACCGAAGCGAATTCCTCCGGTGTCCCGCCGAAGATGCTGACAACCACCGGTTTTTTGGCCAGCGGTACCAGCTCGTCCACGAACTCTTTCGAGGGATTGGGGAGGCCCATCGCGTTCAGGAGCCCGTCCTCCAGCACCACGAGACAGGGGCCCGCATGGCCGTCCTTGGGGGAAGGCCCGATTGATTTCGTGACAACGCCGCCAGCGCCGAGCGTGAGCATCCGTGACAGGGAGGCCCCGGTCGTGCCGAGCACACCTGCTGCAAGGAGCAGGTGGTTCTCCAGGGTCACGCCGCCGACCGTCACCTTGCCGGGCCTGAGAGTTACCATTCACCAGAAATTGGTTGTTAAAAATATATAGAACAGCTCAGGAGAGATGATCGGTTCCTGCGATGACGCTCCCCCGGGGGATGTTGTGGATCATCAGACTTGAATGTCGGCGAAGCAACCTTCGATTTGAAGAGGTAGTGTCAACCTCTTCGAACTCGACACAATAGAATTGAATTTGTGATGAACGGCCGCCACAATCGAAGAACCTGATGGTTCTTCTCATCCTCATGGTTCTGATGAACCATTCGGACCCCGAAGGGCGCCCCGCGGCGGCTTTCAATACGCTTCAAATTAACCAGAGACATGTATCAAGTTTTCACGTATGGTAATTGCCCCGCCGTGCCTCGGAGAGGCCCTGAGGCGGGGAGACCTCAAATATATCCACACGTTGTGTGTTTTAATCGTCCACATATGAACAATAGAATTCAAACTCATTTCTCCCCGGCCTGAAAGATAATCCGGCTACAGGTGCCGTATGCAGTCCATCTCTGCACTGCCGGAAAACCACCGCCATCCTGCAATGTTACGCAATCATCGCTCACTTTGCCGGTGTGCCACCCAGCACGCTGTGCCGGTAGCCGTACAGGTAATAGATGACGAGGCCGATGGCGAGCCAGACCACGAAGCGGAGGAGCGTTACCAGCGGGAGGACAGCG
>Ga0302253_1001985_pt1 | contig 10914 bp, 6 predicted proteins | sample AAG_RA_Trp_MG_FD_193537 | JGI IMG/M metagenome (GOLD analysis project Ga0302253, IMG submission 193537) | Enriched activated sludge microbial communities from anaerobic digester in WTTP, New Holstein, Wisconsin, United States - AAG_RA_Trp | ecosystem: Engineered > Bioreactor > Anaerobic >... | reverse complement strand
GTTTTTTTGGCACCTTCCAGAATAACCTCATGATTTCCAAATAAAAAACCTATAGCAAGCCAGCAACATAAAAACCATAAGCCACTTAGAATAAAACTGAACAAGTAACCCTTGTATATTGAAAACACTATTTCTCTTTCCGATGAATTTTCTGAATGGTCGATTTCCATTTTTATTTATGAATGTACTTGCAAAGGTCCTTATTTTTTTTATTATGACAAAACAGAGTTTGACGAGATGAATAATGCAGGTTAAACTGTTAGTCTGTCGGCATGAACCAAAGCAATTTAAATCATTTTATTGTTAGCGGTTTGGTATAAATTGTATTTTTATTTTGAATTTATTTTGGCTTCTATTTCGTCCAGTCTTTTTTGGAGAGTTTCATACTTTAATTTCAATGATTCGTTTTCAGATTTTAACATATCTATTATTTGCTGCTGCTCCTGAATACCTTTAACAAGAACAGGAGCAAATTTGTCATAATTTAATGCCCATAAAATTTTGTTTTCATCATCTGGTTTACTAACAATTTCAGGCATAATAGAATAAACATCCTGTGCTATAAATCCTATGTCATAAGCACCACCGTTATCAATTATTAATTTATTATTTTCAAAATGCGAATTGTGATAGAAATATTTAATAGGTTTTAGTTTAAGTACTTCATTTAAACCATACGGAATAGTTTCTCTATTTGTTTTAACTCGTGAATCTGAAGTTGTTGCCCAAGCGTGTGCATAACCTGTACCTCCGTTATCGGCAGTAGTAGGTAATTGAAGGCGGTATGTTGCTGCTAAATCAGCACCAATATTTATATAACCATTCGTATGTGAAATATATAGTCCTATACTTCCTGTAGAATTATAAAATATTCGAAAATCTTTATTATTATTATTATCAATAGACCATGCATTGGATTGACCTCCGGTCAATTGGTCATAATCACAAAGATTAATTTGTCCCCCTTCAGATGCAGAAGAATTAGTACCTACGCAACTAATAACAGATTTCACATCTAAATCTGTTGCAGGGTTATTTAATCCTATACCAACATTTCCGCCATTAACATTCGTAATAACATCCCCACCTAAATAATTTAAATACAGGGGTCTATTAGATGTTCCATCTGTTCTGGCTTGAATAAACCCAACATTATTTCCATTATCATAACCTATTCCTAAAAAACTATTTGTATTTGAATTAGCGCGAGCAATAATAGTTGGTGTAGGATTAGAGTATGAGCCATCTAATTGAACTACCAATGGTGCCGTTCTTCCGGTATATACATTAGTACCTATATATACTTTCCCATCATTTGCAATTCGCATTCGTTCAGTTAAAGTGGATGACGCATCTGGTGTAGTTGAAAATATCATAGATGTGGGCAAATCAGTAGTACCGGTAGAAGCAGCATCCCTAATAACTTGTATTTGTGCTTGAGGATTAGTAGAATAATTGTCACCGAAATTAATATTTGTCATAAGATTGCCTGAAGTAGCATTTTGTGTCGTTTGTCTTAATGATAAAGTGGCAGGATTTCCAGAACCCGTAGTTGTATTACGTATTTCTAAGTCAACTCCTAATGGCGAAGTCGGAGAACTTTCACTACTGATAACAGCACGACCTTGAATAAAGGCTGCCCAAACATTTGCATTCGTTGCATAAGCAGCATTTGTACCATTAATGCCATATAAACCATACGATAAGCCACTACTATTTCTGTATGCCGTATAGCCTGATGCAATATTTGTTGAAGATAGTATTGCTCCGGTACCAAAGAAAACGCCGTTACTTCCGGATGTATTTTCATAAATATAACCTCGGCTATTGGCATTTGCACTTGAAACATTAATGGCATAAGCAGTAGAACTTGCGCCAGACATGAGAATGCTTATACCACTGCGGTATTCATTAGTAGTCGGGTTAATTGTAAATAAATAATTTGTAGTAGGTGAAGGAAAAGTGGAATTATCGCTTAATACAAGTTGTCCAGTTTCAACCAAACGCATACGTTCCTGAAAAACATTAACATTATTTGTAAAAAAACGCAAGTCGCCCGATGCATTAGGTGCTGAATAGACTGATAAATAACTTTCAATAGACGCAGTTCTTCTATCATTCGTAACAGCAGTAGCTCCAAAATTAATAACGCCAACTCTCCCCACATTAGTAGAAGAAGTACTAATATTCAATTGTGAATAATCATTCGTAGTTATTCCCCAATCATGCAAATGCAAAATACTCGGGTTACCACTCCCTGTCATGTTAACTGTATAAGCAGTACCCATACCTATACGTAAATTATTTGCATCATCAGTTTTGATTCTCATACGTTCCAAATTATTGGTAGCAAAAGCAAAATCTATATTAGTTGTTGTACCGATAAAATTATTGTTTACGGCAGTCCCATAACCAGAACTTGAAGCAGTAATATTATCATTTCCTGTAATCATCCATGCTTCTTTTCCTGTCATGAAGCGAACCCAGTTGGGTGATGCAGAAGTGCCTGCATTGTAATAATAGCCGGCCGGACTAAGCCCTGCGGTTCCCTTATTAAATACAAGTAAACTATTGGCAGGAGTTGCAATAGTAGTAGCATCAGATACACTTGTCAATTCCACACGTGGGATAAGAACTCCCAAATTAGAAAAATCCACATCAAAGGCAGCGGACGTATTGGGTGCTGCTCCTGTCAGGTTTAATGATATTTGTGCCCATGCACTTTGCATAAAAAGCACTGAGCATACAATTAAAACGAATGCGTTTTTCTTCATCATAACTTTCATTTTTAAAAAAGCAAATATATAATTTTTTCATTAAAAAAAACAAAAAAAGTTGATAAAAATGGAGAATTTTTGATTAAAGTAGATAATTTGTTAGTGAAAAGATAATCCTGTATTGTAAAATGATAAGATATTGATAATTTATTCTATAGAATAGTGTAAATTAAGACTATTTATAAATTTGAGGCAGTATATCATTTAGTATATTTTGAGGAATTTTTGCACCTATATGTTGAATGACATTACTCCCCAATAATGATGCAATTTGTCCACTTTTTTCCATAGACAAGCAATTACATAATCCATACAGGAAACCGGAAGCATACCAGTCGCCAGCGCCGGTAGTATCAATAGAATTGACTTTGATAGTGGGTATTTCGTATAGTTTTCCGTCGTGTTTTATAAGAGACCCTTTTGAACCAAGTTTAACAATAGCATAAGAACACATTTCAGCAATTTCATGAATAGCCTTTCGTGGTTCCTGTTGCGTAAATGCCGTTGCTTCTTCTTCGTTGGCAAAAACGATGTCCACATATTTATTAATGAAGTTCCTAATAAAATCAATATTGGATTCAACAATATTGTAACTTGCCAAATCATACGAGATGAGCATGTTCTTTGTTTTTGCTACTTCTGCCAAATAATTCAAAAGTTCGGTATTGAAAACCAAATATCCCTCAATATGCAATATTTGATAATCATTGAGCCACTCAGGATTAATATCAGCAGGAGTCATTTCAGAGGCTGCACCCAAATAGGTAGCAAATGTCCTCTCTGAATCGGGAGTAACCATCGCAATCGCTTTACCTGAATGAAGAGTGGATGGAGAGAAAAAACATTTTACTCCTTGTTTTTCCATATCGTTTTTAAAAAAATTTCCTATTTCGTCGTTACCGATTTTGCCTATATAGGCTGATGGAAATTTTAGCGATGCTATACCATACATGGTATTAGCAACACTTCCTCCCGATGTTATGGTTTTGGGTAAATGATTAACCAATGTTTCTACTTTACCTATTATATTTTCATCCACCATTTGCATGCTTCCCTTAGGAAAATTAATTTTTTGAAGCAATTCATCGTTGGGTAACAAGGTCATTATATCGGTAATGGCATTTCCTATTCCAATAATTCCTTTCATATACATATAATTATAATGTGTAAAAAAAATTTTTTGCAAAAGTATTTCTTTTTTATCAAAAAAATATATACCTTTGCACCTGCAAAAATTCCTCAGTAGCTCAGTTGGTTAGAGCATCTGACTGTTAATCAGAGGGTCCCAGGTTCAAGTCCTGGCTGGGGAGCGAAATGAAAAGTGTCTTACGGACACTTTTTTTATAGTGTTGGTTAGTGCATCCCGACGGTATATTTATGTTTTCATATTTTGCTTAAAATGGAGTGCTCATAAAAATATTTGCATTACTTTTGTGTAAATATTATTTTATGTACAAGAATATTATGATAGGATTGATGTTGTTGCTTTTTACATGCTCTATGGAGTCTGTATATGCACAAAACAAGTCAACTACCATCGAAGTTATAGAGGGGAAAAAGTATTATATACACGAAGTAAAAAAAGGTGAAACACTATACGGTATAGCAAAGACTTATCAAGTAAGTATGGATGCCATTGCGTATGAAAATCCTGAGATATTCAACGGTATAAAACCAGGGGATAAATTGCGTATTCCAATTCAGGCAACGCCTTCTGAAAATAAAACACATACAGTGCAGAAAGGCGAGACACTTTATGGCATTGCAAAAATGTACAAGGTTACCGTTGAAGAAATAGTGCAAAAAAATCCTGACGCATCCAATGGTATAAAAGTTGGACAATCGCTAATTATACCTGTTCATCAGGTCGCATCTGCCGACTATTCGGTTGTTCAAAGCAATAAGGAAACTCCTATTCCCAAAAAAGAAAGTGAACTATCCAAATCATTCAAACCAGACCCATCAAAACATATTGTTCAAAAAGGGGAAACAATTTATGGCATTACCAAACAGTTTAAACTAAGTGAAGAAACACTGTACAAACTTAATCCTGATTTAAAAACGGTAGGACTTGTGGTAGGGCAGGAAATTTATGTTAAACCGCCGGCATTGCTTTATCCATCAGATACAACGTCAAAAAAAATATCTCAGGAAAATAGTAAGGAAAACATCATCAATACTACTAATAACGAAACGGTTTTGTTAAATACAGCCGATTGCAATACCCTGTTGTCTCCGGTCAGGACTATTAAAGTTGCTTTGCTGATACCATTGGGTAACGATATTATTTCTTTGGATGAGGAAGAATCTACAACCGATATTGATTTTAAGCCTGTGGCTAAACCGTATTTGGAGTTTTATGAGGGTTTTCTAATGGCATTGGACAGTATTCGCAAACAAGGATTGAGTGTTGAATTGTTGCAATATGATATAAAGCACGATTCATCCAAAATTAAACAAATACTTAACGACAAGGCTATGCAGGATGTTGATTTGATAATAGGTCCTTTTAACGAAAATATTTTTGAGATTGTAGCAGTATGGGCAGAAAAAAAACATATCAACGTGATTGACCCACTAAATACTTCCAATCATGCTCTGTATAATTATTCCAATGTTATCCAACTAAATACAAGTCTTGTTTCTCAAATAGAACAGGAAGTACGTTACTTTGCTTCATTTGATTCTGTAAATATTTCTATTATTAAAAGCGGAAATAGCGAAGAATCACAACTTATTTCCATCTATAAAAAGAATTATATGGAAATATTTGCACAAAATTTTCCTCAAAAAACACCATCGTTGAAAGAAATTGTATTTAACCAATCTGGTGATGATACCAATCTGGATAAGGTTTTGGATAATGACAAAATTAATGTTGTTTTTATTCCATCCTCATCACAGACGTTTGTATTGAATGTCATTAACAAGTTAAATGATTTTACCAAAAATGATAAAATTATTCTTTCCTACCTTCCATCGTGGAAAAAGTTTGAACAGAATTTTGAATTAGAGCATTTATTCAATTTACATACATACGCTACTCACTGTTTATATATTAATTATGAAGAACCTGACGTTAAAAGATTTGTTATGGATTATCGTTTTCTATATAAGATAGAACCCAGTAAATTCAGTTTTCTGGGATACGATGGTGGCATTTATTTTCTTACGCTTATACAAAAATATGGAAAATCGTTTCAATCGTGCATAAATTCAGTTACTATTCATAATTTATCCTCACATTTTTATTTTAAAAAAGTTAATAAAAAAGGTGGATATGAAAATACAGGTATTTATCTTACTCGTTTTAACGAGAACACAAACGATGTTACTGTTTCCAATATTATTACGGATAAAATAATACTTCCACTTTCATTACCTTACATTGAATTACGTAAAGTAGGCATTCAAAAATAATATTTTTAATGTTTGTAACTATTCATCCCCTCTCGTCATTGCGAGCGTAGCGAAGCAATCTCACCATGCAGCCACTTCTTCATATAAATCTTTCCATTCCGGATTAAAGGCATTTATAATATCCATTTTCTTTTTTCTTGAACCTCCCTTAATCTGTTTTTCCCTGCTTATTGCCTCTTCTATGCGGTGAAATCCTTCATAATAAACTAATTTCGTTAATTCATATTTTGCAGTAAATGAGCTGGGATGAATTTTATTTTTATGTTCATAAATCCTTTTCTTTAAATCGGAAGTTACTCCTGTATAAAGAGTAGTGTGTTTTTTATTTATCATGTTCTATATGGCTCCTCCTCGTTTCATTGACTATTTTCTTGAGATTGCTTCGTGCGTTCCTCCCTCGCAATGACGGGGTGAATAGTTACAAATGTTTTTTATTGGTTTCTATTGTCCAAAAACAAAATTTAGTGAGTAACTCTTTTTTACTACTTTTGTATATTCAAATAGATTTCTATCTTTGCAAAAAAACAAATGAGTATTACATATCAAGAAATTTCTGCGTTGCTACATGGCGAATTATATACTCAAAAAACATATCGTATCTTATATGCTACCGATGCATCTGTTTATAGAGAATTGCCATTAGGTGTTGCTTTTCCAAAAGATGATGATGATATTTTACAATTGATTTTATGGGCAAATAAAAATAAGATACCTTTGATACCGCGTGGTGCCGGAACATCACTTGCTGGACAGGTAGTAGGTAGCGGGCTTGTGGTGGATGTTTCAAAGTATATGAATAAAATAATTGAAATAAATAAAAAGGAACATTGGGTACGCATTCAACCGGGTGTTGTTCTGGATGAATTAAACAAAACACTTTCTACCGATAATTTATTTTTCGGACCAGAAACATCCACCTCTAATCGATGTACCATTGGCGGAATGATTGGGAACAATTCCTGTGGTGCCCGTTCACTTATATATGGCAGCACACGCCATCATTTGCTCGAAGTAAAAGGATTTTTAAGTGATGGTTCTCCTGTTGAGTTTAAAAGTATTGACAAGACAACATTTGAAGAAAAATGTCGCTTGCAAAACCTTGAAGGGGAAATATATCGTCAATTCAGTGAAATATTATCCAACAGGGAAAATCAAAAACGGATTGTAGAAAATTATCCCGACCAACGATTGCAACGGCGTAATATGGGCTATGCCTTAGATTTGCTCCTTGATAATGAAATTTTTTCTGAACAATCCAATAATGGTTTTAATCCTTGCAAACTGATTGCCGGTAGCGAAGGAACACTTATGTTTATTACTGAAGCCAAGTTGAATCTTGTAGAAAAGCCTTATAATAACGTTGGTTTATTGTGTGTTCATTTGGAAAAAATGGAAGATGCTTATAAGGCAAATCTTATTGCCTTGAAACATCAACCTACCTCCATAGAAATTATGGACAATACCATTTTAAAACTTGCATCTGCTAACATAGAACAGAAAAAAAACAGTTTTTTTGTAGAAGGAGACCCTGCTGCTATTTTGATTATTGAGTTTGTGGAGAAAAATAAAGAGACCATTGAAACGAAATCTCAACTTTTGATAGATGAATTGAAAAAGAATCAATGGGGATATGCGTTTCCGCTTATTACTGGAAAAGATACAGCCAAAGTTTGGAATTTACGAAAGGCAGGGCTGGGAGTATTAAGCAATATGGAAGGTGATAGAAAACCTGTGGCTGTGATTGAAGATACTGCTGTTCATCCTGAGTTTCTTGAAGCATATATGGCAGATATGGAACAAATGATTGCAAGTTTTGGGCTGTCTTGTGTTCACTATGCACATATTGGCAGTGGCGAGATTCATTTGCGTCCCGTCTTAAATTTAAAATCAAAAAATGATAAAATATTATTCAGGCAAGTAGCCGAAGAAACTGCCAAATTGGTAAAAAAATACAGGGGTTCGCTTAGTGGGGAACATGGCGACGGGCGTTTACGGGGCGAATTTATTCCTTTTATGTTGGGTGAAGAGGTATATCCATTACTTAAAAACATTAAACAATTATGGGATAAAAAAAATATTCTTAATCCCGGTAAAATTATTGATACTCCGCCTATGAATACATTCTTGCGTTTTCACGACGAGTATAACTATGATGCTGATTCTGAAAAAACATATTTTGATTATACGGGTGATGGAAATTATCTTTCAGCCATTGAGAAATGTAATGGTTCTGCCGACTGCCGAAAAAGTAACATAATGGGTGGAACTATGTGCCCGACTTATATGGCATCCCAAAACGAAATGAACTCAACACGCGCCCGTGCCAACATGCTCAGAGAAATCATCAGTACAACAAAAAAGCCGTTTGACAGCAAAGAATTATACGAGATTCTTGATTTATGCCTTTCGTGCAAAGCCTGTAAATCCGAATGCCCATCAAATATTGACATGGCAAAATTTAGGGCGGAGTTTATGCAACATTATTACGATAAACACCGCATACCACTTCGTTCGTTGACGGTTGCTAACATTGCAAAAATATATAAAGTTGGAAGCCTTTTTCCACCGATTACGAACTTCTTTATAAAAAATAAATTAACTTCGTCTTTAATAAAACAAATACTTCATCTTGAAAATAAACGGTCTATCCCTTCCATCTCCAAGCAAACATTCCATACATGGTTCAAAAAACAAAATAAAAATGATGAACTACAACGTGAGGTCTTTCTTTTTAATGATGAATTTACCAATTTTCTGGATGTGCCTACAGGTATAAAAACAGTATTGTTGTTGGAATGTTTGGGATATCGTGTCCGTGTATTGCCTCCTATGGAAAGTGGAAGAACGTATATTTCAAAAGGGCTGTTAAAAAAAGCCAAAAAAATTGTACAAAATAATGTTAAAAAAATTATACAGTTGTTACCACCCGAGAGTATATTGCTTGGTATTGAACCATCGGCTATTTTAACATTCAGGGATGAATATCCAGAATTGTTAGAAAAAAAATATAAATCTATATTCCATTCATTGGAAAAAAATGTTTTTACTGTAGAAGAATTTATTGCAAATGAATGGAGAAAAGGAATTATTCAATCATCTCAATTTACCAATGCGTCTGCCAATATCTATGTTCATATCCATTGCCAGTTTAAGTCTATGGCAAACAAACAAGATATATTAGATGTGTTAAGTATTCCACAAAATTATATTGTTAAGGAAATACCTTCCGGGTGTTGTGGTATGGCAGGCAGTTTTGGCATGGAAAAGGAACATTATTCACTGTCCATGCAAATCGGAGAACTAACTCTTTTTCCAGAAATCAGAAAATTAAGTAAAGATAGTATTATTTGTGCCAATGGTACCAGTTGTCGTCAACAAATAAAAGATGGTACAGGTATTCAAGCATTACATCCTATAGAAATTCTTTATAATTCAATATTATAGTAATATTTACAAAAAGAGTTATTTTTTTTATAAAATATTTGGTTTAATTTTGCTACATAATAAATTATAAAAATTATGAATATGAATAAAAATTATTTCGGCAAAGTAGTGTTAGTACTACTTTTAACTTTCAACTTTCAACTGAACTACAGGCAATTAGTCATTAAAAATCAAAAAGAAAATAAAAAATAAATTCATTCGCTAAATTATCTAAAATTTTATGTAATTTTGCATTAAATAACCAATTAAAATTATATTTCTATGAAAAAAAATAAACAGTCATTCGGCAAAGTAGTGTTAGTACTACTTTTAACTTTCAACTTTCAACTTTCAACTTTTTTCTGTTTTGCACAGGCACCGCAAAGTTTTTCGTATCAGGCAGTAGTGCGTGATGCACAGGGAAACATTTTGCAAAATCAATCGGTGGCTTTTAAATTCAGCATCATCGAAAACAGTGCTTCGGGCAATGTAGTGTATGCTGAAACACAAACTGCCACCACAAACAATTTGGGATTGGTTGTATTGGCAATTGGCAATGGAACTGTATTGCAGGGAACATTTTCTGCCATAGATTGGGGCAATGCATCCCATTTTTTCAAAGTAGAGTTGGATGTAAATGGTGGCAGCAATTTTGTCGAAATGGGAACAACGCAACTGCTGAGTGTTCCGTATGCACTGTATTCTGAAAATGCTGGAAATGTGCAAACCTATACTGCCGGAAACGGAATAAGTCTCACTGGTAACGTAATTACAAATACAGCCCCCGACCAGACGGTTGTTTTAAATGGAAGTGGTGCAACTACTGTTACAGGCTCATATCCTAATTTTACTATAAGTTCTACGGATACTAATACAACATATACAGCAGGCACAGGGCTAACACTCTCTGGAACTGAATTTTCTCATAATGCCCACTCGGGTGATGTAACAGGAACTGCATCGCTTACCGTTACCGGTATTCAGGGACTACCTGTAAGTACTACGGCTCCTACTGCCAATCAGGTATTGCAATACAATGGAACCAACTGGTCGCCTACTCAACCTTCGAACCTGATTAACGCCGGAAACGGTCTTAATTATTCAGGAAATACGTTAAACTCGGTTTGGACACAAAATGGAAACAATATTTACAATAATAATGCAGGTCGTGTAGGTATTGGCATGAATGCACCTACTGGAAAACTCAGCGTTCAGGGCGATACGTCCAATGTATTATTCGAAGTTAAAGATAAAGATGGATTACCGGTGTTCGTTGTTTATCAGGACAGCGTGC
>Ga0302253_1001983_pt1 | contig 10918 bp, 8 predicted proteins | sample AAG_RA_Trp_MG_FD_193537 | JGI IMG/M metagenome (GOLD analysis project Ga0302253, IMG submission 193537) | Enriched activated sludge microbial communities from anaerobic digester in WTTP, New Holstein, Wisconsin, United States - AAG_RA_Trp | ecosystem: Engineered > Bioreactor > Anaerobic >... | reverse complement strand
ATCGGTGTTCTGTGTGATATCTAAGCATTTCACCGCTACACCACACATTCCACCCACCTCAACTGTACTCAAGAATAGCAGTATCAACGGCAGTTCTGCAGTTAAGCTGCAGGATTTCACCACTGACTTACTATTCCGCCTACGCACCCTTTAAACCCAATAAATCCGGATAACGCTTGCATCCTCCGTATTACCGCGGCTGCTGGCACGGAGTTAGCCGATGCTTATTCGTACAGTACCGTCAGCCCTGAACACGTTCAGGGGTTTCGTTCCATACAAAAGAAGTTTACAACCCATAGGGCCTTCATCCTTCACGCGGCATGGCTGGTTCAGGCTTGCGCCCATTGACCAATATTCCTCACTGCTGCCTCCCGTAGGAGTCTGGTCCGTATCTCAGTACCAATGTGGGGGATAATCCTCTCAGACCCCCTAGCCATCACAGTCTTGGTGAGCCGTTACCTCACCAACTAACTAATAGCACGCATGCCCATCTCTAACCGTCGGAACTTTTATTCTAAAAGCATGGGCTTTCAGAATATTATGGGGTATTAATTCCAATTTCTCGGAGATATTCCCCAGTTAGAGGTAGGTTGCATACGCGTTACTCACCCGTTCGCCGGTCGCCGGCATGTATTGCTACATCCGCTGCCCCTCGACTTGCATGTGTTAAGCCTGCCGCTAGCGTTCATCCTGAGCCAGGATCAAACTCTTCATTGTAGAAAAAGTTTAATACTGCTCAAAATAATTACTACTTTTAGGAATTGACAATCACTTACCTTATTGTCTTCCTTTTTCAATTTTTCAAAGAACATCAAAAACATTCTTTCGTTACCATTAAATAGCAACTTAGTCTTTACGATATTATCTATCTTTTTTTGACATTAAATAAAGAACGTTATTTCAAAATTGGACTGCAAAGGTAAAGTCTATTTTTTAATCCACCAAATATTTTATGAATTATTTTTAACCTTTTTTTTCAACATCACAGAACCTATTTGAAAGTGGGTGCAAAAGTACAGTGTCTATTTTTAACTACCAAACATTTTTTATCTTTTTTTTATAAAAATAATATTATTTTTTGAACAATTGATACTCAAATATCTATGCTAATAATTATTTAATAGAAACATGTTTTTTGTTCCATTTTTATCTAAAATGATATATGAAGTGTGTATGAAAAACGTCAAAATACTACCTTCAACATTAAAATCAATTTTTTTATAGTGTTTACTAGTCATTTATCAAGTATAACAAGATTTTTCTTAGTTAGAATTATAAAGAAAATACACCTATTTAATAATATTATCTCTTTTTACCATATTTTTTATCTTGCTGCATTTTTAAATGCGTTGTCATTTTAGAAAAAAATTATATGTACATTTGCATATTCAATAATTTATTTTTCATGTCCGATTCAATAGTTATCATTCCGACCTATAACGAAAAAGAGAACATAACTGCTATAATTCAGGCTGTCTTGAGTCAACCTGTTCTTTTCGATTTGCTCATTATTGATGATAATTCTCCTGATGGAACAGGTCAATTAGTTAAAGATTTGCAAAAAAATTACATTGAAAGATTGCATTTAATAGAACGAAGTGGAAAACTAGGACTTGGCACAGCGTATATTTGTGGCTTTGAATGGTGTTTAAAACAAGGTTATACCTATATATTTGAAATGGATGCCGATTTTTCACATAATCCAGATGATTTATGTAAACTATATGAATCTGCAAAGGCAAATGCACCTGCTTTAATAATAGGTTCGCGATATAAATCGGGAGTAAATGTGGTAAATTGGTCTATGAACAGAATTTTGATGTCGTATTACGGTTCCATGTATGTACGCATTATTTCTGGCATACCGGTAAGAGATACAACCGCAGGATTTGTATGCTATCACAGAAAAATTCTAGAAACCATTGATTTTAATAAAATCCGCATGAAAGGCTATGGTTTTCAAATAGAGATGAAATTTTATACATGGAAAACAGGTGCCAATATTGTTGAAGTCCCCATTATCTTTACCGATAGACAAAAAGGTACTTCAAAAATGAGTGGCGGTATTTTTAAAGAAGCTATCTTTGGCGTTTTAAAAATGAGACTGCGAAGTTTCTTTACCAAATACCCTAAGTTAACTTCATCATAAATAGTATAAATGAATACTTTTTTGCTCACCAATGGCTTTGTTGTAACTGAAAAGGAAATTATCAAAGCCCATATTTTAATAGAAAATCAACGAATATCCTCTATTTCAAATGTTCAACCTAAGGTAAAAAAAAATCAATGTCAAGTTATAGACGTAGAAGGGATGTATATTTTTCCTGGCATTATCGACACACATGTTCATTTTAGAGAACCGGGATTAACTCATAAAGCAACTTTTGTCGATGAATCAATAGCTGCCGTTGCGGGTGGTGTTACGTCCGTAATAGATATGCCCAATACTATTCCTTATGCTAATAGTTTAGTCCACATTAGTGAAAAAAAACGTATTGCCAAAAAAAATTCGTTGGTTAATACAGGTTTTTATATAGGTGCCGATAAAAGGAATATTCAAGAAATTGTTGCATTAACGAATAAAGACATAGCAGGCATCAAGGTTTTCATAGGAAGTTCAACTGGAAATGTAATTTTAAACGACGATACATCTTTGGCATCACTTTTTGCAGAAGCAAAACTGCCCATCGTAGTACATGCTGAAGACGACAATATAATTCAACAAAATCTAATAAAATATAAAGAACTTTATCATAACGATATTCCATTTCGTTGTCATTCAGAAATTAGAAATGAGGAAGCATGTTTTAGTGCTACTCAAAAAGTAATAGCACTGGCAAAAAAATATGGAAGCCAACTTCATATATTGCACATCTCAACTGCCAAAGAGTTGGAATTGTTTGATACAGAAAAATTCGCTTCCATTACTGCCGAAGTATGCCTGCCACACTTATGGTTTAGTGATGAAGATTATACTTCTCTGCAAGGGAAAATTAAATGCAATCCTTCTGTAAAAAGCAAAAACGACAGAGAAGCCTTACGTAAAGCATTGCATTCAGATAAAATATTTACTATTGGAACAGACCACGCTCCTCATACATTAGACGAAAAAAACAAATCTTATTTAGATTGCCCATCGGGTATTCCTTTTATACAGCATTCTCTTATATCCATACTCGAACTGGAGCGAAAAGGATATTTGACACTGCAACATATAGTTCAAAAAATGGCACAGCAACCCGCATTGCGATTTCACATTATGGATAGAGGTTTTATTAAACCTGGATATTTTGCAGACCTTGCTATTATTGATACGAATGCTTCTCATATTATCAAACCAAGTGATATATTATACAAATGTGGTTGGTCTCCATTGCTGGGAGAACGGTTTACTTCCAGTGTAGTACACACTTTTGTCAATGGCAATCATGTTTTTGACCATGGAAAAATCTTCACGGAGCATAAGGGACTATTGCTTGAATACTACTAATACGGAATAGGCTTAGCCATTGAATATAATTTTTGTTCATCAAAGAATTATAAACATTTATAAATACTCACCCCCCCTATCTATGAAAAACCTTTAAGGTTTAGTCGGGACAAGGTGATGTGCAATATTATACTAACTTACTAACAAGTTCATTAAAACAATTCGCTTCGCTTTTGTTTTAAAACTGTTAGTCTGTCGGCATCTCGTCATTGCTGACGGGACAAAATTCATTTCATTCTTTTGTTAGCGGTTTGGTATCAGTTGTCATGATATATATGGCTTCTCTTCGTTTCATTTACTATTTTCTTGAGATTGCTTTGCGCGTTCCTCCATCGCAATGACGGGGTGAATAGTTACTTTTTTATTAATAATTGGTCAAAATAATGTAACTAAAAAAAATAATTTAACGTAATAAGATATGAAAAGCAAAGGAGTATAAATTATGAGACAGTTAAGAATTTCTCGACAGGTAACAAACAGGGAATTGCCTTCGCTGGATACTTATCTTCATGAAATTGCAAAGATAGACTCATTAAAAGTTGAAGAAGAGGTAGAATTGGCAAAGCGAGTAAGAGAGGGCGATGAAGAAGCATTTACAAAATTAATTAATGCCAATTTGCGTTTTGTTGTTTCTGTTGCTAAGCAATATCAAAATCAGGGATTGAGTTTACCCGATTTAATCAATGAAGGTAATCTTGGTTTGATGCGTGCAGCAAGACATTTTGATGAAACTCGTGGCTTCAAGTTTATTTCGTATGCTGTTTGGTGGATTCGTCAATCTATTTTACAAGCCATAGCTGAACAAGCAAGAATTGTACGAGTCCCCTTAAACAGAGTTGGCATTCAGAATAAAGTAATAAAAGCGTTTATTCGATTAGAACAGGAATTGGAGAGAGAACCCAGTGCCGAAGAGATTGCTGTTTATGTTGATATTCCAGTTGAAGATGTAAAAGAATATTTAAAAACATCGTTTAAACATATTTCTATGGATGCTCCTATTAATAATAACACTGAAGAAGAAAGCAGTTTGTATGATATAATTTTTAATGATTCTGACGAAATGCCAGATGATTTATTGCTTAGCAATTCTTTAAAAATGGAAATAAAACGAATTTTGAAAACACTCTTACCTCGTGAAGCCGATATTATTAGCAAATATTATGGTTTAAATGGAAACCATCCGTATTCATTAAACGAATTATCTGATGAATTTGAACTTACACCGGAGCGTGTTCGTCAAATTAAAGAAAGAGCATTGCGAAGACTAAAACACACCTCCAAAAATAAATTGTTAAAAAGTTATTTAGGTTAGGACATTTTCATCTGTTAAAATTCCTATTTTATGAAGGAAGCAGATGATAATATAAAGAAATCTATACAATAAGAACTGTATATCACTTGTTACGAGCGGGTATTTTTATTCTAAACGTTCTTAAAATTATATCCTTTTTCAAAAGCTTTGATATTTACATCAACGATAGCATCCCCTTTGTTTTTAAAAATTTGCATAATGGCTGTATGCATTTCATTCTTTTCAAAACCCAGATAGGGAGCCGATGCTCCAAGAATGATAGTGTTAACCACTTTGTCCGAGCCAAGTTCTTTTGCCATTTCTTCGGCAGGGATTAAAACATGATTTTTTATTTTATCTATTTCAGATAATACACTTTCCAAATTTGGATAGTTGGGAATATTAATAAATGGAGCAGAACTTGAAATCACCCAACCGTCTTTTTTTAGATACGGCAAATATCTGAGCGATTCCATTGGTTCCATAGAGATGATAATATCGGCTTGTCCCAATGCAATTAAATCGGAGTAAATTTCTTTGTCTGAAAGACGAAGGTGTGACATGACATCTCCGCCACGCTGGCTCATGCCATGCACTTCACTTTGTTTTAATGCCATACCTTTGTTTAAGGCACAAGTACCGATTATGGCAGCCATGGAAAGAATTCCCTGACCACCAACACCGGCTAAAATAATATCTTTTTTCATGGTACTATCGTTTTAAATGGAATACATTATTTTTTAAATTTATCACGCATGCGTTTATCAAGGGTTACAATACATTCACGTTGAGGAATAATGACGGAAACACCCTTATATAAAATTTCTTCTTTGATAACAGCAACATTTTCTTCGTGTTTTTTGGGTAAGGGTTTTATCAAGCGAATATGTTTGGAATCAACACCTATGCCTTTGCAAATGGATTCCAATCGATTGGTAGCACACGATGGTTGTCCACCGGTCATGGCAGTAGTAAAATTATCAAGAATAATAACAGTAACGTTGGCTTGATGATTAACACAATCGAGCAAACCAGTAATTCCGCTATGTGTAAATGTACTGTCGCCAATAACTGCGACAGACGGTAATAAACCAGCATCGGCAGCACCCTTAGCCATAGTAATGGATGCTCCCATATCTACACAGGAATTAATAGATTCAAAAGGAGGAAGAGCGCCCAGCGTATAACAACCAATGTCAGAAAAGACATGCCCTTTGGGATATTCTTTCATGGCTTCGTTTAATGCCTTATAGGTATCGGCATGAGGACAGCCATTGCATAAAGCAGGTGGACGTGGTGTTACTACAGATGGTACAGGGTTTCCCGTTGTAGTTTCCATTTTCATGGCTTTGGCAACAAGTGAAGGATTTAATTCGCCATCACGTGGTAAAGTGTTATCTAAACGTCCGTGAATAGGCTTTTCTAACGGAACAATTCCTTTCAGTAATTCTTCAATCAACGGATAACCTTCTTCGAATACATATATTTCATTACATGTATCGTACAATTTTTTTATGGATTCCTTTGGAATGGGATATTGACTTATTTTTAATACAGGATAGGGAATACCATTGGGATAGTTCTCCATTAGGTAATTGTATGCAATGCCGCTGACAATAATCCCTTTGGAATGGTCATTGCCCTCAATATACTTGTTAAACGGGCTTTTTTCGGCTTCGTGTTTAATATCATCCTGAATGGAAAGTAACTTTTTGTAATTACCTTTGGCTATGGCTGGTAAAAGTACAAATTGACGCATGTTCGACGGTATATGTGTTTCGTTTTGTGGCTTTAGGTTGTTAACACGTTGAACACCAGAACGACTATGAGCAAGACGGGTTGTAATTCTTAGCAATACAGGAACACTGTATTTTTCGGATAAATCAAAAGCATAAGCAATCATATCGTAACATTCCTGTTGGTTGGAGGGTTCCATTACCGGCACTAAAGCAAAATTTCCATAATAGCGACTGTCCTGTTCATTTTGCGATGAATGCATGGATGGGTCATCGGCAGCAACAACAATTAATCCTCCATTAGTACCTGTAATGGCTGCATTGATAAACCCGTCGGCAGCAACATTCAATCCAACATGCTTCATACAAACCATGGCTCTTTTACCAGCATAAGACATGCCCAATGCGCTTTCCATTGCTGTTTTTTCATTGGCACACCAACTGGCATTGATGTGTTGTTCTTTTGTCTGCTTTGAAGCATGTACATATTCTGATATTTCTGTGGAGGGTGTACCCGGATACGCATATATTCCGGATAAGCCAGCATCCATGGCTCCCTGTGCTATGGCTTCATCACCCAATAATAATAATTTATTCATCCTTATTTTATGTAAAATTTATGCTTCAAACATACACTAAATTTTTATTTCCACCAATATTTTTAAACAGATAAAAAAAATTGATTACGTAATAGAACATTATCATCAAAAACGTTTATAAACAAGATTATTAACGATTAATACCGACTTGCTAACGAAATAACTTTTATAATTGTTTTGCGTTGCTTATTTCTTGTAATGGTTTTGTCGGTAATGACTTAAAAAATACCGTTGAATTAATAACGCTGAATTTAGATATTGTAGGTTATTGGCATTTGTATTACATGATAGAGAATGAAAAACCATACGTAAAAGGTGTAAAATCAGGTCCCTTATTTTTTTCAAAGAGAGGAGTAAATGAATAGTTAGCTACTAAGCCGATTTTACCGTAAATTAGTCGGAGATATATACCATATCGGTATTTCATAACATTGTCAATACGAAATTCTTTAAATTTAACAATTTCGTTGGTAGTATTGCGAAAATCTTCACCCGTATATTTAATAAAGTTTGATATCATGTAGCCGAAACGCCCACCAACAGTAAGTTTAAAGTTACGCATTCGCTTGTCAGGACGAGATAAGTAATTAATTTCTATTGGAACATCTATGTAACTTTCACAGAATTTATTTTTTGTGTATTGGTATCCTCCGGGTATAGGTTTAAAATAAATAATTTGTAAACTGTCATAGGGAAGTGAATTGTTATGTACGTTTTGTACGCTAACACCAATGCCGATAGATAGATTGAAAGGTTTGTCCTTTTTCAAAATATTTTTCATGGCGTAAACATCAACACCAATAGAAACAGGCATGGTTTCAACTTTACTGTTATTATTTAGCCACGTATTATTAAGTAAATGGATGAGTAATATATCATTCTTTCTAGTAATGACAGATGTATCGGTTACTTGTGAATTTGCTGTTAATACTGCAAAAAGCATAATTGATATTAAGCAATACTGTTTCATATTTTTTTTGGTAAAGATAGTTAAATTAGTTTGAATATGTCGAAAAAATGAAGATGTAATAATTTAAGAATCTTATCAAACTCTGATAAGAGTATTTTATACCGACTTGCTAACAATTGATAGCAAGTCAGCATAAATAATATTCAGAAGAAACAATTTTTGTTACCAATAGGATACTTGTTTTCAAAACTAAAACACTCTGATTTATGCCAAATCAGAAGTTCTGAATGAAGTAAATTCTATTTTCCTATTTTTTTCAAAAAATCTTCTTTAGAAATAACAGGAATGGAAAATTTTTGTGCCAGTGTCATTTTATCTGGGCCAGGCTTTTCACCTGCAACGATAAACGATGTTTTTTTTGAAACCGATTTGACTAGTTTGCCTCCGTTTTGAACCACCAATTCTTCCATTTTTTTTCTATCGAACGGTTTATCAAAACTACCCGTTACTACTATAGACATACCTTGTAGCCATGAAGAAATATTTTCCTGTTTAATTTCGTGAGAAAATTGTAACCCGAATGTTTGCAACTGTTTTATTAGTTTTATATTTTCTTCTGTTGAAAAATATTGCAATACGCTTTGTGCAATTTTTTCACCTATTTCTTCTACTTTAATTAACTGCTCATACGTTGCTGTTGATAATTGTTCAATATTTGGAAAGGCTTGAGCAAGTTTTTGAGCCACTGTTTCGCCAACAAAACGAATACCTAAAGCATATAGAACTTGTGGATAGGGTATTTGTTTTGATTTTTCTATACTTGCCAGCAAATTATCGGCTGCCTTATCGGCAAAATGTTCCAAATGAAGCAAATCGGTTTTTGTAAGTCTGTAAATGTCGGCTATATTTTTTATCATACCTTTTTCATACAGTTCATCAATGGTTTCGTAGCCAAGTCCTTCTATGTTCGTTGCCTTGCGTGAAACAAAATGTTCTATTTTGGCTTTCATCTGTGGCGGACAATTGGGATTGGGACAATAATGAGCAGCCTCTCCTTCATTACGAATAAGGGCTGTTCCGCATTCGGGACAATGCGTAATAAATGCCAACGGTAATAGGTTTTCTGAGCGTTTGGACATATCAACACCAACTACTTTGGGAATAATTTCGCCTCCTTTTTCTATGATAACCAAATCGCCGATGCGAATATCTTTCAATGCTATTTGGTCAGCATTGTGTAAACTTGCACGTTTAACGGTAGTGCCTGATAAAAACACAGGCTCAAGATTGGCTACCGGTGTAATGATACCTGTTCTGCCTACCTGATAAGAAATTGAAATGAGTTTAGTTGTTGCCTGTTCGGCTTTAAACTTGTATGCTATAGCCCAACGTGGACTTTTTGCTGTTAAACCAAGTTGTTCTTGTTGATTTATATCATTTACTTTAATAACTATACCGTCTATATCGAAAGGTAATTCATGTCGTTGTGTATCCCAATAGTTAATAAATGCAATGATATCATCTCTATTTTTACAAAGTTTTATCCATGGTGGTACATTAAATCCCCATTTTTTCAATTGTTGAAGACGTTCATAATGTGTAGTAAAGGGAATATCCTCCCCTATTAAATAATAAAGATAACATTCTAATTGACGACTTGCTACCACAGATGAATCAAGTGTTTTGAGTGTACCAGCAGCGGCATTGCGTGGATTGGCAAATAAATTTTCATCGTTGTTGGCTCGTTCTTTATTTAACGCTTCAAAAACCATACGTGGCATAATCACTTCTCCACGAACTACTAAAAAAGGAATATCGGTAGAAATTTTATGTGGAATAGATTTTATGGTAGCAATATTATTAAGTACATCGTCGCCTTTTTCTCCGTCGCCACGAGTAATGGCTTCGGTTAATATTCCCTGATGATAATGCAAACTGATAGAAGTGCCATCGTATTTCAGTTCACAAACAAATTCAGGTTCTGTATCGAGAAGTTTTACCGTACGAGAAATAAAGGCATCCACTTCTTCAAACGAATATGTATTCCCCAATGAAAGCATTGGATAAGGATGTTTTTTTTGAACAAAGCCTTTGGTAATATCGCTTCCAACTTTTTCAGTAGGTGAATTTACAGATTTTAATTGTGGGAATTTTGATTCAATTGAACTTAATTCTGCTAATAGCAAATCAAATTCAAAATCGCTTATTTGCGGATTATTTAATACATAATAATTGTAATTGTGTTTTTCTATTTCTTGTTTTAAAAAATCGATGCGTTTTTTTGCTTCATCAATGGTCATGAGGTAATATTCACTTATTCTGATAATGTAAATTTATAGGTATTTGCAAATTTCTTTTGAAAAAGAATAAAATCATTTATAGCATGTTGAATTTTTTGCGATGATTGTTCCCATATATGAATAAATGTGTTATGCTGAACATCTGTATAAAGAGAATCGGGTAAGGAACGAATTTTAATAAGTTTTGAATAATCACTGTCGGCAACTTGTTTATAAACCAGCAATAATTTTTTATATTCATTTTTAAAATCGTCCTTGTTGTCAAATGGTTTGATAGTATCTAGCGTTTTCAATTGTGATTGTATTTCGTTGCATAATTTTTGATGAAATTGTATAAATGAAAAGTCGAGAGTATCTGAAAAACTGCTGTCAAGTTTATTAAACAAATTGACAACCTCCTGTTGTTTTGCAATAATGGCATCGTTGTATTTAATAGCCTCATCTGAAGAAGAGGAACATGCTGTAATCACAGCAATTATTACTAATAATAAAATAAAATATTGTTTCATACGAATGGTATATTTTTAAACGGATAAAATTACTAAATTAATTTTGAAAAAAAAATTTGTTCTTTTTTTTTTTTTTTGAAAAT
>Ga0302253_1001982_pt1 | contig 10923 bp, 11 predicted proteins | sample AAG_RA_Trp_MG_FD_193537 | JGI IMG/M metagenome (GOLD analysis project Ga0302253, IMG submission 193537) | Enriched activated sludge microbial communities from anaerobic digester in WTTP, New Holstein, Wisconsin, United States - AAG_RA_Trp | ecosystem: Engineered > Bioreactor > Anaerobic >... | reverse complement strand
AAACCTGCATGATGATGTTCATCTCTGAAAGGAAACTCTGAGCGGGTCTCAATAAATGGACACGTCCTGATTTCCCCTTATTATCAAGCCGTTGACGCAGTACATGCATATTCCGTTCTGCAATCAGCAGATACTTCTGATGGTGATTGGACAGAATCTTCAGTCGCCCGGCAAGATCATCAAAAGAGTCCAGCATGAGTCACTCCGATCATGTCAGACACTCAATCCGCCATCCACCCCCAGCACCTGTCCGGTGATATAGGAAGCCTCCGATGACAGCAGGAAAAGAATCGCACTCCCAACATCCTGAACACTCCCTGCGCGCTGCATTGGAATCTTGCCGATCCAGCCTGCTCTGGCCTCGTCCGGGATGGCTTTCGTCATCTCGGTTTCGATGAAGCCTGGAGCGATCGCGTTCACTGTGATGTTGTAGCGAGCCAATTCAAGTGCGAGCGATCGAGTCAACCCGATGATCCCTGCCTTTGACGCCGCATAGTTCGCCTGGCCGGGGTTGCCGCGAGCGGCAACGCTCGAAAGATTGACGATTCGCGGTGAGGATGACTTTTTGAGTAAAGAGAATGCCTCTCGTGCGCACAGATAGGAGCCGGTCAGATTGACATCGATTACCTGCTGCCATTGATCGAGTTTCATTCGCATGAAGAGATTATCTCGGGTGATACCAGCATTGTTGATCAGAAAATCGAGTCCCTGACATGTCTCTTTAACTTGAGAAAAGAGATGTGCGACTGATTCCGGGTTTGAAACATCCGCAGGTATTCCAATGAGATTGGAAGACGAATCCGGAGCGAGGTGCCGAATGGCGGCATCGATGTTCTGTTGATCGAGATCAACAATGACGACACGAGCATCTTCGAGGAACAGCTGCTGGACGATCTCAAATCCTATACCTCGCGCCCCTCCCGTAACGACTGCAGTCTTTCCATTGAACCTCATCGATTATCTCCTTCTTTTTCCCGGGCGGTCTTGGGACAGGTTTGATTGTAACAGGATCCAAGGAATTTCAAAAATGAATCCTCTCCTCGATGTTCTCTTGACACAGCCGGAACACATCACTAAGGTTATGAGGTTTTGATTCGTCTCTCGAATCAAGCTGTTTTATAGGAGTCCTATGAAGATCAGGATCGACACCATTCTTCCGGAAGGTCTGCGGATCGATTGCAGAGTACCGATTGCCGAAATCGATCAATCGGATCTCGATGTCCGCATCTCTTCTGATATCGTGTTTAAGGGCTCCTTGAATCCATTCAGCGCAGGAATCATGCTGGATGGCACGTTCGAGTCCGAAATTGAAACTCAATGTGCACGATGTCTGAATCCCTTCAATCTGCGGCTTTCAAATAGCTTTAAACTGCTTCTGACAAAAACCCCGTCTGATGAAGAGGAAGACAGTGAGCGATCGCGGGTCGATCAAGTGGATTGCGAACAGGTGACGGACATCATCGACCTAACCGCTATTTTACGTGAGCAGTTGATTCTGCAGATTCCATTAAAAATGCTCTGCAGTGATGATTGCCGAGGGTTGTGCCAGCAATGTGGAAAGAACCTCAACGATGGACAGTGCACGTGCAGCACGACCCCGATTGACCCTCGACTGTTGAAACTGAAACAGTTGTTCGAGAACAAGTGAGGAAAGACCATGCCGGTACCCAAGAGACGTTTGACAAGCACACGGAAGCGAACCCGTAGTGCGAACAAGCATTATGTCGCCAAAGGGATTGCAACATGCAGCAATTGCCAGCAACCGAAACTTCCGCACCATGTGTGCCGCAATTGCGGTTTCTATGGTCAGAAGCAGATACTGAAGATTGAAGAGAAATAGTCAACCGGCAACGATTCGGTGATGGGAACCCGTTGTTCACGATCGTAATCGATACGCTCGGATCCGAACGCGGAGCCGAGGTTTCCTGCCACGCAGGCTATCGTTTTGCTTGTAAGACAGGGGCTTCGGTAGTGTTTGTGGGCGATACGCAAACCATCGAGCAGTGTATTTCTATGTATGATATCCGGAATATGAATTTCAGGATCGTGCATACAACGTCTAAGGTGTTCATGGCTGAGGATGCCGCCATCGGCATCGAATCCAAACCGGATGCCTCAATTCTGATGGCGTTCCGTGAGATTCATGAATGCCGTGCAGATGCCATTGTCAGCGCGGGGCATACGGGTGCAACGGTTCTCGCCGCCAGACGCACCTGCGGGACGATATCGGGAATTCGGCGTTCAGCATTAGGCCAGGTCATTCCTGCACGGGATGGACGTCGTTGCGTTCTGATCGACTCAGGAGCCGCATTGAGCGCAACCTCTCGCGATCTGGTGTTTTTCGGATTCATGGGTTCGATGATCGCCCGAGAATTACTGGGTATCGAACAACCGCGCATCGGGCTTTTGAATGTCGGATCGGAGGATTCCAAAGGCAGCAGTCGACTCAAGCAGACCTTTCAACTCATGCAATCCCTCACGACACGTTCCGACCAGTACTGTTTTTCGGGAAACATCGAGGGACAACAGATCTGGGATGGCGACGTGGATGTCGTTGTTACAGATGGCTGCACAGGCAATATTCTTCTGAAATCTTCGGAAGGACTGATCGACTTCTGTTTGAAATGTCTAGCGGATTCGATGCAGGGCAATCGAATCCCAGAGATTTTTAAGAAACAAAAATATGGTGGAGCGCTATTGGTCGGGATCAGAGGAACTGCGGTGGTCTGCCATGGCAATGCGAGGGCGGATGAGATTGAGCAGGCATGTCATGTTGCATACGATTGCTTCCGGCATTCACTTTGGAATAAAATCGACCGCGATCTTGCGCAACTGGATCTCCCCAGAAACCCGGCGTTGTAAACGCGAGGAACTTCTTCATGAAAATAGCATTTGTTTTTCCCGGCCAGGGAAGCCAATACGAGGGGATGGGTAAGGATTTCAGGGACCAGTATCCCTGCGCTCGAGAAGTTTTCGACCGAGCTGATTCCTCGCTGGGATACTCGATTTCGAAATTGTGTTTCGAGGGCCCTCAATCCGAATTGAACCTCACTGCAAACACCCAGCCTGCTCTTTTAACAGTCTCTGCTGTTGTTGCTGCTGTAATTCGCGAGATTGCCCCGGTTGTAGTGTCGGCATGCGCCGGACACAGCCTAGGCGAATACTCAGCCCTCTGTTTCGCCGAGAGTTTAACAATCGATACGGCTGTCCGACTTGTTCACGAACGAGGTAAGGCGATGCAATCCGCTGCACCGCACGGAATCGGCGCGATGGCCGCCATCATTGGACTTGAGGATGGTCTGGCAGATGAAGTTTGCCGAGAGGCGGGGCAAGGGCAGATCATCCAGGCCGCCAACTTCAATGGTCCCGGTCAGGTCGTGCTCTCCGGACACAAGGAAGCAGTCGAACGAGCCATTCAGATTGCCAGGGGCAAAGGTGCTCGAAAGGGGATCCTACTTCCCGTCAGCGCACCATTTCACTGCGCTTTGATGAAAACGGCGGCAGAAACCATGCTCGGTATCCTCGGTCGAGCCGATATCCGATCTCCGATCATTCCGTTGGTCAATAACGTCGATGCCGATTATCTCGATCCAACACCTGCCAGCGTGATAGACTCTCTATATCGTCAGATTACGGGACCTGTCCGTTGGGATGAGTCGATCCGAAGGATGCGGACCGATGGGATTGAGTGTTTTATCGAGATTGGAGCAGGAAAAGTGCTGACAAACATGATTAAGCGAATCGTACCTGAAGCGGAGTGCCTGAGTGTTGGTTCAGTTGACGACCTCGAATTTTTTTCGCAATATGTAGCCACCAAAGGTTTGATCCCTTAACCCAACTTGAAGAAGGAGAAACTCCATGGAAATTCAAGAACGCATTGTGAATCTGATCGCGGAGCAGCTTGGCGTGGATAAAGCAGAGGTTACACCTGAAGCCTCTTTTACAGATGATCTGGGCGCTGATTCACTGGACACTGTCGAACTGGTAATGGCATTCGAAGAAACCTTCGATATCGAGATCCGTGACGAGGATGCGGAGAAACTGCATACTGTCAAGGATGCAATCGACTACATCACCAAAGTGAAGCAGTAGCCCACCGATTACACCCATCTTCGTGTTCATTCATTCCTGTGAGAGTACGAGATGGGTGTATCTTTATACGCGTGTTGGTTATGACATCACCCCATGACTCGATTCGAGTGACGACCCAATCCCCCGAACAGACCGTCCACCTCGGGTTTCTGTTCGCCGGTTCTCTGATCCCCGGCGATTGTATTCTCCTCCGTGGGCATATCGGAGCGGGCAAAACATGTCTGGCGAAGGGAATTGCAGCGGGATTGGGCGTGAAGGACGTTTCGTCGGTTCATTCTCCTTCATTCACATTGATCAACCGGTATGAGGGCGATATACCGATCTATCATGTGGATCTGTATCGGCTCGAGATGGATTCAGCTATTGATGACATTGAATTTGAGGATCTCTGGAACGAATCCGCGGTGATTTTGATCGAATGGCCGGATATCGCCATCGGGCGAATTCCACGAGTCAATTTTCAGATCGAAATTCTATGGCCGATGGTTAGGCAGACAGAGCGGGAGATTGTCATTTCGGTTTCGGATCAGGGGCGTATCGAGCAATTGAAAAGACAAATCGATGATCATTTTAGGAATTGAAACTTCCTGCGACGATACTTCGGTCGCTATTGTTCGGAACGGCTGCGATGTTTTGGCGAACTGCGTGGCCAATCAAGACGTGTTTCACCGCAAGTTCGGGGGAGTCGTCCCCGAGATAGCGGCCCGAAAACACCTCGAGAATTTACTGCCGACGCTCCAAACGGCATTGGATTTGGCGTCCATTGGAATGAGTGATGTCGATGCTTTTGCAGTCACACACCGACCGGGGCTCATCGGCTCTTTGGTCATCGGACTGACAGCTGCAAAGACACTGGCTGCCGTTTTTTCCAAACCTCTTATCGCCTTGAATCATATAGAAGCTCATGCCTACGCAGCCTGCTTTACCGGCATGCAGTATGGCGCTAAAAGCATCTCTCTCATCGCCTCAGGCGGACACACATCGATTCTGCATCTTGAAGCTGACCGGCTCAGTCTAATTGGTCGCACGATTGACGATGCGGCAGGTGAAGCTTTCGATAAAGTTGCCAAATCGATCGGACTCGGATATCCCGGCGGACCGATCATTGATCGTCTTTCTCGTGAGGGGAATCCGAATTCGATCCGTTTTCCTAGACCTATGCTCGATCATCCGAACCTCGATTTCAGTTTTTCCGGACTCAAGACAGCCGTCCTGTACCATCTCCATCATCATCCCGATACAGCACCGGAAGACCTTTCAGCTTCTTTTCAAGCGGCGGTCGTCGATGTTCTGGTCGAGAAAACACTGCGGGCTGCGAAGCTCCTGGAAATCAACACAATCGCGGTTGTCGGCGGTGTTGCCTGCAACGCGGCACTCCGGAAAGCATTTGCTTCGAAATGCGAGCGTTCCGGGAAACAGTTGTTTATCCCCGCACCACAATTCTGCACAGACAACGCCGCCATGGTTGCCGGGCTTGCCTATCACAAGCATATCGCCGGAATGCGATCATCCATTTCAATCGCGGCGCATTCCAGTGTTGGTTTCGAACCGGAACCCATACAATTGGACGCCTCCGAAGATTGATCAGGAGTGCTAAGTGAATTGAGATATCGGTAACTTGTCAACGATTGTTGACAACAGCACGCTTAATATTTCTACGAGATATTCTTTTTTTTTGAAGCAGTTGCGACAAGCATCTGATGCCAACGCACTTTGCGCCTTCCTTTGCGTTGACCAACCCGCTCCTCCCAACGCCGCGTATCTTCTCCATCCATCGCTCCCAAACAACGATCTTACAACAGGTTAGGACGGATCGATCTCATTGGCACCTCCATTGCTAATACGGTTTGTATCGACGCAATTCCTAAAAGGAGGCCAAGATGAGCGCACATTTTTCGATACCACTCACCATTCTGGTAATACTGACCGCAAGTGTTCTCGCGCTTCATGGAAAAACCCAAAAGGTGGATCTGAACACAGCAACCATAGCAGAACTTGAATCGCTTCCGGGAATCGGCCCGTCGACTGCCCTGAGAATAATCAATGCGCGCGAAAAGAGGCAGGGATTCAGATCGCTCGAAGATTTACTAAAAATTGACGGAATCGGTCGCAAAACAGTGGCTCGATTGCAACCGCTTGTCAGGATCGGGAAGTACCCCATTCCCGGAACCGGCATCCGTTCTCAACAAAAACTGAGCCACAAACATCAAGGAGAAAAACAATGATAAACTCGGTAACAATGGTTGGACATGTCGGGAAAGACCCGGAGCTGCATACGTCAGAATCCGGCGTGAGCGTGGTGCGTTTCCCATTCGCCTATCATGAATATCGACAGCAGAATGGAGAACGGCAGAACATCACGCACTGGTTCAACTGCGTCGCATTCGGGAATCTCGCCAGCATCTGCTCCGAGTTCATGCACAAGGGCGCTCATGTTGCGATCAACGGAAATCTGAAACAGCGGACTTACGAAACCAAAGACGGTGAAAAACGCTCTGCGACAGAGATCCATCTCCGGGATGTTGAATTCCTGGGGAGTAAAAACGCGGAAAAAGAGAACCGGGCCGATTAATCGGACTATTCCGGAACGCCGTCACGCACTTCGAATCCTCCCATCGAAGCGGTTAGCGCGGCGGCGTTCCATGTACATTCAATTGAGCCGTATCAATCGAGCGGGACCTAAAACAAGCTTTTTTATTCCGACTCGGTCAAAACTGATGGTAATTTTCGCGTTGATTCCAGTTCCCTTGAAGTCCAACACCAATCCGTTCCCATACAGTGAATGTCTGACACGATCTCCTTTCCTGAATTCCGCCTCAGAGGTTGGATGCGTCACGATCGGTTTGGTTTCCGCAGAGATTCTGTTCGCATGAGGAGCCGGTATCCGTACCGAGTCACCACGATGGACCTCACCAGCCTGGTAATTGATATGCTCGGCGGGAATTTCACGAATGAAAGAGGAAACTTCCGACTCCCTAATGTTCCCGTACATACGCCGTTGCCGTGTGATTGAAAGGAACAGACGCTCACGGGCACGAGTAAGCCCCACATACAGCAATCGACGTTCCTCTTCCATCTCCTTGGGACCAAGTAGATCCCCGGAACGGATCAACGGAATCAGCCCATTTTCGACTCCACAGATAAACACAAAGGGAAACTCAAGTCCCTTTGAGTTATGGAGCGTCATCAGTGAAATGGTGTCGAGCGAAGTGCTGTCTTTCGTCGATCGGTCTGCATTTTCGTCATACAGGGAGAGGTAATCAGCAAAATCGTTGAGATTTCCATGAGTTCGTTCGGAATAATCGTAACAAAGTTGAAGGAACTCATCGATGATTTCAATCGAAGCGGTCGCCTCGTCTGTATTGACATTATCGAATTGCGCCCGGTACCCACTTCTTTCGATCAGAAAGTCCATGAATTCAGCAACCGACGTTTCCCTCGATTTTCGTATCAAATCGTGGATCATTTGCATGAATCTATTTACTTTTTCGAGTTTATGATCTTTTAGAATCTGTTCATCGATCATTTGTTCAATCGCGCTGAACAGATCGATGTTGTGCTCATCCTTGAATCTGGAGATCTGACTCTGTGTATTATCTCCGATCCCGCGACGGGGATTGTTAATCACACGAAGGCATGCACTGGAATCCTTGGGATTCAAGATCAGACGAATGTAGGATAACAGATCCTTGATCTCCTTGCGCTTGAAGAACCCGATGTTACCAACGATCCGGTATGGAACTCTAGCCTCCATGAAGACTTCCTCGAAAACTCGTGACTGCGAATTGATTCGGTAGAATATCGCGAAATCGGCGAGTTTCCGATTCGATTTCCTAATAATGCTTTGAATGGAATCGAGAATGACTCGAGCTTCCGCACGTTCATTCTCGACAAGATTCACATGAATCTTCTCTCCTGGCGGATTGGTCGTCCACAGGGTTTTCGGAGTCCGGTTTGCATTATGGGTCATTAGAGCGGAGGCTGCGGCAAGGATGGTCTGCGTGGATCGATAGTTCTGCTCGAGTTTGATAGTTTTCACACCGGAAAAATCCGACGAAAAACTCAGTATATTCGACACCTCGGCGCCCCTCCAGCCATAGATCGATTGATCATCATCCCCGACGGCCATGATATTTCTGTAGCGGGAAGCAAGCAGTTTGACAAGACGATATTGGGCATGGTTGGTGTCCTGATATTCATCGATCATGATGTATCGAAACCGATCTTGGAGTTTATCGCGTACAGACAGATTTTCCTCAAGCAGTTGGACCACTTTTATGATCAGATCATCAAAATCAACTGCATGATCATTTTTCAACTGCCTTTCGTATTCAATGAATACCTCAGCCATCCATTTCTGATGGATGTTGAATCCTGCTGACTCGATCAGATTCTCAGGCGGGATGAATCTATTCTTCATTCGACTGATCCATTCACATGTCGATTTTGGGTCAACCCTGTCGGTTGAGATATTGAGAGCTTCGATGGCTCGTTTCACCCGCGCCAATTGCTCGGATTCATCTGATATTGTGAATGTCGAACTCAACCCGAAATGATCATGTTCCATCCGAAGAATTCGGGCGCATATGGCATGGAATGTGCCGATGGATACCTGCCTGGCAACGTCTGGATCCAGGATTTGACCGATCCGCTCTTTCATCTCAGAAGCCGCCTTATTGGTGAAGGTGACCGCGAGGATATTATAGGCGGGGATAGCGTGATTCTTGATGAGATATGCGATCCGAGCAACGATCACACGGGTTTTTCCGCTTCCCGCACCTGCGAACACGAGTAATGGACCGTTTTTATGTTGCACAGCATCCAATTGTTGGGGATTAAGATCAATCAAAGGATACCTCCGGAAGATGCGATCATACGATCGTTCCAAGGGGAAGACAGAGACAAATCGGTTTCACATGGTGATTCAGAAGGGACGATTAGACTCCATTGAACCATCGGTCGATGAAACGGCGGAAAGCACCCTTATCATCGTTGATGCCGGGGGTTTCACCGATCGGCTGATTCTGGGGTTCTCCGCCACAATATGCACGAGTGTCCGTGATGATGACGGTCACATTGTCCGGCGCGCCTCGATCCAGTGTGCATTGAATCAGTCGACGACAACTTTCTTCAGGATCACCCGGGTTGGAACTGATTAGCTCAAGAATTTCATCATCATCGAGTACACCGCTAAGTCCATCGGTACACAGCACATACACATCGCTTCGCTGTAGGGGAACGATTTTGGTGTCAACTCTGACTTCTGGTGCCCCTCCGAGTGCTCGGGTGATGACGTTTTTCAAGGGGTACTTCTGGGCTTCCTCTTTAGTGATCTGCTCTTGGTCGATCAATTCCTGAATTCTGGAGTGATCTTTTGTCAACTGCATGATCTCTTCATCCTGGATCCGGTAGATCCTGGAATCGCCGACATGAGCAAGGATCGCGTGACCGTTCACGATTTTTAAAAGCACCAGAGTAGTGCCCATTCCATGAAACTCAGGAGATTCGCTCGCCTTCTCGTAAACAACCTCGTTGGCATACTCGATCGATTTCATGCACAGCTCACATTCAGCTTGAATGTATGATTCCTCATCATCAAACTCAATTGGATCGCGATGTCCACTTTCGAGATACTCTAGGATTGAATCAAGAGCCAGGTGACTGGCGAGATCTCCAGCTTTGTGCCCTCCCATTCCATCCGCAACAATACAAAGTGCGGCTTCCTGATTGAGGTAGAAGGCATCCTGGTTTACGTTACGTTTCAGACCTACGTTTGTTAAGCCATAAGCCCTCATGGCAACTCTCCAGCTAGACAGACCCGTGAATGTTTTTCCGGCGACCAGTGTTGATTATATCGTATCGCTTCATTTTTTGAAACAATCCCTGACGGGATATTCCGAGGCGTTGCGCGGTCTTGGAAACATTGCCGAGTTCTACAGTCAATGCATCCAAAATAATCTGTCTTTCAACTTCGGCAAGCCTCTCGCCAAGATTTCTGACACGGACATCGGAATCATGTTTAAGAACCTCCTCGATTGTTGCCCGCTGAATCGGCTTGCCGATGGTTGCGTATTGGATCGATGCTTCAATAGTATTTTCAAGCTCGCGGACATTTCCGGGCCAGCGATGCGCACACAGCAAATCCATAGCACCTCTCGAAAACCCACGAATCGAAACACCGAGTCGATTCGAGAACCGATCCAAGAAGTATGAAGCCAGCAAAGGGATGTCTCCAGTGCGACACCGGAGCGGTGGAACCGTCAGTTCCAGGACTACGAGGCGATAGAAAAGGTCCGAACGAAAACGACCAGACCTTACGTCCTCCCATAAAGGTCTATTTGCCGCAGAAATGATCCGAACATTCACCGGCCTATCCTTGTCTGATCCAAGCGGTCGGATCACTCTCTCCTGCAACACTCTTAAAAGTTTTGCTTGTGTGACAGGTGACAGGTCCGCTACCTCATCCAAGAAAATCGTGCCACCCTCCGCAGAAGCAAACAATCCTTGCCGAATCGAATCTGCACCAGTAAATGCGCCTCGAACATGACCAAACAATTCGCTTTCAACCAAGTTCTCGGGCATCGCACCACAATTGAATGCTATGAATGGCTTGTTTTTCCGTGGGCTCATCGCATGAAGGAGTTTGGCAACCATTTCTTTCCCTGTTCCGGTCTCCCCATGCAGATGAACTGTAGAATCTGACCTGACAATTCGATCCATTCTTCGTTTCAGTTTCATTATTTCGGAACTGTGGCCGATCAATTGATCCATTGGTGATGTCAGAGGCCCGGTTGTCGCGTATCGGATCGGTTCGTTCTGTTGCGTTTCCCA
>Ga0302253_1001980_pt1 | contig 10937 bp, 11 predicted proteins | sample AAG_RA_Trp_MG_FD_193537 | JGI IMG/M metagenome (GOLD analysis project Ga0302253, IMG submission 193537) | Enriched activated sludge microbial communities from anaerobic digester in WTTP, New Holstein, Wisconsin, United States - AAG_RA_Trp | ecosystem: Engineered > Bioreactor > Anaerobic >... | reverse complement strand
CTCTCCTGATCTCTCAGTTTCCATCCACAAAAGGCAATTGATCCGACAGCAAAGCCTGTGATGAAGAGATAGAGGTAGTCCACGCCAGGCAGCGCCTTGCCAGGCAAATATTGCTTCACACTGGCAATGGGCCACGTAAGCACGATGAGCGCATTTCTGCCAGTGGCGGAGACGGCCGCAGTGAGAGCCGACGGTGGTGGGTCCCATGGTTCAGGAAAGACACCACCCTGCACCGCCATCAGGATAGCAAAGAAGCACAGGCAGCAGTAGAATACGCCTGCAAGCGCACCCCACTTCAACCATGCCTTGATGCCGTTCATCTTGTTCATCATCGTGAAACCAACGGTGAAAATCAGCCACCAGCCGTAGCTCTGCGAAGGCTGGTCAGCTGCATGTTTTTTTTATACCGGAACTCCATAATCATATAAAAATTCTGGATCGAAGTCCAAATTGATTGGCCACTGAATAGAATCAAAACTGATTTTTACTGAATTAAACAAAGCGATATTTTTTAACTCCTCAAATCTGCCTTGTTCCAGGAATGGCGTTGCATCAAATATACGCTCTTCGTTGTTTTCAAATTTCAACAGCAACCTGTAGTTTTCAAGAGGTTTTACATCAACGACAGATAAATACACGTTATCCTCCTGTTTACTTTAACGGATCGATTTTAAAAGGCAATTCACCTTTTGTTGCAAGTTCCCAATTAGCCAATAATTCTTCTTTATGAATTTCAGCCCAGGCGACAACCATTTTTGACTGCTTCGTCGGCAAATTCCCTTCCAGAATTTCGCAGCTATTGATATCAACGATGGATTTGAAATTCTGATAGTAGGCATGAAAGTGAGGTGGATGATGCTCTCATGGAGAGCAATACATCCTGATAATTATCCCAAAAAACATCGAAATCGTTGGCATTACTGTATCTCCTATTGCCAAATCAAAGCATCACATGACCGGGCTGGCATGCCAACCGGGTTACAACAAGTATATCAGAATCCTGACTTTCAATCATGTGTCTGAAAAGAAGACGCAGCAACAAGTTTTCGAGATTTCTTCAATCAACTCGCTCGTTGCCTGCCACTACTCTTTGCCCGGAATCAACCGGAACAGGATGTGCGCCTGGTCTGTCTTTGTGTCGGAATGGGTATCCGTGAACCCCCGCTGTCTGGCGGAAATGGTTTGAATTCAATCGAGCCGAACAATCCGATTCTCGCGATTCCAAGGTTGCACAACATCAAGCGATTATGCTCAAGACGAATCGCCAATTCAAAGTTGATTGGAACCACATTCTTCTTCCCATCCGGAGATGATTAAGCAATCGTTCGTTCCACCTGGGATTTACTGAATAATCATTCCGACCAACCGAATGTCGTGTCTGCCACATTGCTGACAAGTTCGCTCTGGTGCAAAACTACGGCATATATTTTTGCTCCATCAAACTCGCCGGCGCCGGCAGGCCATATGAATTCCGGTACGATGCAAATTTTCTCATCAGTGTGACCAATAAAATCCTTATCCATCCAGTCCATCTCCGGTGGATATCGAACCCAGGAGGGAAAGAACCAGAAATCCCCCGTTCCAATTGTAAGCGCCACGAAGAGCTGTTCGTCGAAGAGTTCCTGTCCCAAATTGAAAATTCTCACTTTAGCAAAGAATGGCATGCCTGGACGAAATTCAACATCGGATATCCGAATACTCAAGTAAACACCGTGTGAAGGGATAACAAAACGAATGGGTATTCGAACCAGATTGCGACGATATCCCCAGCCACCCGGCTCGAAGTTGTCCATGTTCTGCATTTAGTACAGAAATGCGTATTGTCCAACGTGCGTTGAAGAGCACTGCACTTCTGCTGTCCGTGAACTCGTACCACAATCCCCACTTTGGCTTCACGTACTGTCTGCCACAACGGCACTTTGTGACGTTGGCAAAACCGGGAATGCTGCTCGATTCAAAATCGTCCCAATCGGAGGTGCCGCATCGGCATGGTGGGTGGATCTTGTCCATTTTTCCAAACCACCACCCGTAAACAAAGATGCCGATAAATCCTGTGGCGGCACCGGTGAATGCACCACCAGCGATGAAGTTGCTGGAGCTTGAACGGAAGATAAGATCGAGGAGCCAAGCGGCACCGGCACCGATTGAGCCACCGACGAGGAGAACCGCCATGAATATGAGAAGCTCGACTAGGGTCATCTCTTATCTTCTTTCGCGAACGCTCGCCTTCACTTTCGGCGCGGAACGCGACGTAAAGTGCGAGGCGTGGTTGGCCTCAATTCTCCTTCGTCCTTCGGTCTGAAACGGTAAATCCCTTCTTGGTCACCGATACGTAGATGATTTCCGAGACCAGTTTCTTGTCCGAATTGTAGAACATCCGGTCGAAACGGAAATGGACCGTGTAACCTCCCAGTTCTTCATATCCGCCTTCATGGGTTGTGCGTAGCGATGACAATGGGAATCCGGCCAGTTTTGCGAGGTCAGTCGCGGGGAGCGTATGGGTTTTGCCGAACGCCTGAATGATGAATTTCTCCCATCCCTTCTCTCCGGTCTTCATTTCGCACGAAACATCGCCGGCTTCCGCCGTCTTTCCGCATTGAATGACGGCGGATGTCCAGCCCAAGGACTCCTCCTCCGACGCGGTCGCGGCGAATGCCGGAATGATCGCCGCCACCAGCAGGGCAGTCATCGTCATTTTCATCATGTTCTCCTTGGCCAACGCTCCGGCTGTGCGGCGCCGGCGGCATAGTGTTACGTTAAATACTCAAGCGTTGCTCCCGGCGTCCGACACAAGCCGGTTGTTAGGCTTCTTTAATTCTTCGATCAAGGCTTTTCTTGAATTCAAACCACACCGTTCGATAAGGAACCTGATATCCTGGGCTTGTTGCGGAGATGAGACGAAGTTTCGTTTCCATCTTCCGATTTTATGGATCTTGCCGTGATATGCGGCATCCCAAGCCATAGAAGCACCTTCTGTTAACGAACAAGGCTCGAATTCATCTTCAGTAAGGAGTTCAATGTAGTCGTGTAAAAGTTTGGTGAACTCCTCTCGTGGACCTTTTTCACCTATGCATCGTAAAAGACGCACTACGGTTACAAAGTTGCCAGTCCTCTTTGCCCAATCAATAGGAAGCCAGCCCATTACGGGCACATTTACCTGACTTGGATTTTCCAAAATCACTTTCTCTATACCATCAAGATCGTGTGCGACAATTGCTGACGTGAGTTCTGTCATAGTTGCTTCTGGCCTAACGGCGAAGCTGAGGCTCGCTGTCAAGCGTCGCCTCCAGATTCTTGTTGGGCAAGTTTCCTTATATTATTGAAATAATTCCACAGTAACGTAGCTACCAGGCTTGAAAATACACCGATCATAAAAGCAATGCTCCACTCGATCCACCGGTCTAGAGGATTTCGCTTCCCTGCGTATGTGAGTAAGGCTTTTACTTTATCTCTATCAGTATCCAGAATGGTCTCAATGGTAGATTTTTCTTCCTTGAGCTTAAGTAAGCTGTCAGAAAGGTTCCTGAGAGTGCCTTGCTGAGACGAAACATATTCTTGAAGCTCACTAAGGGATACTTGAATTCTATCTAACTCCACAATTTGATTTTCAATAGTAGGCTTAGGGGTCTGAAACCAATTAAAGCCGAGGTTAGCTGAAAAACCGAGAATGACCGAGATTATGAGACCAAGCATTGACAAGAGCATCGAGTGCCACCACCTGCTCTTAAGCTGCGTTGCTGAGAGTGGAATAACTATATGGTTCTCAGAATGGTCTCTGAGAACAACATGGCTTCCACGTTCCACCAACCGGACGTTTCTGGCTTGGATGGCATTTCCATCCGAAAGAAAGATTGTAACGCCGCCACCGGAATTCTTAGACCAACGCACGATGCGATGGCCAGTGAGGTGTTTTTTTACGTCAATGAGGTTCTCAGCTTCTATCGGCTTTGGCACATTGCCTCCTTATGCCCAACGCCCCGCCTCATTTTCGGCGCGAAGCGACGTAAAATGCAGGCTATTGTTAGCCAGCATTCAGCCCGGCTCTTGACAGCAGTTCTTTGGCTTTCTCCTCTTGTCCAAGTCTTGAAGCCCATTGAACCGCCTCTCGTATGGTGTGCTGATACCAGCTCGATGCTGGCGATTCTTTACTGAGTTGACGGGCAGCCTCTTCAAAGGCCTTATTGAACTTGTCGCGCCAATCTTCTGCCCCGATCATCGCATAGAAACCCGCCAGAGTGACAAACGCATATGACGGAAGTCGGCCACCCTTAGCGAGCGACTCAATTGCCGCGATTGCCTGTTCAATATATCCCATCTCCCTATTTCGCACCGCAATGTTGTGCAGTTCGGAATATATCAACTCGCACTGAACGACAGGATTGTCCTTGATGACATCAAGAGCATGAGACCAAGCCCTCTCTCTTACTGTGATAGGCTGGACATCCTCTTCATGGAGAGCGTTGTCTTTGTAAACATACGCTTGCCCGAAAACATTCTCCAGGCGCAGCTTCCTCATTGTGTGACTTGGCTTGGGGTCGATTTCTGCACAGAGCGTCGAGAGTATGAGCGCCTCATGGTCTAGGTCGAGCGTGGACGCCACAGAACTGGAGTTGAAGAGCAGGTTGGGATCAACGTGCCCTTGCACTCCGAGGCGAATGATTGTCTTCAGGTTTTCAAGGGCTCTTTCTCGGTCACCTTCTGCCAGTTCATGTTTGCCGGCGATCTCACGCGCAACAACGTACGCTGCGTAGGCATCCGTGCTTGATGGATGCAGCGTTTCGTCACTGTCCAGAATGGTGCGCTTCTCTTCAGTCTTGAATGAGAAAGTCCCGCCGGTGTCAATGACTGACAGGTAGTTCTTCTCGTCCTTGAAATCACTTGGGGCGTATAGATTGTTTGGCTTCTTGTATAGAACCACAAAGAACGCAAGTACCAACATGAACGGGAAGGCCATCACGAACCAGACGAAAATCAACTGGACACTCTCGGTCAGAGACACAAGAACAACGGAACTTGCCACTTCCGCTAACGCTGCAAAGATGGCGATGATTGTGAGTGGATTGCTGACTTTCTTAACTTTCTCCAGCATGTAACTGCCCTCCATTCTATCGACAGTCATCTATCTGTGCCTGGCTAACGTTCGCCATCACCGGCGCGGCTTGTCCGCGTCCGTGTGCATGGCGTTGTTATGCGATTCCAAGAAAACGGCGCATCGCTTCAACCCCTCAATATTCCCGGGATATTTCAGCAGTTCTAGCGCCTCTTCTTTCCGGCACCATTTTGACTCATCATGTTCGATGGACAATATCGGCTCTTGGCCCACTTGGAACAGGGCAACAAAGACATGCTCAACTATCTCTTGTACCCCGGATGCATACAAGTGGTGCCACTCATCTTGCACAGGGAAGGAATAGGAAAAGCCGATAGGATTGATCTGGGAAGAGACTAAACCGGTCTCCTCCAGCAATTCACGCTTAGCCGCCAGCTCAAGCGATTCATCGCCTTCGAGACCTCCTGTAACGCCTTGCCAAAAACTGGGCAACCCCAATTTCGGAAGCGGTACACGATGAAATAGCAGATAGTTCCATTCACTATCCATTAGCCTGACCGGATAGACCAAAACTTGTACGGGCTGCCTCATATTCCTTCTCGCATAACAAGTTATTCAACAGTTTTCTGCTCATCTTACATAGTAAACCACAGTTGCTATTGACGTGCAAGCCATTTCTTGCTATTATCTAACTGGATATTTTAACTGATTCGCTAATCAAGAGGTTTTCTGGATATCTTGTGAAAAGCATCCCCGACAACATCGCCAACATCTTTTCTAAACGAATGGACGCAGCACACATTCCACTCGAAGACCGCCGTCAATACCTCAAATGGCTCCGATTCTACCTCGATTTCTGCCAAAAATACGATTTCTCACCCACCGATCCGAATAGCCTGCTTCCCTTCTTACAAAAATTAACCGAAAAAGGACAGTCACCTGCCAAACAACGTCAGGCGACCCAAAGCGTCAGGGTTTACTTCGATATCGAAAAAAAACTCGTGTCTCAGCATCATTCGAGCGATGTCGGTTCTTCAGAAACGCATCCCCCTGCAACGGTCACTCCTTGGGATGCCGTCTTCCAAACATTGCGGGATACCATCCGCCTCCGCAATTACTCCTACAAAACATATACAACCTACGCCGGATGGATCAGCCGCTTCGAGCAATTCGTCAATTCCAAACCCCCAGACCAAATCCAAATGCAGGATGTGAAGGCATTCCTTACAACACTCGCTGTTCATTCACATGTCGCCGCCTCCACGCAAAACCAAGCATTCAACGCTCTTCTTTTTCTGTTTCGTCATATACTCAAACGAGAAGCCGAATTCGATGCATCGGAGGGCATCGTTCGCGCCAAGCAGAAAAAATATGTCCCTGTCGTCCTGACACGCGGCGAAGTTGATCTCGTCATCAGCAAATTGCGATATCCTTACGATATTATCACCAAATTGCTTTATGGCTGCGGCCTTCGGCTTTTCGAATGCTTGAACCTGCGAATGCACTGCCTGAACCTCGATGAACGCATCCTCACCGTTCATGACGGCAAAGGCCAGAAAGATCGCACTGTTCCGCTACCAAAAACCATCATGAGCGAACTGCTGGACCATATAGAAAAAGTCAAAACCTCATTCGAAGCTGATCTTGATGCCTGTTTCAACGGTGTTTTCATGCCACGTGCATTCGATAAAAAATCTCCCGGTGCCGCCAAAGAATTCCCCTGGCAATGGCTGTTCCCTGCAAAAATTCTGACGTTCGTCCCCGAAACCAACGAGTACCGCAGATACCATCTTCACGAAACCCATATTCAAAAAGCCCTCCATACGGCGGTCCGACGCTCGAAACTGATGAAACGCGTCTCGGCCCATACTTTCCGTCACAGCTTCGCCAGCCATTTATTGCAGGCAAACGTCGATATCCGGACTATCCAGCAGATGCTCGGTCATAGCGATGTCCGCACCACGATGATTTATACGAACACGGTCAAAAGCCGCACCATCAAGGAACAACAGAGTCCGCTGGATATGGAACCAAGTCGTCTCGACTCAAACACTAATTGAATGAGTCATCCGAACCAACTCAAGAGTCATCGCTTCATCTAGAGCCACCTTTCTGAAAAGTCCAGTATTTTCTTTATTTTTTCGATTGCTCTGAATTACATGCGTTATCAGATCTTCCCGATGGCGTATAGCGTTCGTCGCGTTTTTCCCGGACAGGCGGAGATCTGTATGGTTTGCTTTCCCTTCCGGGGTCTTCGGGATGCGGGCACGGGCAACCCCGTCACCCAACTCGATGCCCATGGTGTTCTTCTACAGAATCTGTCCCTGAAGCCCGATCGTGATCTTCTCCAGCGGAATCGACACACCGGACTCCGCCAGAGCCTGTTCCACCACATGCGGTAATCCGGAACAGCACGGCACTTCCATTCTCAGGATCGTCACACTCCGGATCGGAACATTCGAGAAAATCTGCAGGAAGCGCTCGTGATACAGGTCCATATCATCGAACTTGGGGCATCCCATCATCACGACTTTTCCATCGAAGAAATCCCGCTGAATCGAAGGATATGCGACGGGCGCACAATCCGCCAGAATCAGCAGATCCGCATTGCGCAGAAACGGAGCGTGCGGCGGAATCAGCCGGATCTGGACGGGCCAGTTCACCAGTCGTGACGGCTCCGTTCCCAGCACCGTTTTTCCGCCGACAGACGCAGGTTGAGGGGAAAACTGCTTCATCACCGCGGATGGACAGGTGAATCCGGCATGCGCATGCCCGTGATGTCTATGCTGTGGGCCGTGGGTTCCCGGCTTCTTACCGAGAGCGGCTTCGACGGCCGCCTCGTCAAACGCATCGGCCTCACGTTCGATGATCGTGATCGCATCCATCGGACAGGTCCCCAGACAAGCTCCCAGGCCGTCACAGTAGGAATCCGATACGAGTTTCGCTTTTCCGTCGATGATCTTGATCGCACCTTCCGCGCATGCCGTCGCACATTGCCCGCACCCGTTGCACTTCCGCTCGTCGATCTGCACGATTTTCCGTTTCATACACCACTCCTGTCAGGTTACCCGATAACCCGCCCTGAGCTCCTCCGGAGCTGCCTCCGGAGGAGTAATTTACTTGTTAAACGTCGATGTCGACTCGATCAGCCCAGAATCGCCTGGAGATCGGCATCCGGTGTGGTGATCGGCTTCAGATTGAAGTTCTGCACCAGAACATTCAGCACATTCGGCGTGATGAATGCGGGCAGCGACGGTCCGATATGGATGTTTTTAATGCCGAGCGACAGCAGGGTGAGGAGGATGGCGACCGCTTTCTGTTCGTACCACGAGAGCACGAGTGAGAGGGGCAGTTCGTTGACGCCGACACCGAAAGCCTTCGAGAGCGCCACCGCGATCTGGATGGCCGAGTAGGCATCGTTGCACTGACCGATGTCGAGCAGGCGCGGAATGCCGCCGATATCGCCGAGTTCCTTGTCGAAGAAGCGGAACTTGCCGCACGCCAGGGTCAGCACAACGCAATCCTTCGGGACTTTTTCGACGAACTCCGTGTAGTAGCTCCGGCCCGGCTTCGCGCCATCGCACCCGCCAACGAGAAAGAAATGGCGGATCGCACCGGCCTTCACCGCGTCGATCACCTGGCCCGCAACCGACATGACGGCATTGCGACCGAATCCGACCATGACGGTTTTTCCCGGTTGGTCTTCCGTGAATCCCGGCATCTCGAGCGCCTTCTGAATCACGGCACTGAAATCACCGTTCTGGACATGCGTCACACCGGGCCAGCCCACGAGTCCTGTCGTGAAGATGTTGCCCTTGTAGGATTCGACCGGTTTCTGGATGCAGTTCGTCGTCATCAGGATCGCACCGGGGAACGCCGCGAATTCCTTGGCCTGGTTCTGCCATGCCGTGCCGTAGTGTCCGTAAAAATGCTTGAATTTCTTGAGTTCGGGATAACCATGACACGGAAGCATTTCACCGTGGGTGTAAATCTGGATCCCCTTACCTTCCGTCTGGACGAGCAGATCGTGCAGATCCTTCAGGTCATGACCCGACACGACAATGGCCTTGCCTTTCTTCGCCCCGAGCGGTACGACCGTCGGCACGGGATGGCCATAGACGCCTGTATTCGCTGCATCGAGAATCTCCATCGCCTTGAGATTGGTCTCGCCGCACTTCATCGCCAGCCCAACCCAGTCGTTCACGCCGAGATTCCGATCGAGAGTCGCCGCCATCGCTTCATAGATGTAGGCATAGATCGAGTCGTCTTCCTTGCCCAGAATATGCGCGTGATCCGCATAGGCCGCGAGTCCCTTGATGCCGTAGATCGTCGTTTCCTGGAGCGATTTGACGTCCGGATCGATCGATGTGTCGTACTTGACACCCATCGTCTGAGCCTGCTCGACCAGATCACTGACGGTCACGGCCGGTTTGAACGTCAGAGCCGCATCCCGGATCGTGACGGTTCCGCCTGCCGCTTCCAGTTTGCTCTTCATCTGATCCCGATATGTCACGCACTGATGAATCAACGGAACGAAACGGGCATCGTCGAAATTGACGTTGGTGACGGTCGAAAAAATCGCCTCGAGCGTGAAGCGGTCGATTTCAGGCACCTTGATTCCGCGCCTGCGCGCCGCATGAGCATAAACAGAGAGGCCTTTCACGGCATGGATCAGCATGTCCTGAAGCGCTGCCGTCCCGGGTTGCTTCCCGCAGACTCCAACGACCGAACACCCCTGCCCCTTTGCGGTCTGTTCACATTGAAAACAAAACATAACTGACTCCTTTCCGTTCTGATATCGGTTACCGGATCTTTCCCGATCCTGATCAGAATATATGTCCTTCCTGACCCGTTATCCTTGACTTAAGTCAAGCCCCGGATAAAAAACGGAACACGGCCTCGCGCAATCGCGCCTATGATCCGTGCATCCCGACCGCCTCGTGATCCATCGCCAGCACGCTGAGATGAACCGGATGCACCAGCACGGCATACCAATCCAGAATGATCTCGGGGAGGGGACCTTCACCGAGATCCGCGGAGAGAATCACAATCGGATCGACCGAGTAACCCCCCGGGAGAGGGCGCAGCGCGATCGGACACGGGGAGGAATCGAACGACGGCCACGATGGTTCAACGCACAGAAACACCGGAAGGTTCCCGACGAGCACGGCCAGATACAGGTCACAATCGATGTTACCGCGCTGATTATCGAGACTGAATGTCAGGCTGAGCGTATCGCCGGCGAAATAGTCCATCTGGTTGAGCGCGATATCGAGTTCCAGAGACGGCGGGACAGCCGGCAGAGCCGATGTGCGCCACAGATTCGCCCGTCCGGTCGGCCAGGGCGCGTCACGCCCCTGCGCGCCCGGCAGATCAAACGCAATGACTCCCGTCGCCGCCGTTGCCGCCACCAGTTCCAGACCGGAATCCCCGTCGATGTCCGCGAGCGTCGGCGCACCCAGAATGCCGTTCCATTCACCCGGATCCTGGGGCAGATCGATCTGATGGAGCAGGTTTCCTTCCGCAGACAGCACATGGAGTCTGCCCGCGGCCCCACTGCTCTTCTGCGTCCACGAACCGAACATCACCTCCAGCGGCCCATCACCCTCCAGATCGGCAACAACCACCTCACCGGCGAAACGATAGAACCCCTCACCCGGAATCGTGACGGCGAACGGCCATGAACCGAACTCGGCACCATCCAGCCGGAACGCATGCACGAAGCCGTCATAGGCCGGGTAAATAATTTCCAGGAAACCGTCACGGTCGAGGTCCGCAAGTGTCGGGTTGGGCTGGCAGTTCTCGATGATTTCCCAATCCTGTTCGAGCGGCGCCCATGCGCCGGGAGAAGGAGGCGCAGGCAGCACCGTCCAGTCGAAGGCACCGC
>Ga0302253_1001979_pt1 | contig 10945 bp, 16 predicted proteins | sample AAG_RA_Trp_MG_FD_193537 | JGI IMG/M metagenome (GOLD analysis project Ga0302253, IMG submission 193537) | Enriched activated sludge microbial communities from anaerobic digester in WTTP, New Holstein, Wisconsin, United States - AAG_RA_Trp | ecosystem: Engineered > Bioreactor > Anaerobic >... | reverse complement strand
AAGGTCCGTGCCGCAATGGCAGGTTGCTTTCTCCCGGTTCACGTATTCGGGGAGTGCATCGGAGATTTCAGGAAAAAGATGATCTGCCATTTAATTCACCACCTTTTTAACAGTGACAAGGAAATCATCAAAGTCCTCCTGATCGACAGTGACAAAGAATGTCACAAATCCTGCGTTGAATGTCCCTGTGCCCTTCTCATCAGGGTCAAAGAAACTCTCAAATTCCCGCTCAACCACCGCTGCAAATCCATCAAGGAAGGGCTTTACCTCATCCTTGCGGAGCCTGTGGGTTGTTTCATTCATTTTTGTTACCTACCTATCCGGGTTATCCCGGTATATACATAGTTATAACAGTTATAGTATATATAACTATCTCTTAAAAAAGGGGGTTATGCATCCCGAAGTTGGCACCGGCAATTAATCCACTCTTCAATAGGTCCGGCCCTATCCCCGGGATATTGCAGCCCGTTTGAAAACTCTTCACCAATATTCACAATTTCCCCGTGCATAGAGATGTGATCGGCGCTGTCCTTCATATCTAATCCGCGCACACGGGAATCTAACGCGGTTATCCACTGCACCCGGGATACTCCTGCGCTTTCCAGTTGCAGGAAGGCCCCATAGTTCTGCGCACTATTGATCTCCGTGCGGGCGATCCGCTCTGCCTCATACATCTGGATTCCCTGAAACACTTCAAAGAGATTCACGGATGCCTGATAGTTACCTACCCCTTCTGTGTAGGACACGGCAAGGTTCGCCATAACATCGCCTGTCACGCGGTCCATGGTCCCGGCGCTTGCCTCAAAGCACTGGTCAAGGAGCATAAGGGCAATGCTTGGTTCCACGAGTCCCTCAAAGTAAATCAGATAGGGCAGGTATTCCGGGGGCACTCCCGGGGGGACTGTTTTGGACTCTTTGCGGGCCCTGCCACGGACCTTTAAGCGCCTTTGCCCCATCACATAGGCTTCTGCATTGGCCCGGGCAACGATGGCGATATACGGACCTGTGTTGGCCTTGAAGAGATCACGGATCGCGGAGGTTGCGGGATCGTCCGGGCCCGGGAGGTAATCAAGATCCTGAATAAGTCCGGCTGCTGAAGAGATAAGGCCCTTGAAGTGCGTGGTCACTCGTTTCTTTAATCGGGCTTCCATCTGCATCTGTTTGGCAGGGGTCCGCTTGATTGATTGAATCCTCTTTAAGAGGTAATCAATATCGTGAGGCATCCGGGGGCCCTCCCTACTTCTGCCCCATGAGTGCCTTGAGTGACTTGAGGGTATCTTCCACCTCTCTTGTCTGTGGGAGTGTGAGGCCCTCTTCAAGATCAATTGGATACCCGTTGATGTAATGGGCATCCATGGCAGGGTGTTTCACCTTGTCAAGCCCAAACTTGTCCTTGTATTGTGCGATGATCTGATTAGGAGTCATGGCCCCCATAATGAAGAGTTTTCCCACCATCTCAAGATCGTGGGATTCATCTGTGGTATCAATCGGGGATAATTTGAATGCCCATGCCTCCGCCTCAAAGGCATCCCACACGATCACTCTATTTATGATGGATTCAATGATCTCCTGCCGGGGTGCAATCACGGATCGCTTGTATATCTCCGTTGCCTCTTCTGCGAGGTTTCCGGCAAGGGCCCCGGCCTCTGATATTCCGATCCGGTATCCCGGTACCCCGTGGACTGCGAGGATCTCATCCCTGTTATCCTGCCGGTATAACCTGAAGGATGCCTCTTTGATCCCGGTGGAGAGGGGGACGAATTCAACCTTCACCTCCCCTTCACCAGAGGATGAGGGGACCGAAAGGATCAGGGTAGAGTGGGGGCTGTTCTTGATCTCCTTGAAGTGGTCCTCAATGCTTTGCTCAAGGGGTGTTTTGTGGGTTGTGGCATCTTCAGTCCCCGGGTCAAAGTTGCCGGTGATGAATACGGCATAGGCGGGGATACCGTAATTATCAAAAAATGCGATGTTGTAATCCCTGCGGGCTATGTCGCCATGCACAGCCCCTATTGCGGGGATAATGTCCGGCAGTCCGTAATAATCGGAGCGCGGGGTGTAGTTCACGAACCACAAGATTTCTGTTGCCCTCTTCTCTGCGGGCAGTTCTCCGATCTCGTGTTCCTCCCCGGTGTCCATATCCACATCTTTCTCATATCCGACTGCTTTGAACCACCGGGTTTTTGTCCCCCTCTTCTGCTGGAATTTATACCCGGACCTGTGTATCCGGAGCGTATGAGCGGGGATATGGGTGATCGTGGCGGGCAGGCCTGTAGGATCATAGTTTTCCCTGATCAACTCAAGGGCCCCGTATCCTACTGACTCAACATCTTTCTGCATGTTGGTGAGAACGATGGAGAGTGACGGGGCAATGCCCGAGAAGAAGGTGTCTAATCTCTCTCGTTCCTTCTCATTGGGGTTTTCTGTGAGGGGTTTGAGGGACCACCCGAGCCCTGCGGTATCCCGGGCCTTGGTGTAGACACACCTGTAATGATAGGTGTTCATCTCAAGGACTTTGGCAAGGATCTCCGGGTTATAAAGTGGGGGCATTAATCCGGAGTTGGAATATTCCCCTGCAAACTGATCGGCCTTGATCTGCCGGGTGATTTCTCCTTCCTTGATGGCATATGATTCAAGTATGTCACTCTTTACGGTCCTGCCGTCCTTGGTGACAATGCAGAAGGGGGTGCGCTCCATGATTAGCCCCTCATCACAACTCTGTGGGTCATGGACCGGGCCCCGAAATACCCTTGTGCATAACAGGCAGCCTTATCCGGATCATATGCTTTGCAGGAGAAAATATCAAGATACACGGAATCCGTGGCCTCTGCGATGTGCCCGGAGATAAGGGAAGTTTCGATCAGTTGCAGAAAGGAGAGGCCCTCAACCTTCGGATCGTCACCAAACTTCAGGATGATCGGCTCACCATATGCTTTCATCTCAATACGGTCCACGATCTCCTTGAGGAATCGGGCAACCGTTTCAGGTGATCGTATCGCCTGCGGATTGCATCCGTGAAGATCAATCAGGGTATGGAGGCCCCACGCCCCGGAGTTGGTATATTCCTGTGCGTAATCCATAGATAGCCCCTATAAATATTATGTAAAAAGTGGGGGTATGTGGTTATAACGTGTCTTTGGATACATAGCCCGGGTGATAGACTAATTATGCAGTTGTCCACTGTATCATTAGACTATTAACCCAATTGTCTATTTTTCCACTGGTCAAATTCTACATTTGTCCACTTATTGAATAGACTATTATTGTATGTCCTCCACCCGTCGTGGTGTTGCTCTGGTAATATACCTGTATCCCCCGATACCCGCACTTGGGGCAGGTTCCGAAGGGGGTTAAAGTAAGGTGCCCACATGCTTTGCACATGCAGGCCATTACATGATCATAGGCAAAATATGGGTCGCTCATTGTGTGCTCCGTGCCCTGATTTTGAGCGGGCGGGGGGCTGTTGCAAGATACTGGAATCCCCCACTGACTGCATCAACCTGATCATCGTTTTCACCCCGGGGGAATGAGGTAAACTCATCAATGCAGGCTTTGTTCCACGGGCCCTCCACCAGAAAGACATTCCCGGCCTCTGCCATGGCTGCCACGGGATCGGCCCGGAGTTCTTTGGATAACTGTGGCTTGACTCCCCGGGCATCATATCCGAGAAGGTGAGAAGTCGTGTAGGTGTGGACGGTCTGCTTTCCGGATGAGCCCCCCTCTTGTTCAATCCGGATCGGGATCTCCTTCCCGTCCAATGCTGCGGTAAGTTTTACGTTTTCCACTACGTTGTGCGGGGACCATTGCCCCCGGACCATATCCACGATGTATAAGCGCCCCTCATGGAGACAGAGAAAAGCCCCTGCGGTATAATCTCCATCCCCTTCCGTGCCTGCTTGATCCCAAAAACGGACCTTCTTACCTGCCCGGGGCCAATCCTTGACAATTTTGAACCATTCCCTTTTGAATCTCTCCCCCCCGGGTGGGACCGGATGCTGCATATACAGGGCATTCCACCAGTAGGTTCCAAGGGTCCGCCTGATCTTCTGTAGTTCCTCCACGGGGAATCTTTCAGGCCATAGCGGTTGCCCGGGGGCCCTGCCTAATGGATCGCCGGGCTCTGCAAGTGCGGGGAGGCTGATCACTTCCCACTGTTCTCCCCCCTCTGCCCGGGCTTCTCTCAAGATGTGCCCTGCGAGATCGTCCTCATGCCATCGTGTTTGAATGAGGATAAGGGCCCCTCCCGGCTCCAATCGGGTTAAGGCGGTGGAGGTATACCAGTCCCATATATTATCCCGCTGTGTCCGGCTGTTCGCTTCTTCTGCGTTCTTGTGGGGATCGTCAATGATCAAAAGGTTAGCCCCACGGCCTGTTATTGCCCCTCCCGCGCCTGTGGTGATCATTCCTCCCCCATACCCTTTGATCTCCCAATCTGACGCGCTGGAGCGGTCTGGTGACAGTTCTATCTTATCAGGAAAGTGGCTTTTCCCATACCGGAGTATGAGATCCCTGCATTTCCTCCCCCACGATGTTGCGAAGGTGCTTTCGTATGAGGTAAGGATCACACGCTCCCGGGGGTTATGGCCCAAATACCATGCAGGGAAATACTTTGAGAGGAGTTCACTCTTGCCGTGCCGGGGCGGGAGAAATACGGCAAGGCGGGTGAGTTCTCCGCCTGCGATCTCCATGAGTTTCGTATTAATTATCCGGAGATGTTTGGCGGGTAGCCATTGGCCCGCTGATACAATATATGCCCATTCCGCCGGGCTCATGATGTTGGTGCGGTCAATCATCGGATACGGCAGCGGGGAATTGTTCCTTTCCTTTCCTCAAGGCCTTCTGTGCCACTAACTCCTCAAGGATCTTCTCACGGAGGGCGCGGTATTCCGATGAGCCAAACAGGTCGTGCGGAGTGAGATCAACGGATTCCCCGGGCCTTGTGACTTGTGTGTTTTCGGTAGGTTCTCCCCGGGAGAGGCGCTCTGCCTTCATTGCCACATCAAACATGCGAGTCACATCTGCGGGGGTGAGGTTGAGCGGCTTCTTTTCCTTAACCTTCTGTGCCCATTCGTTGATCTGCGATGCTGCCACGGCTTGTAAATGCTCTGCGAGTTTGATGTGCCGCTTTACCATGGCGATCCGGCCCTTCTCGATCTCCTGCCGGGCGATCTCATCAAGGTGGTTGTCCCATGCGAGAACGCGATCCTCCCACATCCAGCGGTGCGCCCATCGTCTCATGATCTGCCCGCTCTTATGCAACCTCTCCGCAACACCCATATAAGTCCTATCGGTTCCTATATCCCGGTATAACTGGAAGGCCTCCCACGCCTGCTCTGACTCACCCGGCTGCCTCTCCCATGGGAGGCGGGTTTCTCTTTCCCCGCTCATTCTGCTCCCTTCCATTCGTCATGTTCCTGTGCGGTCTGAATGTTCTTGAGGTTGAGGAAAAATTCCTCTCCGCACCCGGGACACACTACAGGGGTAAGGCCCTGATCAGGATCGTGCCCCATGTTTGCAAGGTTCTGGAATATCTTTTCCCCTGCTTTCTCCACCTGCCCGGCTGATACGGCAGGTATCGCTTTTGGCATCGTGCTGTGGCCTTCTGTGGGGCTCACAGGGGCATTCCCTATATCAGGCAGGGGTTCCATGGCATCAAAGAGATCACAGATTTCATCCCCGGTGAAATAATCATCAAGGAATTGGGGTATATCCATGATCTCACGGATCTCCGGAATGAGGAGATCGAGATCCCATTCTGTGAGTTCAGAGGTCCGGTTGTCCACTATCCGGTATTCTTTTGCTTTCTCTGGAGGGAGATCGAGCGTGACGCACGGGATGGCATCGAGCCCTATCTTGAGGGCTGCTTTATACCGGGTATGTCCGGCTATAATAACGCCTTCAAGGTCCACGAGGATCGGGACGTTGAATCCATAGGTTTCAATGCTTTTGGTGAGTGCGTCAATTGCTGCGCTGTTCTTTCGGGGGTTACGCCAATATGGTTTTATGGTCGATATATCCCTTATTAATCCCTGTAGTGCGGGAGGTATTGTTATCGTATTCATGGTTGTGCCTCTTTTTTCTGCTGTAGTATCTGGTTTTTATGAATCCATGCCCGGCTATATTCTGCATTCTCAAAGAGTTTTGAAAACCCTGTGATGTGTTTCAGTCGGATCAGTTCGTCCGGTTCCAATCCTATCTCGTTGCATATGTCGGTGTCTGACCACCCGTTGTCTAACAGTTTGAATACGAGGTTGGACATTCCGGTGACGCTGTGTTTTCCCCGGGCCCTGTTATGTCTCACGGTGCTTGCGATCCGATCATTGATCCCCTTATCAATTACAACAATGGGCAGGTGTCCTTTAGTCCGGGCAAGAATGTCCTTATAGGTTTTCATGACAAAATAGCGGTGGAATCCATCGACTATCACGTATTGGTCATGCTCTTTGTCATAGATCGTGACCACGGGCTGCGTGTAACCGTCCTGCTGGATGCTGACATACAATAATCGCAGTTCATTCGGGGCCACTGAATTAGGGTTATAGGTATTGGGGTGGACCTTCTCAAGGGGCACCCATATCACTTTACTGACGGGTTGATCGGGGAATGTTATTTCCTGCATTTTGCTCCTCCGTGTTTCCGGTATTCGCTTTGCATCTTGCTCCCTTCTTTTGTGGGGCGGGTCCGGTAATTATCAAGTTTTACGCCTTCCCAATCGTGGGTGAGGATGCACTGCACTTCTGCTTTGTAATAGGGCTCCCCTCCGGCGGGCTGAAAGATGCCATCAAACCATGTGAACTTTTTATGGAGTTTTTCCCGCTGCATTTCATCCGTGATAAATTTCTCAAGGAGGTAATCCCGGTATTCTTTCCGGTCACGAAACATGAAGGGCAGGGAGTCCACGAAGTAATTCGTTTTATTGAGTTTTCCGGCAGTGTCAATCCCTTTGAGCCTCCGGGTGAGTCTTGCGTATGTTTTCGGGTCAATCTCCTGAAGGTAAAAGAGGTTTTTCACAGCGGTCTCGTGATGGAGGTTGCTTACCCTCATTTCACGGATCGGAACACCATACTGGAAAAGTTTATCATAAATTTTGTTGTATTCCCACTTGTTTGAATGGATGGCTTTCCATACATCGTGGAGTTTCCAATCATAGATCGGGTATGTGGTGATGTGGGTGAGTTTTTTATTCAGGACTTTTCCCCATGGTATGCCCTTATACACATTGCCCTGCACAAGGCCCATGGAACGCAGTGGGGACTCTTCTGCCCGGACTCCGGAGATATATGCAATGGGTGAGTCCGGGGCCAATGCTTTTGCAATGGCAGGGAAAATGTCATGGAATCGATCCGTGCCAAATGTGTTTTCCTTGATTGAGATCGGGTCTTTTGGATGGACCCACTTTTCTTTTTCGGATTCGTCCCAACACTCGAGCCATTGATCATAACTGCTTGTGGCGTTGAATATCTTGATCGGGATCTGATACCAGAGGGGATCAACGTCCGGGTGATACATGATCTTTTTTATCATGTCCACGGTTGCTTGCCACTCTGCCTCTTGGTCAAGGAACATCACCCGGAGTGGTAATCTGTCCATCTCCCGGGCAACGGTGAGGGCGATGTTGAACACTACTGTGGAATCCTTTCCCCCGCTGACTCCGATCACGATGTTATCAAACTCTTGAAAGAGCCATTGAATGCGTGAGGTGGCGGCCTGAAACACGTTTTCTTTAAGGTAAACTCTCATGCTTTTGCCCTGTTGATGATCGTGGTTTCATCAATCGGGTTCCCCATGGTCCAATATTTCCAGCCGTCACAGTAGAAGTAAGTATATGACTTTTTGAAAAACTTCTCTGCCCTGCCGTGTGCCCTGATAAAGAGGACTGCGTTCACGAATGCTGCATCCCCGGGGCCCTGCCTCACGACATACTCATGAGGAATGTGGGCCATAGACTTTGCGAAGGTCCATTTCTTGTGGGCTACAAATGCCCTGAAATCTGTTTCGTTTTGAATCTCCATATCAATCCGCTCCGTCAATGAAAGTGAGTGATACCCGTTTTGATGATCTGCGGGGATCAATGGCTGATTTCCCTATCCTGTGATCCACCAGATTTGGGATCGGGATATACACCCTTTTCTTGATGCTCTTGAGGTAATCTGCCACAAGGTAATCCACTCCTGTAGGGTGCTCCTCTGCCCGTTCCCATCGGGGGTAATAGTTTACGATCTCCCGAGCAATGCCCGGGGGGTAATACGCACAGATGGCTGCGATGAAATTTGATCCCGGGACATATCTACTCCCGATAGTGAGATCGTCCTGTCTCCTTGAGAAGAAATTAATCACATCATTTGGATGCTGTTCAATGCAGGCTGTGGCCTTTGTGAGGAAGTCTTTGCATAAAATGGCATCGTCCTCCATGCCGATGATCGGATCGTCCCCGGCGGCCCGGAGTGAGGCAAGGAAGGCCTCCATGGCATTCCCCATATCAATGTAAAAATACGCCCCGGGTAAGTGTTTCCGGAGGTATTCAAGGTAAGGGGCCCGTTGTGAGATACCTACAATGTGGACCCTTATAGTCTGCATAACTATTGTTATAGACTATGGTGTTATATAACTTTGTTATCTTTTAAGGTCTGACAGAAAAGATATATTTAAAGATTATACTTGCAGTGTATCACATCGTTATACCATGCATCAACGTGGGGACATTGATAACAATTTTGAACGGGGGTGAGGGTCCCTTTTTCTGCGGGGCATTCCACCATTCTCTGTATGTCAAGCCTGCCGCCTTTAAATTTCATGCATCATTCCACCGGGGGCAGTGGATACAGTCGGTTTCAAAGCAGAGGTGACAGATGTGATCCGGATCATCCCGGGGATCATAACTGTCCCTTATCACATACCGGGCTTCTTCCTTCTGCCGGGCTGCGATCTCATTGTGAATGCGGGTTAAGGGGCAACACCGGGAGGGGGTGCCACAGTCCTCACAGCCCTCATCCATCTTTGTTTTGTTGCACCCGTGGAGATCCATCAACTCATCCCGGTAATCAAAAGAGGAGAGTGGCATTTAAAACCCCTCCTCCGGCTCAATGGCTATGACACGCCCGATCCTTTTTCCTTTCTCCTTTGTGAAACGCGGAGGGAGATACAGTGTGCCATCCTCTATGAGGAGCGGATTCTGTCCCGGGAGGCGTGTTACCATGAATCCCCGGGCAAAATACTCGAGTGCTTGAGCATAGCATATCCGGACCCACGGGGCTGTTCTCCCCTCTTCAAGGGCTGCATACTCTGATCCGTCAAACTCTGGTGCCACATCGGTAAGAGAGATGCGGAGAAGGGCTACCATTTATGCCACCCTCTTGTGTGCTGCATAAACTACCCACACGATGAGTGCGTGAGTCTTTCCCGAGAGGAGATCCCTCTTTGAAAGGTGCCCGTCCTCCCTGAATGTTGCATCTTTGCGGTAATATGCTGCGTATATCATTTTCCTACCTACCTTTCCGGGCTTATCCCGGTATAATATATGTTATAACTGTTATAGTATATATAACTATCTCAATGGGTCCAATAAAAAAAGGGTTAAAATACGGTCCCGATTGACACTTTATAAGTGGCGGGCTCAACCTCTGCCATATACATTATGTCAAAATTCCACGTTTCCCCGGGTGCAAGGTCATTCATATTATCCATGAAATTATACACCACATTCCCGCGTGAGTCGTAAAACTTCGCTCTGATCTCCACATAGGATAGGGTTTTCTTTCCGGTATTCTTTGCGATGCCCTTGACTGACCCCATGTGATAATCACCGAAGGATGATTCTGGAACGTATCTGTGGCTGTAGATCGTCAGTCCGTCCTCTGACATGAGGCCTTCCTGCGTGGGTTTTGTTGTGGCTTGTTTCTCTGCTGTGGGGGTTGAATCGGAATAATGGGATGAGGACATGCAGCCCGTGATCGCAACGGTCAAAAGTATAAGGCTTATCAAGCCTGCTATGTGCTTATAGTTCATATAACAGGCTGTATAGAAATTATAGTATTTAGTGGGTATGTTACCCTTCGGACCCATCGGGCCGGATGAGTTTCATTTCTCCATCTGATCGGATCACTACCTCCCACATACGGACTCCCTTTTCTTGTTCCAAATCTTGTTTCATCTTCTGGAATTGCTTATAATCGTGATTGTCTTTCACCCTTACGGCAAACTGAATGTGTGAGGGTTTCGGTGATAGGAGTATCCGGAATACGTGGGGATCTTTATCCGTGAGGGGGACACCTGTTTTTATTTCCTCTCTTGCGGCTGCCATATTATGCCGCCTCCCCTGCCTCTTCACAGAAGAGGGGGGCCCCGTCTGCCACGAGGTATGCAGCATACCGGGGGGTGATCTGATACACCTTCGCGGGGGTAGTCCCTACCCTGCCCACGGAGACTATGATCCCGGCCTGCCTCATCCCGTTGAGTTTCGCGGGGTGGAACGTGATCCCCTTCTCTGTGAGGGATTTACGGGTGAAGGGGCTCGTCCCCACGGCAAGATAAATCTTTTTCACCAACTCATAGAGGTCCGATCCTGATTTAAACAGTATTGCCATAGTAGAATATTAGTATAATAGTATTTTAAGCCTATCCAGAGACCCGCTATATTACCTAACTACTATTATTCTATTGTGATTGAAGTCCCGATCTCTTTTGAAATGCTGGAGAGTGCCCGGGATAACGCGGAAAAGTTGGGGGTGCTTAAACAGTCCTTCATGAAGGGGCAAGGGAATTTTGTGGGCTGCCTTGGTGAGGAGATCGTATTAAAGGCGCTCCCCGGGTCTGCCCGAGAGAATACTTATAATTTTGATATTTCTTATTCGGGGTCACGACTTGAGGTAAAGACGAAAAAGACCACTGCCGCTCCGCTCCCTCATTATATGTGCTCTGTGAGTAACCACAATACCCGGCAGGCTGCGGA
>Ga0302253_1001978_pt1 | contig 10945 bp, 11 predicted proteins | sample AAG_RA_Trp_MG_FD_193537 | JGI IMG/M metagenome (GOLD analysis project Ga0302253, IMG submission 193537) | Enriched activated sludge microbial communities from anaerobic digester in WTTP, New Holstein, Wisconsin, United States - AAG_RA_Trp | ecosystem: Engineered > Bioreactor > Anaerobic >... | reverse complement strand
CACTGGTCGAGGGATTCGACAGCCCCTCTTTGGCAGGCGGTCTGGACGAACTGGTGCGATCCGCTGCCGGCTTTACAACCCTCGACCTTGATCTGGTGGAAGAGGTTTTGCATCGGTATCGTCATGCAAGACTCTGGGCGGCGACAGGTTGGTTCCTGGAGCGGTTTCAAAAAACCTTTCATGTGCCCGATGCCCTTCTGAGCCGCATGGAAGCGCGCCGTCCGCATTCCCGGCTTTATGTAGAGCGGGGTCAGCGGGGCGGCGCCCTGGTCCGGCGATGGAACCTGATCCTCCCACCGGTGCTTTTATCCCAGGGAGAGCCTGATGAACGTTAGCCTCGAATATCTCCAGCGTTGCGCTGCGCAGACCGGTTACCAGGCAGGGCCGTTGGAAAAGGTTATTCGTCTCGGTGGCATGGCGGGGGATGTGGCACGCCATCCATTACTTGGTTCTGTCCTTGCGCTGAAAGGAGGCACGGCCTTCAACCTCTGTTTTGGCCCTCCCAAGAGGCTATCCGTCGATCTCGACTACAATTACATCGGGCACCTCGACCGGGCGGCAATGCTGGAGGCGAGACCTGTGGTGGAACAGGCCGTCACTGATCTCGCCCGCCGCCAGGGGTATCGGGTGCAGCAATCGGCCGACGCCTTTGCCGGACGTAAGTACTATCTGCTCTACCGGTCCGTCATAGGGCCGGAGGAAAGGATCGAGGTGGATTTGAATTTTCTCTTTCGCCTGCCCATCGCCGGGACCGAATTTCGCGACCTTTGGCAGCCTGGCGATCTGGACCAGCCCCGGGTGCGGGTGGTGAGCCTGGAAGAGATTCTCATCGGCAAGTTCCTTGCGCTTCTCGATCGCGGTGCAGTCCGGGATGCTTGGGATATCGCCTATCCACCCCCACCAGCAGCCGAAATACTCCCGTCGGTGTGGTTTAGACGCTGGTTCATCGCTCTTTCTGCCGTTCTGGAACATCCGCTTTCAACATATACACATGAGCGTCTCGATGCGGGAATGACCGACCAGGCCATTGCCGAGCGACTTGCACCCCTGTTATCTGTTCCCATGCCCGTCCGTAAAGAACTTATTGACCGAGCCTGGCATGCTCTCGGTGGTTTACTGTCCCTGGAGACCAATGAGATGGCATTCTTAACCACCGTACAACGGGGGGAGCTGACACCGGAGCTGCTCTTTCCAGACAATCAGGAGGAGGCTGCTCGGCTTGCCGCACATCCGGCAATCCTCTGGAAAATACAGAATGTGCGGAGTTACCTGGCTCGGTCTGCTGTGCATCGTCAAAGTTCCGGTTCTGCCAAACGCCGCAAATAATACAGCTTTTATTTTCAATGATTGGTGACGCGTCAATGAAATGTAATTTCATCATGACATTTTCATTGTTTTTTCATTAAGATACTGATCGCCAAAAGGCGCTCGCGGGGTAACTGAGTTATCACACTGCCTGTCGTTCATATTTGTTATGACTAGCGGTAAGACAGTTAACCCTCTTCAGAGGAGGTAAGAATGGACAGTGAAACAGTTTTTCTGAAGCGTGAGGAGTTATACAAGATGGTCTGGTCTGAGCCTGTATCCACGGTTGCACATGGGTACGGACTGTCTGATCGTGGTTTGGGAAAAATCTGCAAGCGGCTGGAAATTCCTGTACCCGGCAGGGGATATTGGCAGATGAAGAGGAAAGGGTTGCTGATACCTGTGCCCCCCCTTACGACCAGCAAAGAAATTCAATGCTACAGGCACATATATATACAGAACTTCGAAGCCCCGGACAGATGGCGAACAGGACCACGAAACATGCGATTTGATCACGGTTGAAAAACTACCTGAACACAAAATTACAGTTCCGCCTTCATTGGAAGCCCCTCATTCATTGATAACGATTACCCAAAGGAGTTTGATAGGGGCTAAGCTCGATGATAGAGGCTTGAAACAGCCGAGGGCACGAGGATGCCTTGATATTTGTGTAGGCCAGGATAGTATTGATCGAGCCATTCTCATTATGGACACGCTTCTTAAAGCCTTGGAGTCCAGGGGGTTCGATATATCCGCTGCCAAAGAGCCGCCGTTTTTCACATCCGTATCGGTTATGGATGAAGTTATAAAATTCGCCCTCAATGAAGACCTCAAACGCACCGAGAGAAAATTGACCGCGGCCCAGATTAAAGAGAAGGAAAAGCACCCCTGGATGTATAGCACTCATGAGTATGACTATTCTCCGAACGGGATATTGTTACTGAAGATTAAGAACGACGATGTCATGAATACCCGAAGGATATGGCGACAGCGGCTGGAAGAGTGTCTGAATTCGTTTATCGCAGGTCTGATCAAGGCAGCGATAGCCATAAAGCATCTGCGCATGGAAAGGCAACAGCGAGAGCTTAAATGGCAGGAGGAAAGGCGACAGCGAGAAGAATCGGAGAGGATCAGGCGGGAGGAAGAGGAAAAAATGAAAGCCCTCGACAGGGAGGTTGGGTCTTGGCATCGAAGCCAGCAGATCCGTTTGTATATCGATGCCGTTAAAAAATGGGGGATTCAGAAATACGGAGAAATTAAACCTGACAGCGAGCTCCATCAGTGGCTGACGTGGGCCACCCAACAGGCAGACCGTCTTGACCCATTGGTCGAATGATCTATCTCAGAGAGTGATCATTTGACAGGCTCATTTCTTTCTCTTTTTCGGATTGATTTTGAGAAATAAATGAAAAATTGAAAACAGGAGAGGTCAAGATATGGGGGTATTTTGGGGGGTATGCAGTAAAATCGAACTATTGAATCGTAAGTAATAATAAATATATAAACAATCTATTCGAGAGACCCTCACGAAATAGCCCAAGCGCTTTACAAGATATCGCAGTCTTCTGATATTGATTTTAGAAAATATGTCATCGAACTGATGCGTACTTCTTCCTGAAAGAGAGCTTTTGATGATTTTCCCGGATATGATGCCTTTTTAAGCATAATGCATGATTCTGTAGGTCTGTAGAATGAACCAGAGAGTTAAAAAATGGCCGGTCTCTAAATACTGATTTCGTTCATAATTTCTTGTTGACATTCCTTTCATCAGGTCTTACTCTTCATCCCACCTGCACGGGGGCATGTTCAATTTATTACTTTACAAAAACGAAACTGATGCCTTGGTAATCATTTCGCATGAATGACGTATACTGTACCCAAAATGCTATATGCAGGATACAGCTCACTGTTTTCAGGGGTTTTATACCGATCGAGATAAAATTCCGCAACAATAGGAGTCAACTGTGATTTCTTTTTAATAACGAAGAGCTGCCATATATTTCATGCTGGGTATTCTGGGTTTTTATATGGATTGGGATAGGCAATGGGGATATATACGGATCAATCCAATTAATGTTATAGCTGCTATGGAATCAATATGCTGTTATAGTAGCAAGGAGGGTTCATGAAGAAGAGCGGAACTGAAACAACCCGCAGTGACAGTAATAGTCCGGAAGAGATCACTGCTGATCCAGTCGGACAGGCTGCTACCCCCAAGGAGATAAAGGTAAATGAGTTATTAGACTCAATGTACGCTGGCTATGGGCCAAATGGCGTTGACGCTTCCAAGAATACTGCGAATGAGACAATCACCAGTTTTCTGGCCCAGACTGCGAGCAAACATGCTGATGCTAGTAAAGATTACAACGTCATCGTAATGTATGACCCTACAGAGATCATCAAGAACGATGCAGACCATGTTTACGATTCCCTTACCCGATTTGCCGACAAAAAACCGTTGCTAATGATTCTCTATTCCTACGGAGGGGACATCGGGGCTGCGTTCTTGATTGGTAAGCTATGCCAAGAGTACTCAAATGAGTGCTTTGTGATAGCTGTGCCACGCGCGGCAAAATCGGCGGCGACGCTACTTGCATGCGCTGCCGACGAAATCCACATGGGAAGCCTCAGCGAGCTTGGACCTATAGATCCGCAGATTGACAAACTCCCTGCACTTGGACTGAAAAATTCCATAGAGCACATCGCTCAACTAGTAAAGAAGACCCCTGAATCATCAGAAATGTTTGCCAAGTACCTGCATTTATCCTTAAAACTTATAGACTTAGGCTATTACGAAAGGGTTGCAGAATCAGCAATGCAATATGCTGAAAGACTTCTATCTACCCACTCGGATAAGCTTACAAAGCCAGTCGCTGACATTGCGAGGGAACTTGTATATTCTTATAAAGACCACGGCTTCATTATTGACAAGTCGGAGGCTGTATCCATTTTTGGCCCCGATATTGTGAAGCACAACACCCCAATCTATCTGATGGCAAATGAAATGTACAAGACGTTGAACATGATAAACGGCTTCTTGGATTGGCTTAATCATACTTTCTATTTCATTGGATCGTTGGACGCTAAGCCCCACATCCAAAACCGGAGGTAATTTGTTTACGACAAGCTATAACCATACCATGTACCGGATCGCGGCCCTGTCGGGCCACTCCCGGTGATGGCCATGTTAGCTGATTGAGAAAGAACAAATGAAGGGAGATGACTTGAAAGAATTGCTGAGCAAACTTTCATCATACAATCTGTTCAACTACCTACTCCCCGGAGTTGTCTTCGTCATCGCCGCAGACAAACTCACTCGATATTCCCTCATGCAAGCGGACATTATCATAAGCCTATTCCTCTACTATTTCATAGGACTCGTTATTAGTAGATTCGGATCAATCGCAATTGAACCCATCCTGCGTGGTATCTCCTTTCTTAAGTTCGCTGATTACAAGGATTTCATAGCTGCCTCCAAAAAAGATGAGAAGATAGAATTGCTCTCCGAGGTCAATAATACTTACAGAACGCTTTGTTCTCTTCTAGTCCTTCTTCTTCTGTTGAAGGGTTACGAGAAAATTGAGGCTCATTTTACCTTCCTGAGAGACTATGCTGGCATAGTTGTCCTGGGTTTGTTATTGGTTATGTTCCTGTTTTCCTATAGAAAGCAGACGCTTTATGTGGTGAAGCGAATCAAGGAAAATGGGTAAATTGTATGAGCATAATTAGATCATTTTCGGTTGGCGATGGAGACATGTTCTTCATCACGCACAACAACGATAACTTTACGATTATCGATTGTTGCATGTCTGAGGAAAGTAGCGATTTTCTTGTCGGAGAACTTAAGTCTCAATCCAAGGGTAAGAACATAGTCCGCTTCATCTCAACTCACCCCGACGACGATCACATTCAGGGTCTCGCCTCCCTTCATGAAAAGATGAATTTTCGTAACTTCTACTGCGTCAAGAACGAAGCAGCAAAATCGGACTGGACCGTCGACTTTGATCAGTATTGCGCGTTACGCGATGACTCCACCAGGGCCTTCTACCTTCATCGAGGTTGCGCGAGAAAGTGGATAAACCAAGGCGACGAAGAACGTGGTGGCTCTGGAATTCACATTCTGTGGCCAGATGTGACTAACGAGCATTATAAGGAAGCTCTAAGGCAGGCAAAACAAGGGAAGAGTCCCAACAATATCTCTCCGATCTTCAAATACATGCTCAAAGACGGCGTAACCGCAATGTGGATGGGCGATCTCGAAGATGATTTTATGCAGAATGTCAAAGAGGCAATTCCCATGGAAAGCGCCAACATTCTGTTTGCACCTCATCATGGCCGAGATAGCGGGAAGGTCCCGCAGGAGTGGCTCGAAGCCATTAACCCGTCAGTAATCATAATCGGCGAAGCCCCGTCGAAAGACTTGAACTACTATTCTGGCTACAACACGATTACCCAGAATTCAGCTGGAGACATTGTCCTTCAGTGCGAGTCAGGAAAGACTCACATCTGGGTATCCAATTGGGGATATTCTGTGGACTATCTGTATAATGAACAACTCGATGACGCTAACTGGAATTATATCGGTACGCTGTATGTGTGACCGGAAAAAGAACACAGTTAACGACCGCATGAACCAGATCGTGGACAGTAAACGGGGGACGCTATACTGGTTTTGGGATGGAATCAAAAAAAACTAGTAAGGTGTCACCATATTACGAATTCCCACAAATATATGGGGCGGTAAAGAGGGTGCGAAAAAATAAGAGAACCGTCCCCTTTAACTCCAGATTGCAGCGGATCGAGTACCGCTCCCGCTGAAGCTCACATTGGGCCTATGAATCGAAAGCAATTAACTGACCGTCTGCTCCTGAAGGACTGTTGTTCAGTTTTTTCTCTGTGCGAGGCCGGAGGTTGACATGAAGATGTATGATGACCCGCCCACAAGAGTCAGCGAAAGACTGCGGGACATCGCCCTAAAGGGCCAAGCATTGTTGCAGACAGGGCAGTACGTCGAAGCTCAGAAAGGCTTCGAGAAGATGTACAAGATTCTGTTGGACGAGCAACCTGATGGCAGACGCTATCATAAAGGCCACGCGCTGCATAACATTGGCGCGGCCCTCTACTCTCGGAACCCACAGGCGGCCTTGAAATATTTTCTCCTTGCTTATGTTGAAGACCTCCTCTATCAGCCTGAAGGCCAGGAGGACGCGGCTGATACTCTCCCCGCAGGGAAGACCCTTTCGGGGGTGTACATTGTCAAGGAAGACTTATTGGCGGCTCTTAAGGCGTTGGCAAAAAATGCCAAAACGAATGGACCGGTGATACAAAATCCCGAGAGCGTGATCAAAAGTCTAGACAAGAACCTCTCAAAGTACCTGTCTGATAAAACCAAAGCCTTAGCGGCGACTGAGGTTTTACGAAAACCAGGTCAGTTTCAGTCGGAATGGAAGAGAAGGGTGTTCGTGGGGGGAAGTTATAGCAATCATATTGCCGAGATCGAACGTATCGGAAAGCTTTGTGTGAAATTGGGACGCGATCCCGTTATAGCGTCTCAGTTTGAGACTCCGCCGCATAGAATTCATCATCATGCACTTATGCTATTGCACGAGTGTAGAGCGGCCATTTTTGAAGTGTCGGACGACGTGGGCCAACTTATGGAAATAGAACGGCTACGTGACTATCAGGTCTCAGCCTTGATGCTCTGCCAAAAGGACAAGAATCGTCTATCGGCAATGCTGAAAACTCTTTTTGAGTTTTCTGATTGTCAGTTCGAACAGTACAGCACGATGGAAGAGATGGACATGCATGTCAGGCGGTTTTTGAAACAGATTAAGAAAGGCAAAGGTGCGTCGCGAAAACAGCCCAACGAGTAGGTGCATCTGACGCGGAAGGACATCGGATTTGAAGCCGTGGAGGCTTTCGGGTGTCCCATTGTCCGTCCGCCGTGCAGGTGACCATCGTGTTGGGTGTAAGGAAGGAACAAAGATGAATGAGCAGCACAGCAAGTGGCAAACCAAGGAGATTGCAGAGACCTTTGTGGAAGGTGTTCGAGGAGCTATCCCTGGTGCAAAGCTCCAGTTGGAAGTTATCAGTAAGATTATAAGTGCCTGGTGTCCTCATCCATTCAGGATTCTGGACCTGGGGTGTGGCGATGGAATTCTCGGCCGCATGCTCCTTGAAGAGTATCCTGAGGCCAGTGTGATATTTGCCGATTTCTCCGATCCTATGCTGGACAAATTACGGATAAAAATCGGCATTAATCCGCGTGCAAAAGTTATCCATGCGGATTTCGCAACGTCGGACTGGGCTAAGGGTATCGAGTCAGAAATACCTTTGGATATCGTCGTCTCGGGGTTTGCCATTCATCATCAGCCGGATGGAAGAAAGGTTGAGTTATACACCGAGATCTTTTGTCTTCTCGGAAGTGGCGGGGTTTTCCTCAATCTCGATCAGGTAAAATCAAAAACCCCCTCCACAAGTGAAATATTTGATGGTTTTTTTCTAGATCATGTTCGACGCTCCCTTTCAATATCCGATCAGAGTGAAATGATGAATCAAATTGAGAAAGCATACTATGAGGATAAAAAAGAGAATATCCCCGCCCCTGTTGAAAAACAATGCCAATGGCTACGTGACATCGGCTTTGAAGATGTAGATTGCTTCTTCAAGACATTTGAACTTGCTTTATTGGGTGGCAAGAAAACATCCAACAAGGCGAATGCAGCCGACGCAAAAGGGCGCGCGGCTAATTGCGTTAGCCCCAAAAGGAAAGAACAATAGCGGATGGAAGAACAGGTAAAATCGAAAAAGCGGGTCGCGGATCATGGCGAGGTGTTGACCGGAAAGCGCGAGGTCAACGCCATGCTGGATTTGGTGAAGTCCGAGACCGAGCGGATTGACTCGCGCTTCCTCGAACCGGCTTGCGGAACCGGCAACTTCCTGACTGAAATCCTTGAACGCAAGCTTTGCGTGGTCGAAGCGCGCTACGGCGCAAGCCAACTCGACTTTGAACGCTACGCCATCCTTGCTGTGTCGTCCATCTACGGTATAGATATTCTTGAAGATAACGTCCGGCAGTGCCGCCAGCGGCTTTTCGGGATATTCGATCTGATCTATCTGCGCTTGTTCAAAAACAAGACCAGCGATCACTGCCGCGAATCCGTCCGGTACATCCTTGAACGGAACATCATCCACGGCGACGCGCTTTCGCTGAAGACCGCCGGCGACAACCCCAGCCCGATCGTCTTTTCCGAGTGGTCGCCTGTGAACGGGAGCCTTTTGAAACGGCGGGATTTCACGTTCCACGGTCTGCTGGAACAGGCTTCGATGAAGGAACTACCGCTCTTTTCAGATCTCGGCGAGGATGTCTTTATCCCGACGCCGGAAAAGGAATACCCACCAACCCACTTTCTGGAGGTAGGCGATGCCGACAAGCGGTAATTACAACCCGGACGTGCTGACCTGCATCGCCAATTTAAGCAGCGACGAAGTCTTCACGCCGCCGCAACTGGCAAACCGGATGCTTGACCTGCTCCCGCCGGAAATCTGGAGCGACGGGAAGGCCACCTTCCTCGATCCCGGCTGCAAGTCCGGCGTGTTTCTCCGCGAGATCGCCAAACACCTCGACAAAGGGTTGGAGAAACAAATCCCCAACCGCCGGAAGCGGATCAATCATATCTTCAAGAAACAGCTTTACGGAGTCGCCATCACGGAACTGACTGCCCTGCTATCGCGCCGGTCCGTCTACTGCTCCAAGACGGCCAACGGGAAGTATTCCGTCTGCGAGACCTTCGCCAGCTCCGAAGGCAACATCCGCAGCGGACGTGCAGAGCACACCTGGAAGAATGGGCGCTGCGTGTTTTGCGGGGCCGGCCAGGAAGCCTATGACCGCGGCCCGGAATGGGAAACCCACGCCTATCAATTCATTCATACCGGCAAGCCGGAGGAGGTCTTCAAAATGAAATTCGATGTCATCATCGGTAATCCGCCTTATCAGCTGAGCGATGGGGGCTTCGGCGAAAGTGCGCGTCCGATTTATCAATTGTTCGTGGAGCAGGCAAAGAAACTGAACCCCCGCTACCTGACAATGATTATTCCTTCCCGCTGGTTCGCCGGTGGAAAGGGGTTGGACGGTTTTCGCGACGCCATGCTTCATGACTGCCGCATTTCCCACCTCGTCGACTACCCGAAGCTCTACGATGGATTCCCGGGTGTGAAGATCCGGGGCGGCGTCTCATACTTCCTGTGGGAGCGCGATTACAACGGTCCTTGCTCCGTTCAGACGATGTGGGACGGCAAGCCGCTCGGCCCGCCGATGAAACGGCGTTTGGACGCCTACGACGTACTGGTCCGGAGGAACGAGGCCGTCTCCATTCTTGAAAAGGTCCGCGCCTATCGTATCGGCGGGAAGCCTGAGCCGACCCTTGATGAGCGGGTATCCAGCAGGAAACCTTTTGGTCTTCCCACAAACTTTCACGGTGCCAAATCGCCCAACGGCTTGAGCGAACCGACAAAGCTCTATGGCTCACAGCGCATCTCCTGGGGCAGGCGCTCGGATATTCAGCAAAACCCGGAGTGGATCGACGACTGGAAGGTCCTGATGACGGCCGTGCAAGGAACGAGCGCGGCGGTCGAGACCAGATTCCTGAGCAACCCAATCATCGCCGGGCCCGGCGAGGCTTGTACGGAAACTTACCTTGTCGCCGGGCGCTTCGACAACGAGAAGTCGGCACGACGTTACGCTGCCTACCTGCGGTCAAGGTTCGTGAGGTTTCTCGTCTCGCTACGCAAGTCTACGCAACACGCAAATCGGAGTGTCTACGCCTTCGTCCCCGATGTTCCCCTCGATTGCGAGTGGACCGACGAAAAACTCTATAAACGCTATGGGCTAAGCAAGGACGAGATCGCCTTCATCGAATCCCTGGTCCGTCCGATGCCTGTCGGTCCGGATGCCGCCGACGGGGAGGCCAGCGATGAGTAAGGATCACGCCCTTGCCGTTTTCGAGGATTTCAAGATTCGCCGGATTTATGACGAGAAGGCGGAAACGTGGTATTTCTCGGTGGTGGACATCATCGCGGCGCTGATTCAGCAGCCGGATTACCAGACGGCAAGGAAGTATTGGAACAAGCTGAAAGAGCGGCTGAAAAAGGAAGGCAGTCAGTCGGTGACAAATTGTCACCAACTGAAATTGCCGGCGGCCGACGGAAAGTCGTATTTGACCGATGTGGCTGACCCTGAGACGCTTCTGCGGTTGATTCAGTCGGTTCCCAGTCCGAAAGCGGAGCCGATCAAACTCTGGCTGGCGAGAGTCGGCTATGAACGGATTCAGGACATGAGCGACCCGGCCCGTTCGCTCGACCGCGCCCGCGAATACTGGCAGCAGCATGGCCGGAGCGAAAAGTGGATCCAGCAGCGGATGATGGGGCAGGAAACACGCAACAAGCTCACGGACTACTGGAAGGATCACGACATCAAGAGCGAGAACGAATACGCCATCCTGACCAACATCATCCACCAGGAGTGGAGCGGGGTCTCGGTCAAGGAACACAAACAGATCAAGGGGCTCAAGACCCAGAATCTGCGCGACCACATGAGCGAGGCGGAATTGATCTTCACGGCGCTGGCAGAACTTTCCACCCG
>Ga0302253_1001976_pt1 | contig 10961 bp, 8 predicted proteins | sample AAG_RA_Trp_MG_FD_193537 | JGI IMG/M metagenome (GOLD analysis project Ga0302253, IMG submission 193537) | Enriched activated sludge microbial communities from anaerobic digester in WTTP, New Holstein, Wisconsin, United States - AAG_RA_Trp | ecosystem: Engineered > Bioreactor > Anaerobic >... | reverse complement strand
TCACCAACGAGGCCGGGCAAGTTCCCGGCCTCACTGTTTAAGGAGGTGCCCCATGAAGATTCTGATCCGCTCCACCACGCTGGACGGCGAACCGATCCCCGGCAGCGGGGAAACCATCCAGGCCGCCGACTGCCTCGAAGTTGTCGAGCTAATGCGCGGCCAGACGCCGTTCACCGCCAGCCGAGCGCCCCGTGACTACATGACCGAGGTGCTCTCCGGCATCGAAGGCGGGCCGACCCAGCCGTTGCCGGAGGACGCCGCCGCTGCGGCCGCCGAGTTTCTCACCCGTCTGGCCCGGCACGGCCTGATCGAGTTCCTGCCCGACGACAAGGCCAGCGACCCCTGGCCGGAACGCTTCCTCGAAGCCCTGGAGACGGTGCGGCTCTCTGGGCTCACCAACATGCTCGACCACCCCGAGGTGACTCGGCTGACCGCCGAGATGGGCTATCCGGAGGTGGCCGAGTGGCTGGTGGCCCACCGGCGCGAATACGCGGCCTTCGTCCTCGAAGGGACGAGACCGCTCGGCAAGAACTTCGGCGGCAAGGAGGACCCGGCTCCATGTGCGGACAAGTAGGCATCATCTTCGGCCGCAAGCGCAGACGGCCCGACGAGCGGGATTACCTGCGCGAGGTCTTCATCCGCATGCTGCTGCACAGCGAGGAGCGCGGCCCGCACGCCTCCGGTCTGGCCTGGCTCAAGACCGACGGCAGCCACCGCATTTTCAAGCGGCCGATGCGGGCGCACGAACTGGTCTACGAAAAGCCGTTTCAGGAGCTGCTCGGGCAGGTCGACAACGAGACCACCATCCTTATGGGGCACACCCGCTGGCGCACCCGGGGCAACGAGTTCAACAACCGCAACAACCATCCCATCCGGGCTGGGATCGTCATCGGCACCCACAACGGCACCATCTACAACGCCGATCACCTGTTCCGCCGTCTCGGCCTGCCGCGCTACGCCGAGGTGGACAGCGAGCTGATCTTCCGCCTGGCCGACCGCTTCGCGCCCGAAGGCCCCATCGACCAGGACGGCCTGAAGAAGGCGCTCGCCCTCTGTCGCGGCCAGATGAGCGCCGTGCTGGCCTCGCGGCTCGACCCCGGCACCATCACCGTGCTCAAGGGCAACAAGCCGCTTTGCCTGCGCATCCACCGCCAGCACCGGGTGGTGCTCTACGCCTCGGAGCCCGCCTTCATCGACTTTGCCGTGGACAACGAGAAGGGCTGGCGCGAGCTGGAGGTGCCGCCCATGACCATGCTCGCCATCCGCCACGAGGATGTGCGGGCCATCGAAAACAGCGAATTCCGCTTCATCCCCCAGGAGCGCAAAGGGACACTGCCCGAAGGAGTGAATGCATGAACATTGGAGACACCGCAAAGCTGAACACAAACCCGGAAGACACTCCCGAGACCATCCTCCGGCTCTTCGTCTACGGCACCCTGAAACGGGGCTACTGGAACCATCAACGCTTCTGCGCCCAGGCCCGAAGCATCGAACCGGCCGTGGTCTGGGGCAGGCTCTACCATATCCACGCCGGGTTCCCGGCCATCGAGGTGCCGGAAGGCCTGATCCTGGCCCGGGGCAGCGTTGATCCATTGGCCGACGCCCGCAGGCAGCAGGAGATCGGCACGCCGCGCTTCGGCCGCCCGACCGGTGACTGGGATCTGATCCACGGAGAGCTGGTGACCTTCACCGACCCGCAATGCGACCTGCCGCCCATCGACCGGTTGGAAGGCTTCCGGCCCGGAGGGCAAAGCATGTACCAGCGGGTGATGGTGGCCGCTGGATGCCGGAACGCTTCAATTGCAGTGTGGATTTACAGGATGGATCGGGTTACAAATGGGGAGCGAATTGACAGGGAGTGGCGGGGCTAATGGGTGTTGGCCTTGATGCTTTCGGCTGCCTGGATGAGGCTCTTGATCTCATCCTCGGTAAAGCTGGCTTCCTTGATGTAGCGAAGCAAATTCATGACCTCGGGTTGGTCATGAAGGTAGTCGACAACTTCCGGGTCCGTGGACGAGGACAAACGGAACAACACGTCGGGATCGGCCGCCAGCACCTTGGCCAGCTCCTTGATTACCTCTGGCCTTGGCGGACGCTCCTTGCCACGCTCGATGCGGCTCAGATAGGCGGGGGAAATGCCTACCTTGGTCGCCGTCTCGCGCAGCCCGAGGTCTTGGGCGACTCGAAGGTCGCGGATGGTTTCACCAAAGTTTTTCATAGCGTCTAATATATCTCGCTGTTTAGTGTTTTGCAACACAAAATTCCTCTGGCATTCTTTGGCGTAATTTGGTATATTCTGGTTGATTTTTACTCAGAGGCAGGTAACTTACCCCTGTTCTGGCACTGTGCCTTGACGGCCAACAGCCCTGCAGGAGAGGCGACATGAGCAATGAAGAGGTTCTGAAACTAAAGGATGTCGCCGCCCTACTTAAGGTCGGCGAGAAGACGGTCTATTCCATGGCCCAGACCGGGGAACTGCCTGCTTTCAAGGTCCGAGGCCAGTGGCGATTCTCCCGAAAGGACATCGACGCATGGATAGAGCAACAGAAACACACAACCCAGGATTTCGGCGAGGACGACCAGAAATGACACCAGCCTCGGTGAACGGAGTTTTTATATGAGCAGAAAGAAGAACAAGCAGGCCGAGAACACGATCCCGGCGGGATACACGCTCGACTACGTTTCCGGCAAACAGGTCAAGGAAACGAAAAAGGAGCTGGTCCGGCAGCGGGTCGTTCGTGCCTTGATCCACGAATACGGATTCTCGCCGGAAGACATGGAGCTGGATTTTTCCATTGGCGGCCGCAAGAAGGTGGACGTGGCCATCTTCCACCATGGCAAGGAACACACCATCGAGAACCTGGGCCGCGCCGTGCTCTGCCGCCAGGAGCCGAACGTCGGTAAGAATGCCGTGCGCATCCGAGATTTTGAGCAGGCCGCCAAGGACCTCGATGAGATCGAGACCATCATGCGCGAGGTCGACGCGGTTCAGTACGGCTTGTGGACCAACGGCCTGGAGTTCTTCTTTGTCGAGAAGGAACAGAAGCGCTTCGAAACCAAGTGCAACCCCATCGGCGACTGGCCGATGGCCGAAGAGTCGGTCGGCACCAAGGAAGTCATCTCCGATGCCCATACCCGCATCGCCGACAACGAGATGCTCAAGATCACCTTCCGCCGGTGCCACAACTACATCCATGGCAACGAGGGCATGCCCAAGGATGCCGCCTTCTGGCAGTTCCTCTACCTGATTTTCTGCAAGATGCACGATGAGAATCTGCGCGGCAAACAGCGCCAGGCCTGGAAACGCCGGTTCTGGGCTGGCCCGAAGGAGCAGTTCGAGCCACAGGGCCGCAAGGCCATCCGTGCCCGTATTGAAGAGCTCTTCACCGAGGTCAAGAAGCAGTACAAGAACATTTTCCGGGGCAACGAGGAGATCACCCTCTCCGACCGGGCGCTGGCCTTTATCGTTTCTGAATTAGCCAAATACGATTTCACCCGCACGGATGTCGATGCCAAGGGCGTGGCCTACCAAGAGCTGGTGGGCGTCAATCTGCGCGGCGACCGTGGCCAGTATTTCACTCCCCGGGGCGTGGTCAAGCTGGTCGTGGAAATGCTCGATCCCAAGGAGAGCGAGACGCTGTTGGACCCGGCCTGCGGCACCGGCGGCTTCCTGGTCGCCACCCTGGGACACATGCTGAAGAAATTCCGCGTAGAGCAGAATACCCAGGTCGGGAACGAGAACACCACCGAGTTTCTGAACGTCCACGAACGGCTGAAAGAATATGCCGCCGCCAATGTGTTCGGGGCCGACTTTGACCCGTTCCTGATCCGCGCCGCCCAGATGAACATGGTGCTGGCGGGTGACGGCCGGGGGCACATTTACAACATCAATTCCCTGGAGTTTCCGCTGGGGCATCTGGCCGATCTGCCCTCCGCCAAGAAGGAGATTCCGCTGGGGTCGGTGGATATCATCGCCACCAATCCTCCATTCGGATCGGACATCCCGATTACCGATAAGCATATCCTGGAACAGTACGAGCTGGCGCACGCCTGGGAGCCGGATGGCGAAGGTGGTTTCCGCAACACCGGTAATGCTAAGGGCAGTGTCGCGCCGGAGATTCTCTTTATCGAGCGCTGCATCAAGTGGCTCAAGCCGGGCACCGGCCGCATGGGCATCGTCCTGCCCGACGGCGTTCTCGGCAACCCGGCGGCGGAATACATCCGCTGGTGGATCATGCGCGAAACCCAGGTGCTCGCCTCCGTCGATCTGCCGGTGGAGGCCTTCATCGCCGAGGCCAACGTCAACATTCTCACCAGCCTGCTGTTCCTGCGCCGCAAGAGTGAAGAGGAAAAACGCGCCGAGGCCCTGGGCGGCATCGATGAATATCCGGTGTTCATGGCCGTGGCCGACAAGGTTGGCTTCGACCGCCGTGGCAACAAGCTCTACAAGCGCACCCCGGACGGCGAAGAGATCGTTGAGCCCAAGCAGCATATCGAGCGCATCCGCATCGGTGGGCGCTTCGTGGAACGAACCCTGACCCGCAGTGAAAAGATCGAGGACAACGATCTGCCGGTCATCGCTGAGAAGTACCGCGAATTTCTCAAGGAGCAGAACGGATGAGCAATCAAGACGACATCATTGAAGCCCCGCAGGATGCTGCCGAAGAGAGCGGCCCGGATAACTTTTTCATCGACATCCTGACCGGCAACAAGGAAAGCGCCTCGGCCAAGAAGCTGCTGGTGCAGAAGGTTCTGCGCCAGCTCATCGAGAGCTACGGGTTTGACCGGGATGACCTGGAGGTCAACTACAATCCCCAGATCCCCGGCCAGGGGCGCAAGCGCATCGACATCGCGATTTTCCGTCCCGATGCCGAACATAACAACGACGACCTGCAGCGGATCATCGTCTGCAAGAATCAGAAGAAGCGCGACAAGCTCCGCTCCATTGCCGAGGCCGACGCCGATCTGCGCGAGCTCAAGGAGTTGCTGGAACTGATCCCCGGCGCGACGCTGGGCATGTGGACCAACGGCCAGGAAGAGTTCCTGTTCCAGGTCGAGCGCACCCGCTTCGAGGTCCGTGCCAAGCCCCTGGGTGTCTGGCCGGTTCCGGGCGAGCGCACCACCGATCTCGACCGCACCGGCGGTGTTATTCAGGTCAGCGCCGAGGCGGAAGACCTGGAAGACGCCCTGATGCGCTGCCGCCAGTACTTGAACCGCAACCTGGGGCTCGATCACAAGGATTCCTTCAAACAGTTGGCCGTGCTGATGCTGGCCAAGATCCACGACGAGACGCTGCCCACCGGCGAGCGCAGATTCTGGATCAGGGGCGACGAGCCTTTCACCGAGGCAGGCCAACAGGCCATTGCCCAGCGCATCAACGAATCCATTGCCGCCGCCAAGGCCTGGCAGCCGAACCTACTGACCCGTGGCTGGGATCTGACGCTGGAGCCCCACGAGACCGCCCGCGTGGTTATGGAGCTGGCCCGTTATAACTTAAGCGAAACCCAGCCCCGCTACCGTACCGGGGCCTTCCGGGCAGTCGCCCGCAGCGTCATGGACGGCCGCGAGGGCCGCTACCCCACGCCGCTCAACGTGGCCGAAATGGCGGTGGAGATGCTCGACCCGCAGCCCGGCGAACGCATCATGGACTGCTCCAGCGGCACCGGCACCTTCCTGGCCATGACCGCCGCGCACATCTTCAAAAAGAAACTGGCAGCTTTGGGCACCACACCCGATGAAGCCACCAACGAACAGATCCGCCAGGCGCAAAACGAAACCGCCGCCTGGGCGGCCAGCAACGCGTTAGGCTGCGATATCGATCCCTTCCTGGCCGTGGCCAGCCGCATGAACCTGCTGTTCACCACCGGCAATCCCGGCCGCGTGTTCCGCATCGATGCCCGCACCTTCCCGGATGGCGATCTGGATGGCATCGAAGCCGCCTGCCCGGCTATGCCGCTGGGCAGCATGGATATGGTTCTGCTCAACCCCTGGTTCTCGACAAAGGATGTCGTTGCCGACGAATCAATTCTCTCCCGTTATGACCTTGGAAAGGTCTGGAACAAAGAACAAGGCGGTGACGGTTACGTTAACTCAGGTGCCATCAACACAGGAGGTGTGCCACCTGAAGTTTTATTTATTGAACGTGCGCTGGATTGGGTCAAACCTGGAACTGGCCGTATTGGAATCCTTCTGCCTGATGGAGTTCTCGGAAATCCTGGTGATGAATACATTCGCTGGTGGATTCTGCGCCACTGCGAGGTACTGGCCTCGGTTGACCTACCGGTGGAGCCGTTCAAAGTCACCGTCAAGGAGTATGGCCTGACCCCCGCCTTGCCGAGCCTCTTGGTATTACGTCGCCGCAGCCAAGAGGAACTGATCAACACCGAACACCCGGAATACAAGGTCTTCATGGCCGTAGTGGATCGGGCCGGTGTCGACGCCCGGGGCAATCTCCTGTTTCAGCGAGCCCCGGACGGTGAAGAGCTGGTTTTCGATGAGGAAGTGATCGAGCGGGTTCGAGAAGGCGGCGAAGTGGAAATCCGCCGCACCACGCGCCGTAACCGCCGCATTCATGATGAACTGCCGGTAGTGGCAGAAAAGTACAAGGAATTCCGCGCAACCGGCGAGGTGAATCAATGAAAATTAAATCGATTCCAAGCAAATGGCTTGAAAGCAACGGATGCCGTTTGGATTGCGGACCATACATGTCTGGCGCATTTGAAGCCCGTATGGCAATTGCAGCTCTTAAAGCAAAAAAGACCTCTCTGGCTGATCTCACAGAGGGTGGGCTTTCAGGAATATTCAAAGGCAAAATGATTAAACGGATTTTTGTCCAAGACAAAAATCATGGCGTGCCGTTCCTTAACACCTCCGACATGCTTGAGTCTGATCTCACGCACGTCCCTAGAATTCCCAAAAAAATCGCAGACACAGATTCAGATTGTTATTTGAAACCTGAGACCATTTTGATCTCTGCTGCAGGAACAATTGGCCGCACTGTTTTTGCTCGAGAAGATATGGCCGGGATGTTCGCGTGTAGCGATATTATGAAGGTAATTCCTGACACCGACAAAATTCCATCGGGCTACCTCTATGCATTCCTAAGTTCAGACTTCGGTGTACCACTTGTCACCGCTGGAACTTTTGGAAGCATCATTCTTCATATCGAACCATCTGATTTAGCTGGAATCCAGGTACCTCGATTTTCCCCAAAATTTGAAGGGGAGGTTGATTCTCTCATCAAACGCGCATCCAAACTCAGAACTGATGCCGTGAACTTGGTCAATGAATCAAGAGCCCGCTTTGACATGTTTGGCGACGGTATTCTCCAAGAACAACAAGAATACCCAATTATCTCAACAGTTAGCTCGAAAAACATCATTGGCCGGTTAGAGGCTGCTTACCATGATCCTACTGCCGAAACTATTGCAGACAGGATAACAAAAGGACGGCACAAATATGTAAGGGATCTGTGCAAAGAGGTTTCTTTGCCAGGAATCTTCAAACGCATCTATATAGAAGATGTGGAGCACGGTGCGCCATATTATTCAGGTGGGGCCATTTTTTGGCTTGAACCTGTACATAAAGAAATCTTATCCAGAAAAACTTCTTTGTTCGAAGATGTACAAATCCGTAATGGAACAATTTTGATTCAGGCATTCGGACAAAAAGGGGGACTAATCGGTCGAGTTGCTTGGGTTGGCAAGCACCTGGATACAGCATGCACCACGCACATGCTAGTCAGGGTAATTGCAAAAGACGAAAGCCTTCCCGGCTATCTCTTCGCATATTTGTCATCTGATATCGGATACGCACAGATAATACGATTGCCGTTTGGCGGGTCGATACCCCACTTCACGGAAGGGCAAATAGCAAACATTCCGGTTCCTTTATTGGATGATGAAGAGATCAACGAGATTAATGCCAACGTCCTAAAGGCGATGGCATTCCGCGATGAAGCACTCCAGTTGGAACTCGATGCTAGACGGATGATCTCGCAGGCCATTCTGGAGGGAGGACACTAATGGCGAAGGTCATACCCATCGGGCAACCCGCAAACGAATCTGAACGCCAGGCCATCGGTTTCCTCCGGGATCATCTGCCCGATGGCTGGCTGATCTTCCACAACTTCGAGATGCGCCAGGGTGAGGAGGTGTTCGAAATCGACATCGCCATTCTCGCGCCTCACGCGGTGTACCTGGTGGATGTCAAAGGGACGCGGGGCAACATCGATGTGTATGGCTCCAAGTGGTATCCCGAGGGGCGGCAGCCGTTTTTCTCGCCGCTGGCCAAGCTGCGCAGTCATGCCAAGACCATGGCCACCATCATTCGAGAGAGTAACACCGGCCTGATTGAGCTGCGCAAGGCCCATGTGCATGCCGCTGTGCTGCTCACCGCCGATGACGCCGCCGTGTTCGACCAGGCGGGTATCGACAGCCCCGACGTGACCGACTTCAAGCACTGTCTGAAATACTTCCGCGACGCGAGCCGCATTCCCGACAACCGGCTGGATAACATCACCCGCTTTCACTCCCAGATCGCCAAGGCGATCACCGGCAATGCCAAGCCCAAGAGCGCGGCGCTGGTGTTCCGCGACTGGCAGGTGGAAGAGAAGCTGGGCGGCACCGACCGCTACACCGAATACCGCGCCAAGCACAATCTGTTGGGCAAGAGCGGCGGCATGGCCCGTCTGCGGGTCTATCAGGCCGACCCTTACCAGGACGAAGCCGCCCGCAAGGAAGAGTTCAAGAAGATCAGCAATGCCTATCGCGCCGTGGCGCACATGCCGACCCACGCCAACGTGCTGGCGGTGAAGGATCTGTTCGTCTCCGACGATGAAGATAAGGTGGTGCTGGTCACCGAGGACCTGCCCGGCCAGGCCCTGCGCCTGCACATCAACAAGGCCTCCCTGGCGCTGACCTTTGACCAGAAGCTCCAGGTGATGCGCGACGTGCTGTCGGCCTTGGACCATGCGCACCGGCATGAGGTGATCCACCGCAATCTCACCCCGGACGCCATTCTGGTGACCAAGGGCGGCCAGGCCCGGGTGACGGGTTTCGATTTCGCCCGGGTGGGCAAAAACCGCACCTCCACCATCGCCGATCAGGTGGTGGATGACTTGGAAGCCGCCTACCAGGCTCCGGAGTGTTTCAAGGACCCGACCCAGGCCAGCATCGCCTCCGACCTTTACGCCTCCGGGTTGATCTTTTACGAGCTGCTGACCGGCGAACTGCCCTTTGAAAGCGTCGACCAGATGATGGAGGCCGACGGCCGCTTCCCGATGAAGCCCTCGGAACACAAGCCCGATCTGCCCAAGGGGATCGACGAGTGGCTGCAGAAATTCTGCGAGTTTGACCCAGAGGAACGGCATACCAGCGCGGCCATCGCCCGCAAGGGCCTGGATGACCTGATTCTGCCCGAGGCCAAGAATGACTCCGCCCCGGATGTGAGCGGCCCGGCCGTGGTCGTGCCTCAGCTTCCCGATAACCTGATGAACCTGCCGCAGGATTTCATTCTGGCGGATCGTTTCCGCATTCAGAAGAAGCTGGGCAGCGGCGGCTTTGGCGTCGCCTACAAGGTGTTCGATTCCCTGGGCGATGTGGTGCGGGTCATCAAGCTGGTGACCAAGGACCGCCGCAGCGTGTACGAGCGGCTGCGCCGCGAATACAAGACCCTGACCAATCTGCCCGACCACCCGCATGTGGTGAAGGTGATCTGGGCGGATCGCATGGCCGACGCCAAGCAGACGCCGTACATCGTCTTTGAATATGTGGAGGGTCTGGATGTCTCCGATCTGATTGATGCCGAGGCGCTGTCGCTGGATGATGCCGTGCGCATCGTGCGCGAGGCCGCCGATGGGCTGGCCCATCTTCATAAGCACGGCGTTTATCATCAGGACGTTAAGCCCTCCAACCTGCTGTGGACCGATAAGGGTGTACGAATCATTGATTTTAACGTCGCGGTCTCCGAGAACGACGAGGTTCAGGGCGGTGGCGGCACGCGTCGCTACCTGCCGCCGGATTACGATTACTCCTCCGAGCCGGACGCTTCGGATCGGATGGATCGTGACCTCTATGCCCTGGGCATCTCCTTCTACGAGTGTCTGACCGGCAAGTATCCGTTCGACGACCCCACGCCGCCGATCAAGACTCAGCCCAAGGACCCCAAGCAGTTCAAAGGTTGCGCCGACCTCAGTTCGCCGCTGGTCAATGTGCTGGTGAAGATGATCGCGCCGGAGCGCAAGGATCGCTTCGCATCTGTCGATGAGTTCTTGACCGCCATGGCCGAGGTCAAGCGCCTGCGCTCGGTGCTGACCACCAGCGAGATTGGTGCCGGACCCAAGGTGGTGTCCAAGCTGGGCTTCGAGCCGACCAAGCCCAACACCAACCCCTTTGTCACACATCTGCTGACCCTCTATAGCCAGAGCCAGGTATCCAACGCGGGCACCCGTGGTCTCGACGAAGTTGGCAAAGCCACCTACGTGCCGACCTATCTGGATGAGAAGCTCAAGCCCGCGCTGCTTAAGGGCGAGTTCCGCCTGGTCATCATCAGCGGTAACGCCGGTGACGGTAAAACAGCCTTCATTCAGCAGTTCGAGGCCTTTGCCGAGAGCAAGGGCGCACAGATGCAGCGCGGCGCGAATGGAGCTGTGTTCCAGCTCAAGGGGCATACCTACCAGAGCAACTACGACGGCAGCCAGGATGAAGGCGACGAGCGCAACGATGCCGTGCTACAGAAGTTTTTTGCCCCCTTCGCGGGCAAGGACGCTTCCGGCTGGCCCGAGAATCAGACCCGCCTGATCGCCATCAACGAGGGGCGGCTGGTCGATTTCTTCCTTGAGCACGAAGAGGAGTTCCCGCTGCTCGCCAAGCAGATCCAGCAGGGTTTGGCCGGGGCCGCTCCGGAGGGCGGCATCGCGGTCATCAACCTCAACCTGCGCTCGGTGGTCGCCGAACCCGAGG
>Ga0302253_1001975_pt1 | contig 10967 bp, 7 predicted proteins | sample AAG_RA_Trp_MG_FD_193537 | JGI IMG/M metagenome (GOLD analysis project Ga0302253, IMG submission 193537) | Enriched activated sludge microbial communities from anaerobic digester in WTTP, New Holstein, Wisconsin, United States - AAG_RA_Trp | ecosystem: Engineered > Bioreactor > Anaerobic >... | reverse complement strand
GGTCGGGGACAAGGAGTTTGTCTGCATCCTCGGCTCCTCCGGCTGCGGCAAGACCACGCTGTTGCGCCTGATCGCCGGCCTCGACACCGCGGAGTCGGGCGCCATCCTGCTCGACGGTAAAGAGATGCACGGCACAAGCGACAAAGTCGGGATGGTCTTCCAGGAGTACTCGCTTTTCCCGTGGCGGACGGTGATCGACAACATCGCCTTCGGCCTCGAGATGCAGGGGATGAAGAAGGAGGAGCGGTACCGCGTGGCGGAGAAGTACCTGAATCTCGTCAACCTCACCCAGTTCCGGGCCAGTTACCCCGCGGAGCTCTCGGGCGGGATGCGCCAGCGGGTGGCAGTTGCACGGGCGCTGGCCCTTGACCCGGCAGTACTCCTGATGGACGAGCCGTTCGGGGCGCTCGATGCCCAGACGCGGAACATGCTCCAGACCGAGCTGCTGGAGATCTGGGAGAAGACAAAAAAGACCGTCATCTTCATCACCCACAGCGTGGACGAGGCGGTCTTCCTCGCCGACCGGATCGTGGTCCTGTCGCCCCGCCCGGGCCGGGTCTGCCGGATATTCCCGGTCGACCTCCCCCGGCCCCGCGACCGCACGGGTCCGAAGTTCGCGGAGGTCAGGCGCGAGGTGCTTGACCTTATAAGCCAGAAGTGCTCAATCCAGTAAGGTTTAATACGCCACATCTCCATTTTATTAAAGCAGTCAAGAGGAAGCGTACCGGCATGATTTTTGGTGAAATACCCGGAATTCCTGCCCGCTTTTTATCAAACATATCAATTCACAGGAGCAGGACATGGTAAGAAAACCGGCAAAGATGTACAGGAACATCTCCAAGAAGGCCTATACCCGGCGCGAGTACATGGGCGGTGTTCCCGGCAACAAGATTGTACAGTACGAGATGGGCAACCTCTCGCAGGAGTTCCCCCTCCAGGTTGACCTCGTGATCGAGGAAGCATGCCAGATCCGGCACAGCTCACTCGAGGCAGCACGCATCACCGCCAACCGGCGGCTCTTGAAAGACGTTGGCCGTTCCAACTTCCACTTCAAGGTCCGCGTCTTCCCCCACCACGTCCTGCGCGAGAACAAGCAGGCAACCGGTGCGGGTGCCGACCGTGTCAGTGAAGGCATGCGCCTCGCGTTCGGCAAGGCTGTCGGCACGGCCGCGCGGGTCGACCCGGGCCAGAAGATCCTCACGGTCTTCTCCCAGCACCAGTACCTGGAGAAGATCAAGGATGCCCTCCGCCACTCCGGCCACAAGCTCCCGAGCCCCTCGCACCTGAAGGTCTCCACCATCAAGGTCAGCGGCAGGATCGTTGCGGCACCGAAGCTCGTGGGGGAGAAGGTTGTTGCAGCCCCGGTCGTAACCGCCGAGGCGGCGGCAGCCGAGCCGGCAGCAGCCGCGGCAGCGGCCCCGGCCAAGGGTGCAAAGGGTGGCAAGGAAGCCGCCCCGGCCAAGGACGAGAAGAAGGGAGCAGCACCCGCCAAGGGAGCCGCCCCGGCCAAGGACGAGAAGAAGGGAGCTGCCCCGGCAAAGGGCGGCAAGAAGTAAATTTTCTTACCATTTTTGCCGGGTTTCCCGGCACGTTTTTTACGAGCGTTCCGGGCTGTCCCGGCCGTACCGCATCATGAACCCGTCACGGCCTGCCTCCCGGCAGGTCTGCACGGATCACCTCCGCATTCACAGGCAGAACTATGACACGCTATGGTTTCATCGGTACAGGGTCGATGGGGAGCATGCTCATCCGGAAGTTCATCAGCACCGGCATGACCGCACCCCGGGACATCACGGCAAGCTCGAAGAGCAAAATCTCCGCCCGGGCGCTGGCAGAAAAGACCGGCATCACCGCTGCTTCGTCCAACACCGCAGTCGCGGAGCAGGCTGATGTTCTTTTCCTCTGCGTTAAGCCCGCTGAGATCCGGGGAGTGCTCGACGAGGTCTGGGGCATGCTCCCGCCCGGGGCGCTGGTCGTCTCCCTGGCAGGCGGCGTTACGCTTGCAGACCTTGCCCGCAATGCCGGCCTGCACGCCCGGGTGGCCCGGGTCATCCCGGCCGTGACCGCGGAGCAGGAGGCCGGGGTCTCGCTTGTCGCCTTCGGCCGCGGGGTGACAGCGGAGGACCGGACGCTCGTCCTCTCGCTCTTCAATGCCATCGGGACTGCCGTGGAGACGGAGGAGGAGAACCTCGACCTCTACGCCGACCTGACGAGCTGTGCCCCGGCCTTCATTGCCGCAATGATGCGGGAGTATGCCGCCGCAGCGGTCCGTACCGGCGCGGTGGAGCCCGCGGTTGCGGAGTTCCTGGTCCAAAAAACCCTTGCCGGGACGGCCCGGCTCCTCGACGATAACGGGACCGGGTTTGACGAGGTCATCCGGCGGGTGGCGACAAAGGGCGGCATCACCGAGGAGGGCGTGAAGGTGCTGGACGCCCGGATCCCGGCGGTCTTCGATGAGGTGCTCCGGGCAACGGAGCGGAAACGGCTGATCCGGGCGCAGCAGCTCGTGCGCGGGGCGTGAACACGGCAGGCTGCGGGGGGATTGCAGGGCACCGGGACCCCCGGACCTCCCCGGACAGAAGGTTTTTCCCCCGCGTCAGGAAACCTGTTTCATCACATCCCAAGAGATCATCGCTGTGACAAAACGCCTGGCAATCCCTGCCCTCCTCATCCTCCTTCTCGTGCTGGTACCGCCGGTACCTGCTGCCTTCGGCCCGGCCATCAGCGGTGTCACGCCGATATCCGGGCCCAACAACGGCGTTGTCACCATCACGGTCACCGGCTCGGATCTCGGTACGACAACCGTGATCCGGCTGAACAAGTGTGCAGCCCGGACCGGCAGCACCGGCCAGCCCGCGTTCTCCGGCACCATTCTCCGGAAGGACTCTGATTCCGTGACCGCCGCGTTCGATCTCCGGAACAAGGTGGCAGGCTCATACGATGTCTCGCTCGGCGCCCTGTGGGAGGGGCAGGAAGTCTGGGCCGTCTCCTACGCCTCCTTCTCCGTGTACCAGGCATCCGGCCAGCCGGACCCTGTCGTCACGTTCACCGTCCCCCCGGCAACCATCACCGCGACCACGGCTCCAGCCCCGCAGGGGAAGAACAGCGTCCTGTTCGACTCAAGCCCCCCCGGCGCGGCGATCTCTCTTGACGGGGAACGGATCGGCACGACCCCGTTCGTGTATTCTACCGACAAAGACGGCACCTTCAACGTTGTTGCATGGAAGGAGGGATACGCGGAGTACGAGTCGAAAGTCACGATCTACGAGGGGAGGCGTGTCGGTTTCCTCGCACCGCTCACCGCCCGCTCCGCGGTCACGACCACCGTTCCCACAGCCACGTCAGCGACAACAACAACGACCACGGCTGTGACCACGGCAACGACCACGACGACGGTAAAGGCCTCTGCTGCCGCACCAGCGACAAGGGCCACGGCTGGCACGACAACGACAGCGACACCACACCCGGCACTGCAGGCAACCGGCACGACCTTCACGACGGTCTCCATCGTGATCCCGACCTCGTGGCCGACGGATACTTCCGGTGCGAAACAATCCCCGGCCGATCCCTTCCTTGCTCCGGGCGCTGCCGTCCTTGCGATCCTGGCCGTCCTCACGCGGCGCCGGTGAGCGGGAGAATCAGACCGGGCCGCAAGATTAATCGTCTTAATACGCAGTATGTTGTGCGATGAAAGTCTTCAGCCTCGTCCTCCTGCTCTGCATCGCGGCTGCAGGGCCGGTAATGGCCGCATCTGCTGACCTCACAGCCGCGACACCCGTCACCCTGGCCCAGCGGGTGTCTGCCATCAGCCAGGCTCCTGTCGTCGCTACCCCCCCCACGGGAACGCTCGACGTTGTCACCGTACCGCCCGGCGCATCGCTCTACGCCGACGGGACCTACCAGGGAACAACGCCGTTCCGGGGCGGGCTTTCCGCAGGGAACCACTCGGTCCTCATCACCCTTTCGGGCTACCGTAACCTTACCCGTGCTGTCACCATCCCTCCCCGCGGCATGCTCTCCGTAACGCTTGAACTCGAGCGGCTTGCCACGGTGGGTGCGGACCGGGAAAAGCCCGCAGTGCCGCCAACCATCGCGCCGGTGCGGGTATCCTCCGGCGTCCCCGGGCAGCTCAATCAGCCGCTGCCCGCATACATCAACCTGACCTTCACCTCGCTGCCGTCCGGGGCAACTATCTGGCTGAACGGCACGGACACGGGCCTGGTGACGCCCGGCACCCTGAACCTGAGCCGGACCCGCATCCATCTGGTGAACCTCACGCTGACCGGCTACAAGGAATTCTCGCACACGGTCAACCTTTCGAATGTTACCATCCCCATCACCCTCTTTGTGCAGCTTGAGCCTGTGCGTGTCCTTGAGCTGGAAGCCACCCTGCACGAGGTCCCTGCATACCGTTCATCCCTCATCGCGCCAGGCGAACCGGAAGGCAATTACCTGCCGGGGATATCCCCGTCCCCCACACCGCAGGGGACCCGCGTGCCGGCGATCCGGAAGGAGGAGGGTATTGTCGACTCCTTCATCGGGTTCTTCTCCGGCATCCTCACCCGGCCGGACTGCCCGCCGTCGCTCCGGGCCTGCGGAAAGCAGTGCGTTGACCTGCAGACCGATGCCGCAAACTGCGGCCTGTGTGGCTACACCTGTCCTGCCGGCGCGGTCTGCAGCAGCGGCGAATGCCGTGTCTACGACAGAACGTGAGGCCCGCGGCGCCTGGTCTCCCGGTCGTGTTTTTTTACCAGCAGTCCCCGTTCCGGTATCGTACGGCAGTTTATCCCGTGAACGCTCAATTTTTTAAAAAAAGGAGAGGGGATGTCCCTCCCCGCCCTGATGTGAATCCCGTCGCACTCAGTGGTTCTTCACGGCATCCGGGACCGGCATATTTGACATGGCAGTGCCGGAGATGACCGGGCAGATCATGCCGTCCAGCCTGACGAAGTACATGGGGGTCTGGCTCTTGTACTTGAGATCCGGGAAGATGACAAAGGGTTTCAGTACCGGGTCGTTTCCTCCGAGCGGGACCGCGCCGGACCGGAAGGTGTTGTTGTCCTCATACATGGCAATGACCTGGACCTCCTCGTATGCGCCCTTCCCGATGACCCGGACATTCCCGTTGCAGTGGTAGGCTGCCTCCGAACGATCGCCGACAGCGCATGTGATACCTGAGATAGCTGCAACAGCCTCCGGTGCCGGTGTCGGGGCTGACGCCGGGGTCTCCGGCGCAGCGGCCGGTGCAGTGGTTACCGGTGTTGCGGTCACGGTTACTGCGGGAGCGGGTTCTTCAACACATCCTGCTGTCATGAGAACTGCCAGGGTAACAAGGACCGTGAGAAAATATCTCATCGTAGTGGTATTCATTCTCGCACATAAAAAAAATATCGTAATATTCCCCGGCCCGGCAGGACCGGAGAATCCTGCAGCCTGGACTGATATCAGGAGGTCACAGGGGTGTGAAATGATCGGGAATGCATCACCCGATCAGTCGTGCCCGGCAAAATCCTGAAGATTGCGAGACCTGAAGGATGAGAAGAACGCATCAGCGTTCTTCGAATCGGTGAGGGTTGAAGACCCGAACCGCGAGAGGAATGCTTTAGCATTCCTCGAAGAGCGCCGGGTTCTGCCGCCGGATCCACCAGCGCCGGGCGTACCAGCCACCTCCGATGAGCCCGATGCAGCAGACCACTGCAATGACCGGCACGAGCGGGAAGGGCGAGGATTTTGCCGGTGCCTGAGCCGGTGCCGGCGGTGTGGTGGTCTGCGTGACGACCGGTGCCTTTGTCGTCACGGGCGGGATGGTTTCCTGCACCTGTTCCGGCGTGCTCACGATCTCCTGCGTGGCAGTGGCAACCGGTGCCGAAGCTTCGGGCGTCCCGGCAACTGCGAACGATGAGAACCCGGAAGACTGGCCGGAGAAGTATGCCGTTCCGTCCTTCACGGAGAGGAACGTGGTCGGGAGCGGCTGCCAGCAGTCCGGTGTCATATGGTACAGCACCACACCGCCCGGCGCAATCTTGTTCGCGTCCAGCCACGACTGCGGAACGGTGAAATTGATCACCGCGTTCGTAATCGTCCCGTACCGGGCCGGCCCGAGGCCGATGTACTGGAAGATTACGCCGGCCGGCGGGGTGCAGTTGGAGCCGCCGTTATGCTGCACGGTCCCGGTCACGATCAGGTCCCGCAGGTTCGTGCCGGTCACGATCGCCTGGTGTGCCTTCGAATCGCCGCCGATATTCACCGTCACGGTCATGAGCGGCAGCCCGGAGGATCCGGTTGCTCCCGACCCGCCACCGCCTCCCCCGCCACTCTGCGCCGCGGTGCTTCCCTTCGGCCAGCCGTCATCGTTGGGTACTTCCGTGGGTGCCGGGGTCCAGGTTCCCTGCGCAACATTCAGGGTGATATACACGGTCTGGCCGTCAACGGTGCCGGCTATCGTCGGCGTGCTTGCAACCGTGGTGATATAGGTTCCCTGCGCAGCGCCTCCGGAGGAGCCGGCCGATGCAGGCGCGACAATGCCGGGGCCGGAAACAACAGCGTACGTGTTCGGTATGCCGTCCGGTACGAAGATGCCACCCGGCGAGGTATCGGTGCCGTCCGAGTCAAAGGTCAGGTTCGTGCGGATATAGGAGGTCTGGGGGAGGGTGAGCTCCATCGGGTTTGCGGTGATGCCGAGCACGAGCCACGGGTCGTACGTTACCGGGCCGCTCATCAGCGCCCCGGGATCGCTGTTGGTTCCCCACCAGGTGTGCGTTGCATCGACAGGAGTTGTGGTATTGATTGCCGCTCCGGTGCCGCTCGCGGTGTTCCCGTACACCCGGCAGAAATGGATGGCGGGCGTGCCGCCAAAGGTATAGATCGCACCTCCCTCAACAGCCCTGCAGCCGGTGATTGAGGACGAGATGAGAGAGAGGTCGCTTACCCATGCGGTGATCGCACCACCATACCGGGATGCCGTACAGCCGGTGAACGTTGCATTGACGAAATTCGTCGTCGAGGAGGCAACAATTACCGCCCCGCCGTCGGACCCGGCCGAGCAGCCGGAAAAGATGGTATCGGTGGCATCGATATCACCGGAGGTAGCGACTGCACCGCCAACTGTGCCCGCCGTGCAGCCGGTGAACGAGACCGACTGGAGGAGGATTTCATAACCCAGTGCGATCGCACCACCGATATTCCCTGCCGTGCAGCGGGTGAAGGTTGATCCCAAAACCTGCACGTCTCCTCCGTCGGCCCAGATCGCACCGCCATCATTCTCTGCCGTGCAGTCGGTAAAATGGGATTCAACTATCATGGCGCCGTTCTCATAGAAATCGAGCGCACCGCCGTCAAAGGCGGAACAGCGGGTGAATGATGAGTACCATGCCCAGACGACAGTGTCGGCCTCTATCGCGCCTCCCCACCCATTGGGCGCCGAACAATCGGTGAAGGTGCTGTACAGGGCAGCGACAATCATCCCCTCATCCGCAAAGATTGCCCCGCCGTCACCGCTGGTCACCGAGCAGCGGGAGATTGCCGTGTTCAAAACACCGGTGATCATGCCATGGGACCAGATTGCACCGCCGTCTCCCGTTGCCGAAGAGTTGGTGATCGCCGATGAATAGAGAACGAGAAAAATGCCCGAGTTATGGATGGTACCCCCGTCACCGCTGGCGAACCCGTTCCGCAGGGTCAGGTTATCGAGGAAGAGAGAACCGCTCGGCTCCACCGAGAAGATCCTTCCCTGGCTCCGGGCATCGATGATGGTGTTCGCACGGGTGCCACCGAGCGTCTGGTTGGCGTGGATATTGAGCTCTTTGTTTATCACGAGATCGTGTTCGTAATACGTGCCCGGGTCGAGGTAGAGGGTGCTGCCGGCAGGAGCGGCATCGATAGCGTCCTGGAGCGACTCACCGGGATGGACACTTTCAAAGACGGTGGATGGCGGTGCAAGGGCGCTCGTATCGTTGGCAGCCATTGCATCGAGTATTGTCCGGGTCGAGGCGTCCAACGTATACGGCGTGGAAGACGGGGCAGGCGCTGGTGCCGGGACCGCCGTCAGGTTGAAGGAGCCCGGTGCCGGGTGGGGATGCGATGCCGATACCGGTGCTGCCAGCATCGCGAGAATGATCAACAACAATCCGAGAACCAGAGCTTTTCGTACTCCAACCATCCTGCACCCACAGTATACGAGAATCATTATCGCGGACATGCAGCCGCACAGCGCACGCCCTGTTGATAAGTGATAGAGATGACTCCCTGACACACTTATACGTTTCTAATTTTATCGCCGGAATATCGGTGAAGGAATTATTCTTCGGACCGGTATATCCGGGATGAAATCAGGGAATGGGCCGGTCTTGGGAGAACGATCTCTGCCCCCGGTGAGCCGGTCACGTCAGTCATACTCACGGAACAAATCAGGATTCTGCCGGCGGATCCACCAGCGCCGGGCGTACCAGCCGAAACTGACCAGGCCGACACAGCAGAGGGCGATCGATGCTATGGTCACAAGGGGGAGACCAGATGAGCCGGCCGGTGCCTGAGGCGGGGCGGCCGGCGGCGCAGTGGTCTCTGCTGTGGCCGGGGCTTTTACATCCGCAGCGGCAACAGGCGCCCGTCCAACCTCAGCCGGGGTTTCCTGTAGTGTCGTCACGACAAGCGCCGGTGTTGCAGGCGCTCCCGGCATCCCGGCGATCGCGAACTGCGAGAACCCGGACGACCGGCCGGAGAAGTACGCTATCCCGTCTTTCGTGAACAGGTAATTCGTGGGAAGCGCCTGCCAGCAGTCCGGTGTCATATGGTACAGCACGATGCTCTTCGGATCAACGTGATTCTCGTCCAGCCACGCTTGCGGGACCGTGAAGCTGATCACCGCATCCGTGATCGTCCCGTACCGGGCAGGTTCGAGGCCGAGGTACTGGAAGACGCTGCCGGCCGGCGGGTTACAGGTTCCGAACGGCCCGTGCTGCTCCGTGCCGGTCACGATGAGGTCCCGCAGGTTCGTGCCGGTAACAACCGCCTGCCACGCCTTCGAGTCTCCGCCTACGTTGACGGTCACGGTCATGACCGGGTTTGCCGGGGATTGCGGAAAGTCGCCGAGCGTCTCGCCGGTGTCCTGCTGGGAATAGGTTGGGACCGGTGTCGGGGGCGTCGGTGCCGGTCCCGGTATGATAACCGTAAACCCGCCAGGGAGAACAGCCTCCTGACCGTCCGGGTTAACTACCACAACATCCCATGCCCCTGCTTCCGCACCATTGATCGGAAGCGTGCAGGTAATCTGCGACGGGCTCACAACGGTGACTCCTGTAGCCGTGATGTTTGCGTGCCCGGCCCGGGTCAGCCGGACCACGGTCGTTCCAGAGATGGTGAACGCTGAACCGGCGAGATTTGTTATGGCGATGTCTGTTGAGTTGACGCCGGAATCTGGTGTGATGGCGGTCACGGCCGGTGCTTCATGGGCAACCGGCAGTTCGATGTACACGGTCTGGTCATCAACCGTGCCGGAGATGTTGACCGCCCCGACGCCCGCGGGCGTGAACGTTGTCTGTGCACCACCGTTCACTGTCATGTCCATGAGGGGCAGGACCGAACCGCTGCCGGATACCATGGCATAGGTATTTGTGATACCGTCCGGGACATATCCTCCCCCGGGGGCAAGGTTGTCTGAATTGTACGTCAGGTTGGTGCGGATGGCAGAGGTACCTGTCATATCAATGGATGTCGGGTCGGCCGTGATGCCGAGGACGAGCCACGGGGTGGCATCAATACTGCCGCCGACAGGGGGGGATGCACTGGATCCCCACCAGTTATTTTCTGCATTGGCAGTACCGCTCCAGCCGTAGGCTGCCGTGGGACCGCAGTCTACAATCCGGGAGAAGTTCATCGTGAGTGTGCCGTCGTTTATGATTGCGCCACCTCCATACGCTGCCGAGCAACCATTGAATGTCGAGGATGTCACCAGAAGTGTTCCGTAGAAGTTCGCGATCGCACCACCCCCGAGGTAATAATTATTTAGCCCTGTGTGGCAGTTGTTGAACACCGATGACGTGATGGTTGCCGTTCCCCGGTTAAAGATCGCGCCGCCCGTTGACACGTAGAGTGCATCCTGTGCCGAGCAGTCGGTGAACGTGGACCCGGTGACCGTGAGCGTGCCGTCATTGGAGATCGCGCCCCCTTGTGCTTCATAGTCCCATGGATCGGGCGACACCGTGCACCGGGTGAATTCAGAGGACGTGACCGTAACGGTGCCGGGACTCTCATAATAATTTGCAATCGCACCTCCCAACCATGATGAGCAGTCGGTGAACGCAGAGCCGGTGATCGTGACGGTCCCGCCATGATTATTGAAGATCGCCCCGCCAACGTTTGCAGAGCAGTTGAAGAACCGGGAGGACGTGACCGTCAGGTTTCCACCATTATCGTTCACAATCGCGCCGCCAAAATCACCCCAGACCGTGGCGTTCTGCAGGGTCAGGCTGTCAATCGTGAGGTCATGTCCTGCACCATTGAAGAAGATCCTGCCGGCACGCATTGCATCGATGATAGTATCCGCAGCGCTGCCGCTCTGGGACATGATGGTGATGTCCTTGTCGATGAGGATATCATGATCGGTATAGGTTCCCGGCCCGAGGATGATCCGGTCCCCGGCACTCGCGTTGATGATCGCCCCGCGGATCGATCCCTGGACCGGATCGTTCGGGACAATCGTGATATCCGCAGCCGATACCGGGACTGCCAGGATAAACAGCCCGATGATCAACAAAACAGGAAAAACCGGATAATAGTGTCTCTCCATCCTCCACTTCCACAGCATGCCACGCAGGCGCCCGGAACAACCTTCCCCGGTATCTCCGGCGCCCGGCGTATCTCATGAGGTATTATCCGGTTGATTATTAAAGTGCCGAAATGATTCCGGTGGAAGTTCGTAAACCGGGAAAGGGTAATGTTGTTCCGGAAACGTCAGCGATCAGTCGTAATCG
>Ga0302253_1001972_pt1 | contig 10979 bp, 8 predicted proteins | sample AAG_RA_Trp_MG_FD_193537 | JGI IMG/M metagenome (GOLD analysis project Ga0302253, IMG submission 193537) | Enriched activated sludge microbial communities from anaerobic digester in WTTP, New Holstein, Wisconsin, United States - AAG_RA_Trp | ecosystem: Engineered > Bioreactor > Anaerobic >... | reverse complement strand
ATCAGGTTCTCAAGGGCGGCCTTTTCGTGAAGGGGCAAATCGTTTCCGGAACCCGTAAGGGCGTTCTGCAGATACCCCGGAGTGCCCTGGTAAACTGGGACCGGAACAAGAACACGGGACAGGTCCTGATCGTCGATAAGGCGACGGCACGGCGGGTACCCGTCCGGATCGGATCAGCCGTCGACGAACGCGTTGAGATTGTTTCCGGACTTCGGGGAGGCGAAACCGTGATTACCCGCGGAGGTTTTAATGTCCGTCAGGGTGACCGCATCAAAATCATGAAGAGCAGTTAGGAGAGGGCCCCATGCTGATCTCCGACGTATCCATCAAACGGCCGGTTTTTGCCGCTGTCATGATGCTGATTCTGCTGACCCTGGGCCTCTTTTCATTGAAACGCCTGCCCATCGACATGTTTCCCAATGTCGAATTGCCGATCATGTCCATTGTCACCGTGTATCCCGGGGCTTCCCCGGAAACGGTGGAGCGGGAGGTATCCAAACGGATCGAGGAGGCCGTCAACCCCATCTCGGGGGTTAAGCACGTTACCTCCATGTCCAGGGAAGGGGTTTCCACCGTTATTGTCGAATTCCGTCTCGAAGTAAAAATCAACGAAGCGTCCCAGGAGGCGAGGGCCAAGATCAATGCCATCCGGGGAGATCTGCCGGAAGACATAGAAGAGCCCATCATCCAGAAGCTTGATTTTTCGGCCATGCCCATTATCAGTCTGGCCGTGCGTTCCGATAACATGTCTCCCCGTGAATTGACCACCCTTGTTGAAAAAAGGGTCAAACGCCGCATTGAAAGCCTTTATGGCGTCGGCAAGGTAGACCTGGTCGGTTCCCTGAAGCGGGAAGTGAATGTCCTCATCGACCCCGTGCGGGTTGAAGCGTTGGGCATGGGGATTAACGAAATCATCGGGGGGCTTCAGTCGGAAAATGTGAACACGCCCCTGGGACGTCTGCGGCGGGGAACGGAAGAGGTGCCCCTTCGTGTTTCGGGAAAACCCGACTGGGTGGAACAATTCGGGACCATGGTGATCGCCCAGCGTCAGGGCCGGCCGGTCAGCATTTCCGATATCGCCGAACTGCGGGACGGCATTGAAGAGCAGCGAACCCTTGCTCTGGTGAACGGCTCCCCCGCCGTCGCCCTGGACGTGATGAAACAGACCGGTGCCAATACGGTCGATGTCGTCGACAGCGTCAAGCAGGAAATCGAACGTCTGAAACAGGATCTTCCTCCTGCGGTGCGGATCGAACTTGTCCGGGACGGTTCCATCGAGATCCGGGATTCGGTTCACGATGTTTCGATGACCCTGATTATGGGTGGTCTGCTGACGATTCTCATCGTTTTCTGCTTTCTGAACTCCTGGCGTTCCACCGTCATTACGGGCCTCACCCTGCCGATCTCGGTCATTTCTTCCTTCATTGTCATGAACTTCATGGGGATGTCCCTGAATGTCATGACCCTCATGGCCCTGTCGCTTTCGATCGGGCTCCTCATTGACGATGCCATTGTTGTCCGGGAAAATATCGTTCGTCACCTCGAACGGGGTCAGAATCACTTTACGGCGGCCCGGGAAGGAACAAATGAAATCGGCCTTGCGGTCATTACGACGGCCCTGGTGGTGATGTCGGTATTTATCCCCGTTGCCTTCATGAAAGGGATCGTCGGCCGGTTTTTCATGAGCTTCGGCATTACCGTGGCCTTTGCCGTCCTTGTTTCCCTTTTCGTGTCTTTTACGCTCGATCCCATGCTGTCCTCCCGCTGGTTCGACCCCGATATTGCCCGCCAGGGGAAGCGGAATTCCCTCTCTCGGGGACTGGATGCGTTTAACCGCTGGTTTGATCTGATGGCCGACCGCTACCGATACCTTATCGGCTGGTCCCTGGATCACCGCCGTCCGGTTCTTTCGATTGTCGCCGGAACCTTCTTCGTCGGCATGGCCGCTTTTGGAAGCCTTGAAAAGTCGTTCATCCCCGACCAGGATATGTCCGAATTCCAGATCAATTTCCAGACCGCTCCCGACGCATCCATCGCGGAAAGCGAAGGGCGGCTTGGGGCGGTGCTTGCCATGCTGGCAAAGATTCCCGAGGTACGCCGGACTTACGCGAGTATCGGCGCCGGGGACGCCGGCACCGTCCGTGACGCCAAGGTCTACGTTAAGCTTTCGGATAAGGGGGAGCGGGACCGGTCACAGGAGGAAGTGGCGCGTGACATCCGAAAACGCCTCCAGGACATTCCCGGTATCATTCCGGCCATAGTTGAAGCGGGAGGTCCGATGGCAGGTGAAAAGCCGCTCAATGTCAGCATTAGGGGAGAAGATGTCGCTCTCCTGAAAAGATACGCCGTCCGTTTGAAGGACGCCCTGTACGGTATTCCAGGCATCGTCGATATCGAGGTCCCTCTGGAGCTGGATATCCCGGAGTATAAAATGATCGTGGACCGGGAACGGGCGGTCAGTGCGGGGGTAACAACAGGCGATATCGCCCGAACCGTCGGTGTCCTGGTCGGCGGGAAAACCGTGTCGACCTACGAGGATGAGGACGGCGATGCCGTCGATGTGCGGCTCCGCATGGCAGAGAGCCAGCGCCGGGATCTGACCCAGGTGGAAAATATCCGCCTTGCCGTATTTCAAAGGAACGGCGAGAAGACCCTCGTTCCATTGAATAGCCTGGTCGAGCACAAAGTCAGTACGACGCCTTCGGAGATTGACCGCCGGGATCTCACCCGGCAGGTCGTCCTGTCGGCAAATCTCGAGGATCTGGCCCTGGGGACGGCCGTCGAAAAAATCAAGGAGGCCGCGGCCGGAATTGAAATGCTGCCGGGTTACCGGGTCATCTTTGCCGGTGAAGCAGAGGAGATGAGGGAGACATTCGGCTACATGGCGGAAGCCCTTCTGATGGCCGTCATCTTCGTGTACCTGATTCTGGCGGCCCAGTTTGAATCCTTCATCGTTCCGCTGGCCATCATGGTGTCGCTCCCCCTGGCGATTTTCGGCATGGCTGGAATGCTCCATTTGACAGGCGATACGATCAACATCATGTCCCTCATTGGCTTGATCATGCTCATGGGCCTTGTCTCGAAAAACGCCATTCTTCTGGTCAGCTTTGCCAGGGATATGGTCCGCCAGGGAATGGAGCGCCGGGAAGCCCTCATTGCCGCAGGCCGGATACGTCTCCGTCCCATTATGATGACAACCCTTGCCATGATCTTCGGTATGCTTCCCGTGGCACTCGGCATCGGCAATGGGGCGGAAATCCGCGCCCCCATGGGGCGGGCCGTGATCGGGGGGCTGCTGACCTCGACCATCCTCACTCTTCTGGTGATCCCCGTTGTCTACACCCTCTTCGATGACCTGGAAAACTGGATCAGGATGAAATGGCAAGGAAAGGAATCGCATCAATGAAAGCAAGTTCTTCCAAGCGGATCAGCCTGTTTGTCTTGATTGTTTTGGTCGCTGTTGCAACCATTTTTTTGCCCTTCTTCCGTGGCCGGGTACAGGCGGCCGGTCCGGCGGCATCGGTCCGGATTCTTACCCTCGATGATGTAAAAACCATTGCACTCGATAAGAACAAGGATATTCAGAGGGCCCTGGAGTACCGTCACTACGTTGAAGGCCGGTACGTGGCTGAACGGGCGGCGGCGCTTCCACAACTGACCGCTCATTTGGGCGCTGTGAAATCCCGTGATGGAAGCCAGGAAGGCCTCATGGGTGGCATGTTTCCGGTGCGGACCGAACTCCGGTCCGCCGAAGTGACGCTCACACAGGCCATTTTTACCTGGGGGCAGGTCGGTGCGGCCATCCGGGCGGCAAAAGTCGGTATGGCCGGCGCGGAAGACCAGCTCAGGATCATCCGGGAGGCGACCTTGCGGGATGTGACGACGGCGTTTTACAATGTGCTCCTGGCCAAGGAACTCAACCGGATTGCCGTCCAGAATCTCGATCAGAAGGATCGTCATTTGAAGGAGATGACCCGCAAGCTTCAGGCCGGCGTGGCGACGGATTATGATGTCCTGTCCTGGGATGTGGCCATGGAGAACGCCCGGCCCGAGGTGATCAGGACGGAGAATCTGATTCGCACAACCCTGGATCAGCTCCGCTTCCTCCTGGGAATGGATGAGGGGCAGATCGATGTTTCGGGAGTTCTTGATACGACTGTAGATGCGCCTTATCCCGAATACGACGAGACCCTGAAAGTGGCCCGGGAGAAACGACCTGAATTGTCGGAAATCAGAAACCGCACGCGGATGGCCGAAGAGGTCGTGACCATAGCCAACGCCGGCAACAAGCCCCGCCTCGATCTTCGGGCCGATTACGGCTACAAGGACTGGGAACAGGACGATGCGCTTTCGAACGGCGAACTCTGGAGTGCCGGACTTTATATTACCTTTCCCTTTTTCGATGGGCTGCGTACACGGGGACAGGTCAGGCAGGCGAAAAGTGAGACGGCGTCGCTGCGTATTGAAGAATCGAAACTGCAGGACGAGATTGCCCTCCAGGTCCGGGATGCGATCAACGCGGTCCGGGAAGCCGGTGAAATCCTGAAGGCGCTCTCCAGTACCGTCACCCAGGCGGACAGGCTTCTGGTCATGGCTGAAAAGGGCTATGAATACGGCGTCAAGATCAAGCTGGATGTCGACGACGCCATCTTCAACCTGAATTCCGCCAAGGCCAACCTGGCCAAGGCCCGGCGCGATTACCTGGCCGCCCTGGTCAACCTGGAATGGGTGAAAGGGGTTCTGGTGCATTAAAAACGCCATCGCTGTTTGAAGAGCGAAGCGGCGTGCAATTAAAAATTTGCATTTTCCAAAATCCAAATAAGTTGTATTGTTGTTCCCGGATTTTGGTAAAACCGGATTAGGTCTCTGAAAATTCCAATCAAGCAAAGGAGGTTCGTATGAAGAAAAGTTTAATGGTTCTTGTTTGCATGATGTTTCTCTGGTCGTCTCTGGTTTTTGCCGCGGGTCCGAAAACCTATCAGGTGACGGGACCGGTTCTGGAAATCAGGAGTGATGTGATTGTCGTGCAGAAGGGCAAAGAGAAATGGGAAATCCTCAAGGATGCCGCAACCAAGGTGAAGGGAAACCTCAAAGTCGGGTCCAAAGTGACCATCGAGTATACCATGAAGGCGACGGCCGTTGAGGTGAAAGGCGCGAGTAAATAACCGGATCGACGAGATACCCCCCATCAGTCGGAACAGAAGGGTGATTTTGTGTCGGATTCGGTGAAACCAGTTAACTGGAATGAAATGACGGGCTTTTGCATCGTCGGGAAATGGAGGTTGTGATGGGACTTTTGGACGAGATTACAAAGGCGGTGGGAGGGGCAACCCCCGGCGAATCGGGACAGGAAGGCCTGATGGATCAGATAATGGGCCTGATCAACAGCCCCGGCACGGGCGGGCTCACAGGCCTCGTGGAAAAATTCAACAGCCAGGGTCTGGGCGATGCGATGTCTTCATGGATCAGCACCGGTGAAAATCAGCCGGTTTCCGGTCAGCAGATGGAGCAGGCTTTTGGCGGCAACATCATCCAGGATATTGCGCAAAAGCTGGGTATTTCAGGGGCGGATGTTTCGAGCGGACTTGCCGCCATGCTGCCGAAAGTCATTGACGGGCTTACACCGGAGGGAAAAGTGCCGGAGGGAGGGCTCCTTGACCAGGGACTGGATTTCCTGAAGAATCAAATCCTGGGCCGATAAACAGAAAAACAACGCTTATCCCGTAACAGGGCCGTTTATGGATTGTGAACAGCAAATCGGAGAGAGAGGGTCACAGGGAGAATCCCTGTCACCTTCCCTCTCTTAACTGACGGAATAGAGGCCCTCTTTTCGAAATCAACAAAACGGGAACATTATTTGCTCAAATCGGTGGCGTTCATCATGCAAAGATCCAGAATCATTGTCTTTCTATTGGTCATCATTCTTCTTGGCTGTGGCGAGGGGTTCTTTGCGACCCCCATCGGTTCTATTCTGAAGAATCCAAGAGATTACGAGGGTAAATTGGTCAAGGTAAACGGCGTGGTCACGGAAAACCTGAATATTTTCATCATAAAAGGTTTTAAAATAAAGGATAAGACAGGTGAAATATTCGTGATTACGGACCGGATTCTTCCCAGAGAGGGAACGGAGGCAACTTTCCGGGGGTATGTCAACGAAGGGTTCTCGATCGGCAGTGAACAGGTCATCGTTATTATGGAAAGCAGTCAAAAGAAGTAAGGATACTTGAGTTCGCACATTTCACCATTTACGATCAAGATATTCAAGGAACTGGAATTTTGTTAAGACATCCCAGGTTTTTCCCTGGGTACTATCCCATTGACACGCGAGGTTTCCTCCGGATATAGTCTGGCCGTCCCGGATCTTCGCGTGAGGGAACGTTCGAGACGGTCATTTTATTTATCCTGGAGTATTCAAGCACATGTCTTTTTTTATCAATCGGTTTCGCGTGAGTCTTTCGGCATTTTTTTTCATGTCTGTTTTCGTGGTGATGGCATCCTTTACGTTTTATCCGGCCGATTGTCGCGGTCAGGAGCAGGGTGAACCGCTCCCGACCGTTTCCCTGGACATTCCGGAAAAGGTGGCGTTTGCCGGGACCTTCATTCCCCTGAACCGTTACGACATGCGGGAGCGCTATGACCGCGAGCAGATGGCCTTTACCTATGCCTACGCCTCCACTATCGTGACGATCAAGCGGGCCAATCTGTATTTCCCGGTCATCGAACCGATTCTCGAACAAAACGGCATACCGGACGATTTCAAGTACCTGGCCCTGGTGGAGAGCAATTTCAATACCCGGGCTTATTCATCGGCCAAAGCGGCGGGTTTCTGGCAGTTTATGCCCGAAACGGCCAGGCAATACGGGCTGGAAGTCTCCAACGGCATCGATGAACGCTACCACATCGAAAAATCCACCGTTGCGGCCTGCCGTTACCTGAACGATGCCTATGACCGGTTCGGCGACTGGCCGACCGTGGCGGCGTCATACAACGCAGGAATGCGGCGCATCGGCAGCGAACAGGCCATGCAGCAGGCGGGTAACTTTTTCGACATGCTGGTGTTCGATGAAACCAGCCGTTATGTTTTCCGTATTCTGGCCATCAAGGAGATTCTTCGCCAACCGCAGAAATACGGTTTTTACATCAAGCGGGAGCATCTTTATCCGTCCATCGGATTTACTGAGGTGTCCGTAGCCGGTCCCGTCGATGACTGGGCGGAATTCGCCAAAAGCCAGGGCATCACATACGCCCAGTTGAAGGACTTCAACGTCTGGATTCGGGGGAACACGCTGGAAAACCCGGAATGGAAAACCTACGTGGTGAGGATCCCGCGCAAAGAGGACCTGACTTTCGACGCAAAGAGGATCAGGGTCTATCAGAAGAACTGGGTTGTGGACTGACCGCCGTGAGCGACGGCATCATCAACAATCAAGGCACCCCGGACTTTCCCATTCCTTTCGGAGGGGATCCGGGATTCTTCATTTCGTTCCAGATGGCCCAAAACCGGCATCAGATGTCGTGATACGGCATCCGGACCGGGGGTAGCACATTCCGCTACAGAATCATCTCAATCAGGCGTGGACCCGGTTCGGCCAGGGCGACTTTCAGCTCCCGGACGAGGTCTTCCGCCGTGTCGACGGACACACCCGGCACGCCCATTCCCTTCCCTAAGCTGACCCAGTCCAGATTCGGATTTCCCAGATCGATCAGCGACAGGGAACGCGCCCCCGGTTCGGTATAACCCGCCCGGTCCAGTTCCAGACGGATGATGTGATAGCTGCGGTTGGCGCAGATGAGCGTCTTGACGTTGAGTGCTTCCCGGGCCTGTGTCCACAGGGACTGGAGAGTGTACATGCCGGAGCCGTCGGCCTGGATGTTGATGACGGGCCGCTCCGGGCAGGCGACGGCCGCGCCGGTTGCGCAGGGCATGCCCTGCCCGATGGCGCCTCCCGTCAGGTAAAGCAGGCTGTGGGGGGCGACGGTGGCACCCAGGGGGGCGTAGGCCGTGGTCGAGGTCAGTCCTTCATCGACGACGATGGCGTCTTCCGGCTGCAGGGCTGCCACAACAAGGCAGACCTTTGCCGGTGTCAGTTTTCCCATTGGAAGCTCCGGGCGCCGGTAAGGGGCTGAAACCCCTTCCAGGGCCCCTTCGGAAGGGGCATCCAGGGCATCCGCCAGGGCTTCCATGGCCAGGCCGGCGTCCTGCCGGTCGCCGTCGAGGCGGAGCCGCTGCACCGCCGGTCCCATGAAATAACTGGGCTGTCCTTCGTAACCGAAAAATGTGGCCGGTTCATCGGTACCGGAAAAAAGGGCCGCCTCGTAAGGGGCCAGGAGCGTCCTGGCGTGATCCGGAAAATAGGGGATCCGGGCGACGGAGACGCGGCCCGCACCCCGTTCGATACGGCTGGGAAAGGTGACGCTAAAAAGGTCGCAGCCTGTTTTTGCCCGGATCCGGGCTGCTGCCGCAAGGCCGCGGCCGAGCAGGGCCTTTCCGTTCATGATGAGGGCGGTTTTCTTTCCGGACAGGAGCATCCTTCCCGCTGCCTCAATGCGTTCCGGGTTTATGGGGTCGGGAGAAAATGACGGTACCGTGACCGGGGCGCCCTGGTATTCCGTCCAGAGGTAATCGCTGGGAATGATCAGGCTCGCCACCTGACCATAGCGGCAGGCGGCGATGGCGTCGGCGGCGTCGGCGGGGATGGCGGAGACCGATTCGGATGTGCGCTGCCAGCCGGAAAAGGTTGCGCACAGGCCCGCGATGTTCATGTTCAGCAGGGGATCGGCCTTGATGTGCCAGGAGGCATGTTCGCCGATGACCATAAAAAAGGGACTGCGGGCCCGCCGTGCATTGTGTAAATTGGCAATCCCATTGGCCATCCCCGGGCCCAGGTGCAGCAGGGTCAGAGCGGGCTTTTCCTTCATCCGGCCGTAACCGTCCGCCGCGCCGGTGCAGACCCCTTCAAACAGGCCGAGGATGGGTTTGATCCGGGAATTGGAATCGAAGGCGGTGACGACGGACATTTCCGTTGTTCCGGCATTGGCAAAGCAGACCTCGATGTCTGCTGCTGCAGCGGTATTGAGCAGGGCTTCTGCGCCGTTCATGATGTTCCTCCAGGGGAAGTGATGCCGTGATGATGGTTTATGAACGGGCTAGTGTCAATAGAAAAGACAGATGGCCCGGTTATTTTGACCGGACCGGCGAGGAAGCTCCTGTCGGAGAGAGAAACGTTGTTCCAATTCCGCTTATCGTTTCAGGTGAATCTGGTTGTTCTTGTAGTCGACGGTCATTTGGAAATCGGACAGGAAACTCATGCCGAGGAGACCGTCGAAATCGGCGTTATCATAGGCTTCATGCATGAAAAACGCCTGAACATTTTCTTTAACGGCACCTCCGACATCAATTTTTTCGATAAAGACTTCTTCCGCGTTTGCCATGCCGGCCGCCGTGACGACTTTTCCCCGCCGCCGATCATCAGGAAGATCCTGGTTGAGTCTTTTCAGAAGAGCTGCGTTGATTTTTATGGCCGAAGCCCCCGTGTCGACCAGCATCCTGGCCGGAATATAATTGTTGATCATGACATTGACCAGCATGCCCTGACCAATGGAATCGAAGGGAATGACAAATTCCTGGTACTGGCCGCCGGGTAAGGCATGCTGACGCAGCGTTTTGACCGGTATGTTTTTCCCGTTTGAGGACGGGGTGGCCGGGGGGGCATCCGAGTAGTGGGACACGCCGTCTTCATCAACCCAGCGGTAGAAGTCTCCCCCCAGGCTGACATTCGGGTGGCAAAGAGATATGAAAAGAACCAATAACAATCCGAACAAAGCCATGAACGTCAATTTACTGGAAATCATAGGATCATCCCCCCGTAAGAACTTTTATGTCGCGTTACTGCCGTGATGCCAAGCGCGGTGCCTTTTTCTTTGAAAACAGGTGATATTGACGGGTTAAAGCGATCAACCATCGGGGGGAACATGACCGTCGACGGGATTTTTGTCAAGAAAAATTCCCGCCGGGTGTGGAACACATCATATTTCCAGCGATTCAACCTGTCGTTGCAAAAAAGCCGCCACAAGCGCATTGAATTCTTCCGGACATTCGACGGGCACCGCGTGATGTGAGTCGGCAATTACGGCCAGTTCAGCCCGGGGCATCCCGGCGACGAAAGCTTCCTTGGCGGAAAGGGGCGTGTAATCGTGATCCGAGGCGACGACCAGGGTCGGTATCCGGATGCAGCCGATCCGGTTTGCCACGCTCCAGCCCAGGATGGCCCGCATGGACTGCTCGTATGCCTTCCGGTCGTTTTCCGCCCATCTTTCAACGAGAGTTTTTCTGATTGCGGCGTGTTTTGCCTTCGGGAAGAGCTGGCGGGCAAGGATTTCTCCCATCTTACGCATGCCGAAGAAATGCACCACGGCAAAGTGCAGAAACGCGATGCGGTATTCCCTGAAAGTCCGGGGGACGAACTCCGGGCCGGCGTTCACGATGACCATGCTTTTCAACAGTTGCGGATCATCGACGGCCAGTTGAAAGGCGATCATGCCTCCCAGGGACAGTCCCACGACGTGGACGGGCGGGACACGCAGCGACCGGATCAGTTTTGCCGTATCGGCGGCAAACCGGGGAATGCTGTATGGACCAGGGGGACGCCCGGACTGGCCGTGTCCTCGGATGTCGAAGACGACAACACGGAAACGCCGGGAGAAAAAGTCGACCTGCGGCTGCCAGTCCCGGCTGCTGGATCCCAGGCCGTGGATGAACAGCAGCGTTTCGCCCTGCCCCGTGATTTCATAGTGCAGATACGTATCATCGATCTGAATCGTCGACATATCGATCCGTCCGGAGAATAACACGGCGGCCGGATACGGTTTTGTCCCGCCGGAAAAAACGGGCAGGCAAGGGCTCCCTCGACTGCCCGTTGAAAGGCATTTTAAGCACCTGCGCCGCTTTGCGCCGCGATGAATCCCCGGGCGGGTGTGCC
>Ga0302253_1001971_pt1 | contig 10982 bp, 7 predicted proteins | sample AAG_RA_Trp_MG_FD_193537 | JGI IMG/M metagenome (GOLD analysis project Ga0302253, IMG submission 193537) | Enriched activated sludge microbial communities from anaerobic digester in WTTP, New Holstein, Wisconsin, United States - AAG_RA_Trp | ecosystem: Engineered > Bioreactor > Anaerobic >... | reverse complement strand
CAAAGGTGCGGTTTCCGAACCCGTGGAAACGCAATTCGGTTATCATCTGATTTTCAAGGAAGACGAGAAGTCGGTTTCCGACGTGCGCGTGCGCGCCATTACCTTCAAGAAGGTCACGGAACAGGAATTGTTGCCGCCTTCGGATCCGTGGAAAATGACCGACTTATCGGGCAAACAGGTGGTGCACGCCCAAATGGATTTCGACCCGCAAAGCGGTTCGCCGCTCGTAAGCTTGGAATTCAACGACGAGGGCGCCAAATTGTTCGCGGATATAACCAAACGCAACATCGGCAAACCCGTGGCCATCTTCTTGGACGGCGAACCCATCAGCGTGCCCACGGTGCAGACCGAGATTTTGGGTGGCAAGGCCGTCATCACCGGCCAATTCAGCGTGGCCGAGGCCAAGCTTTTGGCCCAACGCTTGCAGGCCGGCGCATTGCCCGTGCCCATCAAGCTCGTCGCCCAGCAATCGGTCGGACCCATGCTCGGGGAAGCTTCGGTTAACGCTTCGTTGATTGCGGGCTTGTGGGGTTTGTTGCTCGTGTCGTTGTTCATGATCGCGCTGTACCGCATCCCCGGATTCTTGTCGGTCATCGCGCTCGGCGTCTACACCCTGCTCTCGTTGGCCGTGTTCAAGCTTTTGCCCGTCACCTTGTCGCTTGCCGGCATTGCGGGTTTCATCCTTTCCATCGGCTTGGCCGTGGACGCGAACGTGCTCATCTTCGAGCGCCTCAAGGAAGAATTGCGCAACGGCAAACCGTATTCCTCGGCCATGGAAGAGGCGTTTAGGCGCGCTTGGCTCTCAATCCGCGACGGCAACGTCACCTCGCTCATCTCGTGCGCCGTGTTGTACTGGTTCACTTCGTCCGTGGTCAAAGGTTTCGCCCTGACGCTGGCCATCGGCGTGTTGTTCTCCATGTTCACGGCCATCACGGTCACGCGCAACCTGATTCGTTTCGTGTGCACGCCGGCCATGGTCGAAAAGCTGGGCTGGTTGCTGCTTGTCCCCAAGAAGAAGGAAGAGGCTAACAAACAATAAGTCTCAACCTGACTATTGACTTTCGACCATCGACTATAGTTATGAACATCATCAAATTCCGTTGGCTGTGGTATACGATTTCCGCAGTCCTCATCGGCGGCAGCTTTTTGGCCTTGGCGCTGTTTGGATTGAAACAGGGCGTGGATTTTTCCGGCGGCACCATGATGGTGGTGCGCTACGAAGGCACGCGGCCCGGTCCGCTCGAAGTCGAACCCGTGCTCGCGCCCCTGCAATTGGGCGGCATCGTGGTCCAGCCCGTGGGCGACAAGGACATGAGCTTCCGCACCAAATCCATCGACGAAGAGACGCACCAAAAGCTTCTCTCGTCTTTGCGCGACAAATACGGCAATGTCGAGGAATTGCGTTTTGATTCCATCGGTCCGGTCATCGGCCAGGAATTGCGCTCCAAGTCCATCATCGCGCTCATCGTGGTCTTTGCGGCCATCCTGATGTACATCGCCTACACCTTCCGCAAAGTTTCGGTCCCGGTCGTGTCGTGGAAATACGGGGCCATCACGGCCTTTACGGCCATCCACGACGTGATCGTGCCGGTGGGCGTGTTCGCGGTTCTGGGCAAGTTTCACGGTTTGGAAATCGGCACGTCGTTCGTGGCCGCCATCCTGACCGTCATGGGCTTTTCCATCCACGACACCATCGTGGTTTTGGACCGCGTGCGCGAAAATCTGCAACGCACGTCCGGCATCTTCGAAGACATCGTCAACACGTCGTTGAACCAGACCATCGTGCGGTCGCTCAACACGACCTTCACGACTTTGCTCGCCTTGATTGCGGTGTGGCTGTTCGGCGGCGAATCGGTCCGTGACTTCGTGCTTACGCTCATCATCGGCATCGCGCTCGGCGCCTATTCCTCGATCTTCATTTCCGCGCCCATGCTCGTGACGTGGTATAAGATGGACCAGAAGAAAAAAGCGGCGAGATAAAAAAGTCGCAAGTTTCAAGTTACAAGTATCAAGAAGAGGGCACGGCCCTCTTTTTGATTGGCGGGTGTGGTAGAATGGAACAGATGGGCAATCCGTTCGTGAAAGTTAACTCTCCTGGCCTCCGGCCATCCTCCCTCAACGAGGGAGGAATTGTCGTCCAACAATCAGAGCCCTTCCTCGTTAAGGGAGGGCGGGGTGAATTGACGCCAAACGACACCGGTTACGAAACCCGCCGCGCGGAATTGTATCCCGAAGTCCGGGATCGGGCGGATAAATATTATGCGGCGATTCATGGAGTGTACGCCAAATATCGCGTTGCCGATTTCCGAGAATTCCACGATAAAGCAAAGGCAAAACTGATACGTCCCAAAAAGGCCGATGTGGTGAAGCTGGACAAGCTGCTGGTCGGGTTGGAAAAAGTTTTGGACAAAAACCAATGCGAAGACATGGAGCGCGTGCTGACTTTGGGTCCGGATTTTTACGTCGGCCAGATGCAAGCCAGCAACGGCCATCTTTACGTCACGACGATTCATGCGACCCCCGATTACATACGAGGCAAAGAGAACGCGGACCAGTCGATAATCATGGACGGTGAAAAAGTGGTTTATCGGGGAAAGTTTCACGATTTTATCGTTGACGACGGGGTAGTGTACATAAATCGCGAGATGCCTAATTCAAAACGTTTGTCGATTAGCCGGGTTAGCGCAAAAAATCCGTCGGGTTTCAAGCTTACGTCGATGTATTCTGGATTGGGTACGGATTGGTCGGTAACGGACGGCAAATTGTTCGTGGAGGATTACGCGCAAAGGCCAGCCCGAGTATTTTTAGTGAAAAAACACAATTTTCTCACGGGTGACGACGTGGAATTGGCATTCACGACCGAAGGTTCGGTATTGGGTCCAAGATATGAAAAAGGCCACGTGTATGTAGCGGTGTATGACAATTTTTTGGGCAAGGGGTTGGTATATGAAGACGGCAAGCCTTGGAAACAGATGGTCGCTTTGGAGAATTGGTTCGTGCGCGATGGCAAACTGGTCGAAACGGAAGCCAAATTCGATGGCGGATACGACCGCTACGAAGACGGGGTAAAAGTCGAGTATGAAGGCCAAAAATACGGAGAGCATTACTACAGCATCAAAATGGGCTCAAGCAAGGGGAATGACAAAGTCGTTAAAGACGGTTTAGAGACGATACTCAAGAAGGTCAAAAATTGGAGATTCGATAAGGACTGCCTGTTCGTGGAGGTTGAGGATCCGGAAGGCGTCCATAAGTTTTTCAAAATTACGGGCCAGGATTAGCCGCGTTGTTGGGGCATGGGCGGATGTGCTAGAATAGGACCAATATCTATGGAAGGTTTTTCGTTCGACATGGCCGATTTGTTGGCCCAAGTCGGCAGCAGTCCGTTTTATGCCATGTGGTACATCTTCACGCATGGCGGATTTTTGCTGTTCATTTACGCTTTCGGTTGGGCCGCACTCAAGCTTTGGGTGCATTGGCGGCAAACATTGGAATCGCGCAAAAAAGAATACATCGTCTTGGCCATCGACATTCCCAAGCTCACGGAAAAGGAACCGGGTCAATCCATGCGCGGCGTGGAAAACATCTTCGCGCACTTGGCCGGCGCGCATTCGCCGACCAGTTGGAGGGAAAAGTGGATTGATGGCAAATACCAAGATCCGTTGTCGTTCGAGGTTGTGTCCATCGAAGGCCGCGTGCAGTTCGTGATTCGCTGTTTGCGCGTGTTGCGCGACCTGGTCGAGGCATCGATCTTCGCCCAATATCCGGAAGCGGAAATCAACGAAATCGAAGATTACGCCAAACGCGTGCCCACTTGGTATCCGGACCGCGAATGGGACCTGTACGGCACGGAAATGGTGCCGGTCAAACCCGTGCCCTTCCCGTTGCGCACGTACGAGGACTTCGAGCATTCAATGTCCGGCGAGTTCAAGGATCCGATCGCGGTGTTGCTCGAAGGTTTTTCGCGTTTGGGCCCGGGAGAACAGGCGTGGCTGCAGTTGTTGGCCTTGCCCATCGACCAAAAAAGTTATGTGGAAAAGGTCATGGCATTGGTCAAGAAACTTAAAGGCGAAGTCACGGTCAAGCCCCCGAGCATTTTGGACCAAATAATCACTTTGCCGCTCAAGTTATTGGTGTTTGTGGGCGAAACGGCTTTTGGCGCCGGCGCGGCCCCGGCCAAACCCGCGGGCAAATCCGACCAGCCGTTGGCGGCCAAGATGTTCAATTTGTCCCCCGGTGAACGCAAAGTGCTGGAAAAGGTGGAGAACAAAGCCTCGAAAATAGGTTATACCTGTAAGTTGCGCTTCATCTACGTGGCCAAAAAGAACGTGTTCAAAAAGCCCAAAATCGTGGGTTCGTTCGTGGGTTACATCAAGCAGATGAACACCAACGACATGCAGGCGCTCAAGCCGGAAAGCAATTACGTGGGTGTGAACGGCGCTTTGTGGTTTATGCGCGACAAACGCAACGACGCGCGTAAACGCAAACTCATCAGCAACTACCGCGGCCGGTCGGTGTGGTATGGCATGCCGCCGTTCGACATGTGTACCGAAGAACTGGCGACATTGTGGCACTTCCCGCATACGCACCAGGTCCGCGCCCCGCAACTCAAGAAACGCGAAGTCAAGTTCGCCGAACCGCCGATGAATCTGCCGATAGGGTAGCGCGCCATCAAGCCACGAGCGTCGGAAGTCGGAAGTCATTTTTCAGGAAGCCGGAAATGTCCGACATCCGACAACCGGCTTAACGACGTCCGACTCGCGTAGTCCGTTTGTCAACATGACAGGCGGTTTTTTTTGCGCTATGATGGCACAAACTCTGGCCTATGCCGGTCCAATACAACCACGACCACGAAAACGAGATTACGCTGTTCGCCGAAACCAATTATCGCGGCCAACGGCGGCGTTTTGGCATCAAAACCGACGATCGACGGCGCCACATGTACGTCATCGGTAAAACCGGTATGGGCAAAACCGTGCTCCAAGAGAACATGGTCATGTCCGACATCATGGCCGGGCACGGCGTGTGTTACGTGGATCCGCACGGCGACACGGCCGAAAAGATTTTGGATTACATCCCCTCCAACCGCATCAACGACGTGGTGTACTTCAATCCGGCTGACATGGAATTCCCCGTGGGTTTCAACATCCTGGAAACTGTCAACGACAACCAAAAGCACCTCATTGCCAGCGGGCTCATGGGCGTGTTCAAAAAGATTTGGCCGGACGTGTGGAGCCCGCGCATGGAATACATCCTGCTCAACTGCGTATTGGCGCTTTTGGACTATCCGGGTGCGACGTTGCTCGGCATCAACCGTTTGCTCGTGGACGCGGAATTCCGCGCGCGCGTTGTCACCAAAATCCGCGATCCCATCGTCAAAACCTTCTGGGTGGCCGAATTCGCCTCGTGGAACGAAAAGTACGCAACCGAAGCCATCGCTCCGATTCAAAACAAGGTCGGCCAATTTTTGTCCGCGTCCATCGTGCGCAACATCGTGTCGCAGGTCAAATCCACGGTGGATCTGCGCAAGATCATGGATGAAGGCAAGATTTTTATCGTCAACCTGTCCAAAGGACGCATCGGTGAAGAGAATATGCGCCTCTTGGGCGGCATGCTGATCGCGCGCTTGCAGATGGCGGCTATGGAACGCGTGGACATGCTCGAGGACGAACGGCGCGACTTCTACCTGTTCGTCGACGAATTCCAGAACTTCGCCACCGAATCGTTCGCTTCCATCCTGTCGGAAGCGCGCAAATACCGGCTTTGCTTGACCGTGGCGCACCAATACATCGAACAGCTGACCGAAGAAGTGCGCGCGGCCGTCATCGGCAACGTCGGCACCCTGCTGACGTTCCGCGTGGGCAGTACGGACGCAGAATTTTTGGAACGTGAATTCGCGCCCACGTTCACGGCCGACGATCTGGTCAACCTGACCAAATACACGGTGTACCTCAAACTCATGGTGGACGGCGTGGCTTCGCCTCCGTTTTCGGCCAACACTTTGCCGCCTATCGCCAAATACACGGGCAACGCGCAAAAAGTCATCGCCGTGTCGCGCGAACGTTACGCCATGCCGCGCGCCACCATTGCGGAAAAGGTGTTGCGCTGGAGCGGCATGGAAACGCCGTCGTTGCGCTCGGAGCAGCCCGTCGAAGGCCAAGCAGACAATATCAAGGTCGCGGATTTGCCCGAAGTCAAACTTGAAAACGAGGAAGAGGAAGGCGGGTCGTCCGAAGAATACCTCAGGATAATGCCGGAACGGCTGGCCATGATGACCAAAGCCGCGGCCCAATCCAGCGGCAAGAAAAAGGACAAGCCGGCGTTTCCGCACACCTGTTCGCGCTGCGGCAAGGTTTGGGAAATGCCCATTCAACTCGACGCGTCGCGGCCCATGTATTGCGCCGAATGCCTGCCGATCGTGCGCGAGGAGCAAAAGATGAAGGGTCGGATCGCCAAAGCCGGACCTGGCGACTCGCCGCGTAATGCGCGTCCGGCGCCCCAAGTTAAACCCGAGACCAACAAACCAAGGATTGTGGGAAGACTCGAATTACGGGAGGACGCGGACGAAGGTCAGAAGCTCGAAGCTCGAAACTCGAAGCTCGAAGAGGACAAAAAAGCTACGGTCAATCCGAAAGGATTGCTCGAAGAATTGGAAAGAATCAAAGGCAAAGCCATCGAGACAAGCAAGACGCGGGTGGAGAAGAGATTGGATAGGAGGGAAGAGGGAGGGAGCTGGAGGAAAGAGGAGGGGAGAAAGGAGGAAGGATGGAAGGGGGGAAGGGTCGAAGAGGCAAAAAAGCCGCAATATAAGCCGGCGGAAAAACCGGTTAAGGAACATAAGAAGCCAAAAGTCGACGTGGCTGATTACTTTTCTAAATTCGAGGATTTGCCGGAGAAGAAAAACCGAGTCGAGGAGGACGGTGAGCCGCCGTCAACGCCCGACGTCAAACCGCCGACCATCGTGTTCAAAAAACCGGCGGCCGCGAATTCGTCGTTGCCGCAACATTTGCGCGCTTCGACCGAATATCCGTCGGCCGGAAAACCTTCGTCCAGTCCCAATCCGCTCGACAAGCGCGCGGCCCACGGCCCGCGGCCAGAAGCGTCCGGCGCCGTGCCGCAGCCCCCGAGCGCGCCACCGTCCCCACCGTCCGTGCCCATGGTCGGCAAGACCTTGAATCCCGGGCAGAAAGTCACTTTTTAGTTTTTAAAGTTTTTAATGTTGTAAGTTTATAATGTTGGATGCACTCAAAATTCGTTATCGATTAACTTAATAAACTTTAAAAACTTTTTAACGATCTTACAGACCTCAGTATGCCCGAAACCATTAAAATCCAAACCTTCGATGGCGTGAACCTGGTGGGCGATTGGACGCCGGTTCCCACGACCGTGGGCGTGGCGATTTTGTTGCACACGATGCCGCAGACCAGAAAATCCTGGGCGCCGTTCGCCCAAGTGCTGGCCAAACACAACGTGGCGTCGTTGGCCATCGACATGCGCGGCCATGGCGAAAGCAACACCCTGACTTCGGGCGAAAAAATCGACTACAAAACGTTCACGGACGAACAGCACCAGCGGTACGTCACGGACGCGGCGGCGGCCATGGATTGGCTGACCGGAAAGAAGTACCCGAAAAATCAGATTATTATGGTCGGCGCGTCCATTGGCGCGAACATAGCCTTGTCCATGTTGCAGCAGGAACCGGCGTTAGCAGGCGCGGTCATGTTGTCGCCCGGCGACTATCGTGGCATCGACGCCTTGGAACAGGCGGATTACGTCAAGCCGCACCATGCCATCTGGGCCGCTGGATCGGATTCCGACGATACGGAGTCGTATGAAGCGGCCAAGAGTCTGATTAACGTCGCGGTCGCGGAACGCAAGTCTTTCGTTCCGTATAAGAACGCGGGCCACGGCGTTCACATGTTCGAATCAGATCCTAAGCTCATGGAATCATTGGCCCAATGGATAAAAGAATCCTTGTCGTTGCCGCGTATATAAAAGCGGATGTTTGACCGGCGCGCGCAAAAGGCAGATGATTTGCATATGAAAAACCGGAAGCATAGGGTCAAGAAGATCCTGGTTTGGGCGGTTGCGACCGCATTTTTGGCGTTGTCCGTTTGGCCATGGCAGGCGAACGCCGCCAGCGCGGTCAAGCCGATCGCCGCGCCGTCCAAAAAAATCCAAGCCCAAGATTTTGACCCAAAACCAGGCGATTTTAAAGCGGCCGTGGTCATGGATTACAAGACCAAGAAAATTCTGTACGCCTACAATTCAGAAGTGAGCCGTTCGGCCGCCAGCCTGACCAAATTGACCGGCGCTTTGGTGTTTTTGGACACCAAGCCGTCTTGGAACAAGGTCGTATCCATCCAAAAGAAGGATGAAGTCGGGGGAGGCAGGTTGCGGGTAGCGAGCGGCGCGACTTTGACCGTTCGCGATACCGTGTATTCGAGCATCGTGGGTAGCGCCAACAACGCGGCTACGGCGCTGGCGCGCATCAGCGGTTTGGGACTGACCAAATTCGTGCGCCAGATGAACGCCAAGGCCAAAGCCTTGGGTTGTACGAACACCAAATTCAAGGATCCGTCCGGCATGGACCCCGAAAACGTGACCACGGCCGCGGATATGGCTAAAATCGCGGCCGCGGCCTTCAGCCGAGCGGAAATCAGGTCGCCGGCTACGACGGCCAAATACACTTTTCGCATCCTGAATACGGGCGAAGTCAAAACCATCCGCAACACTAACCAGCTTTTATTGGATGAGAACAACGGTTTGTACGTCATGGGCGGCAAAACCGGATACCTGGATGAGGCCAAAAACAATTTGGTGTTGCGGGTCAGGCCGGACAGACAAAACGCCAAACAGGAGTTGATAATCGTGGTATTGGGCGCGGAAACCAAAGCCCAATTGTTCGAAGCCACCCAGAGGCTTGCCCAATGGACTTGGTCGGCGTATGATTGGCGGACGCCAGCTTTGGCGGCCAATTATGGATCTTCAGCGCCTTAAACGACGTTTGCAGGAGTTAAAACAGCCTTCCTACCGCCTCCAACAGGCGGCGCGTTCGTATTATCAGGATTTGGCCAACGGTTGGGAAGATTTGACAACTTGGTCCAAGGATTTGCGCGCCGCCTGCCAAGATTCGGCCTGGTCGCCGCTAACCCAGATTGCGGCTCTGGAGAGCCGTGATCCTGAAAGCGTGAAATTCGCCTTCAAAACCCAGGATGGCCTGACTATCGAATCCGTGGTCATGCGGCACGACGACGGTCGCAATACGGTCTGCGTGAGTTCGCAGGTCGGTTGCGCCATGGGTTGCGCGTTTTGCGCCACCGGCACTTTGGGGATAAAGCGCAACCTGACAGCCGAAGAAATCGTGGACCAGATCGTCCAAACGGCCAGATATCTAAAGACTAAAGACGGACGCGTGACAAACGTGGTTTTCATGGGCATGGGCGAGCCGTTTAACAATACGGACGAAGTGTTTAAGGCTATTGATTTGCTGACGTCGCCCGAAGCCTTCGGTTTGGGCGCGCGCCATATCAGCGTGTCGACCTGCGGCATCGTGCCGGGCATCGAACGTTTGGCCAAGGAGTTCCCGCAAATCAATTTGGCCATTTCGTTGCATGCCCCAAGCCAGGACGTGCGCGAAAAAATCATGCCCGTGGCCAAAGCCTATCCGTTCGACAGGCTGATGCGCGCCATCCGGTCATACATGGACAAGACGCATCGCAAGGTCATGTTCGAGTACGTGATGCTCGAGGGCGTGAACGATTCATTGGAGCAAGCTGAGGAATTGGCCGACCTGTTCAACGAGCACCGCCATTTGGCGCACGTAAACCTCATCAAATACCACGAGACCGGTAAGTTCAAAGCCTCGGCAGAAGCGCATATCAAAGCTTTCCAGAACGTGCTCAAACGCCGCGGCATCTCGGTCACGCGTCGCGTCTCGTTCGGCGAAGAAATCGACGCCGCGTGCGGACAATTGGCGGGAAAAATCTGAGCGGAATAACCAATTTTGCCAATCGCCAATAACCAAGAAGGAGTTTTTGGTCATTGGAATTTGGTCATTGGTCATTCGAGTCCATATGCAAAAAAGAGCGAAGCGCAAACAAGCCAAGATTCTGGTCGCCATGTCCGGCGGCGTGGATTCGTCAGTGGCCGCGGCCATTTTGGTGCGCGCGGGTTTTTGCGTAACCGGCGGTTTCATCAAAAACTGGTCATCCAGCAAAGACCCCATGTCCGGCGAATGCACGTGGCGCGCGGATAGGCGCGACGCCATGCGCGTGGCCGCGGCTTTGGATATCCCGCTTCTGACTTTCGATTTCGAAAAACAATACCGCGAACAAGTGGTCGCCGAACTCTATCGCGGTTACGCGGCAGGTGAGACGCCGAATCCCGACGTGTTGTGCAACGAGTACGTGAAATTCGGTTTGTTTTGGGACAAAGCCAAAGAATTGGGTTTTGACGGCATGGCCACGGGGCACTACGCGAGGACGACGTCCCGCGTCCCGCGTCCCGCGTCCCAGGGACGGTGCGACGTGCGACGTGCGACGACTGCGTCAAAGTTGCTGCGCGGGTTGGATCCGGATAAGGATCAGTCCTACTTTCTCTATCGCGTAAAACAGGATGCTTTGGCGCATACGATTTTCCCGATCGGGAGCATGAAAAAATCAAAAGTCAGGGAATTGGCACGCAAATGGAAAATTCCGGTGGCCGAAAAACCGGACAGCCAAGGGATTTGTTTCATCGGCAAGGTGAACCTCGGCGACTTTTTAAGCCCAAAAATCAAATCAAAGCCTGGCGACATCGCCACGCCGGATGGCGCAATCATCGGCCGGCACGAAGGCTTGCATCTTTATACCATCGGCCAGCGCCAACGCATCGGCGTGTCCGGCGACCACCCGTGGTACGTCGCGGACAAAGATTTGGCGCGTAACCGTTTGGTGGTCGTGGATTCGGACAAGCATCCGTATTTGCTGGCCAAAGGCCTGACG
>Ga0302253_1001970_pt1 | contig 10991 bp, 4 predicted proteins | sample AAG_RA_Trp_MG_FD_193537 | JGI IMG/M metagenome (GOLD analysis project Ga0302253, IMG submission 193537) | Enriched activated sludge microbial communities from anaerobic digester in WTTP, New Holstein, Wisconsin, United States - AAG_RA_Trp | ecosystem: Engineered > Bioreactor > Anaerobic >... | reverse complement strand
GTCGTGGCCGTGCTGGCACATCCCGCCGCGGGGTCGTTTCCGGGCGAATCGCATTACAAGGAAGTACTTCCGCCGATCGAAGTCGTGGAGCAGCTCCTTCCCGAGTTTCTCGCGATCGGCATCGAAGGCCTCGAGATCCCCTATCCGGGTCACACGATCGAGCTGCAGGAGCGCCTCAGACAAATCATGACGGAAAAAGGGCTCCGGGTGGTGACGGGCGGATCGGATTGTCATGATCGAACCGGGCGACCGCTGGGAGTTGCGGGGATAACCGAGGCCGAATACGAGGTGTTGCGGAAACGCCTGTCTGCCGGCGTCCCGTAGCCGCTGGCGTTCCGTAGCCGCTGGCGTCCCTGCCAGCGGGCAATGCTAATTATAACCAAAAGGCGTCCCTGCCGGTGGGCAATTGCCGGGCGCGGAGGCCGTATGAGTTCCAGCTATGTATGTGCCGTCGGGCACGGAGGCCCGACGCTATTATTCAATCCGATTGGGTTGTTGCCATTTTACCTGTTGGTTTCGTTCGCGTGGGTTTGACACTCCGGGCGAAATTTGCAACTCTTTGTAAAATTTCTGAGGAGGAGTGAACATGTGAGGTATTGGACTGGCTGCCAGAGGGAGGTGTTGGAATGATGTCGATCCGGGATATGCCCGCGCACGACCGGCCTCGGGAAAAACTGGGTGAGAGGGGGCCCAAGGCGTTGACGAACGAGGAACTGGTTGCGGTGATCATCGGGATGGGAGGTGCCGGACATGACGTGCGAACCATATCCCGGGGCATCGCGGAGTGCCTCGAGCGGGTTCAGGGAACGGTCGCCATAGGGGATCTTCAGGCGATTCCGGGAGTCGGCACGGCAAAATCGGCTCAGATCGTTGCGGCATTCGAGCTGGCGCGCCGTTTTCTGGCCGGGCCGACCGTACGGATCACGTCGCCGGCGGATGTGCTCCCGCTGATCCGGGGCATCGCGCAGAAGAATCAGGAACATTTCGTCTGCATGTCGCTCAACGGCGCGCATGAAGTGATCGAAACGCGGATCGTCACCATCGGGTTGCTCGATCGCAGCCAGATTCATCCGCGGGAGGTGTTTGCGGATGTGATTTCGGATCGGGCGGCGGCAGTGATTTTCGCGCACAATCATCCCTCGGGGAATCTCGATCCGAGCGAACAGGACCGGCTGACGCACCGGCAGCTCACGGAAGCGGGAAAAATCCTCGGGATCCGGGTTCTCGATCATCTCATCGTATCGAAGAAAGGATATTTCAGCTTCCAGGAAGGTGGGTTGATGGAGGGGTGAGCGAAGCGCCCCGGCACGTCGATTATGTGCCGGCGGGCCGTAGCCGCTGGCGTCCCTGCCAGCGGGCCGTAGCCGCTGGCGTCCCTGCCAGCGGGCCGTAGCCGCTGGCGTCCCTGCCAGCGGGCCTTGCTAATTATAACATTAGGCGTCCCTGCCGGCGGGCAAGCGCCGGGCACGGAGGCCGTATGAGACCCAGCTGTTTATTTGCCGCCGGGCACGGAGGCCCGGCGCTGGGGGGTGGGGGTGGGACTTTTGCGTCGGGGTGTTGTGTGCGATGATGTGGCCTCGGGAGGTGCTCCATGAACGGGTCGGATCATCGCTGTTCGCTCTGCGGCTTCACGCTGCCCTCCCGGCCGGTTTCAGGCGATGACGATCGTCTCTACTGCTGCGCGGGTTGTCGCCGTGTCGATGAGGTCCTCCGGAATCTCGATCCCTCCGCCCATGCCGCCTATATCACCGCCGCCCGCCGTGCCGGACTGATCCCCTCCCGGGACGGTCTTCCCGGCATGCAGGATCTCGATACCCCCTCACACGAATCCACCGAAACAGCACCCTCCGACGCCTCCGGCGCACTTCGCACGGATCGGCTCACCATTGCCGGCTTCGAATGCCCCTCCTGCGCATGGGTCGCGGAACGCCTCATCCGGACAATCGAAGGGGTCGAGGATGTCCGTGCAGACTTCATGACCGGCACGATCAAGGTCCGCTACGACATGCGCCGAACAGCCCCGTCGATCTTCGCCGAAACGATCGCGCCGTTCGGATACCGCATCGAAACGGCCTCCGAGCGTCCGGGCCGGCCGCTGAGCCACCCGCTGGTGCTCCGTTTCACGGTGTCGGCGATCCTCACCATGAATCTCATGATGCTCTCGATGCTCCGCTACAGTGAATCGCTGGGCTGGCTGGACATCGCTCCGGCTTTTCTGATCTGGGCGGAAGCGCTCCTGTGCAGCATCGTCCTGGGCTACGGCGGCATGCCGATCCTGAGGCGTGCTCTGTTCGGCGTCACCCGGCATCGCCTCACGATGGACGGACTGATCGCCCTGGCCGCTCTGGCCGCATACGCGCTATCGCTCTGGGCGCTGGTGCGTGGCCGTCCCGATATCTACTTCGAAACGTGCGCCGGCCTGATCACGATTTCGCTGCTCAGCCGGATGATCGAAGCCCGCCTGCGCGAACGCGCCTGCCGCGACCTGACGGTCATGATGCGGATGCCGGTCCGGAAGGTCCGTGTCGAACAGGGTGAGGGGATTGTCCGTTACATCACGAGCGCCGATGTGCGACCCGGTGATCGGGTTGTGTTCGATCCCGGCGAGGTTGTTCCGTTCGACGGCGTGCTGCTGAATGACGATGTGTGGATCAGCGAAGCCGTGCTCACGGGCGAGAGCCGACCGGTGCGGCGGGTGAGGGGGGAGGCGGTGACGGCGGGGAGCGAGACTGTCGGCGCTGCCGTGCGGATCCGCGTGACGAGAGGGATTGCGGACACCCGTCTGCACGAGATCGCGGAGAGTCTGCGGGAAGCGATCGCCGACCACGAACTGACGCTCGAATCGGCTGACCGCATTGCGGCGTGGTTCGGCCCTGCCGTCGTGCTGATCGCCGTCATCGCGTGGCTGGTCCGCGCAATCACCGCGGGAACGGCAGGAGCTTTCACCTCGGAGACCCTGTTCCCCTCGATCGCGGTGCTTGCGACAGCCTGCCCCTGCGCGTTCAGTCTGGCCGGCGTCACGGCGCTGACTTCGGTCACGGCCTCGCTGTTGCGACACGGAATCCTGATCAAAAATCTCAGCCGCTTCGAGCGCGCCCACCGGATCGCACGGATCGTGTTCGACAAGACCGGCACGTTAACGCACGGTTCGATGTCCGTCGAAACGCTCCTCTGGCGCACCGCACCCGACCCCGACCTCCTTGCGCTCTGCAACCGGATCGAAACGGGCTCGCGCCACCCCGCCGCCACGGCGATTCGAGCATTCCTGTCGGCAGCCGGTATCCCCTCCCATGAAGCCGGCTCGGGGATCACGGACGATCCGTCGGGTGCCGGTCGATCGATGTGTCTCGTGGACGGGCGCACATTCGTGATTGGCGGAACAAGGTTGTTTGCGGATGGATTCATTCCGCCGGGCACGGCTTCCAGGCACACGATGGTTTTTTTCGGGTTGGACGGCCGGGCCGAGGGCTGCTTTCTGCTCGCGGATTCGATCCGGCCGGAAGCGGGTGAGGTGATCCGCCGGGTCGAGGCGATGGGCATCGCGGGCATGATGCTTTCGGGCGATCGGGAGGAGACGGTGCGCGAGGTCGCGGAAGCGCTCGGGATCCGGGAGGTCCACGGTGGTGTGACACTGGATCGTAAGGTCGAGGCCATTCGCGCGATGCAGGCCGGATCCGGGACGACCGCCTATGTCGGTGACGGCACAAACGATGCACTCGCGATGCAGGCGGCCGACTTCGGTATCGCGGTGGCGCGGGCGACCGACGAAGCGCTCACGGCCGCCGATGCGGTGCTGCTCGATGGCGGGCTGTCGAAACTGAATCACCTACTGGCCGCGGCCCGCGCGATGCGCCGGACGATCCGCATGAATTACATTTGGGCGTTTTCGTTCAACGTGATTTTCATCCCGGTTGCGGCAATGGGTTACCTGACGCCGCTGGCGGCCATGGGGCTGATGCTGATCAGCTCGATTCTGGTGCTGCTCAATTCGGCCTTCGCGCCTGCCGTGCACTAACTGCGTTCCGCTCAGTTGTATGACTGCGTGTTGTCGATGGGTGTCGTGTCTGTGGCGTCCTCACCGGCAAAAGCGGACGTCCGCAGCTTCAAAACGCGGGGTTCAATGTGGTATACTGAAAACTACTGGAGACGGGAAAGTGAGATTTTTACCATGAAGCTGTTTTTTTCTGTGATTGTATGTGTCTTTCTGCCGATGATATCCAATGCAGCATCGGTGACCGTCGGGACAGCCGCGGAACTGGCCGCGGCGATCGAATCGGCCAATGCCGGAGGGGCTGACACGATTCTGCTTCAGGACGGCCTGTATACGCTCGACAACATGCTCTGGGTTTCGGCGGATCATGTCACGGTCCGCAGCGTGTCGGGCAATCGCACGGCGGTCATCATCGAAGGGCAGGGCATGACCGGTGGTGTCTCGCATATCTTCAATGTCCCCGGTTCCTATTTCACCGCCCGGGACATGACTTTGCGGCGGGTCGCGAACCACGCGGTCCAGATTCACGGGAATGCCGGTGCCAGCTACGCCACCCTGCAGAATCTGGTTTTTCAGGACACCTTCGAACAGATGGTGAAGATCTCGTATGAATCGGGAAACCCCAACCGGTCCTCCAATGGCCTGATCGAAAACTGCCGGTTCGAATACACGGCGGGAATCGGCCCGCAGTACTACATCGGCGGCGTGGATGGGCATTACTGCCTGAACTGGATCGTGCGGGACAACGAGTTTCATGACATCCAGAGCCCCGAATCGGATCTCGCGGAACACGCCATCCATTTCTGGTCCGATTCCGAAGGCACGATCGTCGAGCGCAATCTGATTGTCAATTGCGACCGAGGCATCGGGTTCGGACTGGGTGATCGCGGCCATATCAGTGGTATCGTTCGGAACAACATGATCTATCATGACTCGAACGATACGAATTGCGATGTCGCGATCGGTCTCGAGAATGCCTCGGATGTGCGGGTTTACAACAACACAATCTGGTATAACTCGACGTATCCCAATGCCATCGAGTATCGCTTTGCCGGTTCGACAGGAGTCATGCTCGCGAACAATCTGTGTAATCGGGCGATCGCCGATCGTGATGGAGCTTCGGGAACTGAAACCGCGAACATCGAAAATGCGCTTTCATCGTGGTTCATCCAGCCGTCAACCGGTGATCTGCATCTTGCGTCCGGAATCGCCGCGGTGGTGGATCAGGGGATCGCCGTCGAGGGACTCACGGATGACTTTGATCGTGACAGCCGGCCGTTCGGTGCGGGTATGGATATCGGTGCGGATGAATGGGGTGCAACGGCTCCGGGGATGCTGCAGATCAGTCTGCTGTTGAATCAATCGAGTTACGGTTCGGGCGATCGGTTTCGTCTGGATTGGGAGGGGGTATCGGAAAGCGGCACCGTCACGGCGGATCTCTACATCCTTCTGGAGGTGCTGAGTGGTTACTGGTTTTATCCGTCCTGGACCACGGCTCTCGGTTCTACACCCGCGACCGTGAATCCGGGAATGCCGACGACCATCACCGTGTTCGATTTTACCTGGCCCGACATCGATCCGGTTGGAATTCCGATCCGATTTTACAGCGCCGTCATGCGGACCGGAACGTTCGAGTTGCAGAGTAACGTCGCGTCGGTCGAGGCGACGATCTGATTCAAAGGAGAGGATACGCCATGCCATTCAGGAATCGATCGAATTTGATTCAGAGGCGCTGTTTACTGGCGAGCGTCTTTCTGACCGTTCTCCTCGGAAGGACACACGCCGCGGAACTGCATGTCGCACCGTCCGGAGCACCCTACACGACCATCCAAGCGGCAGTGGATGCGGCTGCGGTGGGTGACCGCATTCTGATAGCGGAAGGCACGTATTCGACAATGAATACACGTCCCGCACCGACAGATTACTCGGGGGCCACGAACATCCACCAGATCGTGTTCATCGACAAGTCGATCACGCTGGAAGGCGGTTATGATTTGACCTTCAGTCTCAATGATCCCTTGGCGTATCCCTCCGTGATCGACGCGCTCAACCAGGGACGTTGCATTTTTATTGAGAGTGCTGATCCCGTGATAAAGGGGTTGAATCTGCTCAACGGGAACGCTCAGGGGCAAGGCGGGGCCAGTTGGGATGATGCGGGTGGAGGCATTTTTGCGCGAATCGGATCGCCGATCATTCTGGAATGCAATGTTTCGGAATGTCAGGCGGGCACGGGAGGCGGCGCGTTCATGTCGTTATGCGGATTTTTCAATTTTCTTCGTGTCAACTTCCTGAGCAATCAATGTTCCGGTATGGGAGGCGGTGCGTTTCTTCTGAACAGTGATGGATACATCGATGGTTGCGCATTCGAGTGGAACACGGCGGGGCGCATGGGGGGCGGGATGTATATCAGCTATTCGTCGCCGGATGTCACCGGTTGTCGCTTCAGGAACAATTCAGCAACGGATTATGCGGGTGGGCTGCTGCTTTATGATGCGTGGTCGTTCATCACTGCGAACCAATTCAATGCGAACAGCGCGGGGGAGGGCGGTGCGATCTGGAGTTCACTTTCGACGGCGACGATCGACCGGAATAGCCTCATGAATAACTCGGCAACGTTCTCAGGTGGAGCGATCTACTTTGAAGACTGCAACGATACGGCGGTTAACAATATCATCGCCGTCAACCAGGTCAATCATGCAGCGGGAAAGGGATCCGCCATTTTGTGCGCCGGGGCGAACGTGACGCTTGTTCACAACACGATTGTCTTCAATACCGGTGGTAATAACTCGGGAATCGAACTGATAGATTCGTTGACGGGTCCTTCAAACGCAACGATCCATAACACGATTATCTCGGTCCAGTCGATCGGAATATTCGTGGATGCCGGTTCGACCGCCACGTTCGACTCGATTCTCTGGCACGATACTGTCTGGGACTGGGGAGGTCCCGGAACGGTCAATCAGGGAACGCATCTGTATCACGGCGATCCGTTGTACGTGGATAGAGTCATGCTCGATTTCCATATTCAAGCCGGCAGTCCGGCGATCGACGCTGGTCAGGACATGTGGATTCGTGTCGACTTCGACGGACAACTCCGCCCATGGGATCTCGGATTCGATATCGGAGCCGATGAGTACCGGTACGTTCCGGCTCGAGGGGTCTGGATCGAATGCCCGTTGTCCGTTCACCCCGGTGAACCGTTTTTTGCCACCGGTTTTTTGGAAAACGATGGGACTGCACTTCCCGGCACGTATGTATTCTTTGTGCTCGACATCGCAGGAGAGTATTGGTTCTGGCCGTCCTGGAGTCATTATTCCGCTGCCGATCCGTCCAGTATCGATTTCGAGATTCGGGATGTGGCATCGGGGGAAAGCAGAGTCTATGTGCTGAACGCCTTCATGTGGCCGGATACCGGTGCGACAGCAATGTCGGGGCTGCGGTTCTGGGGTGCGATCGTCGATCCCGCTTCGAATACGCTTTTCGGTGAACTCGCGGTGGTGAGCTGGGCATTCGGTCCGTGAATGCACGAAATGCGATCCTGTGTGTCTCCTTAGAGGAGACGGATTTATCCGGGGAGGAGAGGGTCTATGAAAAGACAGACATTCACCGTTAACGAACGGATCACGCCTGCGGGGCTCGTCTTGCTGCTGCTGTTCGTAGCGCATCCATCCGCGTTCGCGCTGGATATCCAGGTTCCGGGCGATGCGCCGACCATCCAGGCCGGCATCGATCTGGCGGCCGATGGCGATCAGGTGATCGTGGCCGACGGAACATACACCGGTGCCGGCAACACGAATCTCGATTTCGCCGGCAAGGCGATCACCGTGCGTTCGGCCAACGGCGCATCTGCCTGCGTGATCGACTGTCAGCAGATGAGCCGGGTGGCGGTGTTTGACTCCGACGAGACAAACCAGGCGGTATTCGAAGGTTTCTGGATCCAGAATGCCGTTCACACCGGCGATGGCTACGACGGTCTCGGTGGTGCGATCCAGGTTCTGGGCACCTCGCCCATCATCCGGGATTGCGGCTTCGAATTCTGCCATTCGAACATCCGGGGAGGAGCGATCTACATCGGCGGTAACGGTGCGACGATCGACGGGTGTCTCTTCATGGCCTGCTGGTCGGAAACAGGTGGCGCGATCTATTGTTTTGGAACGGGTTCGACGATTTCGGATTGCGACTTTTCGATGAACTCGGCGTCCTATGGTGGAGGCGTGTGTGTCGCGGATGAATCCGATCCTGCCATCGAGAATTGCCGCTTTTGGGGCAATACCGCTCATTCGGATGGCGGTGGGGTCTTCGTCCGCTGGATCGGCGCGCCGGTCATTTCGGATTGCGAATTCGATGAAAATCAGGCCGTAGACCGCGGCGGAGCCGTATTTTGCGAATACAATACGAGCCCGATGATCGTCCGCTGCGCATTCACCGAAAACCAAGCGGGACTCGGCGGCGGCGTCTTTGTCGAGTTCCACGAACCGATTGTCCGTCTTCCGGTGATTGGTGGTGAGCCGCTTGACGGCAACACATTTACGGACAACACGGCGGTGTTCGGCGCGGACCTGTCCGCCTCGCATATCAACCCCTCACCCGTCGATGCTCGTTACAATCACTTCGCCGGAATCGCAGGATCCCCGTTCTATGTCGCGCCGCAATCGTCTTTCAATCTGGAGGGGAGTGTATCCGACCTGACGCCAATCACGACAGATGTCTATGTGACGACCACCGGCAGTGATACGGCGGACGGGCTGACGTGGGAGACCGCGTTTCGAACGATCACGCATGCGCAGTCCCGGATCCATGCGACATCGGGAAATCCTCTCACGATTCATGTGGCGGAGGGGATCTATTCGCGGTCGGCGACCGGTGAGGTGTTCCCGATCGGCGTGTTCGATCATGTGACGCTTTCGGGTGCGACGGATGGCGTGACGCGCCTCGAGGCATCTCTGACGCCGTTCGGCTTTCCGTCGGTGCTCTGGGCATATTGGGCGGATTCGGCAGTCGTCGAGCGACTCGAACTGGCGGAAAGCCGACGCACCGCCGTACGCTGTGTCCAGACATCGACCACATTCCTGTCATGCGACATCCGGGACAATTCCGGGACTGACGGCGGCGGAATGTACATCGAAGACAGTGCCCCGGTCATACGGTCCTGCCATGTGCGGAACAATCAGGCGGATCGAGGCGGCGGAATGTATATCATGCGCTCGGCTCCGCTGCTCGAACAGTGCCTGATCGAGGCGAATATGGCAGTCGATGGCGGAGGCGTGTTTTATGATGAAGAATACGAACAGACCGTGCACATGGGGGTGGCGGGGTGTGAATTCCGGGGAAACACCGCGGAAGTATTCGGCGGCGGATTGCTGATCAATCGCGGGATGCCGATACTGACGGCATACGATGCACAGAATAATTATGTGAACAACCGGGCCGGTGCCGGTTCGGATCTGTGTGCGGCCATGATTCCGTCGATGCCGATCCCCGCCGTGAATTCGCGTTTCTCGGGGTATCATCCGTCCTGTTACTACGTGTCGCCTCAGAGCGCATTCGATCTGACCGGATCCGTCGATGAAACCGTGCCGATCACCGTCGATGTGTATGTGTCTCCGGATGGTGACGATACCAACACGGGAATCTCGGCGGACCAGCCCTTTAAATCGATCCGACGCGCGATGAGTCTGGTGTATGGAACCGAGCGTGCGCCGGTTACGGTACATCTCGCGGGAGGCGGGTATTCGCTCGAAGCGACGGGCGAGCATTTCCCGGTGCCTCTGGTGTCGCATTGCCTGGTCGAGGGAACGGGAGCGACTGAAACGGTTCTGGACGCTGCGACCGGTCAACATGGTCTGATCGGACACGGAAACAGCGCGACACAGATTTCGAACCTGACGATCCGGAATGCGATCGGAAACGCAATATTGGGTAACCTTCAATCGTCGCTGAATGTGCTGGATTGTGTCATCGAATCCAGCGGAGGTTCCGGCATCGAGAGTGTGGACCAATCCGGGCTTACGGTCACGGGCTGCCGGATCGAATCCAATTCGGAGGGGATCACAGCCGGAGGTAGATGTGATGTCCGGGTTCAGGACAGTATTCTGACGGATAACGCGACGTGCGGGATCGAAATTTTCAATAGTGATGTGGATCTCGATGGATGCACGGTATCACACAATGGCGTGCAGGAGGCATCGAGCGCGGGAATTTTCGGCTATTCGCTCGCGACTCTCACGGTCACACGATCCGGTATATCGGGGAATCAAGGAGCGGGAGTTGTGCTTGAAGAAGACTCTGTGGCAGTTATCAGCGAAACGTTCATTGTGGACAATCACTCATCCGGCTGCACTATGAGCGGTTCCGGATCGTCAGAGTTTTCATTCTGCACGATATTCAACAACCGAGGAGCCGGGATCGGGGCGGCGATGCACGACATCAATGTGTCGAATTGTATTGTCTGGGGAAACGATGCGGGTATTGTGCTGTCATACGGATCTCAAGCGACAGTGCGGTATTCCGACATCCAGCGCGAAACCGGAGTGCAGGCGGGGCCGGGCAATCTCAACGCGGACCCGCTCTTCACCGAAGGCAGTCTCGGCAACGTGTATCTCGCGCAGGTTGACTCCGGGCAACTGGAAACCAGTCCGTGCGTGAACGCCGGGGACCCCTCATCCGCCATTCCGGATGGGACGACCCGGACGGATCACCAGCCTGATGAAGGAATCGTTGACATGGGCTGGCATTATCAGGCGGAGCCGCCGCCGACACCGACTCCGACGCCGAATCCGTGCGCGTTTCTGGGGGTGCGGGTCGAGATGCCGCTCGAGATATATCATCCGGGGGACACCTGCCGGGTCGATGCATTCGTGTGTGTGCCGGGGGATCAGGCGATGTCGGGTCTGCCGTTGTTCGTGATGCTGTATGTGGCGGGTGAGTTTTTTTACGGGCCGGGATTCACGCAGAACATCGATTACTACGAGGGGGACTATCCGCCGGGCGAGACTGAGGT
>Ga0302253_1001967_pt1 | contig 11003 bp, 10 predicted proteins | sample AAG_RA_Trp_MG_FD_193537 | JGI IMG/M metagenome (GOLD analysis project Ga0302253, IMG submission 193537) | Enriched activated sludge microbial communities from anaerobic digester in WTTP, New Holstein, Wisconsin, United States - AAG_RA_Trp | ecosystem: Engineered > Bioreactor > Anaerobic >... | reverse complement strand
GGGAAGTACAATCCGGGGCAGAAGGCGTTTTTCCTGGCGGTGGCCGGTTTCGGGGTCATCATGGTTCTGACGGGCCTGATCATGTGGTTTCCCCTGTCCTTCCCGGCGATGCTCGTTCGCTGGATGTTTGTCCTGCACGCGCTGGGTTTCGTGACGATCTTCGCGTTTTTCTTTGTCCACCTCTACCTGGGGACGATCGGATCTCCGGGCTCGGCGCCGGCGATGTTTTCGGGCTGGGTGACGCGGGCATGGGTGAAGAAGCAGCACCCCAAGTGGCTGAAGGAAATGGAGGAGCATGGAACGCTGGTAGTCTACGGTGAGGAAAAGAAACCCCACGGGCATACCGGGTAACCGGCTTCGATATTTTTCACTCTACCGGCATCGGGGGCCCCTGAATCAACAGAGAACCCCGATGCCGCTTCCAATATTCCCCGTCACTTCAAACAACCCATTCCAAACGAGAAAGGCTGTCTGCCATGAAAAGCATCGATGATATGATAACTTGGTTAAACGACGATATGGACCGTGTGATCAAGCAGAAACCACATGTAGAAAACCTGCTTCGTGCTTTTAAACCCGTTATCCTGGTGAAGTATCGCCTGTTGGAAAAAGTGCCGGAAAAGAGAACCGTCTTTCAGCCGGACAAACTAAAATGCGAGGGAGGGATTCCTCTCATCAAGCAACAGGCTCTTTTCTTTCCCGACGACCCCTGGCGGGACATGGCACCGGCGATCACGGATGCCATCGGAACCGGATTTCCCCATCTGGCCGCGGATATGGACATCCTGTCGCAGAACATTGCAGGCGGCAAACTCGATCCCTACGATTTTTTCCGTTCTCCCGCCGCCCTCAATGAAGAAAAGATCGATACAGGGGCCAAGGCCCTCGGAATCGCCCCCCCGGCCTTAAAACTATTTCTGCACGTCCTCGGAGGAATCATCCTGGCAAAGCGGGCCCAAGATGTGGCCGGCGAAATGGCGACGCACCCCTGGAACAAAGGATACTGTCCCGTCTGCGGCGGCTTCCCAAAACTGGCCATGATCCGGGAAAAAGGTCAGCAGTGGCTCTCCTGCTCGCAATGTGCTCATCAATGGCGGTTCCCCCGGCAAAAATGCCCCTACTGTGAAAAGGAAAGCCCGGCGGAAACGAACTATATGTACATCGAGGGGGAAAGGGACGACATGGCCTTCACCTGCGAGAAATGCCGGAGATACCTGCTCACGGTCAACCAGCCGGGAGAACTGCGGGAAACGGATCCCGATATCACGGCCCTCAGCCTGGCCCACCTGGACCTGATTCTTCAGGACAGAAATTTCCTCCCCATGGCCGAGGGCGACTGGACCCGGCTCTAGATATCTTTCCGGACCGGATCAGGCAGGAAAAAATCTTCGGGAATACCCGGGATTCGGAAACAGGTCTACCCGGAATCCCGGGTGTTGATTCAACCTGGCGGTCATTTTGCCGACTTTACCCGCCGCTCGTCTATCGACCGTGTAATAATCAGGTGCATTCTGTCATTTTCTTTCTTGATTATTTTTTTCGATTCAATTATGAATTTCCTACTTACTAAGGATTCTCGGGAAGAACCGTTACGCAGATCGTTTGATCATTCACAGTTCGGTATATCTCTTCCTCGTCCATCGGCATTCCGGTTGATGGACCTTCAAGCGACTGCAATCAGATAGTTTTTCATCTGTTCTCTTTCGTTCTTGTAACAAACAATCACTTTCAATAACCATCGCGGGGGGAATGGTTTGTCAACCAATCCAACAGGAATAACTCTGTTGACCTGAAAGGGGGTAATATGGATATTTTTAAAAGTTTGAGATACCCGAATCCGGCAGAGAAGCATTACCGGGCACTGATGGAACATTGCAAGGTCCGCCTGACCGAAATGGATCAGGCCTTGCCCGCCCCGGTGGAAGATTTCGACAGCATGCTGAAGGATCGCGGCATCAGCCGAAGAAGCTTTCTCAAGTGGACGTCGATGATGACCGCCGCCCTGATGCTGCCGCCGATGTTCAAACCCATGGTGGCCCAGGCGGCGGAACAGTTCAGCCGGCTTCCCGTGGTCTGGCTTCATTTCGCCGAATGCACGGGTTGCAGCGAGGCATTGCTGCGGTCTTCCTATCCCAACATAGACGATATCCTGCTGGATACGATTTCGCTGGAATACCATGAAACGCTGATGGCGGCAGCCGGTTACCAGGCAGAAGCGAATCTGGAGAAAGCCCTGGCCGATTTCCCGGGCAAGTTCATCTGCGTCATCGAAGGGGCCATTCCCCTGGGGCTGGACGGTAAGTACCTGACCCTGGGACCCAAGGGAAAGACAGGGCTGGAGCTGGCGAAGGAGGTCACGGCCAAAGCCGGTGCAACGATCTGTATCGGCAGTTGTTCCGCCTTCGGCAACGTCCCCGCGGCGGATCCGAACCCGACGGACTGTGTCGGGGTCGGCAAAGCCCTTGGCATTTCGACGGTCAATATCGCCGGATGTCCGCCCAATCCGACGAATTTTGTCGGCACGGTGCTCCACTTCCTCCTGTTCGGCGGCCTCCCCGCCCTGGATTCCCTGGGCAGACCGGTCTGGGCCTACGGCAAGAGAATCCACGACTACTGCGAGCGCAGACCGCACTACGACGCAGCTGAATTCGTAGAGGAATGGGGCGACGAAGGGGCCAAGAAAGGCTGGTGCCTGTACAAAGTCGGTTGCAAGGGCCCCTATACCTTCGCCAACTGCAGCCGCGTACGTTTCAATAACGCCATCTCCTGGCCCGTCATGGCCGGACACGGCTGCATGGGCTGCACGGAACCGGGTTTCTGGGACACGATGAAACCCCTGGAGAAACCGATTCACGAGGATACCATCGGCGGCGGCGAAAAAACGGTCGATACGATCGGCACGGCCCTTCTCGCGGCAACGGTTGCGGGCATCGCGCTCCACGCAGGACTCACATCCGCCGTGCACAAAGACGACAAATAACAGCTAATCTTTGGTGAAATTACATTCGGGAGGAACAGCATGGCCAAAAGAATCGTTGTCGATCCCATTACCAGGATCGAGGGGCATTTAAGAATAGAAGTCGAGGTCGATGACAATCAGGTCATCCGGGACGCCTGGAGCAGCATTACCCTCTGGCGCGGGATTGAAACCATTCTGAAGGGCCGTGATCCCCGGGACGCGGGTCTGATGGTCCAGAGATTCTGCGGGGTCTGCACCTACGCACACTACGAGGCCAGCATCCTCGCCTGCGAAGACGCCTTCGGCGTCAAGCCGCCGGCAAACGCGAGAATCATCCGCAACCTGATCAACGGCGCCCAGTATCTGACCGACCACATCATGCATTTTTATCATCTTCACGGCCTGGATTGGGTCGATGTGGTCAACGCTCTCTCGGCGGATCCGAAAAAAGCGGTCGACATGGCCAAAGCCTATTGCGAAAATCCTTACAACTGCTCGGAGACACACTACAAAGCCGTTCAGACCCGGTTGACCAAATTCGTCCAGTCGGGCCGCCTGGGCCCCTTCGCCAACGCCTACTGGGGAAACCCCTCCTACAAGCTGCCGGCGGAAGCCAACCTGATCATCCTGTCCCATTACCTGGATGCCCTGCAGGTATCGAAGCTCGGTGCCCAGATGATGGCCATTTTCGGCGGAAAGAATCCCCACCCGCAGACGCTGGTCGTCGGCGGCGTAACCTCCGTCATGGACGCCATGGATGCATCGAGGCTCGGCGAATACCTGTTCCGCCTCAAGGAACTGAACAACTTCGTCGATACGGCCTATATTCCGGACGTGCTGCTCGCCGCCACCTACTACAAAGGTGAAGGTGCGGCCGGCATCGGCGCGGGCGTGCCCAACTACCTCGCCTACGGTGGGTTCCCCCAGGACGACGACTGGAACAGGCTCCTGTTCCCCCGGGGAATCATTAAGGGCCGCGACCTCTCCAAGGTCCTGCCGATCGACGAGGCCAGGATCACGGAAGAGGCGACACATGCCTGGTACAGGGGTTCAGAACCGGAGCATCCCTATGTGGGAACAACGGAACCCGAATACACGGGCTACAACAGCCGGGGCAACCTGGCCGGCCAGGAAAAGTATTCCTGGTGCAAGGCCCCCCGCTACGATGGGCAGCCTTACGAAGTCGGCCCACTGGCACGGGTGCTGGTCGCCTACGCCTCCGGGAACGAAGAAATCAAGGGCCTCGTGGACGGTACGCTGCAGACCCTCGGCATTCCCGCGACGGCGCTTTTCTCCACCCTGGGCAGAACGGCGGCCCGCGCCTTGGAAACGAAGTATGTCGGCAGTCACATCGCCGGCTGGATCAACGAACTGGTGGCCAACCAGAAGGCAGGCGACACCCGCTTCTGGACACCCTGCAACGTTCCCGAAAAGGGCGAAGGCCGCGGATTGACGGAACCGCCCCGCGGCGCCTTGGGACACTGGATTCGCATCGACAACCGGGTGATCGCCAATTACCAGGCCGTTGTTCCTTCGACCTGGAACTGCTCGCCCCGGGACAAGGCCGGAAATCGCGGACCCTACGAAGAGTCCCTGGTCGGTACGAGGCTGGCCAATGTCGATCAACCGCTTGAAATTCTGAGAACCATCCACTCCTTCGATCCCTGCATGGCGTGCGCCGTTCACATTATCGACCCGAAGTCGGACCGGATCCGGGAGTTCAGGATTGCCTGAGGAAAGGGGGACTCCCATGAAGGAGACAAGACAAGTCGTGAAAGAGTGGACCGTCGCCATGCGGCTCAACCACTGGAGCATGGCTTTCTCGATCGCGGTTCTGATCGTGACGGGCTTCTATATCGCCGATCCTTTCAGCATCCTGCACGGGGAAACGGTTGATAAGTTTCTCATGGGGAATGTGCGCTTTGTTCACATCCTGTTCGGCATATTCCTCACCTTCCTCTTCATCTGGCGTATCTACCTGGCCTTCTTTTCGAAGTTCCACGCCGACTGGAAGGATTTCTTCGCCTTCACGGACTGGCCGAACACGATCAAACAGCTGAAGTTTTACGCCCTGATCTCCAGGGATCCTCCGGAACACAAGTTCCTTTACGGCCCCATGCAGTCCATCGCCTACGGCGGCCTCATGGTCATGGTGCTGTTTATTGTCCTCACCGGCCTGATCCTGATGGGTGCGGGTTACCATGCCGGTTTTACGGCCATCGTCTACCTGTTCGTGAAACCCCTGGAAAACCTGATGGGCGGCCTGGCCGGCGTCCGGTGGATTCACCATATCCTGACCTGGGCATTCATCCTGTTCATCGTCGTCCATGTCTACATGGCTTTCTGGTACGACGTGATCTTCAAGGAGGGCACCGTCTCCTCCATGATCAGCGGAAACCGGTTCAAAAAGGCAAATCCCTAGCAGGAAATGAGCGATCATCAGGAAAAACCGATTTCTCGGAAAGGAGGAGAAAGCAATTCCCCTCCTTTCCCCTGTTCCGGAAACCGGAAATATGTTACCGTTCTGGGCCTGGGTAACATTCTCATGGGAGACGAAGGCTTCGGGGTCCATTTTATACGCTGGTTTTCAAACCGTTACGATGTCCCCGGAAACGTCCTCCTGGTGGACGGCGGCACCCTCGGTTACGTCCTTCTCGATACGATCTGCAGCTGCGAACACCTGATCGTCATCGACGTGCTGAAAATCGACGACACACCGGGCCATATTTACCGCTTTTCGAAGGAGGAAATGGAAATCCACCTGCCGCCGCCGACCTCGGCACACGAAGTCAAGTTCGCCGATGTCATGTGCAAGGCGGATATGCTGGGAGAAATGCCGGAAACGACGTTTCTCTGCATCGTTCCGGATCAATACAAGGACTTGAATCCCGAAATGACATCGATTCTGAAAGAAAAATTTCCCGTCCTGGAAGATTTTCTCCTCCAGGAGCTGGCACACCTGGGGATTGTTCCGGAGAAGACGGCCCATGCATGAGCTCGCCCTGATCCAGTCCCTGTTGGATATCGTGGAAGACTGCGCCGCAACGGATGGCTTCTGCCGTGTCAATTCGCTCAAGCTTAGTTTCGGCCGGCTTTCCTGCCTGGATCGGCAATGCCTGGAATTCGCGTTTTCCATTCAATCCGCCGGCACGAAAGCCGAGGGGGCGATTCTCGACTTCGAAATCCTCCCCGCCCGTATCCGCTGCCTCGACTGCGGTCGGGAAGCCGCCATGGACGGGGCATGGGACCGATGCCCCAGCTGCCGCAGCCAGGATGTCACCCTGACCGGCGGCACGGAAGAACTCCGGCTGATCGAGATGGAAGTGGATTGACAGGACGGCTTTCGTTTATAAATTGGCGATGGAATACGCATCATTTATGAGTTCCCATATTCAGAATGATTTATCACTGGTTTTGTAAGTGTAATACCCTGTAATATGGTTCCCTCCCCCTTGAGAGGCTGTGTCGTAATACCCGATTGACGTTTGAGGTCATTCTGAACGAAGTAAAGAATCTAATCATAACAGGATGTAAAAAAAACGAGATTCTTCGCCTGACGGCTCAGAATGACATTATGACACAGCCTCTGACGGGGGAAGGTCAGGGTGGGGTGAAAAACTGCAAAGTGGTATCAGAAGCTTATCCCCCTCCCCTTCATCCCCTCCCGCGAGGGGAGGGGATGGATTACTGAGTATGAAAACGTCAATCTGTAAACTTATAACTTATAAATATTGAAGGATAGCGCATGTGCATCGGATTTCCCGGCCGGATCATTTCCATCGATGAAAACAATTTCGCCGTCATCGATATCGGCGGCACCCACCGCGAGGTCTGTCTGGACATCGTCGACGAGGATGTCGGCCTGGGTGACTACGTCATTTGCCATGCGGGCTATGCCATCCACAAGGTGGACGAGGATCTCGCAAAAGAGAAACTCGCTTTCCTCAAGGAACTGATCGATCATGAAATATATTGATGAGTACCGTGACCCGGAGCTGGCGAAAGGACTTCTCCGGCGGATCGAACACCTGGCACGTAAAATTCAGAAAAATATCGCCATCATGGAGATCTGCGGCAGTCATACCGCGGCCATCGGCCGGTTCGGAATCCGCGAACTGCTGCCTTCCAATATCCGGCTCCTCTCGGGTCCGGGCTGTCCCGTCTGCGTCACCTCCACCGGGGAGATCGATGCGGCCCTGTATCTGGCCAAGCAGGAAAATGTCATTTTCACGAGTTTCGGGGACATGCTCCGTGTCCCCGCATCCGGAGGGATCACCCTGCAGATGATCCGCGCCGGTGGAGCCGATGTCCGGGTTGTCCTGTCGCCCCTGGACGCCCTGGGCCTGGCCGAAGCGCATCCGGACAAGGACGTCGTCTTCATGGGAATCGGATTCGAAACAACGGCGCCCACCATCGCCGCCACCCTGAAAACCGCTAAAGCCAGGCAGATTCGGAATTTCACCGTCCTGTCGGTCCACAAGATCATTCCACCAGCCCTCCAGATCCTCGTCGATTCACCTGACCTGATAATTGACGGCTTTCTCTGTCCCGGCCATGTCAGCGTCATCATCGGCGCCGACGCCTACCGGCCGGTTATCCGGGCGCAAAGGGCCGCCGTGATTACGGGGTTCGAACCCGTCGACATTCTTCAGGGCATTGCCATGATTCTGGAACAGATCGACAGCCGGCAGTTCGAGGTGGCTATCCAGTACACCCGCGGCGTCAGGCCGGAGGGCAACAAAAAGGCCCGGGAGGTGATGGAGGAGGTCTTCGAAACGGTCACGGCAAAATGGCGGGGGATCGGCTGGATTCCCGGCAGCGGGCTCACCCCCCGGGAGGCCTACCGCGATTTCGATGCCCGAAGAAGGTTTGTCGTTCCCGAATTCGTCTCGGAAGACCCGAAGGGATGCTCCTGCGGTGACATCCTCTGCGGCGTCAAGACGCCGAAAGAATGCCCCCTCTTCCGGACGGTCTGCACCCCTGTCAACCCGATCGGCCCCTGCATGGTCTCGTCGGAGGGAACCTGCGCCGCCTATTACAAATACCACCTCAATGAGAAGGAGACTGGCTGATGATTATCAAAACCGTTAAGAACATTCTGGACGCCAACGACCGCATCGCCCGGGATAACCGTTCCCTTTTCGATGCGAACGGCGTGTTCGTCATCAATCTGATGAGTTCCCCCGGGGCGGGGAAAACAACCCTCGTGGAAAGAACCATCGAGGCCCTCCGCGCCCGGTACCGCATCGCGGTCATCGAAGGGGACATTCAGGACACCTGCGACGCCGAACGGATCGCCAGGCTGGATATCCCGGTCACGCAGATCAACACCGGCGGCGCCTGCCACATCGACGGCAACATGGTCCGGGAAGCCCTCCCGAATTTCGATCTGAGCGGCATCGACCTGCTGATCACGGAAAATGTCGGGAACCTCGTCTGCCCGGCGGAGTTCAACGTCGGGGAAAACTGCAAGGTCATGATTCTGAGCACCCCGGAAGGAGCCGACAAACCCATGAAGTACCCCCTGATGTTCCATGAATCGTCGGCCCTGATCATCAACAAGATGGATCTTCTGGATTATGTCGATTTCGACCTGGATAAGGCCAGAAGGGACGCCCTGGCCATCAATCCCAAGCTGGCCATCTTCACCGTTTCCTGCAAGACCGGGGAGGGCCTGGCCCCCTGGATTCAGTGGCTGACCGGCCAGGTGGAGGCCTTCCGCAAGTCCCGGCCGTGATCAAGAGGATTCGTTACCTTTTTTCGGGGATCGTTCAAGGGGTGGGGTTCCGCCCCTTCATTTACCGGACGGCCCAGAGGCACCGTCTTTCCGGCTGGGTTCAGAATCGCGCCGACGGGGTCTGGGCCGAAGTGGAGGGATTAGCGTCCGATCTGACTGCCTTTAAAGAGGACGTGATTTCCAACCCGCCCCCCCTGGCGGAAGTCGCCATTTCCCAGGCCGTCGATCTCCTGCCGACCGGCGAAGAGGGCTTCAAAATCCTGGAGAGCGAGGGCGGCGAGGCGCGCAAGGTCCATATCGCCCCGGACATCGCCGTCTGCGATGACTGCCTTGCCGAACTCTTCAACCCGGCCGACCGGCGCCATCGTTACCCATTCATCAACTGCACGAATTGCGGTCCCCGGTTGACGATCATCAGCGATATCCCCTACGACCGCTCTCGGACCTCCATGGCCTGCTTTCCCATGTGCCCCGCCTGCCGGCGGGAATTCGACGATCCTGACAACCGGCGTTTCCACGCCGAGCCGAACGCCTGTCCCGTCTGCGGGCCGATCCTGCAGCTGCTTGACAAAGACGGCCGGGCGATCCCGGCGGCGGATCCGCTCCGGAAAGCCGTCACCGCCCTGAAACGGGGTGATATTCTCGCCATCAAGGGCCTGGGGGGCTTCCACCTCGCCGTGGACGCCACGAACGAGGAAGCGGTGCAGAAACTCCGTGCCCGCAAGCTCCGGGAAGAAAAACCCTTTGCGATCATGGTCAGGGACCTGGCGGCGGCCAAGGAAATCACCAACATCTCCCCCGAGGAGGAACGGCTGCTTCAGACGCCGCAACGGCCCATCGTACTCCTGCGGAAAAAAGACCAGACAGATGTCTCTCCGGCCGTCGCCCCCGGCGTCGACACCTATGGAATCATGCTCCCCTACACGCCGCTTCACCACCTGATTTTGCAGGAATTCCAGGCGCTGGTCATGACCAGCGCCAACAAGAGCGACGAACCCATCTGCATCCAAAACCGTGAAGCGGTCGAGCGCCTGCAGGAAATCGCCGATTTCTTCCTCATCCACAACCGGGACATCCTGGTCCGTTGTGACGACGGCATTGCCGCCGTTTACGCCGGTGCACCGACGCTTTTCCGGCGGTCCCGCGGTCTCGCCCCCCGGCCATTGTTTCTCCGGAAACCCCTGCCGGAAGTCCTGGCCCTGGGAGCGGAACTGAAGGGGATCCTCTGTCTCGTCAAGGAAAACATGGCCTTCCTGAGTCCCCATATCGGCGACCTGGAAACGCCGCTGGCACGGGATTTCTTCCACGAGACCATGGCGCTCATGGAACGGATCACCGAATGCCGCCCGGAGGTCATCGCCTGTGATCTCCACCCCGATTACTACGCCAGCCGGACGGCCGCTTGCATGAAAGACCGGAAGGTGATTTTCGTCCAGCACCACCACGCCCACATCGTGAGTTGCCTCGCCGAAAACCGTGAGACGGGCACCGTATTGGGCCTCGCCATGGACGGCACCGGTCTGGGAACGGACGGGCGCGTATGGGGCGGCGAATTCCTCCTGGCCGATGAGACGGATTTCATCCGGCGGGGTCACCTGAAACACTTTCTCCTGCCGACGGGGGAAACGGCCATCCGCCATCCCTGGCGGACAGCGGTGGGGCTCCTGCAGATGGCCTATGGTGCATCCTGGCCGGAATGGGCAGGACGGCTGCGGCTCCTGCCCGCAGATTTCGCCCCCGCCATGATGGAGCGGATTCTCGACCGGCGGATCAACAGCCCCGAAACGTCCAGCCTGGGACGCCTCTTCGACGGCGTCGCGGCGATCCTGGGGCTTCGTCGGGGAAAGGTCAATTTCGAAGGCCAGGCGGCCATGGAACTGGAAGCCCTGGCCCGGAAGGGGCAAGGGACCGTTTTGCCTTACGATATCGAAAAGGAAAACGGCGTCTTTATCCTTGACATGTCCCCGGCAATCCGTATCCTGACGGAGCAAATTCTTGCAGGAAAACCGGTGCCGGATCTGGCGGCGTTGTTTCACGCCACCCTGATCGCCGCCTTCGCGGACCTCTCCAGACAGATTTGCGCGGAAGAAAACCTCGACCGGGCGGCCTTGAGCGGCGGCTGCTTCCAGAACCGCATCCTCTACGAGGGATGTGTCCGTTCGTTAGAGCAGGTGGGTCTCAAGGTGCTACGACATCGCCTGGTTCCGAACAACGACGGCTGCATCGCCCTGGGTCAGGCGGTTGTAGCCGGATACCGGATTAAAAAGGAAAGGTCCTTATGAAATACGACCAGATTCTCCTCGCCCA
>Ga0302253_1001966_pt1 | contig 11004 bp, 8 predicted proteins | sample AAG_RA_Trp_MG_FD_193537 | JGI IMG/M metagenome (GOLD analysis project Ga0302253, IMG submission 193537) | Enriched activated sludge microbial communities from anaerobic digester in WTTP, New Holstein, Wisconsin, United States - AAG_RA_Trp | ecosystem: Engineered > Bioreactor > Anaerobic >... | reverse complement strand
AGTCGCCATGGTCGAGTTCTGCTATCAATAGTTGCCAGATTGTTACTGACACCAGGAGCCCTGTTCACGCAGGGCTCTTTTTTTTGAACCGATCTCTATCATCAAACAAACAGGAGTCCAACGGGTTTCACATTGACACCGGAATCTCGATCCGAGTATTCTCGAGGGGTGTTTCAATGCTTTCGGAGGAGGTTGTTTATGAGCACTACGATACGGTACGCGACACTGAGCGTTTTATTGCTCCTGGGATGCCTGCTGCTACCGGCGGTTCAGGCCGTCGATGTGCAGGGCAGCATCCAGGGAATCGTGACCGATCCGGACGGCAACGCGGTTGCCGATGCGGAAATCACGTTACTGAATCTGGAAACCGGATACTATCAGACCATCACATCCCGTGAGGACGGTCGCTATCGCGCCCGTCTCCTTCCTCTCGGTCTCTACCAGATCACCGTCGTCAAAACCGGTCTCGCCATTCATCAGCAGGATGGCATCCGTTTGACCATCGGTGATGTCGTCACCCTGAACATCAATCTCAAACCCATCACATTCGAGCAGACCATCACCGTCAAAGCCGATGCGCCGATCGTCGAGGTCAACAATGTCGACAGCGGATCGACGGTCAACCAGAAAGCGATCGAGACCTTGCCGCTGAACGGCCGGAATTTCCAGGATCACGTCCTGCTCACCGCCGGCACCATCTATACGGACTATCATGTTCAGGTCGGTGGTCAGCGAAGCACCAGCAACAATCTCATGATGGACGGAGCCGACAGCAATTCCGCGTTCTTCTCGGAACAACGCGGCGGAACGCGCCCTCCGTTCACGTTCAGTCAGGAAGCAGTCAAGGAGTTTGAAGTCCTGAACAATGCGTACAGCGCTGAATTCGGACGCGCCGGAGGCGGTATCATCAACGCCGTCACCAAATCGGGCACCAATACGTTCACCGGGTCGACGTTCTACTATTATCGAGACGACAGCATGGTCGAACGCAATGCTCGCGGCAGCAAGTTCGAGGATTTCCAGCAGCATCAGTTCGGTGCAACACTGGGCGGTCCCATTCTCAAAGACAAACTCTTTTTCTTCCTCTCCTATGACGGCCAACTCAAAGATCGCCCGATCTTCGCGTACATCGATGAGTATTACACCCGGGCCGGGGACGAGAATGGTGACAGCTGGTACACGGACGATCCGGAGAATGCGGAAAAATATGATTTCGAGCAGTATGACGGCGATTATATCCAGACGCATGATGAAAACGTGCTGCTGACCAAAATCGACTGGATCATCAACTCGAATCACCATTTTACTTTCAGAAACAACTGGTCACGGTATATCTCGGATAACGGCACCGTCACCAGCGGCGTTGAAAATTACAACGGATATGAACGAACCTACGCCAATTCATTCGTCACGTCTCTGACGTCGATCTTCAGTGATTCGCTGTTCAATGAAATCCGGGTGCAGTACGCGAAAGAAAAACGGCCGAGGATTCCCAACACCGATACAATTCCGGAGACACGCATCACCGGACTCTACCCCATTACCTTCGGTCAACGGACCTATCTGCCCTCTGACAACGTCGAAGATCGGCTCCAGATCGCCGACAGCCTGACATGGGTTCTCGGTAATCACGATGTGAAATTCGGTGGTGATATCAATATCGTATCCATCGAAAATGAATTTTTGCGCAATGGCGGCGGATCGTACACATTCGACAGTATCGACGATTTCCCGGACAATCCCTCGACCTATACCCAGGCATGGGATCGCACCGGGAACGATGGTCGAGTTGACTTCGACACGTATGACTGGTCTGTGTATATCCAGGATGACTGGCAGCCGATCGAACAACTGACCTTGAATCTGGGTATCCGATATGATCTTCAGGCCCAACCGGACGCCGATTACCCCAATCCGAACGCGAATATCCTGCCCTGGTGGTCGGATGATGACGCGGATCGGTACAATCCGACCAAGATCGTTCCGGAAGACACCGACAACTGGGGACCTCGCTTCGCTTTTGCCTGGAGCCCATTTGAATCGAATAAAACGGTTGTACGCGGAGGATGGGGAATCTTCTACTCACGGACCCCGTCCATGCTCGTCTCTCAAGTGCTCTCGACCAACGGCTACCGTATCGTCTCCATGTCGATGAGTCCGACGAACCCGAGTTTCCCGACTTATCCGAACACGATTCCCGAGATACCCAGCGGCAGCTCACTCGTGCCGGACATTTATGTTTTCGAACCCGGATTTGAGAACCCCGAGACAAACCGAGCCAGCATCGGGATCGAGCACGAACTCCTCACCGATCTTTCGGTCGGACTCGAATATATCTATGCTCACACGACGCATCTCCCGCGCAAATTCGACATCAATCTCAATGAACCCACATTCGATCCTGAAAAAGGGAGGTACATGTTCAGTCGGGTGAAGCGAAACCCGGAATTCAACAAAATCGTTCAGTTTACGGATGATGCGGAGTCGAAATATCACGCGGTAACGCTCAAACTCGAGAAGCGGTTTTCGGATAACTACCAGTTCATGGCCAGTTACACCTGGTCCAAGAGCGAAGACAACGATTCGAGCGAACGAAGTACGGAAACAACCGGATACGATTTCGCTGAAAATATGTATGATATCGACGCGGAGTGGGGTCCGAGCGATTTCGATGTCGAACATCGGGTTGTGGGAAGCGGCACCTATGAAATGGATGATCTGCTGCATCTTCCAGACTGGTACAGCCTGAGCCTCAGCGGCATTTTCACGTTCCAGTCCGGCAAACCATGGACTCCCGAACTCAGTGGCGACGTCAACCGTGATGGTTACTCGTATAATGATCGTCCACGAGTCTACAACGAGGACACAGGTGAATGGAAAGCTCTCGGACGAAACTCGGAACGCGATCCGAGCTACAAGAATTTCGATATGCGCCTGACCAACGGTTTCACCTTCCGAGATATCGATTTCGAATTGTTGTTCGAGTGTTTTAATGTCTTCGATTGGGCAAACTGGACGGTCAGCTTCGACAATTACGCGTGGAACGAATCCAATCCGCCGGGTGAGGACTATGGCAAAGCCGATTACCCGGGTGTTCCTCGACAGTATCAAGTCGGCGCTCGTATCAAATTCTGATCGATGCAGGTATAGAGGCGTCCTGCGGGACGCCTTTTTTTTTGACCTTTGCATCGAGACCACCACGTGCTAAATTGCCAGCGAACCTTCAGGGAGGATGTGATTACAGATGAGCAAACCGATTGCCGTGGTCGTCGCTTCCGGTGGACTGGATTCATGTGTGTGTTGCGCACTGGCCGCCGTCGATCATGAACTCGCCATGCTTCATGTCAGTTATGGTCAGAGGACGCAGATTCGGGAACGTCACGCATTTGATGAAATAGCTGATCATTACGACGTTTCGAGGCGTTTGGTTATTCCCATGGAGCATTTCCGATCCATCGGCGGATCGAGTCTCACCGACACTGCGATTCCGGTCCCGCTTGAACCGGATGGCCAGGAAATTCCAAACACATATGTCCCGTTCAGGAACGCCAATATCCTGGCTGCCGGAACTTCCTTCGCGGAAGTGATCGGAGCACGATCGGTATTCATCGGAGTCAATTCGGTGGACAGTTCGGGGTACCCGGATTGCCGCCCTGAATTCATTGATGCGTTCAATCGACTCATCGAAGTCGGGACGAAAGATCGAAGAATCCGCATTCAAGCGCCTCTGTTGCACATGACCAAACGGGAAATCGTGGTGGAAGGCATTCGTCTCGGCGCGCCGCTGGAGAAAAGCTGGTCTTGCTACGTGGAATCCGACGTGGCATGCGGACGGTGCGATTCCTGCCGTTTACGACTCGGAGGGTTCCGGGAAGCCGGCCACATCGATCCGATCCCCTACACGTGCGAATCACATAACGAGGATACACAATGAAACGCTCATTCTTCTGTTTCATCTCAGTGCTTACCGTTCTGTACTGCTCACCACGGGTTTGGGGATCCGGGAATGCCCGTCCGAGCGGGATGGGAGGCGCTTTCACCGCCATTTCAGATGATGCGGCGGGAATCTTCTGGAATCCGGCTGGCATGTTCCTGATCCCAGGTTGGTATGTCAGTATGAACTACGGGACAGAATACGATCTCGCTGATGGCGCACAGGATCTTCTGGATGAGGTCACGGCGCTGGATCCTCGTTCCGACACCACCAATTTGTCACAACTCACGGAAAAACTCAGAAAACTCGATGGATTCTCATTTCTCGCCCGCGGTGGACCCAAAATGGAGTTTGCGGTCGCCTACAACTCAGCCGCATTCAGTATCTCGGGATACGACCTGTTTTTCACCCAACCCCGTACGGATCTCGAAAACATCTCGGAAGACCCGACCTCGGAGACCTACATTGGTCGGAATACATCCGCCATTGAGCTGAGTGGATTCCGAATCCAGGAATACGCGTTGACCTATGCCTACTATTCTGAGTTCACTGGTTCCTGCATCGGGATGACGGCGAAATACATGGATGTGTCCGGTTTCGCTTCGTCCATACCGATCTGGTCCCGTACCTCGTGGGATCTCGAAAACACGCTGGATGAAGTTGATGATGGCGCAGAAACAAGCGCGGGAAAGTTCGGCATTGATGTCGGTCTGATGTTCGTCGGAGGGGCGAATCGAGTCGGCTTTGTCGGGAAAAATCTGAAGAAAATCGAGTTGACCGATGACAACGACACCACATTTTCGATCCAACCGCAGTACCGTCTCGGATATGCTTTCTCACCGACCGATCGATTTGTGTTTGCGATGGACTACAATCTGACCAAGAATCGCGATGCTTTCGGAGACAAGATGGATGGGAATGAGATTTCCATGGGATTTGAGGGAAAACTGGGCGAGAGCAAGTGGCTCACTTTGCGGGGCGGTGCGACCATTGACAGCGGGGGAGATGCACCGCTGATATATTCGAGCGGGATGAGTCTGAATTTCGCCCGAATGAGCGTGGATGCAGCTTACGCCGTCGATCAGTATGGCGATGGATCACGCATCTGGGCCGGGATCCGATTCTTTTTTACCCGGACGGAAGACCGGAAAACGAACTCCGCGACGTCTCATTGAGTTCAGTAATGCCCGGAGCGTTCTATTCCGTGGACTCGAGTCGAGATCCCGGATGATTCCGACCATCGCCTCATCCGTACGACCGGAACCCGCAAGTGCTTCGTAGAGCAGAATGCGATATTGGAGCATTCCTTCCAGATGCCGGTTCCCATTGAGGATGATCATGGCATCTTCATACCGCTCCAATCGGATCAGACACTGAGCATGACGAAGTTTCTGCCAATCGGATGGAGTGGACATGGAGATGGCTGCTTCGAGATGGATCAGTGCATCCTCGAAGCGTCCGGCGGAAAACATGACGTCACCGATGGCTTGCCGAATATGCGGATTCGATAGAAAGCTTGGGATTCTGAGAATGGAGTCGATCTGTTTGAGGGCCGCATCAACTGGCAGATGACGTAGCGTCTCGGCAAGTTCATCCGTTTCACCCGATTGGCCATTCGGGAGGTCATGAATAATGGTACGGATCGTGTGAGCCCGATCATCATCACCCAGCATGAGATAGGAAAACGCGAGCATATCAAGGATACTACGATCCTCCGGATGGGCGTCTCGCGCACTTTCCAGAATGATCGCCGCCTCGCGGGGTTGATTGGTCCGGATCAACAACGAGGCCAAACGCCGGCAGATGTACGCATTCTTCTGGTTGAACCTGTTGGCATCCTTGAAGTATGCCAGTGCGTCTTCATGACGATCCCGTCGAACCGCCAGTTCTCCCAGTGTACAGAGTGCGAGTTGATTCCGGGGATTGATCCTGAGACTTGCGCGAGCCGTCAATTCCGCGGGTTGGTATTGTTTAAGTCTGTAGTACAAGTGTGAAAGAGCACCCAGAATCCGATCATTTTCATCTCGTTTGTCTGTGTGTTCGAGAATCGAGATGGCTTCCTGCAGTTGCCCTTTGCTTGCAAGGTTCCAAGCGTGCTCGAGTGCCGAAAGTGCTGAACCGGTCATTCGATTTCGTGATGAACAGGTTTATCGGAAGAAGTCAGGTACACACAGCAGCAGAGTACCTAAAAGTGCCGTGATCAGTCCGATCGGCGCGGTAATGGAGCCAATTGCATTCCATGGTTTCCGGGCTTCAAAAGCAGCATAGAAACCCCAGAAGAGAAGAACGATACCGATGATGATTGTGATGAAATGCCAATAATTCAATTCAACCTCCCTCAATTCCGATCGCATTCTTCGGTTCAGCCGGACTCTGCACTACTTTACTCTTAATTTGTTGATTTATAAATGAATTTTGAGTATTTTTTAGACGTTTAACTCCGAACTGTTCCTCACAGGAGATACTATGAACGCACAACTGATTCAAAAAGTGAGTGAATTGACGCAGCGGGTTCGTGACGACGGAATCGAGATGATCGATTTGAAGTTTGTGGATCTCGTCGGACGGATCCGCCATGTAACGCTGCCGGTTGAGAAGTTCGATCTCTCGCTATTTCGCGATGGTGTCGGATTCGACGGCTCCAGCGTTGGCTTCAGAAGTGTCAAGAGCGGAGATATGTGCCTGATTCCGGATCCCATGACTGCGACGATCGACCCGTTCTGGGAAAACAAAACGCTCAGCATGTTGTGCAATATCGTCGAAGCAGATTCACGGGAACCGTTCATCGGTGATCCACGTTCGATTGCAATCCGGGCGGTCCGTCATCTGCGTGAATCGGGAATCGGCCAAGAGTTGTTGATTCTGCCTGAATTCGAGTTTTACATATTCGATCGCGTCGGGTTTCAAACGAAGGCCGGTCACAGTTACCTCAAGGTCCAGGCGCAGGAAGCCAGTGACAAGTCCTGTATCGACGGGGAGGAACGCCACAATGGTTATTGGATCCCGTCCCAAACCGGATATCATCAAGCACCGCCGTTCGATGTCCACCGGAACATTCGAACTCGAATCGTCAGACACCTTCAGAGTGCCGGAATCAATGTCAAATATCATCATCATGAAGTCGGAGCATCCGGTCAGCAAGAAATCGAATTGAATCTGGCGCCTCTTGTCACCAGTTGCGACAATGGAATGCTTTTAAAGTACATCGTTCGAAATGTCGTCGTAGACTCAGGACTGACCGCAACCTTCATGCCCAAGCCGCTCGCAGGAGAAGCCGGAAGCGGGATGCACCTTCACATGAGACTCGTCGGGAAGAAGGGCGAAGCACTATTTTACGATGAAAAAGACGCTCTCAATATGTCGGATCACGCATATTGCTTCATTGGCGGCATCATCGAACATGCGTCGTCGCTGGCTGCTTTCACTAATCCCAGCATCAATTCATATCGACGCCTCGTCAAGGGCTTCGAAGCCCCAACGGATCTTTACTTCTCACTCGGAAGTCGTAACTCGGCCATCCGAATCCCGAAGTATGCCACCTCTCCCGAACAGAAACGGTTTGAATTGAGAGCTCCGGACGCGACCTGTAATTTGTATTTTGCCTGTTCGGCTATTCTTATGGCGGGGTTAGATGGTATCAAGCGGGGTATCCATGCCAAGGAACGACAATGGGGACCTTATAATGATGTGGCCTTGATTCCATCGAAGATCAAGCGCTCCATCCGGTCAATGCCCGAGAAACTTTCGGAAGCGCTTAAAGCCCTGCAGAAAGACCACGACTATCTGAAAGAAGGCGGCGTGTTCAATCAGCATCTGATCGACGGCTGGATTAATATGAAACGTGAAAGGGAGATCGACCCGTATTCACGTCAGGTGACACCCATCGAATTCGACTTTTACTATTCGTGCTGAAGCCTCATCGATCAGAATCATGAATCTCGTCCGGAAGGAAATCCGCCGCACAGTATCGATCATTGTACTGTCTTACAACGGGATGGAGCATCTACCAGAATGCCTTCACTCACTCGACACGCAAACTGATGCAGATTTTGAATTGATCCTTGTCGATAATGCATCGTCCGACGGAAGCGCTGCATGGGTGCGTGAGAATTATCCCCGGGCTCGTGTGATTGAATCGCCGCGAAACATCGGATTCTGCGCAGGCATGAATCTGGGCCTACACCATTCGAACGCAGAGTTTGTATTCTTCTTGAACCAGGATACGATTCTGGAAACCCTGGCCGTTCATGAATTGATTACGGCCATGAAGCATCAATCAGAAGATGTTATCGGTGCTTTCCCAAAAGTTGTCTTTCATGCCGCTCCACTGTTCATCAATGCATTCGGAGTCAACTGGTATGCTTCATGTCATTGGCGTGACACGCGCGTCGGTCTACCGGACCTCGGGCAGTTTCAGTCATATGAACAGGTGTTCGGATCAATCTTTCCGGCGGTTCTCTTCCGTCGGAAGAAATTCATCGAGATCGGAGCATTTGATGAGTTGTTTTGGTCGTACTGCGAAGATTTCGACGTCTGCTATCGAACACAATTGTTCGGTTATCACCTCATCACTGTTCCTGGAGCTGTTATCCGGCATAAGTATCGATCGTCATCCAGGGACGAGACGAACCCGCTCTGGTCCCGATACTGGTTCATCCGTAATTACTTGCTCGTTTTCCTGAAAAACTACGAACTGGTTAACCTCTGGAGGCAGCGTCATATCATATTCATGCGCTATATCGGTCATTCAATCAGGAGCGCATGGCGAAACCGAAATCGAGCTGAGCTCGCTGTCTACCTGAAGGTGTTGACTAATCTGCTACTGAACACTCCTCGGATTTATAAACGACGTTTCTTCATCCAATTACACAGGAAAAAGAGTGATCATGATATCTGGAGGCACAATGTTGTCGAGGAACACAACATTTACCATGTCGATGGGTGTATTGTTTTGAGTCTGAAAAGCATGAGAGCCGCCTTACGGAGTGAAGAGTATGTATATACGGTGGATCACCGAGAGTATCAATCGATCTGAGGGGGACTGATGAGCACTGTTTTGGTACTGACGGGCGATGTCCTTGGGGCACAACTTGCCGGCCCTGCCATTCGTGCCGTTGAGATCGCGCGATATCTCGCGGGTCGGCATAAGGTCATTCTGGGATGCCCACAGAATACCGGATATCAGCCGGACTTTCCCGTCAACGTTCAGGAGTTCGGGAATGAACCGGGACCTGCCATGCTGTCCGCGTGTGATGCCATCATCGTTCCGGGATCCCTCATCCTCTCTGAACATGTCGAGAAACCCTTGATTGTGGATCTTTACGATCCGTTCATCTTATCGAACCTGACACGGATCACCGCGGATCCAGATTCCGGTGCAGCCCTGTTCAACTCCGAGTTCAATGTGCTGGTCCGAAAGCTCTACTCCGGTGACTTTTTTATGTGTGCCAGTGAGAAGCAATGGGATTTCTGGATCGGGATGCTGGCCGCTTTCCGACGCATCAACCGGGAGCAGTACGATCGGGATCATCATCTTCGGGATTTGCTCGCGATTGTACCGTTCGGCATTCCGGAGCATCCTCCGCAAACCTGTACAGACACCTATTTACCCGAAGCTCCTTCGAGCACGAAATGGGTCGTGTGGGGCGGCGGGATCTGGAACTGGTTCGATCCCCTCACATTGATTCACGCCATGGAAATCGTTCACGGAAACGACCCGGATATCCGTCTGTTTTTTATGGGCACACAACATCCCAATCCGAAGATGAAGGAAATGGAGATGTCGATTCGCGCAAAACAGCTGGCGCGCGAATTGAACTTATTAGATACCATTGTTTTTTTCGGTCATTGGGTGCCCTATCATGCAAGAGGAGGCGTTCTGAATGCTGCTCATATCGGTATCAGCATTCATTCCCCTCATATCGAGACTCAATTCTCTTTCCGTACTCGAATATTGGACTATATCTGGGCAGAGCTTCCGATCGTCAGTACGGAAGGCGACGCCATGGCGGACCTCATCCGAATCAGACGACTCGGAATCACCGTCCCGGCTTCTGATCCCACGGCTCTCGCCGATGCGATCATGACTCTCGTACATGACCGTTCCTTCTACAGTCAGTGCAAGATGAATCTGACGGAAACTCGACAGCAGTTTACCTGGTCGAGTGTACTGAAGCCATTGGGAGACTTCTGTGACGCACCCCGTCATGCGCCTGATCGAGCAGGACGTTTTAAAATCGATATCGTCGAAACAGAAAAGTTCATCGACGGCTGCGAATCGCGGAAGGAACCATTTGGCGAACTGATCAGAGGAACGCGCATCCAACAAAAATTCACCGCACGTGAAAACGGGATGAACCGAATCGATCTCAGTCTTGCGACATATGCCCGGATCATCACGGGGACAGCGTGGTTCGGTCTGCGGGATGCTGTTACATCGGAATTGATTGTACGATTGCCGATCACTCTGAGTGAACTGGTGGACAATGACTGGAAGGCATTTCGGTTCGATCCACTCCTGAACTCGAGCGATCGGGAATACATCATCGAACTCGAAGCGCCTGATAGTGAGCATCTCAATGCGATCACCTTCTGGACGGATCCAGAAGCGAGTACCGAGTATCTGGTCAACGGAGTATCGAAAAAAGGTTCCATCGGATTCCGGTATTTTATTCGACCCGGTGCGCTTGTGCCGGTTCGCGAATCGATCTGGCGGAAGTTTTTCAGGAAGATCCGAGTGCTTCACTAGGGACAAGGGATGAAAGAAATCGATCTGAGTATCATCATCGTGAATTGGAACACATGTGATCTATTGCGCGCGTGTATCCGATCGATTCTGGTGAACAATGAGCAGTTGATTATCGAGATCCTTGTGATTGACAACAACTCTTCTGATGGATCGGTCTTCATGATGCGTCGTGAGTTTCCCGATATCTATTTAATAGCGAACAAGGAAAATCACGGTTTTGCGAAGGCAAACAACCAAGGGCTTGAACTCGCCAAGGGACGATGCCTTTTTCTTCTCAACCCCGACACCGTGATTCAGCCACATGCTCTCACACGACTGGTTA
>Ga0302253_1001964_pt1 | contig 11024 bp, 8 predicted proteins | sample AAG_RA_Trp_MG_FD_193537 | JGI IMG/M metagenome (GOLD analysis project Ga0302253, IMG submission 193537) | Enriched activated sludge microbial communities from anaerobic digester in WTTP, New Holstein, Wisconsin, United States - AAG_RA_Trp | ecosystem: Engineered > Bioreactor > Anaerobic >... | reverse complement strand
GAGGAGCTCAAGCGTCTCAAGCGCGAGCAGGCAGAGGCCCGCAACCGCCTGTACAAGGAGCTGAAGCCCCGGCAGGACGCCTACGCCAAGCTTGAAGCCGACCTTGAGAAGCTGCTTGACGAACAGGGCACGGTGGAGGCCGAACTCGCCGACCCCGACGTCTATGCCGATGGTGCACGGGCTTCGGCCCTGCTGCAACGGTTCGGCGAATTACAGGCCACCTCGGAGAAACTGCTCGAACGCATGGGCGAGCTTGAGCCGGTCATCGCAGAACTAGAGGCGCAACGCGCCGCCCTGTCGACGGAGGCGCTGTGATGCGTGTGGTTCCCGTCGTGGCGGGCATCCTGTGGCGCGGCGACCGTTTTCTCGCCGTGTGCAGGCCCGAGGGCAAGCCGCGCGCTGGCGCATGGGAGTTCCCGGGGGGCAAGGTCGAACCGGGCGAGACCCCGGAAGAGGCCCTTGCCCGTGAACTGGGCGAGGAGTTGGGCGTGCGCCCCCTGACGGCATCGCTGTGGCGTGAGGTGCGGCACGACTACCCCGAACTTTCGGTCGCCTTGCGCTTCTACCATGTGACCCGCTTCGAGGGGGAACCCTTCCCGCACGAGGGGCATGGCCTTGCGTGGATGACACGCACGGAGGCGCTGGCCTTGCCGTTCCTCGAGGCCGACCTCGAGCTGGTGGCCGACTTGCCTGACCGACCGTAAAGAGGGCTGCCCGGGCTGAACGAAGCGCCCGGCCTACAGGCGGGGGCTGCCCGGCCTTCAATGCCTCGAAAGGCCGTACGGTGCAGGCGTCCAGTCCGGCACATGTGCCGTGTCTTCGGGCCGGGCACGGTGGCTTGAAGACCCGGTGTGATCAGGCGTTTCACAGTCGCGTTCGCTCGTGTAGCGGCAATGCTGCCCGCGCATCGAACAGGAGAGAGACCATGCAGACGGTTCTGCTGCTGATGGGGTTGCTTGCCGGGGCGGTACTGCCCACGCAGGCGGGCATCAACGCCATGCTCACCGAACAGTGGGCGCGTCATCCGGTGCTGACGGCCTGCGCTTCGTTCGCCGTGGGCACGGTGGCGCTGGCGGGCTGGGTCTTCGTGGCGCGTCTGCCCGTGGCCTCGCCTGCCGGTACGTCGTGGTGGCACTGGACGGGCGGGCTTCTGGGGGCGTTCTTCGTGGCGGCCGTCACCTTTCTCGCGCCTCGCCTCGGGGCAGTGACCACGGTGGTGCTGGTCATCGCGGGGCAGCTTGTGGTGGCTTCGCTGCTCGACCATTTCGGGCTTCTGGGCTACAGGCAGCGCAGTTTCGACCTCATGCGGGCACTGGGCGTGGCCTTTGTGCTCGTCGGGGTGTTTCTCGTGCGCCGTTGATGGCGCAGGGGCGTAACGGATGTTTGAGTTTGGCCCGCGCTTGGCCTATTGTGATGCGGTTGCGCCTTCCGCGTCACCGGGCGGGTGTCGGGAGGAGCAGGGAATCGTTTGTACGGAGGCAGCATGGCGACCTTTACGTGGGATGCAAGTCTGGACGTCGGCATACCGGAGATAGACGCACAGCATCGCGAGATGACCGATATCATCGCGACGCTGCATGAGGCGTACCGGGCCGGACGCGAGCGGGATGTTCTGGCGGAGCTCATCAACCGCATCAACGAATACGCCCAGATGCACTTCGCCACGGAGCGGCGTTACATGGAACCCGTGGCCGATGCCATTCCCAACTACGAGAAGCACATGCAGGAACACCGCGAGTTCTTTTCGGACGCCATCGGTTTTCTGCTGCGGTATCTCGACAATGGCGCGACCATCACCCCGGAGCTTCTGGACTACCTCGCCGAGTGGTGGTTCAGGCACATACGGGGCACCGATCAGGTGATGGGCCGTGTTCTCAGGGAGAAGGGCATCGTATAACGGGCGGCGCGACTCGCGGGCCGCGACGCATCACAAGGAGTAAGAGATGTCCAAGGAAAGACTGGTCGTCGCCGTCGTCGGAGCCACCGGCGCGGTGGGACGCGAGATGCTCAAGACCCTCGAAGGGCGCGATTTTCCGGCTGCCGAGGTGATTCCCTTCGCCTCTGCACGTTCCGCCGGGAGCAAGGTTCCGTTCCGTGATGGTGAGCTCACCGTGCGCGAACTCACCGAAGACTGTTTCACGGGCATCGACATCGCCCTCTTCTCGGCAGGTGGTTCCACCTCCGAGAAGTTCGCCCCCCATGCCGCCAAGGCCGGGTGCGTGGTCATCGACAACTCCAGCGCATGGCGCATGGACGCCCGGTGCCCGCTGGTCGTGCCCGAGGTGAACCCCCATCATCTCGAAGCGCACAACGGTATCATCGCCAACCCCAACTGCTCGACCATCCAGATGGTGGTGGCCCTCAAGCCCCTGCACGACGCCGCCCGCATCAAGCGCGTGATCGTATCCACCTATCAGGCCGTATCCGGCACGGGGCAGAAGGCCATCGACGAACTCGACCGTCAGGTACGGCAGATGTTCAACATGATGGAGCCCGAGGTGCAGGTCTACCCGCACCGCATCGCCTTCAACTGCCTGCCGCACATCGATGTCTTCCTCGACAACGACTACACCAAGGAAGAGATGAAGATGGTGCACGAGACGGTGAAGATCATGGACGACCCGTCCGTGAAGGTCACCGCCACCTGCGTGCGCGTGCCCGTCTTCTACGGCCATTCCGAATCGGTGAACATCGAGACGGAGAAGAAGCTCACCGCCCGCGACGCCCGCGCCATCCTCAGTCAGGCCCCCGGTGTGCAGGTGTACGACAACCCCGGCCAGAAGATGTACCCCATGCCCATCGACGCCGCAGGCGAGGACGCCACCTTCGTGGGACGCATCCGCGAGGACGAGACCATCGAGAACGGCCTCAACCTCTGGATCGTGGCGGACAACATCCGCAAGGGTGCGGCCCTCAATGCCGTGCAGATAGCCGAAGAGCTCATCGACCGCGACCTCGTCGCCGTGCGCGACACCACGGTCTTCTTGAAGTGATGACCGGGCCGGGGGACTGCGGTCCCCCGGCCTCCCCGTCCCGCGAGGCTGGCCCTTCGGCTCTTCTGCCGAGGTCGCCGCGCGGGGCATGGACAGTCCGACGCGCCACCCCCCGTGGTCAGCACCGGCGGTGCCGTATCCCTCGTACCCTCGTGGCTGCTGCCCGATGATGCGGGAGGCGCACCCGGTCAGCCGACTCCCGGGACGGCGCGACGCGCCGGTTCACTGGCCCGCCTCCGGCGGGCAGGAGCGTGCCTCATGCCACCCGTTCTCGACCGTACCGCCTACCTCGAACGCCTTCTCTCCGTCGACCGCCCGGGTTCGGGCAGCATTCTCGCCTTCTACGAGCACCGGGTAGGGGCCATCTGCCATGACCCGAAGCTGATGCTCATGCCCCTCGACGACCACCTCGCCCACCGGGGCGACGGCATCTTCGAGAGCATGAAGTACGAACACGGGCGCATCTACCAGCTTGAGGCGCACCTTGAGCGCATGGCCCGTTCCGCCGAGGGGCTGTATCTGGAACCACCCTGCACATGGGATGCCCTCCGTGAGGTCGTCATCGACGTGGCACGGGCCTCGGGGCGCGAATGTGGCATGTTGCGGGTTCTGGTGGGGCGCGGGCCGGGCGGCTTCGGCATCGACCCTGCCGAGTGTCCCGAAGCCAGCCTGTATGTGGCGGCCTACAAGTTCACCCCCAAGGACGAGGCATGGTACGCCAAGGGGCTCACTGCCTTCCGTAGCGCCATTCCGGCCAAGCAGGGGTATCTGGCCCGCATCAAGAACGCCAACTATCTGCCCAACGTGTTCATGACCCGCGAGGCGCATCAGCGCGGCATGGATGTGGCGTTCAGCTTCGACGAGGAGGGGTTCCTCGCCGAGGCCGCCATCGCCAACGTGGCGCTGGTCGACGCGCAGGGCGCGCTGGTGGTGCCGGAGTTCAGCAACGCGCTCGCTGGTACGACGGTCCTGCGGGCCATGGAACTGGCACAGGGCGAGATGCCCGTGACGTTTCGCAAGGTGCGCGAAGACGACCTGTACGCTGCACGTGAGGTGCTGGTGCTTGGAACCAGCAGCGATTGCGTGGGTGTGGTGGCGTTCGAAGGGCGACCGGTGGGCGACGGCAGACCCGGCCCGGTTTCGGCCCGGTTGCGAGCGCTGTTGCAGGCCGACCTTCTGGCCAGCGGCACACCGTTCCTCGGCTGAAGGGGTGGGAATGCGTCCGGGATGCCGCCGGGTGCCCCGGCTGGTCGTACCCGGAACCATCGTCCGGGGCCGTAATACGGGGCTCTGTACCCGCTGGCCCGTGGGCCGACACCTGTTAGCCGGGGGGCTCCATCATGGGGCTGGGCTTCCCGGTCGTATCATTCCGGGGGGCAGCTCCAGGGCTGCTTCGCCTGTCCCGAAAGAGGCGGCCTTGGTGGCGTTCATGTGTGGCGTGCCCTGTGAAGGGTGTCGGAGATGGAGCAAAGGCTGGCGGAATCCCTGTGGCATATGGGCGGCATGGGGTGTTCGTGCCGATGTTCGCCGGCCTGTGACATGGGCCGGTCAGTGATGCTTGTCGGCCGTGACTGCCGGGTCTGCCGGTCGGGCCTGCGTGCGCCGTGTAACGCTTGGCGACGGGCAGCACCGTATCGTCGGCGCAATGAAGTTCTTGAGGCGGTGGCATCCCAATGCACATCCTGTTGTTCCATTTCGACGAATCCTGCCCCGCCAGTGTGCGGCAGACGTTCCTTCTGGCCCGTGAGCTCTCTGCAGGGACGGCCGGAGATGTGACGCTCGTCTGCACCGCCGGGGGATTTCTCGAACGCGAGGCCCGGAGTGTCGATGTGCCCGTGTTGCCCGTGGGCGGCCTGACGGGCAAGCCCCTGACGCTGATGCGTCTCGTGCGTGTCGTCCGGAGTCGCGAGGCCTCTGTGCTGCACTGCTGCGACACCGCGTCTGCCGCACTGGTTCGTCAACTGAAACGGCTGTCCGGGGGGCGTTGCCGCACGGTGCAGACATGGCGCGTGATGGGCGGGGATGCGGCGCGTCATGTCGAACGGGTCTGCCGTCATGCTGACGCCGTGCTGTGCCACGGCGAGATGGTCTGCGACCGCCTCGAACGGCACGGTGTGCCACGTTCGCGTCTGTTTGCCGTCTCCCCCGCCGTGGACGCCGGGCACTACGCCCCTCGACGTCCGAGGGGCGACGGTCGCTGCGTCTTCGTGGTCGATGCGCCGCTTGCGGCGTCATCGGGCCACGGCATCGTGCTTGCGGCCATGCGTCTGCTTGCGACCATGCCGGGCTTGCCGGAGTGGGAGGTGAGGCTGGTGGGCGATGGCCCCGACTTTGCGTCCCTGCTCGCTACGGCACGGCAGACGGGGGTGGACACGCATCTCGCCATGCTGGGAACGCAGGACGAACGGCGCATCCTGCCTGATGCCGACGTGCTGCTGGCCCCGTCGCTGGACGGTGAGCATGGGGCCGATGCCATACGTGCCGCATGGTGTGTGGGGCTTCCTGCCGTCGCCTCGTCTCTTGATGTGCATACGGGCATGGTGCGGCATGACGAGACCGGCTTGCTGGTTCCCGTGGGGGACGCCGATGCACTGGCTGCGGTCATGGCGCGTCTTGCGCGTGATGTCGCCGGAGATGGCGCGATGGCTGCGGGGCTTGTGGCGGGAGGTCGTGCCGAGGTCCTGCGGCGTACACCGGAACGGCTGGCGGCTGCCCACCTCGACATCTATCGAGAGCAAGCGGGGGCGGTGCGTCGTAGCCTGCAATCTGCCGGGGTCTGAACACCGCGCCGACTTCGGACCGTGGTGTATGCCGGTCGCAACCCTGCAGAAGAGCGTGCAGGGCGGACGCCTGCTGCGGCACACCTGAGACGGGCACCAGCCCCGGAACATGCGGGCGAAAGGAAGGCCATGCGCCACGCGCGTGTGACCATGCGTCAGCGCGTCCGTCTCGACATGCGAGGTGGTTGTGCGTTCAGGGTCGCGTGTCCGGAGACGTCAGATGGGCGATGTGTCGGCCCTTGCTATGATGGCGGCGTGTCCCTTGCCGCCGGGGGGTATCTGCGTCAGCGCCTTGGCGAGGATGTCCATCTCCAGCGGCTTCGCCAGATAGCCCGAAATCCCCCGACTCATGAAGTCGCGCCGTTCCTCGGTGAGAACGTGGGCGGTGAGCGCCAGCACGGGGATGTCCTCCACTCCCGGCACGAGCCCCGAACGCAGGGCTTCAGTCAGTTCGAGGCCGTCCATCTCCGGCATCTGGATGTCCATGAGGACGCAGTCGAACGTCTGCTGTCGCAGCATGGCGATGCCTTCCACCGCCGATGAGGCCACGACGGGGTAATGTCCCAGCCGTTCGAGCATCCGGCTGGCGGCGACCCTGCTGATGTGGTCGTCTTCGACGACAAGCACCTTCAGTCCAGCCCCGGTCTCGAATCCCTCTGTCACACCTTCCGGCGTCTTCTCGATACGTCCGAACATGAGCGTACAGGCGATGGTCGTACCCGCCCCCTCTTCGCTGTCGATGGCGATGGTGCCACCCATGCCGTGCACGAGGCTGCGGACGATGCCAAGGCCCAGACCGGTACCGGGGTAGCGGCGGCGGTATGAGCCGTCGACCTGGAAGAACGGTTCGAAGACGTTGCCCAGCATGTCTTGCGGGATGCCTATCCCCGAATCCTCCACCATGAGCAGCATTCGCAACGCCCCGGCGGGGCTGTGCCGTTCGAGACCGTGCAGCGAGATGCGCACGGTTCCCTGCTGGGTGAATTTCACCGCATTGCCCACAAGATTGAAGAGAATCTGCCTGAAGCGGGTCACATCGCCGATGAGCAGGGGGGGCACATTGGGCGATATGTCTGTCTCAATCCGGATGTCCTTGTCCTTCGCGCCCGTGGCGAGGGTGTCGCGCACGGTGTACAGGGCGCCAGCTGCGTCGAAGGGGTCGGAGGCGAAGGAGGGGGCCACCGAACCAAGGCGGGTGAAGTCGAGAATGTCGTTGATGACGGTGAGCAGGTTGCGGCTGGACTGGCTTGCCACATGCAGCAACTCCTGCTGGTCGGAAGTGAGCGGGGCGTCCTCAAGAAGCTGGAGCATGCCCAGCACGCCGTTCAGCGGAGTGCGAATCTCGTGGCTCATGTTGGCGAGGAAGATGCTCTTGGCCTTGTTGGCGGCTTCGGCATCATCGCGGGCCTGTCGCAATTCGGTCTCGAACCGTTTGCGCTCCGTGATGTCGGTGTTGGCTCCCACGACCAGCGTGGGCCTGCCTTCCTCATCGTATTCCACCACCTTGCCACGGCAATACATCCAGTGCCACACGTCTTCGTCGTCGCGAAGGCGTAGTTCCATGCTGAAACCCTTGTCCCCGCCCTGCCCGTTACGCAGGTTGTGCAGCAGCAGTTCCGCGTCGGCCGGGTCGGCCCTGTGGCGACAGTGGCACTCATCTTCCGCGTCGGAGAGCGCCAGCAGACCGGGGCACCTGTTGTTGCACAGGAACCGGTCGTGCACCACGTCGTACTGCCAGATGGTGTCGGTGGATGCCTCCACCGTCCACTTGAGCAGTTGCTGGCTGCGTAGCAAGGCGTCTTCCTGCGCCTTGAGCAGGGTGATGTCGCGTCCCGTGCCCACGGTGCCCAGCAGTTTGCCCTGTCTGTCGTAGAGTGGCGATTTCTGCACGTCGAGCATGAGGTAGCGCCCCTGCACCTTGCCGTCCTCACGAAACCTTCCGGAGGTGCGGGTCTGCAGAACCACCCTGTCGCTGTCGATGCAGAGTTCGCCGAAGGTGTGCTCGTGCCCGAGACGCCTCTGGCGTTCGGCGAAGTGGAGGTCGGTCCTGCCGAGCACCCTTTCGTCATCGCTGTGCAGCAGGTTCTCACGGATGGCACGGTTGGCGAAGATATAGCGGCATTCCGTGTCCTTGGCCCAGAGCATGTCGATCATGTTGTCCGACATGGCCTCGACGAGGTTGCGGAAGTCGGCAAGGGCCGCCTGCGAGCGGTTGCGTTCGGTGATGTCGGTGCCGCAGGCGATGACTCTCATGCCAGTCAGGCCGAAGCCGGGCATGAGGCGGGCTTCGATTTGCAGGGCGCGTTCTCCACCGTCGAGGGCGCGGCAAGCCGCTTCCACAGAAAGCCTGTCAGCCCCCGAGGCGAGCATCACAAGTAGTTCCATGACGAACTGGCGCATGCCGAGGCGCATGAAAAGGTCGGGGTCGAGCAGGTCTTCACGGCATCCGGCGAAGAGCCCGGAGGCGGTTTCGTTGGCATCGACGATGCGGATGCGCCGCGCGAATTCGGCAAGCACGTGGGGGTGGGCCTCGAAATAGGCCCGCAGGTCGTGGACACCCGATGTGCGCAGTGTGTCGATGGCCTGCTGTGCCTCTGTCACGTCCTGTTGCCACAGTGGCACGGGGCAGAGATGGAACAATTCGGCATAGCGGAGGCTCTCGTCATGCCGTCTGGGCAGCGCATGGGTGGCGAATGCGTGGCAGACAGGGGCCCCTTCGGCATCGACGGCGTGAACCGTCCTGAAACGGACGGGCAGGGCGGTGCCGCCTTGCCCCGAGACGGGCAGGAGAAGGTCGTCGCACGTTCCCGCAAGGATGTCTGCCGCGGCCCGTGCCACGAGAGGGGCATGTATGGCGGGCACGACGACGGAGAGTGGCTTGCCGAGAAGGTCTGCCGCAGGGCGTAGCACAAGGTCGAGGAAGGGGTCGTTCATGAAGACGACCAGTCCCTCGCTGTCGAGCGTGAAAGCCGGGATACGTATTGCCGAAAGCACCGGGCCCAGTATGGGGCCACCCGGTGCGAGACGAAGCAACGACTGGTGGGCGAGGCCTTCGCCGGGGTTTTTCGGGGTGCGCATCTCCATACCGTCCAGAATACATCGCCCGCGATTCGAGCGCCAGAGGCACGATGAAAATATTCAGCCCTGTGCGAAGCCGATGGTAGGGAAAACCCCCATTCCACGCGACAGTGCGATGTTCTATCGTGTTTTTATGGAGGGGGGAAGCATGTTGTGGTTTTTTGTGGCATTCGCGCTTGCGCTTGTGCTCATCGCGGCCTCGCGTGAATGGTAGCGACCGGGCTTTTCAGCATATTCGAGTAGGGCTGGGGAGTGGGCACCGTCAGTTGGGAAGAATGGCTGCCGGGTATTGGCAACCGCCAGAAAGGGCACCGCTTTGCGGTGCCCTTTCTGTGCGTGTCATCAACCATGCACGATATGTGAGGGGGCGCGGCGTCTGCATCTTGATGCAGACCGCCCTTCAGGCCGGGGCCTACGGCACTTTGCCTTTGCGGCAAGGAGTCCGCAGGGCGTTGCGGGGACCTGTTCAGCCCTGTCTGAACCGCTGCGTGCGCAGGTACTCCGCAAAACGGAGGGCCGGCACGCAGTAGGGGTTGATGCGCAAAGCCTCTGCCACATGGACGGAACAGGCGGCCCGGTCTCCCGTTTCGAGGCAGCAGCGTGCCATGTTGCAGTGCAGATTCTCGTCGGTGCCGAAGATGTCGCGCAATGTCTCGAAACAGGCCAGTGCCTTGGCTGGTTCGCCGTCTTTGCGGAGTTCCATGGCGAGGGCGTTGATGATTCTCTTCTGGCCTTCGATGGCGCAGCCTTCGGCAAGCAGGAAATCATACAGGGCCAGTGCCGCATCCGCCCGTCCGTGGGCAAGGAACAGCAGGGCCTGACCGCAGGCCCCGCGCACCACGTCCTCGCGTGTGCGTGGATAGCCCTGCACTTCGGGCCTGTCGTCAAGGCGCGGAAGGGTGCGGTGCAGCAGGTAGGCTGGTTCGGGCATGGCCACGGCGAGAAACCGTTGAGCCTCCATGCGCCGTGCCTCGAGCATGGGGCCCGAGTAGGGCATGTCGTCCACAAGGGTGCATATCTCAAGAACCCCGGCAGCGACGGTACGAGCGCCGTGATAGATGCGTCCGGCCTGATGTCGCGACGTCCCGCGGCTGTTCACCTTGTTGCCGGCCGTCGAAAAGATGCCCGCCACGCGCAACGTGGCAAGGCGGTCAGTGAGTGTGCCCATTGAGTGTGTCCCCCGAATGTGTCCCTGCCATGATGCAAGGGCGCTGCATCATGGCTTGGCGGCATTGCAGCAGAATGCCTGTCCGGTGACAAGGGGTTGACAGATGACAGGGGGCTTTCGTCCGGGGGGCGTCAGGCCGAGGTGTCGCCGTGTGCGCTGCGGCTTTGCCGGTCGGTCTTGCGCGGTCGCCGGGGCTCGCGCGGGCGTCGCGGCGGCGCATAGCGTGCGCGTACGTCTGCGAAGAGTCCGGGCATTCTGTCGTACTGGTGCACGATGACCGCGGGCGTGCCGTCGTCGCACAGAATGCGGCCGTCGTTGTCCCGTTCCGGCATGGTCGTCTTGTACCCGAGGGTGAGGATGGGCCCGCTGCTGTTGTCGGTGAGGCGTGCGATGCCGAGTGCGCCATTGCGCAGCAGGTGATTGTGCACCCCCTGGTCATACCCAGCCATGCCGGGGCCGGGCACGAAGGGAAGCAGCGCGTCGCACATGGCGTCAAGGTAGCACAGCACCGCGCTGGCACCCCCGGCGACCGTGCCGGAACACGAGATGTTGTGGTGCGCGATGGCGTTCCATGCAGGTTCGCCAAGGTGTCCGCACATCCAGCGCCGCATGTAGGGGCAGTCGCCCACGGTCATGCGTCTGTCTTCCAGCGTGCAGCAGAGACCGGTACCCCACAACCGGGCAGCCGGGTCGGACTGGAAGATGATGTCGCGCACATCACAGAGCAATACGGCATCCGGAAGGGAGGGCAGACGCCGTAGATGGTCCCTGTAGATGAAGAACCGCAAGGCGTTCCAAGGCAGATGGGACAAGGCTTCGTAGTCGGTCTGCCGGTCGATGGTGCGGCAGTCCACATCATGCGCGGCGATGCGGTCAAGGTCGCGGGTGGTGGGACTGACGAAAAGGGTACAGTCCCCCGCGAAGCCCGTTTCGCGTAGCGAGGCGACGAAAGGGCGCACATCGCCGTAGTGGTATCCTGCGGCAAGACCCATGACCAGCAGGCGG
>Ga0302253_1001963_pt1 | contig 11050 bp, 9 predicted proteins | sample AAG_RA_Trp_MG_FD_193537 | JGI IMG/M metagenome (GOLD analysis project Ga0302253, IMG submission 193537) | Enriched activated sludge microbial communities from anaerobic digester in WTTP, New Holstein, Wisconsin, United States - AAG_RA_Trp | ecosystem: Engineered > Bioreactor > Anaerobic >... | reverse complement strand
CGTGGACGTGGATGCCGCAACGGTCGTCCACCTTGGCTCCGCAGGCCCGCAGCGCCCGGACGACCTCCTGGAGGACGGGGATGTCCTCGTAGGACAGGACGGGGCTCACCACCTCGGCCCGCAGGTGTACCGGCACATTGATGAGCGAGCCGTCGGATACCACTTTCCAAACCCGTCCATGGTCGTCGGTGACCTCCCAGGGGTCGAAGCTCCCTGGGCTGCCGATGTGGCGGACCTGGCCGCCCACCACCGACTGGATCGCCTGGGCGACCCGCTCGCGCGTTCGTTTGACTGTCTCGATCTCGATTCCGAAGTTGATCCGGCGTAAGTCCATGGTCTCTCCTTGCGTTCTGTAAGCCCGTTCCCGGCAAGGGATTGGCTCTTGTGTTCACACACATACAGGCTTCTTTCCGAACAGAAAGCAAGGCGAATTCGACACATAAGTTCTTTGATTCCAATGAGTTATGTACATGGGAGCGTAACCTGCGGAAACACGCGGGATTACGGGATTTCCTGGCGTCCGAAGAAAAGAGAGGTGTTCCGGGGATCAGCTCCACTTCCAGTCGGTCCCGGTGTGTTTCTCCCACTTGCCGCCGCCCGCGAGGTCGGTGTTGAACCACTCGTCGCCCATGGAGGGATTGGGGATGGCCGCGTCGCGTTCGGCCTCGGTGCCGACGCCCCGATGGATGGCCTCCCGCGAGGTGAGCCCCTGGCCTAGCCGGTCCGGTCCGAGCAGGTCGCTCCAGCCGAGGGCCGGAGCCCGCAGCCGGGAAACGAAGGTCCGGTAGCCGGTCGCGTCTTTGGCCGCCCGGTAAAGGAGCAGTGAGCCGTCGGCGTCCCGGACCAGGCTCGGCGTGTAGCAGCGTTCGAGGAACGGCCCGCTGCCTTTTTTGAACACGGGGTTGATCTCGGTCTTGCGCCAGTGGATGCGATCCCAGGACCATGCGTAGCCGATGCCGGCGTTTCCCGCGGAGCCCCCGGAATAGAGCATCCACCAGCGCCCGTCCGGAAGCCGCTCCACGTGGGCGGCGGAGACATAGCCGTTCGCGCCTTCCCAAAGCTGCGGGTCGATCAAGCCGGAAAGGATCGGGCCGTTTCCGATCAGTTTCCACTCGACGGCATCATCGGAACAGGCCAGACCGAGGCTGTCGTTGCCGCCGGTCGAGGCTATGAAATACATGGCGTAGCGCCAGGTGAAAGGTCTTCCGTCTCCCGAGGTGGGAACCGGGTTGTACCAGAGAAACGACGGCCCGTAATGGCCGCGGTTCCAGACCTGGACGCTTCCCTCGGTGACCAGATCGCCGGCGCACGGGGTGTCGCCCGTGAACGCGGCGGGATCAACCGACGGATCGCAAACAGCCGTGCGCAGACCGGCCATGGCGTAGGGCTGGCTGGGAACGTCCGGGTTCCAGTAGAGGATGCGCAGCCGGTTTACGGTCTCCAACGCGCAGACCACATGATAGCCGTTGGCCGCGATGCCGGTGACCTTTTTCTCCGTGTCCCAGGAGATGCCGTCGTCGGAGAAGGCGCAGCTCATTCCCGCGCCGTCGCCGTAATAGGCGATGAAATTTCGGGCGCGGGTTCCATCGTGGAAAGAGCCCGGGGACCGAAGGACGCGGACATAGTAAGCGCGCCCGGCGGTTAGAGGCAGAACCTGCGGGTAGCGGTGGTCGAACACCACCGGCGGCAGACCATCGGGTGGTTCCGCTCCGGAGGGGACCAGCAGCAGGCCGAGGTCCACAGCGCGCAGCAGGTCCGGGGTCATCGCCGGAACGACCGAGCTCTTACCCGGTCCGAGGGTTCCGGTGAACCCCGGCAGTTCCAGAATCGTGTCGGTGTTGCTCTTGATGATGATACTCATGGTTGGTTCCTCCCGGCCTGCGCCGCAAGCGCCACGGCGGACAGGTCTTCATGCATGTATCCGGCGTCCATCAGTTCCCGGTTGATCCGCCCGGATTCGATCTCCTCCCGCCGGATGAGGGCCATGAGATCTGTAAACGCCTCGGCGGCGTCCATGGATATGCCGTGCCTTTCCTCGATGCGCCGCATGCGGGCGTCGAGATTGGCGAGCAGTTCGAGAGTGTGGTCCCGCAGGACGCCCTCGCGTTTTTCTTGTGGTGATGGAATGAACTCGGTCAATCCGCCTTGCCTTCGAATGATCATGGCATTCCTCCGATCAACTCAACGTCGCGCCGAGGGTGTGAATCCTCGGGTAGACAAGATTGTTGCCGGTCATCTCCGCTTTGTAACGGACCTTGTTTCCGTTCGGATCAGAAAAGGTTCTGGTGAGTGTGTACTCCGTCCATTCCTGGTCGATCTCCCGCGTCGTCTGGATCGACATAGGCTCCCAGGTCGCTCCCCCGTCGTTGGAAGCGAACCAGTTGATGGTCGTCCCGCTGGGGATGTTCATCTGGGTGTAGAGCTTTGTAGATGAAACGCCCTGGGTGAGTTCGTTCTCGCGGTTCAGGTACGCCCCCGTCGTGTTGTTGAGATATCCGATAAGGTTCACATCCTTGTAAATCAACGCCGGAGAGTTGTTGACGGCGTTGCTGGAGAACAGGGCCCGGACGAGCACCTGACTTGCCAGGTTTGGGAGCCGCTCCTCCTCCGCGGGCACGATGGCGTCCCAGAGGACGCCGCCGTCGGTCGAATACTCCCATGCGATGCCGGTGCCTTCAGGAGCGGATGAATATTCGTCCAGGTTCAGATCGCTGAACTGCACGCCGGTGATGGGCTGGAAGCGGACCTCTCCGCCGGCCTGGAAGTCGTAACCATAGATTTTCATGGTGAGATCGGAACCGTTGAGCGGGGTCCAGGTCTCGGCGTTGGAGCTTTCAAGCAGGACGCCGGCAACATAGGTCTGCCGCGTGATCACGCCGTTCTGTCCCAGTTGCCCCAGGGTGGCGACGCGCATGCGGTAGTTGCTGCTGTTGGTAAGCAGCACCACCGCATAGCTGGTTCCGGCTTGGGCGTAGAAGGGATTGGCGAAGACGACCTTGGTTTCGGCGTTCAGGCTTACGTCGCCTGGGGCCAGTACCTTTTCCGCGAAAATCACGCCGTTGGGCAGACCCGTGGTAACGCCGCGGATCTGCACCGTGACGGGGATGGACGAGTCCTTGGCGGTGAAGTACAGCCCTACGCTGGAGATCACCTTGTCCTGGGTGAAGCTGAAAGTCTGCGCCAGAGGATCACTGCGCACGGTGACGATCTGAGTGCGCCAGACCACCTGCACCACGGGCACGCGGATGATGCGCTCCTCGACGATACGCTCGATGCGGGTGATGATCATCGGGTCGTTGATCTGAATGCTGGCCCGGGCGGAGTACAAACCGTCGTTCATTTCCACTATGCGGTTGCCGTTGCGCACGTTCTCGGGAATAACGAAGGACGCGGTCACGCGGCCCGCCGTATCCGCATGGACACCCGAAGCCACCACCTGGCCGTCGCAGCGGATGGTCACGTTGTTCGCGTTGGATTGAAAATTGGACCCGACCACGGCGATCCCGGTCTGACCGCGCCTTCCGATGTTCGGCGTGATCTCGAGCGACGCAGCCGGTTTCTCGAATACCGCGTAGGGGTTGATGTTCTTGACCTCGGACCAGTCGGTCTGCTCGACAAGCACACGTTCCGTGGCCGGGAGCAGCGCAAGGCTGCCCTTGAACAATGCGTTGCTCGCCGAGGGATTTACCGTGAGCACGGTGGCCGAGGCGGCCCTGGCCGGTGCGGCGAAGCGGCGGACCCGGTCGATGCGGGCGCTCCACTCGCCGTGATAGATGTCGGACTGGGCGTCGTTCGAGAAATCGTCGGAATAGACGCCCTTCTTGGTCTGGGCGTCCCGGTTCTGCAGCTCGTTGTTCATTTGGAACTGGGCGTCGTTGTACTTGAGGTCCTCGACGTCCTTGATGATCTCGTGGATCTGGTCCATGGTGATCCGGGTCAGCCCGAAATTGAAGACCTCCAGATCCACCGAGTTCGGCGGACAATCGACGCTGCACAGCCCGAGCGTACCTTCCGGGACGATGGGCAGCTTCGGCCAGTCCGCGGGAGCGCCTTCCAGCCGTTTGATCTCGCGGGTGGTGGCGTAGATGATGTCCTTGCGTCCGATGTAGTAGTCGTAGTCGATACTGCAGTTGGAGCCGCCCACCGGCTCGTCGCCGATGCTGGTGCGGCCGAAGTTGATGATGGAGAGATTGCCGGGTTCGACCTGCACAGGGGACATCGTCAGGCCGCTCGTGTTGGAGGCGGGCGGGTTGCCGCCCACAATCTCGTCCACGCCGTCGTCGGTGTATGACGTAACTCCGGCGGCCACGTCCTTGAGCCGCTGGAAGTCCGCGCGGACCGTATTTTGCGTGCCGCGATAGATGCGGTAACCGGTCGCGCCGCTGACAGGCAGCCAGGAGAGGCGGTTGATTTCCCCGGTCAGGGTGTCGCGGGACACGACCTTGGCCGAGTCGTACTGAGTCTCGCCGGTGGCGCTCTGAACGGTGACCAGGTAGAAATATTCGTCCGCCGCCGGGTGTCCCGAGCGTCCGAACCAGCCTCCGTCCACGTAGTCCGTCCCTTCAATCATCTGTTTTGTGTAGGTCCAGCGGACGGTGTAGGTCGTGCCGATGGCGGGTTCGTTGCCCGAACCCAGCCAGTCCACGTAGTTGCCGGACTGCTGCCAGTCCGCTCCTTCCTGGAAGACGGTCGCGCCCTGGCTCACCTCGAGGATGTCCACAACCGGGTTGGGGACGAGCAGGTCCTCCCCGCCGCCGACGGAGCCGCGCGTGATGTTGGAGACGATCTCGACGATGGCTTCGACCTGACTGGTTTCCTTGAGCGGCGTGTTGTTGAGGGCATAGCGCCGGGTGCCGATCACATAAGTTTTCTGCTCGCCGCGGACCGACTTGACCGCCGTGGACTTGGGCACCAAGGTGGTTGTGGGCAGGTCTTTCTGCAGGCGGAACCCTTGGATGTAGGCGCGGCCCGCGTTGGTGATCACCTCGACGTTCTCGCCGTCGTTGTCGCCGATGAAGCTGTCGAGCCCCTTGACCAGATAACTTCCGGCCTGGTCGTAGGTGCGCTCGGCCAGATTCTGAAGAAGCGAGTTCAGCCCCTCGGCGGCGGCGAAGGCAAGTTGATCCTCCGTGATCGATGCGACCGTGATCCGACTTCCGGGCAGCGTCCCGAGAAGGTCCTGCAGGTAGAGGTTCGATTTCTCGCGGACGGTGGCTGTCACATCGCCGGTCTCACGGTCGAACTTGTGGAGAGCGACCACCTTGCGCTGGGTCACGTTGTTGGGCAGCGCCTCACCGCTCGTGTCGTGATCCTTGAGCGATAGAATCCACTTTTCCCGCTCGGCGGTGGGTTCGCCCGTCGCGGGGTTGATGAGCACGGCGTCCTGGTTGTAGCCGTAGTTGTACTTGAGCAGCTCGACATAGACGTAATCCGCGCCGCTCGTCTTGGCCGGGTCGTAGGTGAGCACCGCGCCGGGCACGCGCTCCAGACAGCCGTCGATGTAGACCAGCCCCTCGGCCACGGTGAGCACATTGGCTGCGACCGTCACGCCGAAGCCGCTTACGATGGCCCCCTCCTTGAAGAGGATGTCCGCGAGCTTCCTGCGCTCCTGGTTGATGATGTCCTGCTGCTCGTTGAGCTCCGAGTCGAGCAGGTCCCGGTCCTGGTGGTAACGGACCCGCTTGTAATTTTTTGCCGGGTCGAACGTATCGCGCGAGATGGACATGGTCTTTCCTCCTAAATCTTAATGACCCCGACCAGCTCAACGCGCGTGTCCGAGGTCTTGTTGAAGTCGGGGATGTTCTTCACTTCGTACAGGTAGCCGGGATCGAGGACCTCACCGGTCGGGTTGGTATCCGGGTGGTAAACACCGTTCGCCGCATAATCCGACTGCAGCCCGGCGATGTAGGCCACGTCGCCCCCGAAGAAGCCGTACTCCCGGATGGTGATGCCGTTGGCCTCGTTTTCTTCGAAGCGGAAGAAGACGCCGATGGTCTGGGTCTCCTCTGCGGTTTCGATGTAATGGATGCCGTTGACGATGAGCGTGCCTTCCGGGTCCTCCTTGAGAAAGGTGCGCTTGTACTGCTTCTTGCGGGCCCGCTCGTTTTTGAGCGTCGTCTGATCGATGTCCGGTGCGGGCGGATTGATGGGATCGGTGAACGTGGCGTCGCCCTCGCCGATGGCGCAGTGGGTGATGCCCTCGATGGGATCTCCCATGAGCAGCCGCGCGGTGAGAATTCGGCCTGTTTTGACGATGAGTCCAAGTGACATTGGTATTCCTCCTTCAGGTCTGGATCGTGTGGCCTTCGCGGATCAGCACGGCGAAGACGGTCTGGCGCGCTTCCGCTTGACGGGATGTCTCGCGCACTACAAGTTGTTTCGAATCCGCCGTCCGCTCGATCTCGGCGAACACCGCGCAGCGGGTATCGCTCCGCCGTTCGACCGCCCGGTGAATCCGGACGGCTACGTCGGAAAGGACCGTCGGGAAACGGACCACCCATCCCCGCAGATCGAAGCTCCGCAGGACCGGCCGCACGATCACGGCCTGGATGTCGGCGGGGGTGTCCACTTCAGCCGTGATCCTCAAGGCCGCGTCCGTGTCGCGGCGGATTGTCCGCGTCTCGGACGCCGCTCCGACGGCCTCGAAAACGACAGCCGGGAAGGCCGGCATTTGGGCGTGGTTCATCGGAACCACGGACCCTGCGAAGGGCCGGACGGAGAGAGTGTTTCCGCTACGGATTGCCACGTCTCAGCCTCCCGGTGATCCTGTTCGCCTTACCGACGTTCCGGACCACCCGGAACATCGAGGTCAGGCGTCCGGCGTTTGTCGAAATCTCCTTCTTGGTGCCTTGCTTCACCGCCATGGGATCACTCCTTCACCGCGCACCATCCCGGACCGGACAGGTTGAAGATCTTGTAGGAGGCACCGTTTAACGTGAGCACGTCCTCCGAGTCGGCCGCACCGCTGCCGATGGCATAGACCTCGATCAACTCGCCGCGCAGTTCCTTGTAAGCCGCGGTTGTGTGCGCGACGAGCCAGGGGAACATGGTGACCAGTCCGTATCGTTGGTCGGGATTGGCGGCGGTCTGGAAATTGCCATGGGCTGCGGCGCACGATCCGGCCTGTCCGGCCGCGCTCGCCCACCCGTCGAATTTATTGATGGCGTAAATAGTGCCCGGGGACTGATAGTGGCCGACTACGACCGGCTGCGGGTCTTCGCCGATCTTGGCTCCCGCCATGTAGGCGTTTACGAGGCTCGCCAGAATGACCGTATTGGGGGTGGAAACCATGTCAACGGCGGATACCTGGGCGCGCTCGATCCCGGCGTCGTCTTTTATGATGTAGCTCAAGCCGACCGTAAAAAGGGAGGCGTCGTTGACCTGCACCGTGATATCCGCGCCGGGTCCGGCCGCCGCCTGGGTGACCGCCACCGCTCCTGACCAGAAGCGTTTGATCAGACCGTTGTAATGCCCGTAGTAGGTGGCGACGATCTTGGTGACAATGAAAACATGATCCTTATCGGCGTAAATCCAATACAGGAAAGCCGAAGCGTCCACGGTCTTGATATAGGTGTAGCTGGTTTGAAACGCCTCTTTCACGCCCGCGTGCGTCACCACATCCCAATATAGGTAGGCCCGGACCGCAATGCGGTCGGCGGAGGCGTCGTTGACGAAACGTATGAAGATGTCCTCGGCTCCGCTCTCTCCCGTGGACGCCAGCACGTAGCTGGGCTCGGCGTCGCCCGACCTGTCGTCATGAAGCGACCATCCGACAGTCCCCACCAGGAAGTCTTTCAGGCTGACGAGGAAGTCGGCCGTGTTCGAAGCGGTCCCGGATACATTGTGATAGGCCATGCGTACCTCCTACAGGATCGGATTTTCCGTGCCGGTGAGCCGGAGTTTGAGGTCGGTCTTGTTTTGCACCGGCGTTCCGGGCGGCACAGTGCAGCGACGCCAGAACGAAAGGGTCACGTCGAAGGCTTTTTCGCCCAGGTTGAGCGGTGCACCTCCGACGGCGGTATCGAGACCCGCCTGCGTCAGGGCCAACACGTACCAATCCGACTCGTCGCCCCCGGCTACATCCACCGGTTCGATCACCAGCCCGGTATAGTCATATCCGGAATAAACCGCGGCACCCGCATCATGGGCGGCCGGGGTTGTGCCGCCGTAGCCGCGTTCCACCGCGAGGACGGTCGTCCCGCCGCCGCTCAGGATGCGCATCTGTTCGTCGTCGACGATGATGATTTCGCCGTCGGTGAAGAGAGGTGCGAAGAGCTGGAGCGAGGTTTCCCCCGATGCCAGGGCCGCGGCGAGGATCGTCTGTTCGTTGGCCACGAACAGCTCCTTGTCTTTCGCTTCCCCGTCCGTGCCGTTGTAGGTGTCGTCATCGGGATTCGCGAGGTCCCCTTCGGATACTTGCTGGGTCAATGTCAGGTTTTCGTACAGATGTATCGCCATCGATCTCTCCTATGCCGCCGGCCATTGGGTGACCGTGTATTGGTTCGCCGCCGCCTCGAAACCGGCTGTCGCCTGAGCGTGATCGTCCCGCTGGCGGAAACGCCAGCGAAGGCAAGACTTCGACTTACGGAAGCCCGAGGCGTTGAGCGGCATCGAGCCAAGCCGCATGGGCCGGGTCCGGTCCACGGACAGGAGCAAGCCTGTGTGATTCAGTCTGCGGTGGTTGAGCAGAAGCGTCTCCACGCGTCTTCTGCGCGGAATGCCCGTGTCCACGTCCATCTCGAAGGATGCGCGGGCCTCGGTCACATAGGCGTCGGTCAGTTCGGCGAGGTTGAGCGCCTTGTTGTTCAGGGAAAAGCCGGGCCTGCGGGCGCGCCAGCGGTCGACGATGTCCCATGCGCCGGATACCTCCGACCACTGAGCGTCGGCGTAAGCGGTGATGAAAAGGTGACGGCCCACGGTAGCGCCGGAGACCTTGTCGTCCCTTCCGAGCCTCGAATGCCCGACGCGGAACCAATGGGAGAGCCGCGACCGCTTCCCGTACCGGTGCGTGCGGCGGTCTCCCGTGAGGTCGGGCGCACCCTGGACGGCTTCCGAGAACATGTCTTTCTGGCGGAATTTGATCCGGCAAGGCTGCGCGGAACGGTTCAGGCGCGAACGATTCAGTTCCTGACCCGCCAGCCGGATGAACGAGACGCCGGGTTCCATTACGGGTTTGGTTTCGATCTCGCAGCAGAACGCCGCACGTCGTTCGCTGATCCACAGGTTCGGCAGGCGTTCGGCGTTGAGGTTGCCGGTGTTCAGGCGGAACCGGGGCGAGCGGCCATGCCAGCGGGAGACGCACACCGCGGCGCGCTCGATATCCTGCATGAGCGTGGTGCCGTCGGTGATCCGCCACCAACCCCAGGTCTTGTTCTTGCGGGTGAGATGGAAATCCGTGTTCAGGGCATTGTGGTTGACCACGAACGTTTCGTGCAGATGCCCGAGGCACACCCGCTCGACGACCTTCTTTATGACCGCCTCGAAATCCGACTCCATGGACAGGAGCGTGTAGAGCCACTGCAGGAAGAAAACCCGCGTACCCGCGGGATGATGGAAGGGCAGCGCGTCCCGGACTCCCTGGACGAGGTTATCGCTGTCGATGCGGTAGACGCCCAGGCTGTAGATCAGCCCGGGAAGCTTCGCCCGTCCGACAACCGAACGGCGGTTCAGGCGCAGCGCCTTGTGGAAAGTCTCCTCGATGCGCCCTTCCCACCCGATGTCAACGAGCGATCGGCCGATGGCGGGGATGGTGCCCTTGCGCCGGTAAATCTCTATGGCCTCGCGGATAAGCCTGCGCTGGGCGGCGGCATCGACGGTGGGATCGAAACGGTGGCCGACGATCCCGCCGAGAAACGGCAGGAACCTCTCCTCGCAACGCCCGACGTCGAAGATCTCGGGGAAACGCTCAGCCAGCACCTTGATTTCGTCCAGGCTCGCGGCCGGGACCTTGAGAAAGGCGTCCAGATCGCCTGACTCATCCTGTTCGCGGTAGAGCGGCGGAAGCAGGTCAATGAGTTTCTTTTCGAAGTAGGAGGACATCAGGATGCCCTCCGCACGTCGAGATTGACCTGACCGAGCGCCGCGATCTGGCCGGCGCTGATGTCGACGTCTTGGGTCGGTGTGTACATGCGCACATGGCTCACGCCACGCACGCCGTCCAGAAGCGCTACCAGATCCGAGTAGTGGACCGGTGCGCCGAAGCTCATGCGGTCGAAGGCGAAAAAGTCCGCCAAGGCCTGTTCGACGCGGCTCCGGACCAGGTCGAGGTCCTCGCCGGCATAGGCGAACACCTCCGCGTCAATCGAGACCGGCCGGTAGACGGGATCGAAAAGGTTGATCTCGACGGTGATGACCTTGCGCGATTCCAGGTATCCGGCGAGGTCCTGCTTGAGAAGCATCGACGGCGGACCGCCGCCGTCCGGGGCCACGGCCAGGTTGACCTGGTAGTAGCGGATGTTCTTGCAGTCGTTGACGTCGAGGACCTGGGCCTTGGCTACACCGGGGAACCCCTCCGCCAAGGCCAGATAGTCCTCCTTGGTGACCGCTTTCCAGAGCGAGCGCACCTCGGCCGGAGCCTGTTTTCGGGCGTGCTCCAGCGTCTCGCGGGCGGCTCCGCCGGTCGCGGGGACCGGGTTGGTTACCGCGAGGAGAACCAGACCGCCGTCGAGGTAGATGGCCGTGAGAAGCTCAGTGACGAGATTGGGACCCAGGTTGCCTTCGGCCCCGAGGGTTTCGAGGTACTGGACGCGGATTTCCGCGCCGGAGTCGGGAACCGCTCCGCGCAATCCGTCGCCGAAGACGATCCGGGTGATGTCCAGCGCGTCGGTCTCCGCCATGAAGTGGCGCGAGTCGGAGCCGCTTTCCTGGAAGTGGGAGACCTCGGTCCATTCCTGGTCCTGCACCCACACACGGATCGAACCGTGGGCGATTTCCTTTCCGGCCAGGATGATCGGATCGCCCGTGTCCCCGTCTGCCGTAAAGGTCTCGGTCTTGCGTTTTCCCTGGCGCGCGCCTGTATCGACGCTCGTCCGGCTCCGAGGGATCGTCGCGT
>Ga0302253_1001962_pt1 | contig 11061 bp, 10 predicted proteins | sample AAG_RA_Trp_MG_FD_193537 | JGI IMG/M metagenome (GOLD analysis project Ga0302253, IMG submission 193537) | Enriched activated sludge microbial communities from anaerobic digester in WTTP, New Holstein, Wisconsin, United States - AAG_RA_Trp | ecosystem: Engineered > Bioreactor > Anaerobic >... | reverse complement strand
CCCCGACGACCAGGGCATCGAGGCTGTTGCCGTCAAGGGCCATGACGGGGTTACAGGCCCCGTGGACATGATTGGCATTCTTATTTCCCACCGTTAAAAAATCTTTTTCCTCCAGATCAACAACAATGAAAAAGGGTGCCGAACCGAAATGATCGTATACGACACTCTCCAAACCCTCGTCACGCTGTACTGCAAATCCCACTTTCATAATTTTTTCTCCTTGCATCATTATTATTCTTGCCGGATGCCCTGGAGGCAACGGCTTTGTCCGACCGTTTCAATCGTCTTTTTCCTTCTGATCGCTACGAGTGGTGATCGCCCTGCATGAAGGGCAGATTCCCGTTTTTGCCGCACCACAAGCAAGTTCCCAGGCGTACCGGCAATGCTCACAAACAAATTTCTGCGGTGGGGCCGTTGCTTATTTGCCTCCCTCAATCCTCAATGCCTTGCCTTGAACCAGAGCCGCGGTCACTTTCTTCCGGGCCGATTTAATAATTCTTCCAAAAGTCTGGCGGGAAACCCCCATCTTCTCTGCCGCCTGTTCTTGATAAAAGTTTTCCAGGTCGGCCAGCCTGAGTGCTTCAAACTCATCGATGTTTAAGATGACCTCCTTCAGCAGGCGTAGAGGAATACCCCTGGGCTTGAAATATGTGCTTTCCGGCATTGCACCCACCATTCTGCAATTTTTAGGCCTTACCATGGGGAAAAATCTCCTTCGCTCTTAGAAGGGATTTTACAAATAAGCATTTGCTCATAATATGTCAAGGATCAGAAAGGGAAAATCGAAGTCATGTATATGTAAAAAGGATTCCGGAAACGAATAAATGTTCGGAGCTGTCAGATGTTTTTGTGCATTTGGCTACATAGCCACCATGCCGTGAGTCATTTGGTACAGATTTTGTAAATACTGAAAAAAGAAGAAAGGCAATGGCGGATTTTAACCTGATATGCATGAATCAGATTCCATCGAGTAATCTGACAGGCATCCGGTATCCTTTGCAATAAGCCGCGTTTTTATGGTCCGGAAATAAAAATGACAACAGGATGATTCCTCTTCAGGCCCCGTTTTTAAAATGAGGCAAGCAACCCAATAACCCCGGGTCAGATTTTTCCGGGGATCATGATTAAAGCAAGGGAGAAAAATCGATGGATGGAGAAGATTTGGAAAAGGCGGCCAAAGTAGTCAGAAGTATGCTCGAGGCGGAAATCAAGGATAAGTATTCTGATGAAGTACTTAAAAATTGGCTGGATCCGCAATATATGGGCGAAATCTCAAGACCGGAGGGCTATGCAAAATTGACCGGCAGTTGCGGCGATGAGATGGCATTTTCCCTTCGTGTGAGAGACGAGAAGATTATGGACGTCAAGTTTTCAACAGGTGGTTGTATCACCTCGATTGCGGCGGGCAACGCCGGGGCGCAACTCATTTCCGGCAGGACGATCGACGAGGCCCTCATGTTAACGGCCGCTGATGTTCTGATGGCTTTGCACGGACTGCCGCCGGAAGATGAACATTGCGCTCAACTGGCAATGGATGTCATTAAAGAAGCCATCCGGGATTATTTTTTAAGCAGGCGTGAGCCTTGGAGAAAGGACTATTGAGATGATCATTGCCGACAGGATAAAAACATATGTCAAGGACCGTTGCGGAGAGAAACGCGTTGAGGATGTACGGATGGGCCTGGGGTATACCGGGGTTCTCCTGGAGGACGGAAGCTGTGGCGTTGCTTTTACCTTCAAGGAGGGGCTGGATCACGGTTGTTCCGTTTTCTCGGGCAGGCGGCCCCTGGCCGGCAAATCGAGTCATGAACTTGTGGACTACATCGGTTCTCCCTCTTTACTTGAATCCGCCTTGGGACTGAGTACGGTGAACGCCCTGGTCAACAGCGATCAGATGGTTCAGGCGGAAGGTGATGTGATGGACATGCTGCAATGGACAAAGGAAGACCGTGTCGGGATGATCGGATATTTTGGCCCTCTGATCAAACCCCTTCGGCACCAGGTAAAGGAATTGGTGATTTTTGAAAAGGACGAGGATCGGGAAGAAGGTCTATTGCCTGCCGAGGATGCCTATGAAGAACTGCCCCGGTGCGATATCGCCGTCATTACCTCCACTTCTCTGATCAACGGGACGGCCGACGGACTGCTTGAGGCGGCCCGGGGCTGTCGGGAAGTGATTCTTCTGGGCGCATCAACTCCCTTTATTCCCGATGTTTTTGAACCGCTTGGCGTGACGCTCCTGTCCGGCGTCGTGGTTTTGGATGCGCCTTCCATTCTGCGGACGATCAGCGAGGGCGGCGGCATGGCATATTTCGGAAAAGCGGTCAAGAAGGCCACGTTGCGTCTTCGCGAAACGAAACGCTTTTGAACGTTAAGGCACAGGGGGACCGGTATGAAAACCGCTTCCCTGTGCCCTTATGGAAGAAATTCTGCGATGCTTTCTACAGCAGGGGATATTCTCGTTCGCTGTGGCACAGTTTCAAACGCACGAGCATTTCTGCGGTTTTGAAGCCGATCGCCTGAGAATCGACAAAAACGGCATTCAGCCGTTTTGACAGCCTTTCCAGGGCGCCCGGTTTGACGAACAGATTGAACAGGGTAAAGGCGACAACGATGATCTGGGCGCCTTCCTCCTCGATTTGCCGTTTGGCGATTCCGGCAATTTCCTCTTCCAGTTCTTCCGGCGTATAGGGGGGGGCGTCCATGGGCACCGCGAATGCCCGTTTCAGGGAACGCATGGAGGTCATCCGGTCCTGACACCCTGCCAGGCGGACGGCCCTTAGAAACGTGGGGTTGATCTGCTCGTTTACGCTGATTACGCCAAAGGCATTGCCCAACTGGTAAACGAGGTGATACGTTGACATGGCGGCACCAACCACCGGGATCCGGACTGCGCTCCGCGCAGCCACGAGGGCGAAGTCTCAGGTGCCGTCCAAAAGGATCGCATCAAAACCGTTTTGTTCGATTTTATGGGCCAGAACCACTGCGGCCGGCGCTTTCATGTCCAGGTCGGCCGCCACGGCGACCTTTCCTTCGACGTCAAAGATCTCCAGCGTTGTCCCGGGTTCGGCGATCGCCAGCAGATCCGCTTCTATCGCTTTTTTTGCCTCCTCGGGCAGTGCTCCCGGCGACATGACAGCAATTTTCATCAGGATACCTCCTTTTCATTAGGTGGATTTTATAGTAAACAATATTCAAAAAATCAAAGAGAGAATTTGCGAGTTCCATGCCAGATTATTCAGGTAAGGGGTTGATTCCGTATTGTCAAGGGTGGTCCTCCCCTCAACTCTGCAACCGGGACCTTTTTATATCAGGCATACTCCTTGCTCAACAGGTCAGGAAAAGAACGTAACGCTGAACGAATTCATTTTACGGGAAACCATGGGTACAGAACGCGATCTCATTTTGGATTCCATCGCCGACGGAGTCTTTACGGTCGATCCTGACTGGCGGATCACCTCCTTCAATCACGCGGCGGAGATGATGACCGGCGTATCGCGCGAGGAAGCCATCGGCCAGATGTGCAAGGATGTCCTGAAAGCCGAGATCTGCGAAAAGGATTGTGCCCTGCGCCACACCATGGCCACGGGACATCCGGTCATGAATAAAACGGTCAATATCATTAATGCCTCGGGTCTGCGTATTCCCGTCAGTATTTCCACGGCCGTTCTGAAAGACCGTTCGGGAAACATTATCGGTGCCGTGGAAACCTTTCGCGACATCAGCGTCGTCGAGACGCTCAGAAAAGAAATTTCCCAAAGTTACAGCTTTGAGGATTTCGTTTCGAAAAACCATAAAATGCATGCGCTCTTCAAGATCCTGCCCGACATATCCCAAAGCAATGCGGCCGTTCTGATCGAAGGTGAAAGCGGAACGGGTAAGGAGCTCATGGCGAAGGCGATTCACCAGCTGAGTCCACGGAAACACAAACCCCTGGTGATTGTCAACTGCGGGGCGCTTCCGGACACGCTTCTGGAATCGGAATTCTTCGGTTACAAAGCGGGAGCCTTTACCGATGCCAAAAAAGACAAACCCGGTCGCTTCAAATTGGCCGACAAGGGGACCATTTTTCTCGATGAGATCGGCGATATCTCTCCGGCGCTTCAGATCCGACTGCTCCGGGTGTTGCAGGAAGGGACCTATGAGCCTCTGGGCAGCGTGGAGAGTTGCAAAACGGATGTCCGGGTCATTACCGCCACGAACAGAAAATTGCTGGAGCTGGTCAGGGAGGGAAAATTTCGGGAGGACCTGTATTATCGGATTAACGTGATGCGCCTCGAACTGCCGCCTCTGCGTGAAAGGAAGGAGGATATTCCCCTGCTGGCCGAGCATTTTATCCTGCAGTTCAATCGCATGCAGAACAGGCAAATTTCCGGCCTGAGCGAGGAAGCCCTCGCCTGCCTCATGTCTTACGATTTCCCGGGGAATATCCGTGAATTGAAAAATATGATCGAGCATGGTTTTATTCTCTGCAAAAAACGCATGATTGAACGCCAGCATCTACCCGAGACGGTCCGTCACGCTTTCGGGCCGGATGTGCCCGGCTATCCGGATCTCTTTGCATTTAAAGATGTGGAAACCATTTTCCTGACCAATGCCCTGCGCCGGAATCAGTGGAATCGCATCCGCACGGCCAGGGAACTCGGCATCCATAAGAGTACCCTTTTCCGGAAAATCAAGAATCTCGGAATTATTTTGCCTGAACGAAAAAAACCGCACTGAAGAGAGTCGCATTATCGCGACCCTCTTCCATTCGCAGGTAGCGGAAGCAAACCCGTATTTCCTTGCCGTAACCGCTAAACCGGCCCCGGATCACATAAACACTCGGGATATTGCATCGTTAACCATACAGAAGCGATTTCCTCTTTTGGCATGTATTTTGTTCATGCCCGTATGAGGAGTCGTTGAAATGAAATTAGCCATGCCCGTTTGGGAAAATGACATTTCCACGGTACTTGATTTTTCCGAATACCTTCTCATTGTGGAGATTAAAGGCCGGGAAGTCAAAGGGCGGTCCTTGGTGAACTGGTCCCTGTGCAATGACAGCATGAAACTGTCCCTGATGAAGGAAGAGGGGGTTTCGATTCTCCTGTGCGGTGCCGTCTCCCGGGCGATGCAAATCATGATCGAGAACAGCGGAATAGATCTGATTCCCTGTCTGCGGGGGAGAGCAGATATGATTTTGGAAGCCTACCTCGAAGGAAACCTTCATGATGAGCGTTTTCGCTTGCCGGGTGCGTCCATGATGGGATTGCGGAGAAAAAACCGGAAGTGCCGGAAACAACCGGGAAGCTTTGGATAAACAGATTGAGAGAGCTTGCCGGGCGCAATGCCTGTGTGCATTGCGCCTCTCATGGCGGTGTGCGGGCGTTGGTTCAGAATATTTTCCGGTGCATGGAAACAAGAGAGATCCCTCCCCTTTGTTGATGTTTTTCCGACGGTTCTACAAATGCGACCTTGATATTTATTTTGGTCGCATTTCTGCATCATCTTTATCTCAGAATCGACCAGCGTAGATTCTATTTCATTAATATCATTAATAATCCAATTATTGGTGCCCATGGTATGTTTCTTGATCCTTTATTTTGATTAATTCCGTATGGGGAGGACATGATGGCAATCAAGTTGACGATTCAATGTGCAACGATCAGAAAAGAAATCGGCTGGGTCGGCAAGAGCGAGGAAATGGTCGATTTCCAGGGGGAAACAATCGGGGATTTCCTGAAACAGATTCCGACGGCCGATGGGCGGAGTTTCTACGAGCGGTTTACCGCAGGCGACAGTGGCGTCATATCCAATGCCATTGTCTGGTATAATCTCAAGCTCTTTGTCAAAAAGGATAATCTGAATTTCAAGATCCAAGACGGGGATAAAGTTGTCCTGCTGAGAACCATTCCCGGGGGAGGCTGATCAGCGGGACGGAAGCATGGAGAGAAAACGTCCCGGTTCATGAACAGGACGTTCTTGTCCGAAGCCGTTCCGGTTCGTTAGCGTTATCCGTGACTCTTGACGGAGAAGGCATTCAAAAAAGTAAGGCTTATCCAGTGTCCCGCCGGATAAGCCTTTGTCACGTTTGGAGGAAATCTGAGTTAAGACGCTACTTTCAGATAACCCGTCCCACCGCACTTGGCGCAGGGCAACCGCCCCCGTCCCTGGCAGGAGGCAAAGCAGGGGGCCTGCCCTTTTCCCTTGCAGATGGGGCAGACCATCTTGCCGGTCCCTTCGCATTGCTGGCAAGCAACTTTTCCCGTTCCCTGGCATGTCTTGCATCGCATCATCAGGCGTCCCTTGCCGGTTCCCTGGCAAGTCGGACATTCGACGAGGCCTGACGACTGACACCGCGGACAATTGATCCGCCCGTGTCCCTTGCATCGCGTACAAAGACAATTGCATAGGGTGCCGAAACCCTTGCAGACGTTACAGACAACCTGAGATTCCATTGTTAGGTCTCCTTCATGTTACCGAATCTCTATGACCATGCAGGTCTCACTTGTCCTGCGGTTGATGTCTAAGATGATCGAAACCCATAAATCGCGTATTACAAAACCATTTAAATAGCCACCTTTTTTTAGGCTGGTCTTTGACAATTCGACAATGTTTCTCTATACTCCGGCTCAACTCCGACGGCACAACCCCTGACCGGCGGGCAATATCCACGGACAAGGACCGAAATGAAGGCGCTTCTTTTAACCCCCACATATTTACCGCAGTTAACCGGCAATGCCGTAACGGTGCATCGCATTTCCACAGGCCTCATAGAAAAAGGCGTGGATTGCAGGATCGTCAACCTTTCGCAGGCCGCCGGCAGCGGACTGCTTGATGAGATGGAATCGTTTCGTCCCGATATGGTCCACTGTTTTCACGCCTATAAAGCGGGGCGCGCCGGGGTTCTCCTGAAAAAAGCCCTCGGGGTGCCTCTGGTGACGACCATGACCGGTACGGATGTGAACGTTGATTTGAAGGACCGCAGCAGGCAGAAGATCGTCAGAGATGTTCTGTCCGCTTCGGATATGGTGACGGTCTTTAACGAACATGCTTTTTCGATTCTCCTGAAACACGGCCTTCCTGCGGAGAAGATTCGGATCATCCACCAGTCCGTTCTCCTTCAAAACGACAAAGACGCCGAGGATTACCGCGCTTTATATGGTGTAGGGCAGGAAGACAGCGTTTTCCTGATGTCCGGGGGGATTCGTCGCATTAAGCATATCGGTTATGCCGTCGATGTTCTCTCGGATATCAAGAAAATACGTCCCCACCTGCGTCTTTTTATTGCCGGTTCCGTTCTGGAACCGGAGGAATATCGGAAACTCGAAAAGCAAATTCGCCGTCGCCCATGGATCACTTACCTGGGAGAGGTTCCGCGGGAGAAGATACCCGCTCTTCTGAAGAGCGTCGATGTCGTATTGAATACCTCCGCTTCCGAGTCCGAGGCAAACGCGCTCCTGGAGGCCTTCTATTGCCGGAAAATTGTCATTGCCCGGAATATCCCCGGTAACGCCTCTTTACTGACGGCCCGGACAAGTTTTTTGTTCCGGAACAGAAAGGAATTCCATGAAAAAATTCTCTGCGTGATCGATCATCCGGCGTCTTTGGAGAGGGTCCGCCAGGAATCCGACCGGTTAATGGCGACCCTTTTTAGTTTCCAACGGGAGCAAACCGGTTATATGGAAGTCTACGAGGCGCTGGTCGGTTTTTGAAGAGAAACCTGAAGGGCGAGGATGTCATGATCGAAGAAATGAGTGGCAATGCCTAAAACATGTTAGGTGTTAATGCCTAAAATTTATATTGACAGGTTAGACTAAAATTGGTAGCAAATGGTCGGCTTTCGGTACAGTAAAATTATACGGTTGTCATCTTTGGAGGCAGGGATGGGAACGGAATTTTCTAGAACTGAAGTCGCTGCAGTTAGAAAAACAGGGTATTCGCAGGGGCAGAGTGATGAAGGCGTCAGAGCCGGGGATCAGATGCGTCGAGGCAGTGGAATGGAGCTCAGCGGGGGCGGGGGAACAAGTTATATTTAAGTGTCACAGGGGGATTATCATCAGCACAGAGGATCCAAACCCCATTCGTATCTAGACGATACGAATGGGGTTTTTGTTTTTCAGTGTTTTAGTGGACACGGAGTTCGTGTTCCAGAATAAAGGACCAATGTTGTTGAAAAGGAGGGTATAACATTGAAAGAGAAACTGAGGGTGGAAAACCAGGCCAGAGCGAATTCGATGAAGCCTGGGAAGTGGGTCAAAAGTACGTGTAAGATGTGCATTCACACCTGTGCGATCCAGTGCCATGTCACACCGGAGGGGATCATCAACAAGATCGAGGGGGATCCGACGTCTCCTTCCAACCGCGGTAAGGGATGCGTCAAACAGCTAACAGGCATCCTGCGGACCTACGATCCCTACCGTATCAAAAATCCCGTGAAGCGGACCAATCCCCGCAAGGGCCCGAACGAGGACCCGGGCTGGGTGGAAATCTCCTGGGAAGAGGCCATGAGCACGATCACCGAAAAGGTGAAGACCTGTATCGAAAAGGATCCCCGGGAGTTCATGGCGGCGATTTCCGACTTCCACAAGATCTACCTGTGGGCGTGGCCGGCCTGCGTGGGCAGCGCGAACCAGTTCCACGTCGTGGGGACCTACTGCGGCGGCGGCTACCACATCACGGCGGGTATCTATAATTCCTGCTTTGCCGGTGCCGGCGATTACAAGTACTGTAATTACTGGATGAATATCGGAACGGGCGACGGCTTCTCGTCCCATCTTCATGTTGGGGGTGCCCAGGGTTATATGTCCGATGCCCGGAACCGGGGTTGTCGCGTTGTTACGGTGGAGCCCCGCCTGTCGACGGGGGCCTCGAAATCCGACGAGTGGGTGCCGATCCGCCCGGCCTGTGACCGGCAATTTTGCCTGGGTATCATTCATGCCCTCATGTACGAGCATCAGATTTACGATGCGGAATACCTGAAGTGGTATGCCAACGGCGGCTACCTGATCCGGGACAACGGCTACTTCAAGCGTTCCGCGACAGAGACCCACAAGGCGCCTCCGGGCCGTCCGGCGGGGTCGATGGCCTGGTTCGCCCAGCGGGGGATGGAGAAGAACAAGCCCATGATCTGGGATCCCGTGGACCAGAAGGCGAAGGTATTCGACGATCCGACGATCAAGGATATTGCCCTTGAAGGGAATTATGAAGTGGAAGGCGAGCGGGTGCGTCCGGCATTCCAGTTCATCAAGGATGCCTACAAGGAGTATACCCCCGAGTGGGCGGAGAAGATCACCAGTGTCCCTGCCGCGACGATCCGGCGTCTGGCGAAGGAACTGGGCGAGGCGGCACAGATCGGTTCCAGCATCACCATCGACGGCGAGGTTTACCCCTATCGTCCCGTATCGGTCAACTGGTACCGGGGCGCCCAGGGTCACAAGTGCAGCGCCATGGATAACCAGGTTTTCATTCTGCTGAACATGCTGCTGGGGTCATTCAATGCCCCCGGCGGGTTGCTGGGCGTTGTCCTGGGGTCGGCCCACATGACCTGGACGGACGAGCCGGGCTTGGACGGCCTCCTGGATCCGAAGCCCCACCAGCTTCATCCGGAAGTGCCCTTTGCCTGGCCCTCGAATACGGTGCAGTTGTGCGAGCTGTTTCCCATCGGCGTCGACGCCGGTCAATTAAGCTACTACACATGCCGTGATCCCAAGGCGTTTGGGATGAACTGGAGTCCGAGAGTCCTTTTGACTTACCATTCCAATACGCTCTGGTCCCTGCCGGGAAACGTCGAGGGGTGGTACGAGATCATGAGGAACCTGGAATTTATCTTCTCCATCGAGCTCTTCCATAACGAGACGAGCACGTGGGCGGACATCATTCTCCCCGACCAGACCTTCCTTGAGTCCTGGGCATTGCTCATGTGCGAGCCCCCGGTCACGGAAGGCCTGAACTGCCGCCAGCCCGTGGTGAAGCCCCTCGGGAGTTGCCGCGACAGCTTCGACATCCTGGCGGAACTGGCGGAACGTCTGGGGAAACTCGACATCATGAACGGCGTCAACGCCTTCATTACGGGTCTCGTCCACGATCCGGATCTGATGCTCGATGTCACCAAGCGCTACACCCACAAGGAGTTCCTCGATCGCTGCGGCCGATACTGGACAAAGACGGTCTGGCCGGAAGACGGCGGCGAGAAGAGTATCGAATGGTTCATGGAGCATGGTCACAATACGAAAATCCGTCCCCCGGAGCACAAATATTTTATGAGCGACAAGCGGGGCAAGGATATGCGGCGCGCCTTCTACTGTGAGTTTTTCCTGGAAACCCGGGATGAGCTGAAGGAGAAATTCAAAGAATTCAACATCAAGCTGCCCTGGGGAGAATGGCCGTGGGACGATTACGGCGCCATTCCGTCAGGCAAGCTGTCTCCGGTGCACACCGAGCCTGCGGAGTACGACATGTACGCCATCACATTCAAGGAGCACATCATGAACTTCACGGAGAACCTGTCGATTCCGTGGATCCGGGAGCTGGTGGACCGTGATCCCCATCACCGGGGCCTCATGATCAATCCGAAGATGGCCAAGGCGAAGGGAATCGAAAACGGCGATTACATCGAGGTTCGGTCGCAATTCGGTCACCTGACGGGCTGGGCTGTTTTGTCGGAGGGCGTCCATCCCGAAGTCATCGGCATCTCGAACGCGACGAACCGGACCGTAACCCACAATCCCATCACCCGCTTAGGCGGCGGCCAGTTCAACACGCTTCTGGGTACGGGAATGGACTATACCTGTGCGGTGTCCGGGTCCATGGAATCAGTCGCCAAGGTGAAGATCACGAAACTTCCCGCACCGCCTCCGCCTCCGCGTTACTAAGATTTTGAGGGGTATCCCGGGGCATGGAAATGCCCCGGGACGACGGAGCGATAGAAGATAAGACAGCAATCCGGATATTAAGGACAATGAGGAGGAACATAAGATGATTTGGGGCATGGTTATTGATTTGAAGCTTTGTATAGGTTGCCAGGCATGTTCTCTTGCGTGCAAGACCGAGTACGGTCTTCCGCGGGGGATGTACTGG
>Ga0302253_1001961_pt1 | contig 11064 bp, 19 predicted proteins | sample AAG_RA_Trp_MG_FD_193537 | JGI IMG/M metagenome (GOLD analysis project Ga0302253, IMG submission 193537) | Enriched activated sludge microbial communities from anaerobic digester in WTTP, New Holstein, Wisconsin, United States - AAG_RA_Trp | ecosystem: Engineered > Bioreactor > Anaerobic >... | reverse complement strand
TAGAGCTGGCAGATATGGTATCCTCGGCGCTTTGTTCTGTTTCGATACTTCGGGACCCATTCCCCGACAGCCGGGTCGAGCTCCTTCCTGCACTTCTTGCAAGCCAGGATCACTGATTCTTCCCCGGTCCTCACCAGGCACCTTGGGAAGGTCTCCTCTGTGCAGTTCCATTCTTCGCAGTGAGGGCATTTCAAGTTCCAGAAGCGCTGGTCACTCTTCTGGAACTCGACATCGATCCCATAGTCGGGGATCGTCGGAGTGCTGAGCTCCAGGATCCATTTGTAGTGTGAGTGGTCGACTCTATGCTTGGCGGCCTTCTTTTGCTTGGGCATCGCCTCGTCGAGCTCGTCGAAGACCATGAAGTCGGCATCGACTGACTTTGTCTTTGCTCCCGATTTTCCGTCTCTCGAACGCTGAGAATGAAAAAGGCCCCTGAAGTAGAGGGAGCCTTTTCCGATCTGCACAAGCTGTGTCTTATCCACAGAGTCTTTCGCTATCAGGCTCTGCAGGTATTCGCTCTCCCTGCATATCGGCCTGAATCTATCCTGGCTGAAGTCGTTGATGTCCCCCTGTGAAGGGAACCAGTATATAACCTTTCCGCCCTTTTTGTCACAGAACCATATCGCCTTGCTGAGGGCGAAAATGGAAAGCCCCATCTGGGAGGCTTTTTCAATCACCATATAGTCATGGTGCTGTTCATAGATTTCTCGGAGGTATTCGTGCCCCTCGAAGCTGAAGGGAATCTCATTGAGGACTATGTTTCTCTGTGTCCAGGAAGGAAGAAGGTTCTCAGTTACCTTTCTTTCCAGGCCTTTCTCCAGCTCGTTTTTCAGCTGATTCCATATCTTCGAGCCTATCCCTGATTTCATCCTCACTCATCCTGTCTATCAATTGCTTGATAGTGAGTTCTCCCTCAACCCTTACCGGATTATTTTTGTCCCCCTGGTGTACCTGTTTCTGGATATACTGCCCCGTCATCTCAAAGTATAGCTTCTGTTGGAAGAATGAGCCGCCTATTGCCTCTCTCGTCATCGCCCGCCAGATTGCCGCATCCTTACCTTTGGCATTGCGCTTGTTGCGGGCAAAGACTTCTTCCCAGAAGGCATCATCGGATTCGAGCTTTGTGACCCATTGCCTTGTTACCCCTAAGAGTTTGCCCGCTTGTTCCTGGGTCATATCCCAGTTTTCAGGGTTGGTGCGGAGTTCAATCAGCTTTTCACGTGTGTTGGGCTTCTTAAACTGCAAACTTTTGCAAACTTTTTTCTTGCCCACATAGACCCTCTCCTCAATTGTCCCATTCTGGCTTCCATCCCCGCCAGATCTCAAACATCTTGCAGGCCTCCTGCCGCTTGCAAACCTCTCTGTGAGTTAGTTGACGCTTCCCGTTTTTACCCCCGAAGAGTATGAAGTATAAGCATTCACAGCAGCGAGGGCTCATCACAAAGCCTTTCGGGGGGAAATAAAAAAGCCCTCGGGCCATCTGGCTCTAGGGCGTAGCTTCAATATCCAGCATATCATACCTTTTGTCTATGTCAATAGGGGTATCCCTTATAGCGGCATAACCACCTCATAATTTCATGATCATGCTCCTTCAGAAAAAACATCCCACAGATTTTTCTCTTTTCGCTTCCTTCCTGAATGCTGAACCTTATGTCTAAGGTTGGCAGGAAGGTGGACAAGTCTTTCCTTGTCATCCCGAATACAATCTTCTACATCATCAGGGATATATTTGACTGCTTCCCTTCTTGCAATCTCAATCCACTTCTCAGCAGTTCTCTTGCCAGGCCTGATACCTCCACCCTCTAACATACTGTAATCATGCCTACAGACTTCACAATTAGTTGCTACCTCGAATTTCACTATATCGGTGAGCTTTTTATAGCTGCCAATAAATAAAATCTTGTTTTTGCAGCGCTCCTCCCGTGCATTTAAGCCGTGGCAAAGAATATACACGAAGATTTGCTTCTTTTTTGTGAGCGTATAAACGGCACTAAATCCTAAATACACGGTGTCCCTCCTCAAATATGTTTTCAGGAGAGAGCCCGACCATCACTTCAGGCTCTCCCCCTCTCCCTATAGATTTCCACGTTTTCCAATGTCTATAGGCATCACCTCCTCAATTCCTCAGCTTCATAATCCGTATTTCTCTCCACGCCGCCGCAAGGCTCTTCCGCAACTCGGCGATCTCCCGCTCCATCTTGGTCTCTTGGAGCGTCACTCTCTCACTCGTGATCGGCTGTCCGTCTTCGTCACAGTATGCTGGTCTCATCACGCCACTACCTTCTTTCTATCGGGCTTCTCTGGCTCTGGCTTCGGCTGCGGGCAGCCGTGATAATTACGATGAGGACAAGACAGATAGCCGTCCGTCCCGGAGCACTTGGTGCCGTTCGCCGTGCCAGTCGATCCCCTATGCTGATAATGGTGATAGCCGAAGCAGGGCCTCTGCGGGCAGTCCCTGTCGCTCACGTGGACCTCTTGGTATTTCCCGTCAATCTTCACCCGCACTTTCATCACGCCACCTTCTTTCTGCCGGCCAAGTCTGCCGCCAGCAGGATGACGTTCTCCAGCAGGTCCGATACGTCGAGAGACTGCTCAGCCTCGACGAGCTCGGCTACCGTGAAGGAGCCGAGGAGGTCCTTCAGCCGGTCTATCTTCGACCGCTTCAGCTCGGTGAAGGCGGTCTCGACCGGAGAGGGAGTGATAGTGACATTGAATTCAGAGGAAGTGGGCTTTGGCCCTGTAAGCTCCATGGGAGGCTTCATTACAGGCGCTTCCTTTCCATTCCCTCTCGTCGAGTGCGGCTTGTGTCCCTTCGACTTCAGCCATACCCGCACCGCCTCCTCACTGCACCCGATCTGCTTGGATATCTGCGATATCGTCATCCCCTCGTTGTGAAGCCGCAAGACCTCGCTATAGTCTATCCTGGGCCTGCGGCGCGGCATAGCTTTCACGGGCTCAGACTCCGGTATCTCGTCAATCTTGGCACCTTGATCTACCTGCCGCAAGTAATACTCCTCTTGTTCCGATGCATCCGCGATCTCCAAATCATCCTCTCTCGGCTGAAAATAATTGCACTTCCTCGGCGCATCAGCAGCCTCACCGTGAAACTCCTTGTTTTTCTCGGGGCAGAAATATCCGCCCAAGCCGTCCGTCTCAGCCAGTCGGCAGTCCACGCACCTGACCTCCAGCACACTCATTGCCATCTCGTATCCTCCTTTCTTCACTCGCACACCCTCGCAATCATCGATTATCCCATCACCTGATTTTCTCTTATTGCTACCCATCAGCAGCGAGGCCAGATTATATATCCCGTAATCACTGCGCCATACATGCTCCCAGCGCTCTTTTCGTTCCTGCGGCCAGTCTGAGTATGACAAGCGCCGCCCATAGACCGCTGCCTGCTTCCCGTGGAATTTGGCCCCGTAGTGATATTTCATTGCGCATTTCTGAGCGCAGAATTTCCTTCGCCTCCCTGTGATTTCAGCGCCGCACTCAAGACAGGTCATTCCCCGTATACCCCCAGCATCAGCTTTCTGAGCCGCGTCCAGGCCTCTTTATCGCTCATTATCGCATCCCATCTCTCCGCATGATGCTGCAGGTAGGACTCCTGGCTTTTGCGCTTCCTCGCAGCGTCACGTTTCGCCCGGTAATAACACTGCCTGCTGCAATGATTGCGCGGACTCTTGGGTGTCGTGATGAACATCTCGCCACAGACCGTGCAGGCCCGCATCACGCGAGATGTTCCAATGAGCGGGAATCGCCTCTGGCAGAGCTCGGTGCAGCTCATGCACGTTTCAGGGGATGGTAGTCTGTCACACATATCAGCCTCCTTAGAATGGCGCATCTTCCTCAGACTCTCCGCCCAGAGCGGATATCAACTCAGTGAGTGCCTTCTCGGATTCAGAGAGCTCTTCCGCCGGAGCCGCCTCGGCGATCTCCGCGCAGACCTCCGGCTCCACTGGTGGATCTGCAGTGACAGGGGCAGGCTCCTCGTCGAAGACCAGGCCGAGCTGGAGCTGGGTAAAGGCGTCGAGGTTCTCTCGGGCGACTTTGACGAAGCTGAAATGCTCCTCGATCTCAGCGATGAGCTCTTTCTTGACGAACCGCTTTTCCTGCCAGGAAGCGATCTTGTCCTCTATTTTCCCGAGTTCCAACACGGCTGTTTCGTAGACTTTCCGGATATAATCCTCGGAGTAGTTCATCGCCTGGAGCGTCTCCTGGAGCACCTCCGAGAGCTCGCGTTTCACAGGAGGCTTCACCTCGGCTGCAGGCTCTATCGGGAGCTCTGTCTGGGGCTCTGTCGGAGTTTCCGCCTGGGGAGCCTCAACAGGTGCAGCCTCGTCCATCGGGTAATGATCCCAGCAGTAGGGCTCCTCACCCGAAAGGTGCACGTCATCATCTGTGATTGTCTTCCCGCAAATTTTGCACTTCAGAGCGTCCAGTGGGAGCTCTTCAGCCGGCATCGGTTGCCCTTCAATTGTGTTGAGGAGCTCCTCGCTCGCGGTAGGATAGCACTTCTTGCAATATGCATTGCCTTTCACGGAATACCAGCATGATCTCTCACCATTCTTGAAGTAGTATTCTGAGCCTGTGAGTTCCACTCCACAGGCCGTGCACTTCGTTGCCTGGGATTGCTCTTCAGCCGGCACTTCTCCTGGCACACTCGCCCAAGGCTGAGGAAGCTCGTCATTGAGCGGCTGCGGCTGCACCTGTGGGAATCGCTGTTCCAGTGACAATTCCACGACGCTTACCCCCGTTTGACCCGTTACCACCATTTGATTCTTTTTTGCTCTTGCCATTTTTCTTCTTCTCCTTTTCTGCATCCAAGATTTTGACCAACCCGGCGCTGAAGCTCAGGGCCATACAGATTGCCTCTGCTTCGTCCGCCGTTTCAAATACGTATCCTTTCAAGCGGGCATACTCAACAGCTGCGTCCTTGTCGCACTTCCCCGAGCCGGGGCAGATTGCCCGCCAGGTCGTGGGGCTGGGCTCAACGATAGGATACCCCATTCGATGGCAGCAGTTCTTGATAATGCCTTGGAGCTCACAGAGGAGCCGTGTGGTGTTTCCCGAGCCCGCCACGAAGGAGCGCTCCAACATCACCACGGACAGGGGCTGTCCATTGAGGCAGTAATGAAGGACTTTCTCACGTATCTGTTCCTTGCGAGCCTCGATATCATGGCCGGTAGCCCTGATACTCCCGTGCTCAATGACTCTGTCGCCTTCTCTGAGTGCCCATCCCGTAATAGTCGTTGCGGCGTCGAAAGCCAGGATTCTCATCGGGAGAGCCGGGGCGGGAGGAGCGCTCGTCTCTTGGAGGATCTCCTGCTGGACAGGTTCTTTTCCAGGGCATCTAGAAAAATCTACGATGAATGCCACGAGTTTATCGCACATCGCACCATTAAGCTCTGTTCGATATCGCTTGCAGCTCTCACAGCCGAACTGCTCAATATTTTGCTTTTCGAGTTTCTGTTCCGCGAGATCTTCTTCAGTGAGTTCTGGCTGCCCAGCCTGCCCAGAAAACTCTTCACGCCGCTTCGATGTAAGCTCCCAGTTGGGAGGCTCCTCTTGTCCCCATTCTTCAACCCTTCTCTTGGTGAGCTGTTCTACAGAATATGGCTTCGTCTTCGGGCACTCGTGAAGATTGGCGATACTCGCGAATTTACCAGCCAGGGCACAACACGGCACGGTGTGTTTCTCTGCGTGTTCGCAGGTTTTACATCCCCACATCTCGGCCTTCGTCTGCTTCTTGGCGCTCTTTCCCGAGATCGGGCAAGCGTCCATCCGACGGACCATCTTGTCGGCCTTCGCACATCGCCCACCCGGGATCGGGCCGTCCTTGAAGCCAGCCCACTGCATTTGCCCGTCAACCATCTTGCCCTCACCAGAGCAGTAATACTCGCAGTCTGCCTGTCCTGCAGTCCCTATGCATCCCATTAACTCAGCTTTTGTGCTCATCGTATTTCCTCCCTGATACTCGCAATCACAGTATCTATCTCGCAAGGATCGACGCCATCCGGGCCTCTGGCGACGACCAGTAGGTCATGCCATTCCTGTGCCTTTTCTTTCAGATGCTCATTCTCGGCGCGGAACTCCATCCCGTCAAGCGCTGCAATCTCCTTACACTGCGAGCATATACGTTCATAATGCTCACGATCTTTCTCGGCTTCATTCTCTCTCACGGGCTTGCCTAGACGTTCATTTTCCTTTTCCAGACGTTCGCAGCGCGTTTGATAACCTTCAACTTTCCGCTTCAATCTCAATACTTCGGAGCGGAGAGCGGCGACTGTAGCCTTCAGCCCTTGTATATACGCGTCTATCCTTTGAACCAATTCTTTCCCTTCACTCATACCCTCAGCACCTCCTCAATCATCATCCTCATTCGCTCGCCGCACCCCGCCGCCAGCACCAGTCTCAGCCAGCGCCTGATGACCAGGGCCTGGGCGGGATGTTCTCTTGCGATCTGCTCTAACGCCTGTCTCATGCCACCTCCGCCAACTCAATCTGTTTCTCCCTGCACTCTCTCAGAAAATCCCTGATGTCCCTGCCATCCACGCCGAAGCCGGTGCAATCCCATCCAGGGGTTCGCTCCGTTGCAAAAAGCTCGATTCGCGGCAGATCGCCAAACATCTCGACGATCCTGTCTCTCACAACAGCAGGCTTCCGACTGTGAATGATCTTGTTGTCGCTGCCCCGCTGGTGCGGAACCCTGATTTCCTCGTGCACAATCTTCTGCACCTCGAATGAGCCCTTCATAAAGAGCAGGCAATCCTCTGTATTATGGAAATTCCAGTGACCACGCCCAGGGAAGGTATTGCCTTTCACGGTGATCTTCTGCCAACAGAAAGCCTTGTTCGTATACCTGAACTGATTTTTCTTGAGCTTAACCTGGGCATTCCATCCATTAATCAACTCCATCGGACTGAAGAGATGGGGACCAGTGACCCACAAGAACAGGGCACAGTTTTCTGCAGCCAGGATAGGGATTTCGAGAGCGGCCATCTCCGCATTCGCCATGCACTGGTAATGGTTGCCAGCTCCCATACCGGCCTTTGGGACTTTGCCGTCGAGCCGGACGAGTTTGCGGTCATTGTAAGTCCAGGGCGGATCTACGTAGATAATGTTGTAGATGGGATATAGCATCAGTTCCTCCTAAAATGGCATGTCATCTTCCATGATGCTCTGAGCCGCCTGGTCAAACTGTTCAGGGCCCCACTGGGCTTCCTGGGGAGGCTGAGTTGATGTGTTATCGTATCCGCCAACATCCCAATTCGGATCATTGCCTGGGCTCTGACTGTTATGGTTTTCACACTGGCCACCATTGCCATTACCATTGGCATTCTCGTTCTTCCGTCCAAGCATTCTCATATCAGAAGCCACGACCTCAAAGACTTTCCGCTTCTGGCCATCCTGGGTATTGTATAAGCGCGTTGAGAGCTTACCTTCGATCAGAATGAGCTGCCCCTTAACAAGATATTGAGAGCAGATCTCGGCGAGCTTCTGCCAGGCGACAATAGGAATGAAGTCGGCTTCTGGATGCTCCTCCTTTCGCGTCTGGCGATTAACGGCCAGATTGAAAGTAGTGACTGGTTTGCCAGTCTGGGTATATCGCTGTTCTGGTTGAGCTGTGATCCTGCCCACAAGAGTAATGCGATTATAATTGGACATCATTGGCCTCCTTGTTTATAATATAATCTCTGGTCTTAATCGGCGCCAGAATAGGCCCCCTCCAGTGTGGAGGACACCAGATTACTTTGCCAGCCATTAACCCTTTAGTAAAATGCTTAAAATGACCTATTACTGGATGCCTAACAGAAACATGTCGCCCTGAAGGGGTATTATCTTCGTATTCATAACGCCTTTCGTCTTTCTTAAACTCAACAACCTGATAAGTGATATAGAATTCTTTTGATTTTTTTTCGTCAAGCTTTATTTTATTTGGTCTGTTGATAGTTCTTATATCAGCGCTCTGTGAATTGATGAAGCAAATAGCTTTGTAAGCCATACTAACCTGCCTCATACCTAAAGAATCTATTCCTTCGGTGTTAAAATCCTGAGTTTCTTCATTCACAGGAAGAGTGATATATGAAACAGTCTGAATATCAGAAGTATCGAACAGAAGTATGGCAACCATCGTTACCATATTGCCAGAATTTGAAAGATCTCCGACCTCTCGATTCATCACCCACATAACATCAAACTTATCTTCAGAACCATCCAACCGAGAAAGCCTTTTTGAGCAAGTAATTAATAGTGATTTTCCAGGTGTTTTGAACGATGAATAAGGCATTTTATCCATTTTGCTTCGGAAAATTTCATCCAAAAGAGAGGAGTCTTCAAAATGAAATGCCGGACAGAATTCGTTTCTCACATGAACCTGAAAACTGCTAATCGTTGAAAATTTTTGAGCCTCATCCTCTGATATCTTTTGCATCATCGCTTTCATGTTTATGATATAGGTAGCTGCAAAATCATCATATTTTTCGTAATTTCCAGATGCTAAAGCCAGAAGATGCTCTCTATCCCATCTGGTTCCCTCAACTTTGTTAGCTAGGTGATAACGCGCCAACTCTATTGCATCTTTATGAGTGCTTCTTTTCATAATCTCAAAAGCGTCAGAATAAACCTTTTTAACGATGTCGAAGGGCATATGCTTTATAGCCATCACAATACTTCCTTTCTCAGACCACGGCTTTAAGATATGACTTTGAATTTCTAAAGCTTGACTCCTTAGATTCAAAGAACACGCCCCATTCTCTCAAGCGATCCAGAAAACCACGAGCCTCCTTGTATCGTTCTAAAAACTTAGGAGCGCTCAGATGAGTAGTGATGAGAAGGGCTTTGTCATTTGCATATCTCGTATCAATAGTCCAGTGCAACTTTGTCAATGCGTAATCGGTGAGATTCTCTGTGCCCATGTCATCGAGCACCATAATAGGCCTGTTTTTTATGAGTGTTTCTAGTGTATTGTCCTGGGACTTGATGAATCGCTCGAGGAGTTCAGGTGCTTTGATAACAAAAAAGATGTTCTGAAGGAAATCTTTGCTGAATTCATGCTCTCGAGGAGGCCAGGTTTTGAAACATCGAACAACCTCATCTTCCCAGAATTTTCTTTCGTAACAGGCCATAGCCGCAGTTTTACCACATCCATTCACTCCGCTTATCACGATAAGACCCTTGCCATCCCAGGCCCTCATAAGGTTCAGAATATCGGTCTGATTTAATGTTTCGAATGCGCAGGCGTCATAACGCTTTCCAAAAGAACTGGTGAAGGATGGCGGTTTAGGTCTTCTCTCGGGATACGTATCCCATTCCTGTTTAGCGTTCAGCGCCCGCTTTTTGATGTTGCCCAAAATCTCTTCATAATTGATTTTTTCCAGCTCACTCATATCTTGATGATACCTCCAGTGAATTCACTCGGATCGCTCGGCGTAGTCCAGCCTCTTACAGGTTTATCTCGTGATTTACCATTATTCCGACAACGATTCATCCAATTATTGAAGTAGGCTGGCCATTTTTTGTAATTTTTTTCGGGGTGAGCCACCGCATATCTGTCAGAAGCACGAAGCTCCTTGACGATATCGTCTTCAGAAAAGTCTTTCAATAGCGAGGTGATGAGTCCGGACGTGATGCCACGGACTTTCTGGCAATCATCGAGCGCAGACTGGATTTTTGCAGGTACTGCTGCTGTATTATCTTTTGGATTATCTTTTGAAGAGTTATCTTTTGAGTGTTCCTTTTTGGGTAACGACGCTTTTCCTTTTTGGGTAATACTTTTTTCCTTTTTGGGTAACGTTTCCTTTTTGGGTAATGGCTTCCAGGTCTCAAAATCCTTATTAAATCGGTATTCCGTGATAGGCGTTTCCTTTTTGGGTAACGATGCGTTTCCTTTTTGGGTAATGATAAGATTCATTGCTAATAATTTTTTTATGGCCTTGCATACCCCGCATTTTGAGAGCCCTGTCATCTTGCAAAACTGTGACAGCGGTATAGCATCCAGTTTCTTCTGATAGCCATATGTCTTTCTGATGATACAATCCAGCACTTGCCGCGCCTCTCCTGGAATTCTAATGCCAGCCAGGTGTTCCATTATTTCATTGTGCAGTCTCAGGTAATTGCCATCTTCTATCTGTGGGTTTGCCATCTTTATTCCTTATCGTTTTTACTTAAACGGACATCCATCTCTCGATATACAGGCTGAACCGCAGTCCGGGCATCTCTCAGTCACCTTTCTCGCCACAGTCTTGTTTCCGATATAATCAGACCGGAAGTGCGGCACCTCAACCCCCAGGGCCCTGTTGTATTCCACCCAGGCGCCCCATTCCTCGGGGGTCCTGTTCTCGAAAACAAACTGGTCGAAATCACCAGGCTCCGCCGGCAGAATCTCCTCTTCCTCCTCCGCCGCCATCGCGCAGAAGAAGCAGCGCTTCCCTCCAGGATCATCTGAGCGGAAGGGCTGACCGCAATCTTGGCACACGTGGATGAAAGCTAACGACTGCTGCATCTGGCCTCCTGACATTCCTGCCTCAATAGCGCCTCGAGCTTTTTCCGCTCGTCCTCTATGCGCTGTCCGAGCTCGTGCCGTCTCTTGTCGAGCTGGATCTGTTCCCGCTCGAGGAGCATAATGATATCCAGTCTGAAATCGATCTCGGCCTGGGTCATGTGTGCCTCCTATGCTGCATCCTGGTTCATAGCTCCGAGCAGGCACTCATCGCCTTCGAAGACGACAGCTTTGGCGCCGCCCTTCGTTATGCTTTTGCAGCGCCCACCTCTTGGGATGAGTGTGTCGGTCTGCTCGAAATTGCAGCAGGTCTCACTGCAGCACTTCGGCTGCTTGCGCTCTTCTATCGTGATTGCACCGTGCATCGGTATGTCATAGGTGATCATTGTCTTGCTCCTTTCAGGAAAATATCGCCCCGGGAGCCAGGAAGGGGGGCTACCCAGCTCCCAGAGCTTTTCTCAGTCAATCAAACCCATCTGGAGGAAAACACTTTATGCTGCCTGCTGAGTCTCTGGAGCCTGCTGTGAGGGAAGAAGCTTGGCTTTCGCTTCCTCCTCCTGTCG
>Ga0302253_1001958_pt1 | contig 11091 bp, 10 predicted proteins | sample AAG_RA_Trp_MG_FD_193537 | JGI IMG/M metagenome (GOLD analysis project Ga0302253, IMG submission 193537) | Enriched activated sludge microbial communities from anaerobic digester in WTTP, New Holstein, Wisconsin, United States - AAG_RA_Trp | ecosystem: Engineered > Bioreactor > Anaerobic >... | reverse complement strand
GGTCTTTTCATTCTCCACCATATATCCCTCGCGGGCACTCTCTGCCCTGAACTGGCAGCTTCCCCTGGACTGCTGGATCAGCGGATATGCAAAGGTCGATCCAGGATTCCATCCGAGATATGACGCAAAGGGACGGACCTACCGGTACTATTTCGGGACGACCCACCTTGATGAGAAAGCGATGGACTCCGCCGCCCATCGTTTCGTAGGTACACACGACTTCTCAGTTTTTTCAAGGACCAGCGAACGAAATCCCGAGCGGACGATCACCTCCGCAAGGGTCTGGTGTGATGAGAATACCTGTGTATTTGAAGTGACGGGGGACAGTTTTCTCTGGAACATGGTGCGACTCATGGCCGCATCGCTCCTGCGTATCGGGCAAGGATTGGAGGGTGAGGAGAGGATTGTGCAGCGGCTTGATGGTGAACGGAACTCGCCACTCTCTCCTTTACCGCCCGATGGCCTCATCCTCTGGGAGGTGAACTGCGGAATCACCTTCAATCCCCTCCCTGTCGAGGGGAAGCGGCAGGGATTTCTCGTCCGGCTCCGGGAGCATCATACTGCACTCGAACGGGTGGTCCGCGACCTGAACGAAGGCGACCGATGAAGCCTGTTGGTAACGGAGCCGATGAAAGTGAAAATTGGTATGAGAGAGATCCTTCATTCACACATAGACGTAACTCCGCATGTTGGCCTAAGAGAGGAAAGACAGCAAGGGATCAGTCCTCTATATCTGCAGGCTCTCCTCTCAGAATTACCCTGTCCATCATCCCCAGTGATGCTATAGGGGTCAGTCAGAGGGAACAGAGGCATAGGAACAACCTTCCTGAACGCTGTGTACACTTTCACATCCCCGTGATCCGTTCATGCACACCCCCTGCAATCGTCAATGCACTTCTCGCAGATGCTATCCTCTCAAGGCTCAAAGAACAGAATACAGCGTACCAGGAAAGCTGCCAGCTCACGGCTTATCCATGCACGAAGCGGTGCCTCTTCCCTGCATGCAAACGCGCAGAGACGATGACCTTCATCCCTGGATTCTTCACAGAGACCTCCCAGCCGACGAACTCTGGATGACCCTCCATCTTCATCACCCAGTGGAGTTTATCTTACAGGGATGGCACCGTTTGCCTGTACGAGATGCGGAAAATGTTGCATAAGCCTTGGGAGACATATCCGGATCGAGAGGAGCCTCTCCCCCGTGCAGTATTACTGCCGCGTTGCCGTTAGTGGTGAACTGCTACCGGTATCGGTCCAGCCGGAACTGCGGGAACTCTTCGCATCAGGTGACCAGGATCCAGCCTGGTGCCCGTTCCTCAGGAAAGACGCTGCTGGCCTCTTCACCTGCACAATTTACCAGACACGTCCCCGCATCTGCAGGGAATTCCGGTGCAGGACGATGATAATCTATGACCAGTGCGGCCGCGAGGCAGGGTATGTCAAAGGAAGGAGGACCCTTGTATCAGGCGACGCCGGCCTTGAAGCCGTATGGCAGAAGATCCCTTCAGGTGCGGATGATACCTCCCTCAAAGGGATACTCCGGAACCATGGATACCGGGCCGAATCCCTTGATTAAAGGCATTCATCCCCAGGAATTACCAGAATACTACGCTTATTACTGATGGAAAGCTAACCTTTTTCACGATTTTCCATGACCGAGATCCCCAAAGAAGAGTTTATACTGAAGTGCACTTCGGCTTGTGCAGGGTGCCCCTCTACCCTCATTCTCCGGTATGTACTCAAGGCAGCAGGATCTGATACCGTGCTGGTGGTCCCTGCCTGCTGCACCAGTGTTATCCAGGGTATCTATCCCAATACTGCAGTGAATGTTCCCCTGTATAATGTCGCGTTTGCCGCAGCTGCTGCCTGTGCATCCGGGATGAGCGAGGCGTTTCAGAAAGCCGGTAAGAAGACCAACGTGATAGTCTATGCCGGCGATGGTGGAACGGTTGACATCGGGATCCAGGCTCTCTCCGGTGCATTCGAGCGGGAGACCGATTTCCTGTATATCTGCTACGATAACGAAGCCTACGGCAATACTGGTATGCAGCGTTCGGGTTCCACCCCGATAGGTGCCCGCACCACCACCACGCCGGGGGGGAAGGTTCATGCAAAGAAGGATCTCGATGCCATTGTTGCCGCCCACAATCCTTCCTACCTCGCAACAGCCTGTGCTGCCTACCCCCAGGACCTCTTTAAAAAGGTGCAAAAAGCACTCACACTGAGGGGTTCAAAGTTCATCCATGTCCTTGCACCCTGCCCGCCCGGATGGCGCTTCTCCTCGGAGATGACTGTTGAGATGGGGAAACTCGCGGTGAGATCCGGCCTGTGGATCCTCTATGAGAGTGAGTTTGGGAAAGTGACCATCAACGGGCCATCCAAGGCGGCGATGATCAAACCGGTTCCCATCGAGGACTACCTTTCAGTCCAGGGCAGGTTCAAGGGGATCGACAGGAAAGCTATCGATGCTTTGAAGTCTCAGGCAGAACAGCGGGCAAAGCACCTTCAGAAGGAGGCCGAAGGGATATGTTGACGATTGCCACCGGGAACAAGGCGGTCGCGGCTGCGGTGAAAGAGGTGAGGCCCGATGTCATCGCCGCATACCCGATCACCCCGCAGACCGAGATTGTCGAACAGATCGCGGAGTATGTGACCTCGGGTGAACTGGACAGTCGCTACATCCCGGTCGAGAGCGAACATTCAGCAATGGCAGCCTGCATCGGCGCAAGCATCACGGGTGCCCGGACCTTCACTGCCACAAGTTCGCACGGTCTCCTCTACATGCACGAGATGGTCAACTGGGCCGCAGGGGCACGCCTCCCCATCGTGATGGCCAACGTGAACCGGGCAATCGGGCCGGGCTGGAACGTCTGGGCTGAACATACCGATGCCTTCCAGGAACGGGATACCGGCTGGCTCCAGGTCTATGTCAGCACCGTCCAGGAGGCATACGATACCACCCTCATGGCGTTCAGGATCGCGGAACACGAAGACGTGATCCTTCCCGTGATGGTCAACCTGGACGGATTCCTCTTGTCGCATTCCATGCAGTCGCTCGACACCCTGAATGCGGGGGACTTCGTTCCACCGCTCCATCTGCCGCATGCGATCGATGTACTGAATCCTGCCGGTTACGGGACTCTCACCGGACCAGATGAGCACTTCAGGTTCCGGTGGGAGATCGAGAAGTCAATGAGAAGATCCCGGAAGGTCATTGCGGAGACAGAGAGGGACTTTGCCGAACGGTTCGGACGGAGCTATGGGGTTGCCGAAGAGTACCGTTATGAAGATGCAGATGTTGTGGTCATTGCGATGGGAACCCTCGGCAAGGAGGCAGAAGTGGCGGTTGATCTCCTCAGGAATGAAGGGGTGAACGCAGGATCCCTCCGTATCAGGTGGCTGCGCCCCTTCCCAGATTTCGACCTCTCGGGGCGGGAAGTCGTGGTCATTGACCGAGACTACTCGTTTGGATTCGGAGGAGTTATTGCCCAGTCGCTGATGGCCAGGCAACGGGTCGACCTGTATAGTGTGATTGCTGGTCTCGGAGGCCAGGAGGTCACCTATGATGACATTGCAGGGTTTGTGCGGGACAGGAGACCCGGCACCGAGCTCTGGTTCGGGGTGAACGGCGATGTATGAGATTCGTATCCACTCCCGCGGCGGGCAGGGTGGTGTGACGGCTGCCCGGCTCCTTGCTCTTGCAGCCTTCCGGGATGGGAAATATGCAACGGCGTGCCCATTCTACGGGGCAGAACGGCGCGGCGCTCCGGTCGTCTCCTATGTCAGGATCGATGACCGGCCGATACGGGTCTACAGCCAGATACGGAATCCGGATCTGGTTGTTGTGCTGGATCCGAGCGTGATGGAAGTCGTGGATGTCCTTCATGGGCTGAAAAGGGGTGGTAAGGTGCTTATGAACGGCACTACCACCGAGAAGCTACACGGGGTCCCGGCCTTTGCGGTCGATCTTACCGGGATAGCACTCCGGGAGAAGCTGGTCATTGCCGGAAGCCCGATACTGAACACCCCGGTTCTCGGGGCACTTGCAAAAATGGGTATTATATCGGTTGATTCGGCTAAAAAGGCTATCCAGGAGATGTTTTCCGATGAACGCAATGTCAGGGCAGCAGAAGCAGCCTTCCAGGAGCTGGTGATATGAGTACCCGTCCTGCAATCAGCAGACCGATCAAGGGGGCTTCAGGAAAGACCGGATCCTGGCGGGTATTCAAACCTGTTGTTGACAAGGAGCGATGCAATGCATGCGGCATCTGTGCCATGTTCTGCCCCGATGCGGCAATCAGCGAGGACCTTGTGGTTGATCTCGATTTCTGCAAGGGATGTGGTATCTGTGCACACGAATGCCCCAAGAAAGCGATTTCGATGGAACGGGAAGAGAAATAATCGCGGTTGTAATGTTTCGATCTCTCTTTTTTATCAGACAATCTGTCTACCCGCGCTGATTGAAAGGTTTCAATAACCTTGGAGTAAGTATTGGCTGAATGACCGGCCCGACTTATCCAGACAGGGAAATAGTAGGGAACGAATCATGAACGTTCCTTGATACAGAGTTGTGGTAACGTGATCCCGTTCAAAGCTTGGGAGATTTGATCTGGAGGGCACTTGATTTTCACTGGTTTACCATAGTCAAATGGTGCTCATCATCTGAACTGAACGACAAGAATAAGATCAGTCTTTCCCTTCAATGGGACATTTAGCCACATACTCCAGGTCGAACTTGTAGAAATGGGTGAATCCGCAGTTCCTGCACCGTGCGGTGAAGTGGTTGCAGCCGATAGCCAGGTCGTGGGGACCGGTGGTCCGGCAATTCCGGCAGGATGCGTCGGACACGATGTTCCAGACATCATAACACCCGATCCTGGTAAAACTTCCCTCCTTTGAAACCTCCTCACGCCGCGGGATAAAGATCCGGGTGGCACCACAGTTTTCACAGATCACCTGAGACTGGTAAGGGACCGCCTTTATAATCTGGTCTGCCTCCTTGTGGCAATGGTAGCAGGTCGTCCGGTACCTGGTGAAAATGAACCGGTCCGTCATGCATGATCATTTCCATGGAGGCTATAAGAAAGTAGTCCCCAGTAAAATTGCGACTTTTGAGAGCACCGGGTGTCGGAAATTCATAAATTAACGTTCGAGAAAATAGAGATTTTTCAGGGGAATAGGTGAGATTGAAGGGATTAATAGTCTCCCATGCCGCCCATGCCGCCCATGCCACCCATGCCACCCATGCCTTCCATGCCTCCCGGGGGTCCCTGGGGGGCTGCTGTCTTGGATGCGGCGATGACATCGTCAATGCGGAGGATCATCACTGCCGCTTCTGCGGCACTTGAGATGGCCTGCGTCTTGACACGGAGCGGTTCAACGACACCTGACTTGAGCATATCCTCGGCTTTTCCGTCGAACACGTTCAAGCCAACGGTCTTCTTGCCCTTCTCATGAGCTGCGCGAAGCTCCACGAGCATATCAATCGGATCAAGACCTGCATTCTCAGCGAGGGTCCGTGGGATGATCTCGAGCGCGTTTGCAAATGCCTCGATGGCAAGCTGTGCACGACCTCCGACCGTAGCTGCATATTCACGGAGACGGAGCGAGAGTTCGATCTCCGGGGATCCGCCACCAGCGACCAGCTTCTTGTCCTCAAAGACGACTCCGACCACACGGAGTGCATCTTCGACCGCACGCTCAATCTCATCTACGACATGCTCGGTCCCGCCACGTACAATGAGGGAGACAGCCTTTGGGTTCTTGCATTCGACAACAAAGATCATCTCCTCGCCGGAGACTTTCTTCTCTTCAACAAGTCCGGCATATCCAAGCTCGTCTTTGGAGATGGCATCGATGCTTGAGACAAGGTTGCCACCCGTCGCACGGGCAAGTTTTTCCATGTCACTCTTCTTGACACGCCGGGTTGCAAAGATGCCGGCTTTTGCGAGGTAGTGCTGGGCGATATCATCGATCCCTTTCTGGCAGAAGAGGACGTTTGCCCCGGATGCGACGATCTTATCCACAATATTCTTGATCATCCGCTCCTCTTCATCAAGGAATGCCTGGAGCTGATCAGGGCTTGTGATGTTGATCTCAGCGTCGACCTCGGTTTTCTTGAACTCGACTGCGGCATTCAGGAGGAGAATTTTTGCGTTCTTCACCTTTTTCGGCATTGCCGGGTGGACCCGTTCCTTGTCGATGAGTACTCCCTCAACGATCTCGGAGTCGTCAACGGATCCACCGACTTTCTTCTCCACCTTGATGTTATCCTTGTCGACCGTCCCGTCGTCATCGGCTACCATCATGACAGCCTTTACCACGAGGTCACAGAGCTTCTCCTTTGATGCTTCGGCACCCTTACCAGTCATTGCGGTCTCTGCGATCTTCTTCAGCATCGCTGCATCAGTTGGCTTGATGGTGATGGCGATGTTCTGCAGGATCTCCTGGGCTTTTTCAGAAGCCTGGCGGTATCCCTGGGCGATTACTGTCGGGTGAACGTCCTGTTCGAGCAGATCTTCTGCCCGCTTCAGCAGTTCTCCGCCGATGACCACGGCCGTGGTGGTGCCGTCCCCGACTTCATCGTCCTGGGTCTTTGCAATCTCCACCATCATCTTTGCTGCCGGGTGCTCAATGTCCATCTCTTTCAGGATGGTAACCCCGTCATTGGTAATCACGACATCGCCGATCGTGTCGACAAGCATCTTATCCATGCCCTTGGGGCCGAGCGTGGTCCGTACTGCGCTTGCAACGGCCTTTGCGGCGGTAATATTCATACCCTGTGCATCGCGTCCACGGGTACGTGAACTTCCTTCTTTCAGAATAAGGATCGGTTGTCCTCCAAGCTGCTGTGCCATAGATATTCACCACTTGTAGCGATAAAATTGGTTTGTGGTTCTATATAAAATTTATGACTTATCGATCAGCTCGATCAGCTCTTCACCGTCTGCCAATGAATGGAGCCGCTCCTCCCCGATCACCAGTGTGCTGCCGATCTTTTTCTGCTTGTAGTAATCCGTCAGCACGCACATGGCACGAGTACCTGCGACCTGGGAGATATTCCCGATGAGGGCTGCACGCTTGACCACCTTGTCGGTGGTGCCGTAGCCGGTAAGAATCGTATGATCGGAAAATTCGATCATCGCCTGGAAGGGTGCCCGGTGCATTGCATGGAGCGTGATGCCTAACCTCTCAAGGAAACTCATCGGCATCTCATCGATCCCCTGCTCAGGTTCATCCCTGAAGTGGGACTCGTACTTCAGCAGATCGATTGATCTGACCAGCGCGGCATCAAAGATCTCTTCAATCCGGAGTGCGATATCGAGTGTGGTCCCCATACCTCCCTCATACTTGCTGATCGCCCTCCGGGAAACACCAAGCAGATTGCCAAGATCGCCGAGGGACAGGTTCCTTTTCTCCCGCTGCTCACGAAGTATCTCACCATTGATGTTTACGTAGAGGCCTCCAGGAGAGGCATACACCAGGGGAGGATTGTCTTCAACAAAAGCATCGTAAAGTGTGGCAACACTGACTGCATAGATGCCGTACCGGACATACACAGCTCCCCGCTCAAGCTCCGCATCACGAGCCCGCTCTCCGATAATAAGGGGAGATCCCCGTAGGGAACGTGCGATGTGATCGAGATCCCGTGCCGTCTCCTCACTCACACTATCGATATGGGAGACCACCTTGATCACAAGCAGGATCTCCTTCTTTCCTGTAATAAGGTCGAAACTCCGTGGCCGCATGGAGAACCGTTCCGTTACCCGAAAACCGGCCATGAGCAGTACCGACACTACCATCTGGAGAAGGCGATCCTGGGACATTTCCGTTACGAATGGATATAGCAGGGCAGGATATTAATAGTAGTGCATACATGCGAATCGGAATCGACGACACAGATTCGCCAGCCGGGATGTGCACCACCTACCTCGGGGCTCTGCTTGCCGGCAGGCTCTCCGATTCGGGAATGACCGTGAGAGAAACCTACCTCATCAGACTGAATCCCAATGTGATCCACAAGACAAGAGGGAATGCAGCCATCTGCATCGATGTCATCGGTGATATCAGCACGGCTTTTTCCATGGCCTGCGATATTGTTGAAGAACTGGCAGATTTCTCATGCGAAGAGACCAATCCGGGTGTTGTCGTTTCAGATAGGGCGCTTCCTGCTGAATTCTACAAAAGAGCGGTCACTGATTTCTGCGAGATCAGCGAAGCAGTCGCATTGCTTGAGGAATCGGAAGCGCTCTTCAGGGGATACAAGAACGGGCGTGGTCTTATTGGCGCAGCCGCAGCAGTCTCAAGCGTCCTGGAAGACAGCACAGCTGAGATTCTTGTTTACCGCAGGCCCGACTGCCGGGGATATCCACGGATGGTGGACCGCAAGAGCCTTTTTCTTGCTGATGGTGAGACCTATCCTCACACCTGGGATACTGTAGACAGAGAGAATAACATTGTTGTCTGTGTCCCCCATACCCCTGATCCGGTACTCTTTGGAATAAGAGGTACTTCGGGCGAATGGGTGCTCCGTGCACGAAGGATGGTGATAGCTGAAGCTCCTGAGAGGGAGCAGATCTTTACCACCAACCAGGGCACCGATGCTCACCTGATCGCGGGATCTCCTGGTGCACTGGAACCCGGAAGATCCTATCTGGTTAGGGGAACAGTCTCCACGACCCCAATGACCCGGAGTGGAGGGCATGTATCGTTCTATCTTTCAGAAGGCGGCTTTTCCGTCCGGTGCATGGCATATGAACCCACGAAGGGATTCCGGGATATCATACGGATGCTCATTGCAGGGGACGAGGTGGTGGTTGTAGGGAGTTACAAGGGGGGCAGCATCAACCTTGAAAAGATCGGGGTGATGTCCATTGTTTCCAGGATAGAACAGAAGGCGCCATTCTGTTCTTACTGCAGGAAGCGAATGACCAGTGCTGGGAAAGGGAAAGGATACAAGTGCAGGATCTGCGGTGCACGGGAACAGGATCCGGAAAGGGTATACCTCGCAAGGGAGCTGAAACCGGGGTGGTATGAGGTCGCGCCTTCTGCCAGGCGACACCTGGCCAAACCGCTCTGCAGGGGGCATCCTGACCTTAAGAGGTACGGGATTGGAGATCAAGCGGAATAATCTGGTCCTGATACGGCCTTCTCAATGATTCCGATCTCACCCGGAGTCAACTGGTAGAGATCATAAACCAGATGATCGATTGCGTGGTCGATCTCCCCGATTTGCTTCCAATATGTTGCTTTTATTGTCGGATCTTCTATTTCAGAGATCTTCCGATGGAGAGCGATCATCTGCCTGACCAGGGTCTCGATCGTATCATGAATGGCAACATCCTCCCGGTTTTCGAAGTCAGGGACATAGATGGGGATATTTTCAAATGATGGGCCCCATAATTTCCGGTAACCCCCCGGGAGTGGCGGCAGGGTCTCATTGATCAAGAACCAGATCAGTCGAGAGTTGAGAAGCCCGAGCAGGTACAGCGAGCTGGAAATGACCATGCAGCAGGTATCAGGGCAATAGTGACCGGTATTGTCCAGTGAGAACCTGCTCTCTCTCGCTATACAGGGGAAGAGAATCTTCGGGCTGGCAATGAGGTCGGAATGTTGCCCTTTGTCCGGAAGTGGAAACAGGGTATTTACATCCGGCATCGTTTTCTTATCAGTCCCTTCGTCCATTCGCCTTTCCTTTCTCACCATTTCCTTTGATTGGTTCCTCGGTTGGTGGACCAGAGCCGGAGGTTCCTTGCCTATAGCTCCTGAAGAGGTGAGGATAATATGCCATTTTGGCGGGAGGAAGTAATAGCGTTTCAGTCTTTCAGGCGTAAGAAACGGCCGGATAATCGTGGCTGATTCCATATCTTCTGCAATCACCCTTTTTTTTGAGACGGAATCAATAAGGAGTGGGGAATCGTCTGCTCGTTTGATTCCCCGCGAAAGCGCACCCATCACATACGCTGCAAGCGGGGTACCTTCACCCTGTATCTTGCTGACCAGGTCTTGTGTGCAAGTATCCGCAAGAATCCAGCTTCCCTGCCCGATCCGCCAACGAGGAATGCAATATCTGTTTTTATTCAGATACTCCACAAAGTTCCCGGTAGCAGGGATAACGCCCTGCACCACCGATATCGATGCCCCTGGCTCTTCTTTTGCGACGGTGACAATACAGGTGCGCGGGATGAGGAGATTCTCCCTTTCCCGGATACCAGGTGCGATGATCTCCTGTATTCCTGATCCACTCAGGAAGTGACGAAGCTTGGATCCATGTTTTGAACGCAACCATACATCAGGGAAGGCAGCAGAAAGGAGACCCCCCTGCTTTAAAAGAAATATTCCTTTCTCAACAAAGCAGGGATATAATTCTCCGCTTTGAGGATAGCACCGGTAATGCTTCTCAAGATACCCCATCTCTCCCTTGAGTGATTCACAGCGGTGAGCAGGAAAACTGCCGATAATCCCGTCAAATCCCCCCGACCCGATGATACGAGGAAACGCACTGTCCCAGTCAAAGACACTGATCCGCTCCCTTGTACCGGGACCGATCAGGGCGGTCTCAGGATCATCCAGAAAATCCGGGCCAACGAGAGAATTTCCGCAACGGATACAGGAAGAGAGGTCCGGGAGCGGGAGTCCCTGTCTATCACCCCCTTCCATCAATGCAACAAGGAGGAGGACCCTTGTTATTTCCACCGCTCTCCTGTCAATATCAACCCCCGACAAGATTGAAAGCAGGATCCGCCTTCTCTCCGCTGGGGTCAGTCGTATGGTCAGTTGTTTGACTGGGTGAATCCCCTCCGTTCCGTGAATGATCATGAACGGGAGGATCAAATCAGCCCCCTTCCGCTCTGCCCCTTCAGGTAGGAAAGGCTGGATATCATCATGGGAAAAATTCCCCTGTTTGAGGACGGGCAGAAGGTTCCTGAAATACCAGGCGCGATGCCATTCGAGGAGGAACTCGAACGCCATGACCAGAAACAGGCCTGATCCACAGGCAGGATCGAGGAGATGGAGGTGTTGAAGCTCCTGAACCGTCTTCTCCTTTACCAGGTTGGATAAAGTTCTTCGCACGACATACTCTGCCATCTC
>Ga0302253_1001957_pt1 | contig 11096 bp, 9 predicted proteins | sample AAG_RA_Trp_MG_FD_193537 | JGI IMG/M metagenome (GOLD analysis project Ga0302253, IMG submission 193537) | Enriched activated sludge microbial communities from anaerobic digester in WTTP, New Holstein, Wisconsin, United States - AAG_RA_Trp | ecosystem: Engineered > Bioreactor > Anaerobic >... | reverse complement strand
CCGCCCCGCGCCCCGCATCCACCCACCCGAGGCGCAACGAACAGGTGGTCACCCCGCGTGATGCCAGTTCAAGACCCGCACTGCGGTACAGGGCCTCGCCCGCTGCCTTGGCTGCGGCATAGTAGCCTTGCCCGTGCGCTGCCATGGCTGCTGCCGTCGAGGAGACGAAGACACAACGTCCGGCCCTCTCCGCCAGCATCGCCCGACTGACGGCGCGAAGGCATCGGGCCCGCAGGGCGATGTCGTCGATGGCCCACCGGTCGATGCCGTGGACGTGGGCGGCAGCGACCAGCGTCTCGTAGCGGCCATGCATGAAGTCCAGCATGTGGCGGGGAGGGGTGCCCAGTGCGTCCGCGCACCGGTCGGGTAATGATTCGGCACTCTCGACGGGTAGCACGGCATACGGTGCGTGCTTTTTGCGGGTACAGGCGTGGCAACTGGCTGCCCTGCCGTCGGAGAAGTCAGTGCCGTCGCCGGGTATGCCCGCTTCACCGGGGGCGAGGGCGGCATTGATACGCGCTGTTCCTTCGGCATTGCGGGCTGTCAGGGCCACGGGATGCCCCGCGGCACGAAGCGCACGACCTGCGGCAAGCCCCAGCGTGCTGGAACCGCCGAGGATGAGCACCACTCCGGGGGCGATGTCATGCTGCGCGTGCGCGACGGCGGTGGGGCGTCGCGTGCCCCCCGCGTAGTCGTCACCATCCTTCTGGTGCAGAGTCATGCCGTTGTTCCTCTTGGCGAGGTATGCAGGGCCGCCTCTCCGTCAGCGCCCGTTCCGTTGTTATCCGTTCCGGCATCGCCCGTCGCGTCTGCCGTCGTCAGGTCGCCTCGCACCAGTACGCCCCCTTGGGTATCCATGAGGGTGCAGCGCACAGTGAGGTCGGTACGTTCCATGCGAAACGGGTGACGACCCGGCGTCACGAACCGCCGGAAACGAAAGCCCGTGGCGCCCTGCGTCGCAAAGTCGGGCCATACGGTGCCCGCTTCCTCCACGAAGGCGCGAAGCAGCAACGAACCGGGCACCACGGGCGCACCTTCGAAGTGGTCTGCGAAGAGCGGATGGGTGGCGGGAAAGAGGAACGTTCCTTCGTGGACGGTCTTCACGCCACGGTCTCCCCGGTGCGAGCCCCGTCCGGTGTGTCCGGGGTGTTGGCCTTGTCCGGGTTGTCCGGGCCGTCAGGGCGCTTCGTCCACAATCCCCCGTCCGCCCCGTGTTCGGTGACGGCGATGATGGCGCCGCGTACGGTATGCACCAGTGTCTCCAACTCCGTCTCCGTGATGGAGAGGGGGGGCATGAGCACCATCACGTCCCCCAGCGGCCTTACGATGACGCCACGCCGCCTCGCCTCGAGGGTCACGCGATGGCCGATGCGTTCTTCGGGGCGATAGGGGGTGCGGGTCTCGCGGTCGGCGACCAGTTCAATGCCGGTCATCACGCCAACGCGGCGTATGTCGCCCACATGGGGCAGGTCGTTCAGCGGGGCCAGCAGTGTCGCCAGTCGTTCGATGCGCGGACGCAGGGTCTCCAGCGTGCGTTCCTCTTCGAAGACGTCGAGCGAGGCGAGGGCCGCGGCGCAGGCGAGGGCGTTGCCCGTGTAGGTGTGTCCGTGGAAGAATGTGCGAAAGTCGGCGTAGCCCCCCAGAAAGCCATCGTGGATGTGTTCCGTGACGAGGGTCGCCGCCAGTGGCAGATAGCCCCCGGTGATGCCCTTGGCGAGGCAGAGCATGTCGGGCACGACGCCCTCCTGTTCGCAGGCGAACATGGTGCCCGTCTTGCCGAAGCCCACGGCGACCTCGTCTGCCACCATGAAGACGCCATGGCGGTCGCAGAGGTCGCGCAGCCCGCGCAACCAGCCGCGGGGCTGCACCAGTATCCCCGCCGCGCCCTGCACCAGTGGTTCCACGACCACGGCGCACAGTTCGTGCCCGTGGTGCCGCATGAGGCGTTCGACCTCGTCGAGGCACGCCATGCCGCATGTCTCCGGCCTGAGGTTCGCAGGGCAGCGGTAGCAGTGCGGGGCGGGGGCGCGCACAGGGTCGAAGAGCAACGGCCCGTAGATGCCGTGGAAGAGCGACATACCTCCTAGCGAGACGGAACCGATGGTGTCGCCGTGGTAGGCGTTGCTGAAGGCCATCACGCGGGTGCGGCGTGCATCGCCCTCCGGGGCCTGCCGATGGTACTGGAAGGCAATCTTGAGGGCCGCTTCCACGGCGGTGGAACCGCTGTCGGAATAGAACACGCGTGTGAGCCCTGCCGGGGCGATGGCGGTGAGACGTGCCGCAAGTTCGATGGAGGGCGTACCGCCAAGGCCGAGGAGTGTGGAGTGGGCCACGCGGTCGAGTTGTCGTCGTATGGCCTCGTCGATGTGCGGATGGCGGTGACCATGGACGTTGGTCCACAGCGACGAGACGCCGTCGAGATAGCGGTTGCCGTCGGTGTCGATGAGATGGTTGCCGTCGGCAGCGTCGATGATGCACGGTTCACTGCCCATCCAGTCGCGCATCTGGGTGAAGGGGTGCCATACATGGGCTGCGTCGAGGCTGCGGAGGCGGGCTGTGCGGGAGGCGGCACAGGGTGGCGTGCCAGCAGCGTCATGCGCGTAATGCAAAACGGGCGCGGTAGCATCATCATGCGGCATAGGCGCGACACGGCTGTTGAAGGGAGAAGTGCTCATGCGCGGATTCCGAGGGTGGCGAGCATGGCAAGGTCGTCCGCCATATCCCGTCCCGTGGTTGTAAGATAGTTGCCCACCATCATGCCGTTGGCCCCGGCAAGGAATATCCACGACTGCCAAGGGCCGAGGGTCGCCTCGCGGCCGCCGCACACGAGGATGTCACGCGCCGGGTGCATGAGTCTGTAGATGGCGATGCTCACAAGGGCGCGCATGGGTGGCATGGTGGGGCGGTGTTGCAGCGGGGTTCCCGGAATGGGCGACAGCAGGTTGACGGGGATGGAATCCACGTCGAGTTCGCGTAACGTGGCCGAGAGTTCGATGCGCTGGGCGTCGGTCTCGCCCATGCCGAAGATGCCGCCGCTACATGTGCGCAGCCCGGCAGCCCGTGCGGCACGCACGGTGGCGATGTCGTCGTCGTAGGCGTGTGTGGAACAGATGGCCGGGAAGAAACTTCTAGAAGTCTCAAGGTTATGGTGGTAGCTGGAAAAACCCGCCTCTTTCAGGCAGGCGGCCGCGTCAGGCGTCAACTGCCCCAGAGAACCGCACAGGGCGATGCCTGTTTCGCGTCGGATGCGCACCGCCGCCTCGCACAACGTGTCGAGTTCACGGACGGTCAGGCGCGTGCCGCTCGTCACAATACCATAGCGCTCGGCTCCGGATTGGCGTAGCTCTTCTGCACGACGGAGAAGGGTCTCCGCGTCGAGAAGGGCATGCACGGGACTGCCCGTGGCATGGTGCGAGGACTGTGCGCAGAAGGCGCAGTCTTCCGGGCAGCGGCCCGACTTGGCGTTGACGATACCGCACAGCGCGGCGGGGCCGCCCTTGTGGACTGAACGAATCGCCTGTGCGGTGGCGAGGATGTCGAGGGCGTGCTTCTGCGGAAGTTCTGCCACGGCAAGCGCTTCTTCGACGGTGATGCCTTCGGGCATCGTGTTTCGGGCATCCGGGGGGATGTCGGCATCGCAAGGCCCACGGACGACGTCATGGGACGGTCGTGCAAGACCCTGCGATGTCGGGGGGAGCGGTTCCGGGGTGCGCTGCGCCAGAAGGCGGCGGCGCAGGTTTTCGAGCAGGTTGTGCATGGTGTACCTCGCGTATCGCGAGCGACTAACCGTGCCTTCTCTTACTGTCAACGAGAGACGCTCTAGAGGGTTTACAATTATCATGGACGACAGGGGCAGAAACGGGACCCGTCGTCGAGTACTCGAACGCTTGTTCGAGGCCGATGGATGGTGCTCCGGCGAGGAGCTTTCAAGGGAACTCGGGGTCAGTCGCGCTGCCGTGGGCAAGCATGTCAGGGCGTTGCGTGCGGCGGGCTATGTCATCGAGGCGGTGACGCGGCGCGGCTATAGGCTGGACAGGACCACAGCCCCCTTCGAGGCGGCAGAGGTACTGCGCGGACTTGCCACAGAGGTGTTCGGCAAGGTCGGTCTGCACTGGCACGAGAGCACCGACTCGACCAATCGCGATGCCGTGGCGCTTGCCGTAGGCGGTGCCTGCGAAGGCACTGTCGTGATGGCCGCACAGCAGCTGGCAGGGCGAGGGCGTACGGGCAGACCATGGGTCTCGCCGCAGGGTGGCGTGTATGTGTCGCTGGTGCTGCGTCCCCGCCTTTCTCCGCAGGCGGCCCCGCTGGTGACCCTCATGACGGCGGTCGCCGCCGCAGAGGCTGTCGAGGCCGTGACGGGCCTCATGCCGGAGGTCAAATGGCCCAACGACCTGCTCATGGCGGGGCGCAAGGTCTGTGGCAACCTCACCGAGGTGGGACTCGTCGCCGACATGGTGGACTGGGTCGTCACCGGCGTGGGGGTGAATGTGAGTACCCCGGCGGAAGCCCTCGTCGATGCGGGCGTCGCCGCCACGTCGCTGCAGACGGAGTGCGGCCGACCTGTCGCAAGGGCTGATGTCGCCCGCGCCTTTCTGGAACGTGCCGAACACTGGTACGGTGCACTGCGCGAGGGAGACACCGGGGCCGTCATCACACGCTGGAAGGAACTTTCGGATATCGTGGGCCGGCATCTGCGAGTGCGCCATGGCGATGAACTTGTCGAAGGGCGCGTGGCGGACATGACCCCTGAAGGCTGGCTGTGCATTCTGGCCGGAAACGGTACGCTGCACAGGCTGCATGCGGGAGACGTCATTGACAGCCGGGTCTGACGGCCTATCTTTGTCCGACGCGTGATGCCCCGTAAGCCTTGCGCGCATCGCGCCCCGTGAGAGTCCTCATGATGCCCCGCATGATACCGGACGAGTAGCCGGGTGTGCTGCCGGGTATGCTGCCATGTATGCTGCCGGACAGGCGCTGGCGTACGCGTCAGCCATGCGTTCCGCAGGGCTGCGGGAGAACATGGCGCCATACGATGTGCGTCATGCACGTATTCTCGGCCTCATGAGTCGAGCACGCACGGGCGCCGGGTGCGAGGGGGCTTCAGCAGCCCCCTGTTTCAGGCCGGACGGGGATATCTGTCAGGGCGCAGGTCGATGGCGGTGCCCTGTCCACCCGGATGGCACTGCGTGTCGCGGGCAGCTTGGCATGGGGGACGCCCTGCTTCGTCAGAAGAAGGTGCGGGGCCCATGACAATGGGGTCTCCGGTGGCGGCCGCGAGGCGTTCGCGCTCGCGGCGCAGCCTCTCAAGCTGCTTTCCGGTGTCGTCCAGCCATGCGTCGAGCGCACGCAACAGGTGCTCTTCGGGCTGTACGCGGCGACCGAGTTCGCGTGCCGTGTCAAGGATGCGGTCAAGGCGTTCGCGGCGTGCGGCACCGATGTCGAGAGTGAGCGCGGGGGTCTGCGGGGTTTCTTTGAAGTGCGACATGACAACCTCCTGATGACGGGGTTGACGGCGGATGCGCTTCGGGGCTTCAAGCAGAGACCCTGAAGCGGACAGCGACACGGTCATGGTACGGCTACCGTGTGACGCTTGCAAGACACAGTCGTGCACCATCGGCGGAAGGCACAGGCGTGACGGTCACATCATCCATAGCGGCGGGCGACGCCTCCTTCAGGGGCATCTGGCGGCTCACATGGCCCCAGATGCTCATGATGCTCTTCCAGTTCATCATCGGCTTCACCGACGTATGGGTGGCGGGGCGCATCAACCCCGATGTGCAGGCCTCTCTCGGCATCGTCAACCAGTGCATGTTCTTCCTGCTGGTGGTGGCGGTGGCCCTCTCCAACGGGGCCGTCGCCGCAGTGGGGCAGGCCCTTGGCGCGGGCCTGCTGGCCCGGGCCCGGCGTTACGTCTCGCTCATCCTCTGGGGCGGCGCGCTGTGCGGCGGCGTCGTGGCCGCCTCGGGCCTTGTGGCTGCCGACGCGCTGCTGCATGTGCTCATGGTGCCGGAACGCATCATGCCCGTGGCCTCCTATTTCTGGCATGTCTACCTGCTGACGCTGCCCGCCCACTATCTTTTCACCATCAGCAACGCCGCCTTCAGGGCGCGCAAGGATGTCATCGCCCCGTTGCTGACCATGGTCGTGGTCAGCGTCGTCAACGCCGTCGCCAGTGCCGGTTTCGGCCTTGGCCTGTGGGGGCTGCCGGACTTCGGTTATGCCGGGGTCGCGTGGGGGACGTTCTGGTCGGTGCTGGCAGGGGCTGCGCTCAATGTGGTGCTTCTGCGGCGCGGCGGCATGGTGCAGGGTGTTTCGATGCCGCCCTGGCGCTGGATACGGTGCGGTGCCCCCTACCTCGTGAAGGTGGCGGCACCCGCAGCTGCCATGCAGGTGCTGTGGCACATGGGCTATCTGGTGCTCTTCGCCATCACGGGGTCGCTGCCCGCCCCGGCGGACAGCGTGAATGCGCTGGCGGGGCTGACGGCGGGCATGCGCGTGGAGTCGCTGATCTTTCTTCCGGCCTTCGCCTTCAACATGACGGCCTCCATTCTCGTGGGGCATCTGCTGGGAGCGGGGCTGCGCGATGACGCGCGCCGTGTCGGGTTGCGCCTGCTGGTGATAGGGTGCGGCAGCATGACCGTGCTGGCGGCCCTGCTCTGGCCGTGGGTGCCCGAACTCTCCGCCATCCTCACTCCCGATGCGGCCGTGGCCGCGCAGACGGTGAGCTATCTGCGCTACAACCTCGTATCCATTCCCTTCACCGTCGCCAGCATGACCCTCGGGGGCATCATGACCGGGGCGGGGGCCACGTTCTACAACTTCATCGTCTACAGTTCGGCCACATGGTTCGTGCGCCTTCCATGCGCGTGGTTCATGGGGCATGTGGTCTGGCGCGACGCGGCGGGGGTCTTCATCGCCATGCTCGTCTCGCAGGTCTTTCAGTCTTCGACCATGTTCTGGCTCTTCCTGACCAGGGACTGGAGCAGGTTCAGCATGATGCGCCGCGCCAACGGTACGACGCACAAGGGAGGCAATAGCAATGTCCGCGACTGATTTCTCGCCCGTCACCCTCGATGCGATGCAGGACTATCTCGCCCTTTTCGCACGGACGCCACGCCGTGCCTCGGACTACAGCTTCACCAACCTGTGGGGGTGGGCAGAGCATTACGGCCTCGAATGGAGGTTCGAACACGGACTGTGCTGGTTGCGGCAGACCCTGCCCGAAGTGCGCTACTGGGCCCCCGTGGGGCCGTGGGGCGACATCGACTGGGCATCCTGCACATGTCTCGGCAAGGGGATGGAGTTCATCCGCGTACCGGAAGAACTGGCAAGCCTCTGGCGCGAGGTGCTGGGCGACAGGGTGACGGTGCAGGAGACGCCCGGTCAGTGGGACTATCTCTACGATTCCGCCGACCTCGCCGACCTCAAGGGTAACCGCTTCCATCGCAAGAAGAACCATGTGAACGGTTACGCCAAGGCCTATGGCATCGACTACCATCCCCTCACCCCCGATTGCATCGAGGCCGTCATCGAGATGCAGGAGGAATGGTGCCAGTGGCGCGAGTGCGCCGAATCCGAGTCGCTGCTGGCCGAGAACGAGGCTGTCATCCGGGTGCTCGAAGAGTGGGACAGCATCCCCGGCCTCGTGGGGGGCGCACTCTATGCCGAGGGGCGCATGGTGGCCTACACCGTGGGAGAGGCCCTCGACGACGAGACCCTCGTGGTGCATTTCGAGAAGGGGCGTGGCGACTACCGCGGCGTCTATCAGGCCATCAACCAGCAGTTCGTGCAGTACGAGGGGGCCCGCTTCCGTCTGGTGAACCGCGAGCAGGACCTCGACGACGAAGGGTTGCGCAAGGCCAAGCAGAGCTACTACCCTGTGGACTACCTGCGCAAGGCCACGGTACGCATAGCTCCCGTGTAGCACGGTCAGGGGGGCTTCGGAGGGGACGGTGCGAGCCTCCCTCGTTTGACACCCCCTGCGCAAAGGACGTAGAACAGCGCGGCCCTGCGGGGCCACATTCGCTTGAGCGAGGATATTCCCATGCGTGACAAGGTCGAACAGGCTCTCGCCATAGTGCGCCCGTTGCTCCAGCAGGACGGCGGCGATGTCGAACTGGTGGACATCACCCCCGAAGGCGTGGTGCGCGTGCGCCTCACCGGACGTTGCAAGGGGTGCCCCATGTCGCAGAAGACGCTGAAGAACAGCGTCGAGAAGATGGTGCTCAAATTCGTGCCCGCCGTGCAGCGTGTGGAAGCCGTAGACGCCTGATGTAGAATTCGCACCACGCAACTGCACGTGGTGCGGGAGAACGCCTTGCCGGAGTGGCTGCCCGGTTCGTGTCGGCATCGTATCGACGCATCGCCGCAGTGCGACACCTGCGTGGCCGGTTCCACAATATCATACCGGCGGGCCTTGCCCGCCGTTCCTGTCAGGGAGAGAGCATGAGCAACGTGGTGACGCGTTTCGCCCCCAGCCCCACGGGGCACCTGCACATCGGCGGTGCCCGCACCGCCATCTTCAACTGGCTGCTGGCCCGTCATTTCGGGGGCCGTTTCGTCCTGCGCATCGAAGATACCGACACCGAACGCTCGAAGCAGGAGTACACCGACTCCATTCTCGCCTCCATGAAGTGGCTTGGCCTCGACTGGGACGGCGACCTCATCTACCAGAGTGAACGGTTCGACATCTACAACAGCTACATCGACAGACTGCTCGAATCGGGGCACGCCTACTGGTGCGAATGCCCGCCCGACGAGGTGGAGAAGATGCGCGAAGAGGCCCGCGCCAAGGGACTCAAGCCGCGCTACAACGGCCGCTGCCGCAGCCGCGACCTCGGCCCCGGCGACGGGCGTGTCGTGCGCCTTAAGGCCCCGGCCGAAGGCCGCATCGTGTTCGACGACCTCGTGAAGGGCACCGTGGCTTTCGACGTGGCCGAACTCGACGACATGGTGCTGCGCCGCAGCGACGGCGCGCCCACCTACAATCTCGCCGTGGTCGTGGACGACGCCACCATGGGGGTCACCCATGTCCTGCGCGGCGACGACCACCTTTCCAACACGCCCAAGCAGATTCTGCTGTATCAGGCCCTCGGCTTCGACCTGCCGCGCTTCGGGCATGTGCCCATGATCCTCGGTCCCGACCGCAAGAAGCTCTCGAAGCGCCACGGGGCCAAGGCCGTCATCGAGTACGAGCAGTACGGCCTGTTGCCGCAGGCACTGGTCAACTACCTCGTGCGCCTTGGCTGGTCGCATGGCGATCAGGAGATTTTCGCCCTCGAGGAACTGGTCGAGAAGTTCGGCACCGAGAACCTCAACAGTTCCGCAGCCGGTTTCGACCCCGACAAGCTGGAGTGGCTCAACGGGCATTACCTGCGCGAGACGTCTCCCGAAGAACTTGCACGCCTTGTGTTGCCGTTCGTGGCTGCCGAAGGCTTCGATGTGGACGCTTCGCGCCTCGCACAGCTTGTGCCTCTCTTCCGCGAGAGGGCGAACAACCTTGTCGAACTGGCCCGTGTGATGCGTTTCATGCTCGTCCCCGCCGCCGAGGTGGAGTACGATGCCGCCGCTGTCGCCAAGGCACTCACCGAAGAGGGCAGACGCCATGTGGCGGGGGTGCGCGAGGCTTTGGCCGCCCTTGGCACCTTCGACCGCGAGGGGTGCGAGAAGGCCATCCACGACTACGTGGAGGGCAACGGACTCAAGTTCAAGCAGGTCGCCCCGGCGGTGCGTGTCGCAGTGGTCGGTGCCATGGGCGGCCCCGGTTTGCCGGACATGATGGCGCTTCTGGGACGTGACGACGTGCTGGCGCGTCTCGACAGGGCCGTGGCTCTTTAGGGCTCGTTCCGCGCTCTGATTCTCCGGCACGCGCCGGAAGCGCATGCGTCAGATTGCAAGGGCATCCCGTCTAGGGGTGCCCTTTTCGCTGTGCTGCGCCCCGCCATGTCGAGTCGCGCGCATCCCCGACATGCCTTGCCGCGTGGTCGTGCCGGGTATAGAATGGCACCTAGTCTGTTCCGGGATAGCCGATGGCGATAACCGTGGGGATACGTTCGAATCGCGGGTGGATTCGAATCCTGACATATCAAACAGCTGGTGCAGTATATGGGGAAGCGCTTGGACGTTCAGCTTGAAGTGGACAGGGCCCAATTGCTTCTATGCATGTCGGAGGCCATGGAACTCGCATGCCCGACGCTTGCCGGGCATCAGAAGCGTGTGGCGTTCATCGCCGGCGAGATTGCAGCGGTACTCGACCTGCCGGAGGTGTTGCGGCGGCGACTCTTCGTCGCGGCCCTCCTGCATGATGTGGGCGCGTTGTCACCGGAAGAGAAGATGGACCTCTACGCCTCGAAGGTGGAGGAGTGCGACACGCATTGCATCCGCGGTGCGCGGCTGCTGCATCAGGTCGATGGTTTCGGCGAGGAAGGGCGCGTCCTGCGCCTGCATCATGCCACACTTCGCGACGGTAGCCTCGCCGATGTCGATGAGGACACCGCGCGCCTCGCCCAGATTGTGCACCTTTCCGACCTCGTGGACCGTGCCCTCGACCGTGGGCGCTACGTCCTGCATCAGGCGGACACGATGTGCGACATGGCCCGCGACCTCGCACGTTGCGACTTCGAGGTCTCCATCGTCCGGGCCTTCCTTGAAGTCGCCCGGCGTGAGGATTTCTGGCTTCAGATGGTGCTTCCCACTCTCGGGCAGCATCTTGAGGCGATTTCTCCCTGTCGTGGCGAGATGCTCGATGCCTGTGGGGTGGAAGTCCATGCCGGGCTGGTGCAGGGCATGGTCGACTTCAGGTCTTCGTTCACGGCGGCGCATTCGGCAGGGGTCGCCGAGGCGGCCGACGCACTCGGCGGGTATTGCGACCTCTCCCCTGAACGCCGTGTCGTACTGCGCATCGCCGGATTGCTGCACGACCTTGGCAAGATGGCGGTGCCCACGTCCATTCTCGAGAAACCGTCAGGCCTCACGAAGGCCGAGTTCGCCTTCATGCGGCAGCACACCTTCCATACCTACAGACTGTTGCGGGGCGTGGACGGCCTTGGCGGCATGGCTGCATGGGCGGCCTATCACCACGAGAAACTGGATGG
>Ga0302253_1001956_pt1 | contig 11099 bp, 7 predicted proteins | sample AAG_RA_Trp_MG_FD_193537 | JGI IMG/M metagenome (GOLD analysis project Ga0302253, IMG submission 193537) | Enriched activated sludge microbial communities from anaerobic digester in WTTP, New Holstein, Wisconsin, United States - AAG_RA_Trp | ecosystem: Engineered > Bioreactor > Anaerobic >... | reverse complement strand
CACTGGTCGAGGGATTCGACAGCCCCTCTTTGGCAGGCGGTCTGGACGAACTGGTGCGATCCGCTGCCGGCTTTACAACCCTCGACCTTGATCTGGTGGAAGAGGTTTTGCATCGGTATCGTCATGCCAGACTCTGGGCGGCGACAGGTTGGTTCCTGGAGCGGTTTCAAACAACCTTCCATGTGCCTGATGCCCTTCTGAGCCGCATGGAAGCGCGCCGTCCGCATTCCCGGCTTTATGTAGAGCGGGGTCAGCGGGGCGGCGCCCTGGTCCGGCGATGGAACCTAATCCTACCATCGGTGCTTTTATCCCAGGGAGAGCCTGATGAACGTTAGCCTCGAATATCTCCAGCGTTGCGCTGCGCAGACCGGCTACCAGGCAGGGCCGTTGGAAAAGGTTATTCGTCTCGGTGGCATGGCGGGGGATGTGGCACGGCATCCATTACTTGGTTCTGTCCTTGCGCTGAAAGGAGGCACGGCCTTCAACCTCTGTTTCGGGTAATTATGGGGTCAAATCTTTAATCTTGACATTTAGACGAGCTGCATATCCTGTGGACTTGCATCTTTCTGTATCTCTTTGATAATTTGGAATTACACCGGCAGAAGCTCACCCCCTCAATCGTGATACCATGAACCTGATTCCGAGTCCCCATTCTTGGCGTAAAGGATCTCTCCCAAATTGATACTGCAAATGGATGTCTGGTCGCCCGATCCTGATCGCCGTGATGACACCGACACCTAAGGAGATAACAGGTAACAAAAAAGATCAAACCACAGGAAAGAGATTAAATCAATATTCGCTATCCTACGGGAAAAACGTCATTTTTGAATCGCATTCATCCGACATCTCATTCCAATTGTCAAGATTAAAGATTTGACCCCATTAACTACCCAGGAGGAAAGGCGTCAGTGCGAAGAATCGGAGAGAATCAGGCGGGAGGAAGAGGAAAAAATGAAGGTTCTGGACAGGGAGGTTGCGTCTTGGCAGCGAAGTCAGCAGATCCGTTCATATATCGAAGCTGTTAAGAAATGGGGGATTCAGAAATACGGAGAAATCAAACCTGACAGCGAGCTCCATCAGTGGCTGACGTGGGCCACTCGACAGGCAGACCGTCTTGACCCATTGGTCGAATGATCTATCTCAGAGAGTGATCATTTGACAGGCTCATTTCTTTCTCTTTTTCGGATTGATTTTGAGAAATAAATGACAAATTGAAAACAGGAGAGGTCAAGATATGGGGGTATTTTTGGGGGTATACAGTAAAATCGAACAATGAAAAAGTAAGTAATAATAAATATATAAACAATCTATTCGAGGACCATTCGCGCCCAAGCGCTTTACAAGATATCGCAGTCTTCTGATATTGATGTTAGAAAATAAGTCATCGAGCTGATGCGTACTTCTTCCTGAAAGAGAGCTTTTGATGATTTTCCCGGATATGATGCCTTTTTAAGCATAATGCATGATTCTGTAGGACTGTAGAATGAACCGGAGAATTAAAAAATGGCCGGTCTCTAAATACTGATTTCATTCATAATTTCTTGTTGACATTCCTTTCATCAGGTCTTACTCTTCATCCCGCCTGCACGGGGGCTATCCACTCTAATCGATTAGCGACGAGGCCATAAAAACTTCTCGATAATACAAAGACATCGTAATTATTTAATATCGTTTGGCAAATCGCAATAGGGTAGTGTCCTTAATTATCAATTGGGTATATTAATTGTTATTCGAAGATAAATAAGAGCGGGTAGAGCGAAATGAAAGACAGAGAAAGAATTGATCGGCTCGTCGACAAGTTGATACGTAACGGAGAAGAACTGTGCAAAAATCCTTGGGCAGACAAGCAGTATGAGCGTCATGGAATCGTCACGCACTACGTGAATCTTGAAGAGTTCAAGAAGCTCATTGGCAGTTTTCACCTTCTTCTTTCGTTGTTGGGTCACTTTGGGAAGCCGTGGCAGGACATTTATGAAGAAAGCAAAAAGGGGAACAGAGTCGAGAATGCCATGTCTGTCGTGGGAAGCCTTAAATCGATAAAGGAAAACCTTGATGACGGCTTGTTGATTGATTTTGAAGACATAGTCTACGCCGAGGCCTTCTCAAACCTAATGGATCAGGCAGAATACCTGTACGAACAAGGCTACTTTCTGGCAAGTGGCGTCATACTGAGAGCGGTGCTGGAAGAACGCCTCAAGAAGCTGTGCGAACAAAAAGAGTGTCTTCCTGAAAAAGCGCGCCCCACTATGGCTGACTATAATCAAAATCTATATGCAGAAAAAGTTTACGACAAAATTACGTTTAAACACGTGGACACCATGGCGGCGATAGGAAACGCTGCCGCACATAACGATGAACAACTGGATAGACAGGAGGTTGGAAGATTTCTTCGAGACCTTCCACACTTCTTGTCACGGTTTACTACATGAAAGACCGTATAATTCGGTGCTGCACTGGATCGCTTAAAAAGCTGGCGCTCAGTGAGCTTTTTGTTATGAGTGAGACAGTACGGCTAAGATAGGATGCGATAAGCAGCTCATGGGAGGACCAGATGGAGCCTGTATTTATTGACCTTCACATTCACACTTCAGATAATCCCGACAACCTGAACGACTCCTATGACGTGGATCTACTGAAAGAAAGGATAGTGGAGACTGCAGAGGGATCAATTGTCCTGATATCATTTACAGACCACAATACAATCAACAAGCCTATCTACCTAAAAGCGATTGAGAGATTTGACAATATGCTGTTAGGGGTGGAATTGCATGTACGCAACTACGATCATCAAAAACCCTATCATTGTCACATCTATTTCAACTTACAGCAGATAGATGCCCTATCCATAGACGCTATCAATGCTTTATTAGACAAGCTTTATCCGAAGAAAGTCATTTCACCTGATGACGACACTATTCCTACCTTGGAACAAATCATGAAGCAATTTGATTCTTATGAATTCATGCTGCTACCGCACGGAGGACAAAACCATTCAACTTTTGACAAATCAATCCCTCGAGATGTGCAATTTGACAATACTTTGGAGCGAAGCATTTACTACAATCACTTTGATGGGTTTACCGCAAGAAGCAATACTGGCCTTGACAAAACACTGGAGTATTTTGACCGCCTAGGAATTAAAGAATTCGTTAACCTCGTCACCGCTTCAGACAATTACTCACCACAAAAATACCCCAGTGCCAAAGCCGATGATGCGGCCCCATTTATTCGGACATGGATGCTAGCCAGTCCCACATTCAACGGCTTGCGCCTGTCACTATCTGAGTCGTCAAGATTGGTATACGGCGATAAACCTGATTCGTGGGCCGAATGTATCCAGCATGTCTTGTTAAAGAATGATAGAATTGATATTGACGCTGCTTTAACTCCTGGGCTGAATGTCGTGATTGGCGGATCCTCCAGCGGAAAAACCCTTTTTGTAGACTCGCTCTATAGGAAGATTACTGGCGAGCTTGATCAGAGCGAATACCTTAAGACACCGTATGGAGTTAAGGAAATTCAGGTAAAAAACCCGGCAGGACAGACCCCGCACTACCTTCCGCAAAACTATATTATCAAGGTGTGTGACCAGAAAGATAAAGAAAATACTATTGATGATATATCAATTCTGAAAAGTGTATTTCCGGCTGATAGAGAAGAACGCCAAGAGATTGACAATGGCCTACTCGAATTGAGTTCTAGGCTAACCTCACTGGTTCAGTCAGTCAAGGAGATTGAATTATTACAAAATCGCTTACTGAGAATACCTAAGTTGTCTCATCTCATCGTCACAGATGTTATTCAAGGTAACCCACTCAGATATATTTTGCCGGATGACAAGACCATTGAATCAATTGCGTATGGCAAGGCGAGGTACAATCGAGAAACAAAGAACCTTGATGATATTGAAAACTTCTTGTCTGGGAATCCGCTAGTCATCCACGATGGCACCCTTGTCGAAAAACTGAAAATCGAACTCAAGATGGCGCTTGAATACTCAGAGATGGAGTCTGTGATTCGTCAGATTGTAACTACCCATGAGAAGGAAATAGATAGTGCCCAAGAAACTGAGAATCGGGAAATTGCGACCAAGAGACAACATTTTGAAAACTTGCTGGAATGTATCAGGCGATATTTCACTTTCAACGAGGAGTTCTATGAATCAATTGAAGCAATTTCGAAGTTTTCCATCAAGATTACGACGAAAGAGATTGAGTCTATGGGTCACAAGCTATTCATTGACAACGAATTTGAGCTGACTAAAGAAAAGTTCCTTGAAGTCGTGAATAGCATGCTTAAACCGGAATACGCGATTAGGGCTTTTGGTGATATCAGTCCTGAGGCTATATTTGAAGGAAAGTTTCGAAAACGCGATCCGAAGGTTGTTGACTATGATGATTTCAAGAGCCGCATAAACGGGCGCTTTAGAAACATGAATAAGAAGAAATATCGGATAACTACAAAAGAAGGCAAGGACTTCGATAATTTGAGCGCTGGATGGAAAACCTCAGTTATTCTCGACCTAATACTCGGTTGGGGGAGCGATAATGCGCCTTTGATTATTGATCAGCCTGAAGACAATCTGGCTACAGGGTACATAAACTCTGGACTGCTTCGGGCAATAAAGAAATGCAAGATGAAGAAGCAGATCATTCTTGTTTCGCATAACGCTACAATACCGATGTTGGGCGATGCCCAGAATATCGTCATGTGCCGCAATGATGACAAAAAGATCACAATAAGGTCAAATCCCTTGGAAGGCGCAATTGATGGCAGAGATGTTGTTGACTTGATAGCAGAGACTACGGACGGTGGAAAAATATCGGTGAAGAAACGGGTGAAGAAGTACAACCTGAAGAACTTTAGGGGGACTGATGAAACTAATATTCAAGAAAGATAAGGAAAGTCAGATTAGCGTTTTTCAACTCCTCGATGGACAAGAACAAGAGTTTTCTTATGTGGACATGATTAAAGCCCTCATAAAGTCAAAGCAAATGGAAACACCCGAGATATCAGAAGGATTTTCTGATGCCGAAGCGAAAAGCATTAATTCCATGGTCACATTCATTAATAAGGAGATTTCCTTAACAGATGCAACGGAATCCAAACCATGAACTACCCAGAAATGGAGACAGCACAAAGGATAAATGGGACGGTTCTATTTAATAATTGTTCAACACGTCGCTCCACCCGATCGCTGCCCGCTGGGCTGCTCCGGCTTAGCTTTTCGTTAGCCATAAAAGGAAAGAACGATAGCGGATGGAAGAACAGGTAAAATCGAAAAAGCGGGTCGCGGATCATGGCGAGGTGTTGACCGGAAAGCGCGAGGTCAACGCCATGCTGGACTTGGTGCAGTCCGAGACCGAACGGATTGACTCGCGCTTCCTCGAACCGGCTTGCGGAACCGGCAACTTCCTAGCCGAAATCCTCGAACGCAAACTTTGCGTGGTCGAGGCGCGCTACGGCACAAGCCAACTCGATTTTGAGCGCTACGCCATCCTGGCCGTGTCGTCCATCTACGGCATCGATATTCTCGAAGATAATGTCCGGCAGTGCCGCCGGCGGCTCTTCGGAATATTCGATCTGATCTACCTGCGATTGTTCAAAAACAAGACAAACGATAACTGCCGCGAATCCGTCCGTTACATCCTGGAACGGAACATCATCCACGGCGACGCGCTTTCTCTGAAGACCGCCGGTGACAACCCCCGGCCGATCGTCTTTTCCGAGTGGTCGCCGGTGAACGGGAGCCTTTTGAAACGGCGGGATTTTACGTTCCACGGTCTGCTGGAACAAGCTTCGATGAAGGAACTGCCGCTCTTTTCCGATCTGGGCGAGGATGTCTTCATTCCGACGCCGGAAAAGGAATACCCACCAACCCACTTTCTGGAGGTAGGTGATGCCGACAAGCGGTAATTACAACCCGGACGTGCTGACCTGCATCGCCAATTTAAGCAGTGACGAAGTCTTCACGCCGCCGCAACTGGCGAACCGGATGCTTGACCTGCTCCCGCCGAAAATTTGGAGCGACGGGAAGGCCACCTTCCTCGACCCCGGCTGCAAATCAGGCGTTTTTCTCCGCGAGATCGCTAAACGCCTCGACAAAGGGTTGGAGAAAAAAATCGCCGACCGCCAGAAGCGGATCAATCATATCTTCAAGAAGCAGCTTTACGGAGTCGCGATCACGGAGTTGACCGCGCTGCTTGCACGTCGGTCCGTCTACTGCTCCAAGACGGCCAACGGGAAGTATTCCGTCTGCGAAGCATTCGCCAATCCGCAGGGCAATATACGCTCCCAGCGCGTGGAGCATACTTGGAAGAACGGACGCTGCATGTACTGTGGGGCCGGCCAGGAAGCCCATGACCGCGGTCCGGAATGGGAAACCCACGCCTATCAATTCATTCATACCGGCAAGCCGGAGGAGGCCTTCAAAATGAAATTCGATGTCATCATCGGTAATCCGCCTTATCAGTTGAGCGATGGGGGATTCGGCGAAAGCGCGCGTCCGATTTATCACCTGTTCGTTGAGCAGGCCAAGAAATTGAACCCACGCTACCTGACGATGATTATTCCCTCCCGCTGGTTCGCCGGAGGAAAAGGGTTGGACGCTTTTCGCGATGCCATGCTTCATGACCATCGCATTTCCCATCTCGTCGACTACCCAAAGCTCTACGATGGATTCCCCGGCGTGAAGATCCGGGGCGGCGTCTCATACTTCCTCTGGGAGCGAGAATACAACGGTCCTTGCTCCGTACAGACGATGTGGGACGGCGAACCGCTCGGCCCGCCGATGAAACGGCGCTTGGACGCCTACGACGTTCTGGTCCGGCGAAACGAAGCCGTCTCCATTCTGGAAAAGGTCCGCGCCTATCGCGTCGGAGGCAATTCCGAACCGACACTTGAAGAGAGGGTATCCAGCAGGAAACCCTTTGGTCTTCCCACAAACTTTCACGGAGCCAAATCGCCCAATGGCTTGAGCGAACCAGTAAAGCTCTATGGCTCACAGCGCATCTCTTGGATCAGGCGTGCGGATATTAAGCAAAACCCGGATTGGATGGACGACTGGAAGGTCTTGATGACGGCCGTGCAAGGAACGAGTGCGGCGATTGAGACCAAATTCCTGAGCAACCCCATTATCGCCAGGCCCGGCGAGGCTTGTACGGAAACTTACCTCGTCGCCGGGCGTTTCGACAACGAGGCGTCAGCGTGGCGTTACGCGGCATACCTGCGGTCAAGGTTCGTGAGGTTTCTCGTCTCCCTGCGCAAGTCTACGCAACACGCAAATCGGAGTGTCTACGCTTTTGTCCCCGACGTTCCCCTCAATTGCGAGTGGACCGACGAAAAACTCTATAAACGCTATGGTCTGACTAAGGACGAGATCGCCTTCATCGAATCCATGGTCCGTCCGATGCCTGTCGATGCGAATGACGCCGACCGGGAGGTAAGCGATGAGTAAGGATCATGCCCTTGCCGTTTTCGAGGATTTCAAGATTCGCCGGATTTATGACGAGAAGGCGGAAACGTGGTATTTTTCGGTGGTGGACATCATCGCGGCGCTGATTCAGCAGCCGGATTTTCAGGCCGCGCGGAATTACTGGAAAGTGCTGAAAAATCGGCTAAAGAAAGAGGGGAGTCAGTCGGTTACAAAATGTAACCGACTGAAACTACCCGCCGCAGATGGAAAGTCCTATCTTACCGACGTCGCTGATCCGGAGACGCTTCTGCGGTTGATTCAGTCGGTTCCCAGTCCGAAAGCGGAGCCGATCAAACTCTGGCTGGCGAGAGTCGGCTATGAACGGATTCAGGACATGAGCGACCCGGCCCGTTCGCTCGACCGCGCCCGCGAATACTGGCAGCAGCACGGCCGGAGCGAAAAGTGGATCCAGCAGCGGATGATGGGGCAGGAAACCCGCAACAAGCTCACGGACTACTGGAAGGATCACGACATCAAGAGCGAGAACGAATACGCCATCCTGACCAACATCATCCACCAGGAGTGGAGCGGGGTCTCAGTCAAGGAACACAAACAGATCAAGGGACTCAAGACCCAGAATCTGCGCGACCACATGAGCGAGGCGGAATTGATTTTTACCGCCCTAGCTGAGTTGTCCACCCGCCAGATTGCCGAAAGCGTTGACGCAACGGGCATGCCGGAAAATGCCGAGGCCGGAAAAAAGGGCGGCAGGATCGCGAAGAAGGCCAGATTGGAACTTGAAGAAAAGACCGGGCGTAAAGTGGTCACCGGCGAAAACTTTCTGCCGCCTGCCGCGTCGAGGAAGAGGCTGAAGGGGCCTGCCGATGAGTAAGGACTTCTTTCCGCCGCGCCCGGAAGCGCGGCCCGCGATCTACGCTTACGAAGACACGAACCCGCAATACGCCGGGTTGCTGAAGGTGGGCTATACGACCGTGGATGTGCAAAGCCGCGTTGCCCGGCAGTATCCGACGTTGCGGCCGGGCAAGCGACCGTACCGCATCGTCCTGGAAGAGTCCGCCATGCGTCATGACGGGACGGTGTTCACCGACCATGAGGTTCACCGGATGCTCCGGATAAACGGCATCAAGAATCCCGAGGGCGAATGGTTCCGCTGCACGGTTGCTCAGGTCCAGGCGGCCATCATCGCCGTACGAACCGGACAACTGAACGAGGAAAACCGCTCTCTCGATTTCAAAATGCGGCCCGAGCAGGAAGAGGCGGTCGAGAAGACGGCGGCCTACTTTGCCAACTGGCGCCTGGACAAGGGAAACCGGAACAGACCGCCGCACTTCCTGTGGAACGCGAAGATGCGTTTCGGCAAGACCTTTGCTGCCTATCAACTGGCAAGAAAGATGGGATGGCGGAAGGTGCTGGTCTTGACATTCAAGCCGGCGGTGCAAAGCGCCTGGGAAGAGGACTTGAAGTGCCACGTGGATTTCCAGGGATGGCAGTTCATTTCGCCCGGCGGGCTGTCTTACGAAGAAGCCAATAAGAAAAAACCGTTCGTCTGTTTCGGATCGTTTCAAGATTACCTCGGCCGGAACTCGGCTGGAGGCATCAAACCGAAGAACGAGTGGGTTCACACAACGAACTGGGATTGCGTGATTCTGGACGAATACCACTACGGCGCCTGGCGGGAAAACGCGAAGGAATTGTTCGAGGCTGAGGACAGGAAGGAGGTCGAGTTCGGCGGAGGGCAGGCCGCAGAATTTCTAAAAGACCGGGACGAAGAGATTGAAGATATCATGCCCATCACCACGGACGCCTATCTCTACCTGTCCGGCACGCCGTTTCGGGCCATCGCTTCCGGCGAGTTCATTGAGGAGCAAATCTACAACTGGACCTATTCGGACGAGCAGCGGGCTAAAAGGGACTGGGTGGGCTCTGACAACCCCTACGCCGCCTTACCCAGGATGGTGCTCCTCACCTACCAACTGCCGGACGCGATCCGGGAGATTGCCTTGCAGGGCGAGTTCAATGAATTTGACTTGAACGTTTTCTTTTCTGCAGAAGGCATTGGCGACAAGGCGAAGTTCAAGTACGAGGACGAAGTTCAAAAGTGGCTGGACCTGATTCGCGGCTCGTTCCTTCCGACCAGCGTCGATAACCTCAAACTCGGGGCGCAGAAGCCGCCCATGCCGTTCTCGGACGCGCGGCTCCTGAACGTCCTCTCCCATACGTTCTGGTTTTTGCCGAGCGTGGCGGCCTGTTACGCCATGCGCAACCTGCTGGCGAAGAAGCAGAATCGTTTCTTCCAGGACTACAAGGTCATCCTCGCAGCGGGGAGCGCCGCCGGGATCGGCGTGGCGGCCTTGCCGCCGGTTTTGGAGGCGATGGATGAACCGCTCACGACGAAAACCATCACGCTCTCCTGCGGCAAGTTGACCACCGGCGTGACCGTCAAGCCGTGGACCGGGATTCTTATGCTCCGCAACTCCTTCAGCCCCGAGACGTATTTTCAGGCGGCCTTCCGGGTGCAATCGCCCTGGACCGTCCGCAACCCGGATGGGGCATCACCGAACGAAGAGCAGATCATTAAGGAGGAGTGCTATGTCTTCGATTTTGCCCCGGACCGCGCCTTGCGGCAGATCGCCGACTACAGTTGCCGATTGAATGTCAACGAAGCAAACCAAGATAAGAAGGTGGAGGAGTTCATCAGCTTCCTGCCGGTCCTCGCCTATGACGGCAGTTCAATGAAGCAGATCGATGCCGCCGGAATTCTGGATATGGCGTTGAGCGGAACCACCGCCACATTGCTGGCGCGGCGATGGGAAAGCGCTTTGCTGGTCAATGTGGACAACAATACCCTGCGCCGACTGATGGACGACAAAAAGGCGATGAATGCCCTCATGAGCATCGAGGGGTTCCGCACTCTGAACAAGGATATCGAGACCATCATCAATAAGTCGGAAATCGTGAAGAAGGCGCGAAAGGAGGCCAACGACGAGGAGTTGACCCCGAAGGAGAAGAAGGAACTGACCGCGGCGGAAAAGGAATACAAGGGTCTGCGGAAACAGATACAGGAAAAGCTCATTAAATTCGCCACGCGGCTTCCCATTTTCATGTACCTGACCGACTACCGGGAGCGGTGCCTGAAGGATGTGATTTCTCAACTGGAACCGGGGCTGTTCAAAAAGGTCACGGGCATGACCGTGAAGGACTTCGAGTTGCTTGTCAGCTTGGGGCTCTTCAACAGTACACTGATGAACGACGCGGTATACAAGTTCAAGCGCTATGAAGATTCCAGCCTGAGCTACACCGGGATCAACAAACATGAAGGCGAGGACATCGGCCTGTACGACACCGTGATTACCCGGAAGGACGCGCTGAAGGTCTTCGAGAACATGCCGGCAGGTACGGGTTATGGGACATAAAAGAATGGCCCGACAATCGCTCTTTTGTACGGTGTGTTACTCTAGGGGGTATACCGGGAGCGCCTGTGATAAGTTTTGTCAGGTCATAAATGGAGATTTCCCCTGACTGACCGAATGCCCGCCGGAACGCCCTCTGTCCCCGAAACTCCCCAAACGAGGGTTTCTATAAGAAATGGAAATAACAGCTTCCCCTGGTCTTGAAATAATCAAGTAAAGCCAAACCTGCCTCTTTGCCCCTGTTCCAGTAAAGT
>Ga0302253_1001955_pt1 | contig 11106 bp, 9 predicted proteins | sample AAG_RA_Trp_MG_FD_193537 | JGI IMG/M metagenome (GOLD analysis project Ga0302253, IMG submission 193537) | Enriched activated sludge microbial communities from anaerobic digester in WTTP, New Holstein, Wisconsin, United States - AAG_RA_Trp | ecosystem: Engineered > Bioreactor > Anaerobic >... | reverse complement strand
AGCTCGTTAAATGCTTCTTGCAGGGGTAGTTGTGTTGTTTTCCAACCCCAACCATCGGTAATCCATATAAATTGAAGATTATGTTTTTTCCAAAATTTGTAGATATCCTTATATTCACCTGCTGTTGATTTTAATTTTGAACCACCAACGCTGTAGAAATTGACTTCAATTAAATATAACTGACGGTCTTTGTTGATTATGAAGTCAACCTTACGATTTGTTTTATCTACAGGAAGGTCAATACCCCATTGTTTTTTCACTTTTGACCTTGTGGCAGATGCTAAATATACAAAGTTGTTATTTTTACAAATCCGTTGAAGATGCTTATCTATTAATTGTTCCATTGCTTTTCCGCCTCTGTTTTTACGGGCGTTAGAATCCAATCCTACTTCAATTCCGAAAGTATAATCAACCAAGTTCTTTATTTTATTTGAACTTAGTAACTGTAATAAGCCAGCTCTGTCAGCAAAATTTAAGGCATCTTCATCAGAGAGGTTTTGAAAATTAAACTCTTTTGTTTGAAGGTTATTTTCATCTTTAGAAGTTAACAGGTTAATGCTATCCTTTCTGCAAGCAACAAGAATAGGTAAAATATGTTTAATTTCCGGATGTTTTTTCAGAAGATATTTAAATTCCTGGGCGATATTCTTTTTGCCTATAAGATAGTTCATTGTGTTGAGGCATATTTCAATATCCTTTATATGCTTGGATACTTTTTCCCAGTCAACAAGATAAGACCAGCCATTGATAGTAGGTAACATAGTATTCATTAAATAATTAAATACTTCATCGGGACTTTTCAGTTGTAATTTTTTGTATACTGGTAATTGTTTCAAGGTAAACCTCCCAATCTATGATAAACATTATATATATAAAACAAAGCTCAATTCTCATCGGTTTGAAGTTGAGACATACTACTCTACTTTAATAATTAGTCACGAGTATTTCAGAAATATTACCTCTTTTTTCGGCATCCGAATTGATTACTCTTTTTGCTTGTACCCGGCTTATCTTATATTCTCTATATAGATTATCAAAAAAGTTATCATTAGGATTTGTTACTCTGGGATCAGAGTTAGATAAAATCTGATAGACATTAGGTCTATCCATTTCCTTAAAAAAGTTAGCTAATCTGTTTTGGTCATTATCGGTAAAACCTTCTTTAGCATAAGAATGGAAATTGGATGTTTTAGTCAATGGTCTATAGGGAGGATCATAATAGATTAAAGTGTTTTCTTCAACATAATTGGCAGATAGAGAAAAGTCACCCTGTAAAATTTCTGTATTAGACAGTGCTTTATTTGCATCCCAAAGATTTTCTGCCTGACATATTGAGGGTTTATCATACTTACCATTTGGGACATTAAATTCTCCCTTTTTATTCTCTCTATATAAACCGTTAAAACAGGTCTTATTAAGAAAAATCATATAGGCAGAGTGTCTTATCCATAATTCGCTGTAATGGGCATCAAGCTGCTGTTTACTATAATTAAACCTTTTTCTAATATCATAATACAAAGTAGCTCTTTCCGTTTGAGAAGCATTATTATATTTATTATCCAATTCAGACAGCAGAGCAATTAACTTTTCTACAGCATATTTGATAACCTGGTAGGTTATTATCAAATCACGATTGATATCTATTATGATAGATTTATCTATCTGAAAACAGGATTGTAAATAAAAGAAAAATGCACCTCCTCCAATAAATGGTTCAATATAAACAGGAATGTGCATACTTTTTTGGAATTTTTCCGGAAGCCGAGCAACAAGTTCAGGAATTAGTTGTCCTTTACCCCCTGCCCATTTTAAAAAGGGTTTGGCATCAAAGTTAAACAATTTAATTTGTGTAGCAGGAATATATTCCTTAAGGTTTACACCAGCTAACATCTGCTCTTTCATAACATTTTCTTCCGGGTTACTTACTCCAGTCGTTATAATTTCTTACTGCCAAATAGATTTGAAGGCAGGGTAAAGTTATTTCAGCAGAGACAACTCCTACATCTCAGAGGTGGGTTGACGAGGAAGTCAACATTGCGGTTACTTTTTTTAACGGTATTCATAAATCATCCAACCCTCTTTTCCCAATCCCAGAAAAATATAGTCATTTGCCAAATCCAAATCGTAAACGGGAATAGTGAGAAAGATGTTGTTGAGGTCTTCAGTTCTGAGAGGATTAGTTATGTCTATAATTTTCACTCCACCGCGTCCCAAAGCGATATATAAACGATTATCTTTAACAGCCAAACTAAGGATTTCGTTAGTCATTCTAATTTGGCTAATCAAAGTTGGTTTTTGCGGATCGTAGACATTGAAAGCCATCAGGTTTTTCCCTGCTCCGATCCAAATTGTATTTCCGTTTTTAACCAGGCATGTAGCATCCACAATTTGGTAATTGGTTCCTAAAGAAACAGGGTATGATTGATCGCTAACATCTACGGCAACTAAGCCGAAATCATTGAGAGCAAAGATATAAGGGTAACTTGCCACGAAGTCCTTAATACCCCATTTTTCAGAAAAAGTAGACAGAAGTTCTCTTGTGCTGCCTCCGCTTAAATTTATAATATCAATTCCTCTATAGCGGTCGGCCACATATAAAATTGAACCTTCACGGGTAAGTTTATCACCTACAATCGCTTGGGGGAAAAAAATGCGGGAACCGGTATATAAGCTATCAATTAGGATAACCTGATTTGTAGGTTCATTAGAGGCAACATAAAGATGTTTTCCCGCAAGAGTTTCAATATCTTCAATAGGATTTGGCGATAAAAAAGCTGCCTCCATTTTTGGCTGCCAGGCGTTGAAGATGGAATAAACCCAAATATAATTCTGATTATTAGTATAAACCAGGTCTTCATCAAAGCGGATGGAATATGCTTGCGAGCTTTTAATTTGTGCCAGTTGATGCAGAAACTTATTATCTATGGCAAATGCAGAAAGACAGCATAACAGACCAAGAAGGATGATAGTAATGCGTTTCATTTTGATTCCAGCAGCCAGTGAATAATGTGTTTGGAATTGATCCCTTCGGCTTGAGCTGCAAAAGAAGGTAAAATACGATGTTGCAAAACATTGATAGCGGATGCTTTAACATCTTCTTCAGCAGGAGTTAAACGGCCATCTAAAGCTGCTCTTGCTTTGGCAGCTAAAATTAGATATTGAGAAGCGCGAGGTCCTGCTCCCCAGGCAACCCATTGTTTAATTTCTTCTGAAGCATCCAAAGTATTGGGGCGGGATTTTCTTACTAAATTTACTGCATACTTCAGAACATGCTCACTAACCGGAAGAGAGCGAACTGCTTGTTGTAAAGCAATTATTTGTTCTCCCGAAAGCTGCGGAGTTATATCTGGAACATCAAGTCCCGTAGTGCTTTCAGCAATTTGCAGTTCTTCTTCCAAAGTAGGGTAATCAATATTGATAAAGAACATAAAACGGTCTAACTGTGCTTCGGGTAGAGGATAAGTTCCTTCCTGTTCAATTGGATTTTGAGTTGCCATCACTAAAAAGGGTTTACTTAAATGTCTAGTAACGGTTCCACTGGTTACTGCATATTCCTGCATTGCCTGTAGTAAAGCTGCTTGGGTTTTAGGAGGAGTCCGGTTAATTTCATCTGCTAAAATGATATTGGCAAAAATAGGACCCTTGATGTATTCAAAATGCTTTTGTTCGGTTACGGGATCATTTACCAGGATATCCGTTCCGGTAATATCGGAGGGCATTAAATCCGGAGTAAATTGAATGCGGCTGAAAGAAAGCGAAAGGGCTTTTGCCAGAGAAGAGATTAGCAATGTTTTAGCAAGTCCTGGAACACCTTCCAGTAAAATATGTCCATTGGCAAACAGAGCAATTAAAACATCGGTTAATACTCTGTCCTGGCCAATAATAATGTGATGTATTTCATTCAGCAGAGCATCCTTCAAGCTCCGCATTGTTGTAATATCTTGGATCAGTTCTTCTTTAATCATCTATTTTATCTCCTTTAATAACTTTGGAAAAGAGTTCGGGACCAAGAACAGCCAAAGCAATTATTCCCCATAAACTCATCAAACCGGCTGTTAAAATATGACCGAAAGCCATAATTGCTGAGGCAGTGGTCTTTGTCAATCCAAATCCCATACTGAAAATAATAATCATCATCCATTCGTTACTGCCAAGTTGAGCAGGTGGCTGGGGAATGGCGTAAGAAAGATTTATCAAGGTGTAGCCAAATAAAACCAGAGCAAAAGGATATAATATCCCGAAAGCTCTGAAAAGCAAATAAAAATAAAGTCCATCCAATAAAACCCCGCCAGCAGTTAGAAAAAACGCTAATATCAGTTTGAAGGGATGATTTTCAAAGAGGTTCAGTTCACTGATAAACATTTCTATGGCAGGGTTTATCCGGGCTTTGGCTTTTTTGGGTAACCAGGAAAATATAGAGGTAATAATCTTTACCACCAGGTTCTTCTTCCAAACCGAAACAAGAAGAATAGCAAAAGCGACAATAAAGATTATAGTTAATAGACATAGCAAAATCAGCATCGGTGTGCTTAGTTCCACGGCTACAAAAGGCAAAACGATGATGATGAACAAAATGGCTAAAGTATCAAACACCTTATCTACAAAAACCGACGGCAGCGCTTTCCAATAGGGAAGATGATAATCTTTCTTAATAAACCAGGCACGGGTAAAATCCCCTGCTCTGATTGGAATTAAATAGTTGAGCAGATTTCCTGCCATAGCATATAGCCAGGTTTTGAATATCTTAGGATGAGCGGGAGCAGGAATTAATAAACGCCAGCGCAAAGAACGCAAAAAATAAGCAGAAAGGTATGCTATGGAAGCAATTATCACCCAATTATAATTGACTTTTGCAATTTGGGATTTAATCTCAGCCAAAGGAGTATAATATAACCAGGCAGCAATTAAAATAATGCCAATGAGGAGACCGATGATTATGGAATTACGATTTTTTCGGGTCATTCACTATTTTCCGGCGTAAAAAGCAGATAATAATGATGTGCCCAATATTTTTTAAACTGCTTGGGAGCGTGTTTTTCCAGAAAACTATATCTAAACATCTTGTCTGCAAATTCGCTATCTTCTTCTTGATAATAAGATAAAATGGTAACTGGTTCAGTTTCTTTTTCCTGCATTGTTGGCTTTTTCAATAGCCGACCGAAGAATATTTCTTTTTTCATTCCAATATCAGGCCAGGGAGGACAGTCAATATAGTTTTCTTTCTGTATTTGCCATCCATTTTGTTTCATCAGGGTCTTAATGGTGGCGAGGTCAAGATATTCGGGATGTAAAAAAGGATATTTCTCCGGTGAATAATCCTTAATCTGCATTTTATAGCCAATTCCATTTCGGTTGGGAACACAAATTAAGATTGCATTGTGGCAAACTCTGCAGAATTCGGAAAGAAAACTTTTTATGTTTTGGGTGAACCATAAAGCGGAAAAATTGAAGCCCAAATCAAACTGGTTATCTGGATAGTTTAGTTTCACATAATCGGGGTTATATTTGATATCGGTATGCAAACGCAGTTCCTGCCACAATTCCCTTATTTTTTCCAGGCGTTCATTATCGTGATCTTCCAAAGAAACCTTTATTCCTTGCTTTGCTAAGTTTAACAGATTTATTCCGCTTATTCCGGTAAAACCGAAACAGGGTGTTTCCAGAGCCGATTGAATATTGTAGGTCTGGCAAACAAAATCCAGTAATTGATTAAGCACAATGCGTTCATAAGAAGAGCCCAATCCCTCATCAGGATTAGTAAAATATTTTACCCAATCATTGATTATAGGAACAGCCATCAGTGCTTTTGATAGTCCTTTATGGTTATTTCAAATTCAGGAATAGTGAAATGGGGTGTATATCCTTCTTTTTCCATTACCTCGTAATAAGCGCTTACATCGTAAAACCAGCTTTTAGAAATAAGCTCAAAACGGCTAATCCATAATTCATTTTTCACCAATCGTGCAAGTTTCTCACCCCACAGATAAAATATTTTATCAAACCTTAAAAACCGGGGATAGTTTTTCCCGTGCAATTGACGCGAAATAAAATCCACTACTGCTTGCAAGCGGACAGGTTCGCGATCCGCAACCGTAAAAGTAAGACCGCTTTTCCAGTCGTGGGTCGTTAGATAGACAAAGGCCTTAACTAAAGCATCAATATGGCAAAGATGAATCCAAACCGGCTTATTGATAAGCGGGAATAGATGCTTATCCACTAATTTTACCAGTTGATAAGGAAAACCGTAATCCCCTTCCCCATAAGCTATGCTGGGACGAACAATGGCTGCTTTCAGTCCATTCAAAATAGCCCGATTGATAATGCGTTCTGATTCTATTTTCGTGTAATGATAATAATTATCGGGATTTTTCTCGGTTTGCGGTCCCGCAGGAAGTTCTTGAGGAATAGCTCCAAAAACACCAACCGAAGAACAATAGATTAAACGGGCATCTTTGGCAAGACAATATTCAACTATCTGTCCTGTGCTATATACATTGCTACGCAGATATGTTTCTTTGGGAAATTTTCTGCCGCCTCGTAAAGCTCCAATATGCAATATAGTATCAAACTCATTGGTAAAAAGGAATTCTTTTAAATTGGCAGTATCGGCAAGATCAATTTCCACAATCCGAATAACATTTTCCCACCCCGGATAACGCTTGGGATCGGTTCCAGGACGCACTAAAGCCGTAATCTGATAAGCAGGATAGGAAGTTAATAATTCCCTTAAAACATTTCTGCCTATGAAACCAGTTATCCCGGTTATTAAAATCTTATCCAAAAATCCTCTTTAGCAAACTGCGTCTATGATGATGGTGCGAATGATGAGAATGGTAAACCTGAACATATTCATAGGGAATGCTTTCCCCACTGGCAATGCAGGAAGGGAAAACATAAAACAGCAAATGGGCAGTGTGATTATCAATCGCTTCTTCCACTTTGTCCCGAGCTTCAAAATAAGCTAAGTATTTTCCGCGGGTATGATCGTCGGAGGCAATAAAATGTGTCCAGCCCTTGGTAACTAAAATCCAGGCAGTGTCCTTCACTTTTTCTCCGTAATATCCCAATAAGCTTCCAGCATTGGTTTGCATATAGATATTACGATAGATCAGGTCTTCGGCACGAGAGGGCTTTTGCATAATACTTACATAGCGTTCCGCATGGGCTAAAATAGGTTTATATCCAGCTCGTAAAAGGGGAAAGATATTATTGTAAAAATCATTGGGCAATCCGTTTAAATCGCTTTCCAATAGGATGTATGAACTTCTACCCAGAGTAAGGTTATTAGCTTTAATATCCGTTAGGATATTGGGCTGTAAGTAGATTTCAAAACCAGGTTGCAAATCAAGGTCTATTCCCGCGTCTTTAACTAACTTAACAACTGTATTGAACTTTTCATCATATTCTGAACGAGTATACTGATAGTGCCCTCTAAAATAATGAGCCGTTAAGTATACTCTTTTAATGCCTCCCTCAGCCATCAAGGATAGTTGCTTAAAAGAATCCTCCAGCGATTTTGAGCCGTCATCAATATTTGGTAACAGATGAGTGTGAATATCAACCATTGCTTAGGGTAATCTCTCTTTTATCATTGCTACGAATTCCAGAAGAACGGAATTATTGGGATAGGGTTTTAGCATTTTAACGGAATTAGCAAGCATATTTTCCACCGTTTTACGCGCTTTATCAAAACCTAAAAGAGCGGTGTAACTGATTTTGGAAACGGGAATAATTTCATCATCCAAACCTTCACTACCCCGAGAATAATCTGCCTCTATATCTTCAATCATTTGATAGGCAATTCCTAAATTCATAGCATAAGTACGCATCACTTGATGAGTTTCTTCATCCGTTTTACTAAGCATACAAGCAATATCGGCTGCTGCTTCTAACAAAGAGCCAACCTTCTTCATATCTATATAATTCAAGGTGCTGATTTTCATTACTTTATGCTTGCTGGAGAGGGCTACAACCTGACCTCCAATCATTCCGTAACTTTTTGTGGCATTTGATAGGATGCGAATTACTTCCAGCACCTGTTCCGGATTTTTCATCTCGCTAACCATTTCATAAGATAGAGTATATAAGGCATCGGCAGCCAAAATAGCGATGGCATTACCATATTTGATATGCAGAGCGGGTTGACCTCTACGCTGAGTTCTATTCATCACACTTGGCAAATCATCATGAATTAACGCTCCATTATGCAAAAGCTCAATTGCTGTTGCTGCTTTTACGGCATCAGGCAAAGAACGATGCTTTTTAAATCCTGTAAGCATCTCAAACATAGATAGAAGCAATAACGGACGCCATCTTTTGCCTCCAGGAATTACTGCTTCATACATTGCTTTTTTAAGCTCTGTGGCATATTTGTTCTCATAAGATAACGCATCTTCAAGTTCTTTTTCTATTAGCTCGAAACGCGTTTCAAAATACTTCTGTAAAAGCAAAGCATACTCCCTTTTCATTAAGCTTGACAAAAGCTACTTTTTTATAGCTTCTATTATCTGAAATACCATAGATTTGTCAAGTTCTTTCTCTGTTGGTATTCCCATATTTCGCTTCAGGGCTTTTATTTCATCCTGGATTGTATTCGCCCACCGGAAAAACGGCAGGATGTCTTTTTATGGTTGACGAAGACATCAACCCTCCGACTCTCTCAACCTTCTAACCCTTCTGACCCTCTAATCCTAAACGCCCTCTATATCTTTCATCCTTTCAATTCTCTATATTTTAGCTTTCAGAGCTATAGAAAAGTTTCTTCCTGGTTCCGGATAACCATATTCACTTTGGTAATCCTCATCCCAAAGGTTTTCCACTCCCAGCGATAGTTCCAATATTTTCCAGGGGAAGATACACAGCAAATCGTGTTTCCAGTATGTATTTAAAGTATGGTAACTTCCGCTATCATCTTGAGAAAGACGTCTATCTCTATAAGTACTATAGACCATAAACTTAATTTTACCTGGTAATGTAAATCTCTGGCATAATTCAACAGAGTTTTTGGGTGTCTCGGTTAAATAATAATCGCTATTTTCCCGGTAGCTCAAGTAAGCGTAATTTACGCTGGTCTGAAAAAAATTCGCAGGAGAATAGCTAAGTCCTATTTCCGTTCCCTGGGATTGAACTTTGTAGATATTTTCATAGCGGTTTTGGGGAGACAAATTAATCAGGTCTTTGGTATTGTTATAGTAAACACTGCAGTAAATTGAGAGTTTATTTTTCAGCAAGGCCTGATTGTGGCTAAGTTCTACTTTTAGTGAGTGTTGCGGTTTCAATGCAGGATTACCTTTACTTTCAGAATATAGCTGTCTTAAAGTTGGCTGGGAAGTATTCCGTCCAATAGCAAAAGAGGTTTTACTATTAAGAAAGCTCTCGTAAGTTATTCCAATCGCTGGTTCCAATTGCGGTTCAAAATCACTATGGTATTTATTCATTCCTGAACTTAAACCCAGTCCGGTTGTTAACAATAAATCAGGATAAAGAGAGCAATCATATTGACTAAAGAATTGATGAAGCTGAACAGGTGAATAAGTCCATGTAGAGTATGAACCATTATCTTTACGGCGATTTAGCTGAAACTCATAATTATAGCCAATAACAAGTTTTCTGTTACCTAAAAATATCATAGTAAAACGAGGATGCACACCAAAAGCTTGGTTGCGCATCTGTGAATCTAAAGTCATCGTTTCATAAGCGGGATCACTATATTCCAGATAGCGGTCTGCGCTTGTATCATAAGTTAATTGCAGATTCATAACGCTACTTTCGTTCACTTGAATTTTAGTCCACAATCCGCTGTGATAACGCATCCAATCCTGATACTGACGATAGCTATGTTCATATATGGAACTGGGGATATTCTTTTTATCCATTGTGCTATATCCAAAATCCAAGCCAATATTATGAAAGTTTAACAAATCACTTTCCCATGAACCGGATAGATTGTATAAACACTTATCGCTGTTATTACGAACTCCTCCATCTTCATAAGGAGTAGGATTAAATTTATCAGACAGTATAAAGCCATTCGTTTTTTCCCGAGAAACACCTAACCGGTAATTCCAGGTGTCAAAACTATGCGCTGTAGATATATTTACTTCATTGGTATTGTAGCGTTTGAATATTGTATTCAATTCCAACCAGTAATTTTTAGGCGGGGCTTTGGAGATAATATTAATCACCCCACCCATATTATTAGTTCCGAATAGAGGTGAAGCTGGTCCCTTTAAAACCTGGATTTCTTCAATATCCAGCAAAGAGAGTTTGCTGATGTCCACATTGCCGAAATAGCCGTTATTTAGAGGTTTGCCATCCACCATCACTTTAATTTCGTTTTTTCGGAAACCCCGTAAGCGTAAATTGCTTTCGTCTTTTGTTCCAATCGTGGCGCTGATGCCAACGCTATTTTGCATTGCCTCTCTTAAGGAAAGGGAAGTTTTTACATCTTCACTGCTAATTGTATGTAACGAGCCAATTGCCTCTGAGGGCTTTTCCACTATTACATAAACGGTAGGAAGAGTATAGGTTTTCAGGGAATCCTGTTTTACCGTTCCGCCTAAGGCAACTGCCATCCAGGCAAAAATCAGCAGCAGGATAGGTTGTAGCCGTTTCACTTCTAGGTTGAAGAATTTCTTTAATAATCCGTCATAATTGTTGCTTCGTAGCCGTTAAAGCTGGCAGGAACAGGAATTGCTATATCTTTTTTATTTTGAGCTGTAAGGGGAAAATTGTAATCTTGTAAACCGGCATTAGTTAGTTCTACCTTAGCCAGTTTTTTAAACTTCTTTTGGGAATTAGTAAGGGAATCATTCAGAGCTGGAAAAGTAGTAACTTCTGAATCCAGCAGATAATAGCCCTCAGCAATTTGTTGCGGAGTATAATCTTTATAATAGTCATCTACAGCAATTAAACGAATACTGCTGCTATCGGATAAACTAATACCCTGAATCAAATCGCTAAGTTTAATTGCTTCTTCATTAACGGAAGACCAATTGGGGATAGTATGCATTGTTAAGCCCTTAAGCTCAACGGTTTTATTGGCTCCTCCGCTAGATACATCCACTTTCCGGTATAAATTAAACAGGGATGTGTTTTTTACTTTGA
>Ga0302253_1001954_pt1 | contig 11108 bp, 11 predicted proteins | sample AAG_RA_Trp_MG_FD_193537 | JGI IMG/M metagenome (GOLD analysis project Ga0302253, IMG submission 193537) | Enriched activated sludge microbial communities from anaerobic digester in WTTP, New Holstein, Wisconsin, United States - AAG_RA_Trp | ecosystem: Engineered > Bioreactor > Anaerobic >... | reverse complement strand
GTGCGGAATTATCTGGAATTCCCGGATCCGGGATCGAACTCTCTCACCGTGAATGAGGCAGTGGCCGGAGCGGGACCGACAGCCCTGCAGGTTCGCGATGCGATCCTTGTCCCTGCCCCGACCCCCCTGTCCCTCAGTCCCGGCACAACGATCCGCCTGCCGGTGTATTCCGATACCCTGATATCGCCCGATGCAAAAGATCCCGGTAGCAACAATGACCGAAGAATTCACCGATATCCCGCTCTTCATGGAAGAGATGGCCGAATCGATCCGGCAGACCACCGCGGGCCTCGACAGGGCCCAGACATCCGCGTTCTTCCAGCGGATCCTGGATGCACGACGGATCTACGTGACCGGCGCCGGCCGGTCCGGCCTCATCGCCCGCGCCTTCGCCATGCGCCTGCTGCACCTCGGTTTCGATGTCTTCGTTGTCGGGGAGACCGTGACACCCGCACTGCAGCCGGGCGATACCCTTGTCGTCTTCTCCGGATCCGGTGAGACCCACACGATGGCAACCTTCTGCCGCACCGTGAAGGACCTTGGCGGGATCGTCTGCCTCATCACTGCATCCCCGGATTCCACCATCAGCCGGATTGCCGACACGGTCGTGAACCTCGGGGACCTCACCGGCTACTACCGCGGCGACACCACGACCTTCGAGATGCGGCAGATGACCGGGCAGTACCGCTCGATCTCTGCGGCATTCGCCCCGCTCGGCACGCTGTTCGAGACCATGGCGCTCGTCTTCTCCGATGCGGTCATCTCGGCGCTGATGGAGGCAAAGAAGCAGGGCGCGCCGGAGCTCAAGGGCCGGCTCACCAATATGGAATAATCCGGCCCTCCGGTTTTCTGCATACCCGGACGGATCAGCGTTTTTCTTCCGATTGGTACATTCCAACAATTGATGAGATCCCGGGGTCAGGTACCTGCTGATGAAATCAGAACACATCCTCATTGTAACAGCAGTCATCGTCATTGTGGTGAGCGGCTTCATCCTGGTCGGGATCCCCCGGCCCCCCCTCCAGCCGGGCGGGGGTCCTCCCGCTTCGGGTCCCGGCGGAGGGCCGTCGTCACTGCCCGCAGTTGAAGTACGATCGTACCAGGGGGAGGATCTCTCCTCGGTCAACGACTTCCACGAGAATTCCATAAGGGGTCCCCAGTACATCAACCGGTCCGATTACCGGCTCACCGTGACCGGGCTGACCAACCGCACGGATGTCTATACGTATGACGAGGTGCTGGGCCAGTACCCGAACTACACCAAGGTCGTCACGCTCCATTGTGTAGAGGGATGGGATGTCACCATCCTCTGGGAAGGGATCCTGGTGCGCGACCTTATCCGCCATGCCGGGCCGGACCCCCGCGCGAACACGGTGATATTCACGGCGCACGACGGGTACACAACGTCGATGCCGCTCAGCTACCTGATGGACAACGACATCATCATGGCTTACCGGATGAACAACGTCACCCTGCCCGCAGAACGGGGATACCCCTTCGAGCTGGTGGCAGAGGACAAGTGGGGATACAAGTGGATCAAGTGGATTGAGAAGATCGAGCTGACCGGCAATGCGAACTACCGCGGGTACTGGGAACAGCGGGGTTATTCAAACACAGCTGACCTGAACCAGAGCTTCTTTTCCTGAACTCCTCACGGAACAGGAGCGGGTACGGGTACGACACCGGTCACCGTTCGCCGGCCTGGCCGGACAGCACTTTTTTTGTCATCGAGACGATCCATGCCCGGTTCAGGTACAGGTGCACGGCGACAAGGGCACACAGGACGATTCCTGCCCGGTCATGGATATCGCTCACCTGCGCCATGGGCAGGATGAGCCCGGTCGCACCGGCTGCCCTGGCAAGAACCGTGAATTTCGCAATTCCCGTCACTGCGCTGAAGAGGAAGGCAATCCCCATCGCGAGATCAACGCACCATTTCACAACCTGCATGTTCATACCCGTCATCTCCGCATCTGCATGCGGAGTATGGCGGGACCGGAATAAGGAGGTTGTGAAAGGGACATCCGGGATGGATTTTTGGATCTATGCTGCTTGAGGCCTGCGGAGTCATGCAGCCGGCAGCGATGCGGCATACTCCCGCACCTTCGCCGCAGCACCCGGCCGGAGCGGCTTCCCGTGTCCTATGAGCAGGGTATCGAATTCAAGGCCTCCGATCTTTACGATCGAATTCCGGGATGCTGCAGGGTCCATGGTGAACCCGGCCGGTCCTTCGGAGAGCGTAGTCCCGTCCCAGCGGAGGAGGTCGCCGGCAAAGATGGTTCCGGTCCCTTCGTCATACAACCCCATGCTGCCGGGTGTGTGGCCGGGGAGATGGATGCAGGTGAGGCCGTCGATACGGTCCCCGTCCCTGAGGACGATGTCCACCGGTACCTTCGTAATCAGGAGCGACGTGAATATTTTTAAGAGGAACCCCCGCAAGCCGCTGTAGCGGGGCAGTGGTTTCTGGCCGGCAATATACCCGGCATCCAGTTCGTGGGCTGCGAGTTTCAGGTCCGGTGCGGCTCGTTTCAGCGCCGCGATCCCCCCGATATGGTCGGTGTGGAAATGCGTGATGATAACCGTCGTGATACCGGCAGGATCGCGGCGGAGGGTGTCACGGATATACGAGAGGATCTTCTTCCCGCTGCCGGGGAGACCGGTATCGATGATCACGAGCCCGTTCCTGACAAGGATGTAACTGTTCCCGTTGACGCCATCGACCTGGTGGATGCCCGGGATGATCTCCATGACAGGGATACCGGCACGAACCGATAAAGAGTTTGTGAAGCAGCCTAGCCCGGATACGGCGGTTTTCTACGGCAATCCCCTGTATTATATCTGTCCAAATCCAATCCACTAGCACCCATGCTTGCCACGGCCGACCTCCACATCCACTCCCCGTACTCGATCGCCGTCTCCCGCTTCATGCAGCCGGAGCAGCTGATCAAAGGGTGCGTGACCAAGGGGATCACGGTACTCGGGACCGGCGATGCCCTCCAGCCGGACTGGCTGGCCGGGTGGAAGCCGTTTTTTGAGAACGATGCCGGCATCGTCATCGTCCCGCAGGGCGAGATCGAGGACCGGAACCGCGTCCATCACGTTCTCCTCGCAGAGGATCCTGCCCAGTTCGATCAGCTCCGTGACCTTCTCAAAGGGACGTGCAAGAGCTTTGTCACAGCCGGAAGGCCGCATGTCTACCTGAGCGGCGAGCAGATCGCAAACGCGGCCCATGATGCCGGGATGCTCGTTGGCCCGGCGCACGCCTTCACCCCGTGGACCGCGATGTACGCGTACTTCGATTCCGTCCCGGCCTGCTATGGCAGCGCGAAGATCGATTTCCTCGAGCTCGGTCTCTCGGCAGACAGCTCGTACGGGGCGGCGATCCCCGACCTGTATGACGTCCCGTTCCTGACCAACTCCGATGCCCACAGCCCGTACCCGGACAAGCTCGGGCGGGAGTTCAACCGGATCCGTATTGCGGCCCCGTCGGCAAAAGCGGTCATCGCCGCAATACGGGAGAGGGCGATCGAGATGAACGCCGGCTTCTTCCCGGAAGAAGGGAAGTACAACCGCACGGCCTGCACCCGGTGCTACACGCAGTATTCCCTTGAGGATGCGATCCGGCACGCGTGGCGGTGCCCGGCCGATGGCGGGATCATCAAGAAGGGCGTGTCCGACCGGGCAAAGGAATTGTCGCACGGGAGCGATCCCCGGCCCCGCCCGCCCTACCTGAGGGTTATCCCGCTCGCCCAGATCATCCAGACCATCGAAGGGGCCTCGTCGCCGAATACGAAGAAATGTACAGCGATTTATGCAAAATTCATCGAAACCTTCGGCAACGAGATCGCCGTGTTGATCGATGTTCCCGTTGCCGAAATCCGGGCTGTCCATTCCCGGGCTGCAGACGCAATCGCGGCTCTGCGGAACGAGACCGTAGTACTGCACCCGGGCGGCGGCGGGAAGTACGGAACGTTCTCGCTCTGCGACCGCCCGTAAGATCGTACCTCTTTTCAACCACGGGATCGATGGGTTCCCCATCTGTTCCCCTGCCGCAATATATATCCTATTTCAGGAAGAGTGACTCCATACTAGACAGGAGCAGGTACCCGTGGAAACCGGACTGATCGTCAATATCCTGGTCGTCTTTGCCGTTGCTCTCTTCGTGGGCATGGTCTTCAACCGGATCAGGGTACCCCCCCTTGTAGCGTTCATCCTGACCGGGGCGATTGTCGGGCCGTACGGGCTCTCCGCCATCAGGGGCCAGGACCAGGTCGCCGATCTCGCAGAGCTCGGCATCATCCTTCTGCTCTTCACCATCGGCCTTGAGTTCTCGTTCAGGGACCTCTGGAAGATCCGGTCCGTTGCCATCGCCGGCGGCGCCCTCCAGGTCGTCCTCTCATTTGCGTTCTTCTGCGGATTTGCGATCATCATGGGCCTCCCCCTGAACCAGGCCATCCTCATGGGATTCCTTTTCTCCCTCTCGAGCACCGCTATCGTCCTCAAGCTCCTCCACGAGCGCGGGGAGATGGACTCCCCGCATGGCAGTATAGCTCTTGGTATCCTCATCTTCCAGGACCTTGCCGCCATCCCCATGATCATGGCGATCCCGTTCCTCGCGAGCATCCCGCAGATCAGCGCCACGCCGTTCCTCTCGTTCGATTCCCTGATCAGTCTTGTCATCACCGACCTTGTCATCGTCCTTATCCTCGTTGCCCTGGCAAAATGGGTCGTCCCCCGCATCATGTACGAGATCGCAAAGACCCGGAACCAGGAACTCTTCCTCCTTGTCGTCATACTGACCTGCTTCGGGATCGCGTGGATGGTCACCTTCACCGGCGTCTCCCTTGCAATCGGTGCGCTGCTCGCAGGGTTGATCATCTCCGGATCGGAATACAGCCACCAGGCGACGAGCATCATCCTCCCGTTCCGCGACATCTTCACGAGCTTCTTCTTCATCTCGGTTGGCATGCTCGTCGACATCCGGTTCTTTGCCAACCACTTCTGGTTCGTGGCCTTCCTCATCGGTATCGCCATCGTTGCAAAGGCACTGCTCGCGACAGCCGCCCCGCTCGCTCTCGGGTATCCCCTCCGCACGGCTGTCATCACGGGCCTCGCCCTTGCCCAGGTCGGGGAGTTCTCATTCATCATCGCCCAGGGCGGGTTCGATACCGGGATCCTCCCGCCCGAAATTTACCAGGTCTTCCTCATCGTCGCCCTGATGACGATGGCTGCAACTCCCTTCGTTATCGCCATCGGCAATCCGGTGACCAGCCGGCTCTGCCGCCTGCCTGTAATGTCGCTCGTTGCGAAGGGCACGTGCAGCATGGACGATGACCGGAGATCACCCCCCAGGGCCGACCACCTCGTCATCATCGGGTACGGAGTGACGGGGCAGAACCTTGCAAGGACCGCGTCCCGTTCGGGCATCGTCCATACCATCATCGAACTCAACCCCGACCTTGTGAGGGCAGCACGGGATGACGGCGAGTCCGTTGTATTCGGCGACGCTACCTCGGAAGGAGTTCTCGCCCACGCCGGTATCCGCTCGGCCCGGATCGCCGTTATCGCTATCGATGATCCCGTCGCCACCCGGAAGATCGTCGGTCTCTGCCGGGAGCTCAACCCATCCCTCTCCATCATCGTGCGGACGCGGTACGTCAGCGAGGCCAGGGATTTGCAGGATATCGGTGCTGACGAGGTCATTGCCCAGGAGTTTGAGACATCGGTCGAGATCTTCACGGTGGTGCTCAACAAGTTTTTCATCCCACGTGACCAGATCGAGTCATTCATTTCCGATATCCGGGCCAACGGGTACCAGATGCTCCGCAGCAGGAGCACGGTGCACGGCACGCTCCCCGACCTCGTCCGGCACATCCCCCACGTCACCATCACCTCGCTCACGGTCGGGCCGGGCTCGCCGCTCGACGGTGTCACGCTGGGGGAGGTCAGTTTACGGAAGCAGACCAATCTCCTCGTCCTCGCGATCCGGCGGGGCAACGACACGATCACCAGCCTGAGCGGCGAGACCCGGCTCCATGCCGGGGATATTGCCATCATCTACGCGACGCCGGAAGATATTGCCCGGGGCGCCCGCCTCTTCTTGCGGAAGGACGGGTCCTGACCGGGCCCCTCTGCCATTCCGTGATACCACGCGCCGCCCATCGTAACACTTAATGAAGGAAAAACGCCAACATGATCAGCGAATGCTGAACGTACGTCGGGATATCTGTGGATACTGCGGCTGCTGCGTCTCGGTCTGTCCGGAGGGCGCCCTCGAACTGATCGATGCGTACCTGGCCGTTGACGAGAGGTGCACGAGCTGCGGGATCTGTGCGAAAGTCTGCCCGCTGGGAGCCCTGGAGGTAACCCATGAAAAGTAAGTACGACATCCTTGTCGTTGGCGGCGGGCCGGCCGGGGCGCTGGCAGGCAGGACCGCGGCGGAGAAGGGCCTGTCGGCCCTTATCGTCGAGAAGCGGCCTGCGATTGGCGCACCTGTCCGCTGTGCGGAAGGGATCGGCAAGGAAGCCCTCCACGAGTTCATCGACCCGGATCCACGCTGGATCTCGGCCGACATGACCGGCGCTGCGATCGTAGCACCCGACGGTTTTGTCATGCGGCTCGATTCCGCCCTGGCAGGGGGCAAGGTCGGGTATGTCCTCGACCGGAAGATCTTCGACCGCGAACTGGTCTGGAAAGCGTCCGAGGCCGGCGCCGATGTTGCCGTCAAGTCACGTGCAGCAGCACCGATCATGGAGAACGGCGCCGTGAAGGGCGCAAAGATCGAGTTTGCCGGGAAGACGACGGAAGTCAGGGCCGACGTGGTCATCGCTGCCGACGGCGTGGAGTCCAAGTTCTCGAAATGGTGCGGCATCGACACCACCATCCCCGTCCGCGAGATCATGAGCTCGGTCCAGTATGTCATGACCGATATCGACATCGACGAGCATGCCACCATTTTCTACCTCGGCAATGATGTAGCCCCGGAGGGCTATCTCTGGGTGTTCCCGAAGGGGAAGCGATCGGCCAACGTCGGCATCGGCATCTCCGGGAAGAAGAGCGGCGACGGCCACCGGGCCAAGGACTATCTCGACAAATTCGTGAAAAAGACCTTCCCGGACGGCAAGACCATCGAGTACATCCCCGGCGGCGTCTCGGTCTGCCGCCCGCTTGACTGCACCGTTGCCGACGGTCTCATGATCACTGGTGACGCAGCCCGGGTCGTGGATCCCCTGACCGGCGGCGGCATCTACAATGCGATGTACACCGGCCGGCTTGCGGCGGAAGTTGCGGCCGAATGCATTGAGAAAGGCGACGTGTCGAAGAAGGCACTCATGAAATATGACAGGGCATGGCGCGGGTCAAAGATGGGCAAGGGGATCGAGCGCAACTACCATATCAAGGAATACTTAATCAAACAGCCCGATACCAAGCTCAACGACATCATCCACTCGGTCTCGAAGATCGATATGCAGGAGTTCTCAACGATACACCTGATAAAAGAGATTATTAAAGCCAACCCGAAACTGGTGCTCGAGCTGGGCGCGCTTGCGGCATCACTCCGCTGATTGTTTAAGCTGTTTGTTGAGGAGCCGGAGGCAGTCGTCCTCAGCCTCTTTTTTCGTGAACACCGTGAAGATATCCCCCGGCTGGATCTTCACGTTCCCGCTCGGGATGATCAGTTCCCCGCTCTTCCTGCGGAGGGCGATGAAGACAAAGTCCTTGACCTTGAGCTCGCGGATCTCGTGATCCACGATCGGGGCGCCGTTCTCGGCAACGATCTCGAAGATGGTGCCGCCCGGGATCGAGGCCAGCTGCTGGAGCTGGGGGTTCTGCGTCCAGTAATAGAGGCGGGAGGCGACCAGTTCGTCCGGGTTCTCGCTGATCCGGACCCCGACTTCCTTAAAAAAGTCCGAGTGGGCGGGCTGGTTGACGATCGCGACCACGTTCGGGACCCGGAACTTCTTTGCAAGCCAGCAGGTCATCAGGTTGACGGCATCGTCGCTCGTTGTTGCGATCAGGGCATCGGCCCGGTCGGCACCTGCTTCCTCGAGCACGCTCTTGTCAGTCGCGTTCCCGGTAACGGCAAGGACATCGTAGTGCTCTAACAGTTCGCTGCACCGGGCTTCGTCCTGGTCGATCACGACCACGGTGTGGGCGTGCTCGACAGCCAGTTTTGCCAGGTTCTTCCCGATGCCGCCAAGCCCTACGATGATAATGTACATGAGTACCGGTTACCATCACCGGCATTGAAATATCTTGCGCATCAACCTCTCTGGAATGATCTGCGGCGTTGACGAGGCAGGCAAAGGCTCGGTACTCGGCCCGCTGGTCGTGGCCGGCATCGGCGTCTCATCGGAAGAACGGATTGCAGACCTCGGGGTGAAGGATTCCAAGCAGCTCGCGCCAGGGGAACGCGAACGGCTGTATAAGGAGATCCGCAGACTCTGCAGGGTTGCAACCGTCATGATCGACGCGCGGGAGATCGATGCCATCCGCGTTGAGATGACCATGAATGCCTGTGTGGCCCGGGCGCATGCACAGGTGATCAAAAAGATCGCTCCGGCCTGCGCCTATGTCGATGCCTGCGATGTCAACTGCTTCCGGTACGCCGAGATGGTGAAAGGCCATCTCGAACCTCCCTGTGAGATCGTATCGGAACACCATGCCGACGAGAAGTACGCGGTCGTCTCCGCGGCAAGCATCGTGGCAAAGGTTGTCCGCGACCGGGAGATCGCCCGGCTCGCAAAGACCTACGGGGATATCGGGAGCGGGTACCCCTCGGACCCGGTCACCATCCGGTGGCTGAGCGGTTATATCGGGGAACACCCGCAGCCGCCCCCTATCGCCCGCCGGAGCTGGAAGACGGTCGGCGCCCTGCTTGCAAAAAAGAGCCAGAGCTCCCTGGCCGATTTTTAATAGTACTCTTGGAGAAAATCTCCGATTCTGACGCTTCTGGGGGCGTTGCCAGGTGACTCCATAATCTCAGAACGCTATACGTTCTCCTCATCATCGGGGTACACATGAACCTCCCGAATCCCTCCGGTCTGGCATTCCCGTTTGGATGGTGCCGAATGACCGTACGTACCATTAAAATCAGAAAAAATGATGACAGGTAATGCTGCGGAATCCTCAGCGCCCCCGAGTCAAAGAACGTTTCACGTTCTTCTCCTGCTTCGGGTCTTAATAAGACCCTCAGCACCCCCAAAGGGGGCAGGGCTGGCGCAAGGGGGCGTGTTCTCACAACATGAGAATGGTTTTTCCAGAGCATTATCAAACGCCATCAATACCCAGGTTCCGGCATCCGGCTGCCCGGGAACATGGTTTTATCATTTCCGGACGGCTATAGTATACAATGGACTGGATACCCCTGATCATCCTGCTGGTGATCGCGTACGCCGTCGTGGCGTTCTATATCCACACGAAAAAACTCTGGCCGGAATACATCACGTTCTACGGCCCGTTCATGGCCATCAAGACCGAAAAGGTCGCGTTTTTCGACCGCGCAATACCCTACAGCACCTTCCTCCGGGCATATGGCACGCTCGGGGTGGTCATGGTCGTCATTGTCTCGGCCCTCATGACCATTATGCTCTTCTTCGCTGTCCAGCATATTGTGGTCCAGAGGCCGCCCCTCACTGCTGCCAACGAGCTCAGGAACGTGCTCGCCATTCCCGGTGTCAATGATTTCATCCCGTTCACCTTCGCGGTCTGGTTCGGCCTCATCGCCACCATGGCCGTCCACGAGTTCGGCCATGCCGTGCTCTGCCGGGTCGAGGGCATCCGGGTGAAGTCCACGGGAATCCTTCTGGCCGTCATCCCCATCGGCGCATTCGTCGAACCGGACGAAGAGGACCAGGAGAAGACGAAGGGCCTTGCCAAGATGCGGATGTTCGGTGCCGGGATCACCAACAATATCCTGCTCGGCCTCCTCTGTTTTGCCCTTGTCGTCTTCTTGCTCGGGTTTGCGGTACCGGTGCAGACACCGTTCATCAACTCCGTGTACCAGGACGCTCCCGCGCATGCCGCCGGTGTCGAACCCTTCTCGGTAGTAAAAGAGGTGAACGGCGTTTCGGTCTCGTCCAGAGATGATGTTTCCCGGCTCCTGAACTCCACAAAACCCGGTGACCAGATCACCCTCCTCGTAGACCACCGGGGGAAAACGTCGCTGCACACGCTGACACTGACGGCATGGCCCAAAGAACTCGGCGAACACGCCAACGGCTTTATGGGCGTAACGTATTACGATGCCGTGATCGCCAGGCAGCAGTTCGAACTCTTCAAGGAGCCCGTCGGGCTCATCATCCTGCTCGCCATCCCGATCTACACGATCACGGAACCGGCATCGTTCAGCCAGTTCAGCCTCCTCATCATCGACAGTGCGGAAGCGGTAACCTGGCAGGTCCCCTTCCCTGAATACTGGACGGTGGTTCAGGTCCTGTTCTGGTGCGGCTGGTTCAACCTCGTTGTCGGGACCTTCAACGCCCTCCCGCTCGTGCCGCTTGACGGTGGCTATATCCTCCGGGAAGGTGTCGAACGTCTCATGGACCGGCAGGGGCTGCTGAAATATGCCGCATACGTCTCCGGTGCGGTCAGCTACCTGATGCTTGCAGTCCTTGTCGCGGTTGTCGTCCTGCCGCTGGTGCTGAACGCCCCCGGGTGAGCGGGCGGCAGGAGTTCCCCCCTTTTTTTCAGCCCTGCTGTTCCACGAAAATCCGCCGGTGGATGATGCGCCAGCAGAGGATCAGTTTTGCAAGGTCGGCAGCGGTTATATACTGCCGGTGCCGGAAGATCGAGATCGGGCTGACCTTAGTCTGCTCTTCTATGCTCCTTTCCAGCCTGTTCACGACATGCGCACTCAGTTCGCCATCGATGACGAGTTCTCCCATCCTGTCCCCGCCTTTCCCGCAGGTCTGAAATTTCAGGGCAAAATTCCGCTCGGAAAGGGAGAGGATCGAATAGAGATCAAGGGAAAGGTCGATGTTCTCGATCGTATGTTTCATCCGGTGCTGGGAGAGCGTAACACGGTATACGTCCCGTTCGTTTCCGAGGGCCTTGCCATACTCCGAGTAATCGATCCCGATGACCGCATCAGCGAACTCTTTCTGCG
>Ga0302253_1001953_pt1 | contig 11110 bp, 8 predicted proteins | sample AAG_RA_Trp_MG_FD_193537 | JGI IMG/M metagenome (GOLD analysis project Ga0302253, IMG submission 193537) | Enriched activated sludge microbial communities from anaerobic digester in WTTP, New Holstein, Wisconsin, United States - AAG_RA_Trp | ecosystem: Engineered > Bioreactor > Anaerobic >... | reverse complement strand
AATTCTACGGACTGACCATACCCAAGGAGTACGGCGGTCAGGGTTGGCCCATGATCGATTGGTTCCCGGTCGAAGAAGAATGGGCCAAGGCCTATTCCATGATCCGTATGCTTGCCCATTGCATGAATGGTATCTTCTGGCGTCCTCTGTATATCTTTGGAAACGAAGAGCAGAAGAGGAAGTATCTCCCCAAACTGGCCACGGGAGAAATTTTTGCGGCGAATTGCCTTACGGAGCCTGAAACGGGAACGGGGAAAAATATCGTCACCACCGCGAAGCGCGAGGGAAACGAATATGTGATCAACGGAAGAAAGTGGCTCATTTCCTTCCCCTGGTCCCAGCTGCTTTACGTCTTTGCGGCCACACCCGACGGCATTACGGGCTTCCTTGTGGACAAGGGAACGCCGGGGCTGAAGGTTGTCGCAATGCCCCCCATGATGGGAACGCTCGGGGTACGTCACGGTGAAGTTCTTTTCGAAAACATGAGAGTTCCCGAAGCAAACGTTATCGGTCAAGTCGGTCAGGGACTGGAAGTCGCCTATAGCGCCCTCAACCTGAGCCGGACCTCCATCGCCACCTGCTGCGTGGGCAACGGCGACAAGCTGCTCGAACTCTCCATCGCCTACGCCAAGAAGCGACAGACTTTCGGGAAACCCATCGCTTCCCGTCAGGCCATCCAGTGGATGCTGGCGGAAATGGGCACGCAAATTAAGGCGGCGCGCCTCATGGCCTATGAAGCAGCCTGGCGATGTGACCATGGCCTGCCGTTTGACATGGAAGCCTCCATGGCGAAAGTGACGGCCGAGGAGATGATTGTGGACGTAGCCGAAAAGGCCCTCCGCATTCATGGTGGCGTGGGCTACACGCAGGCCTACCCCGTAGAAAGAATATTTCGGGATGTGCGTTCCTTCCATTTCGAAGAGGGAACAACCGAAATTCAGAAGCTGATCATTTCCAGGAGCTTACTGGAAGGACAGAAATAAGATCGTATACTTCTTCTCCTTTGGTAGTAAAAAAGCTCCGTTCCAGAAATTGGACGGAGCTTTTTTTATGCGTGACACTGAAATCAAAACACGAATGGATCAACTCATTCTTCCTAAAGGATGATATTTTCCCGGGCTTCCCTGATGAACTCATCAGATGTCCGGACTCTCAGCGTCGGGTAGGTCGGGAACCTCGAAAATCCGGCAACAATGGCGTTGTGCGTGTCGCGGCTCCGGGATGCACAGCAATCCGAAATCAGAACCGAATTGAAATCGTTCGCCAGACCATCCAGCAACGTACTCAGCACACAAACCTCCGTCGTCAAACCCGTCACAGCAATGGTATCGATCCCCAATGTCCGGAGGGTCATATCCAGGTCGGTCTTGAAGAAAGCGCTGAATCTCCTCTTCGGGAGTACGACATCTCCATCCAGGATCGGCAGTTCATCAATCACCTCCGCACCGCACGTTCCACGAATCGCACTCTGCTTCATCTTTCCCCGGAAAAGAAAATCTTCGGGGAGATAGCTGTCATTGGCATAAACGATCAGGCCGCCCAGTTTTCTTGCCTCCTCGACCAGGTTGCGGATTCCGGGGATGACGGCACGAAACGCCTTCATAAAGCGGTGCTCGGCGGGACCATCGAAGGTATCCTTCAGCATGTCCACCACAATGACGGCAAATTTCATGGATTCCTCGTCATGCTTAATAATTCTTAATCGTTGAACATTCATTGACTTCCGAGTCCATCATGAACCTCAAGTCAAGACTATTTATTGGTTTGTGTCCTGAGCAATGGATAAGCTAAAGGTAGCTTGTAACTCCCGTCAATTGCCTATCAAGTGAAGCGACAACCATCACTCCTTCGCCTTCAAAGGAACATTTTGCTGGTTCCATTTCTGACAGCCGCGAAATCTCTCTCTACTTTTGTAAGTATCTCGTCCAACAAATGGGCATGATCCTTCATGGCTTGCGCAGCAACCTTGGCATTGCCCGCGATGATGGCATCGACCATGGCCTGATGAGCACCTTCGGGATGTAAATAATCCAATTGCAGAAATTCGATAATGCTTCTCAGTGCCTCAAAGGACGCAATAGCGATGCCCTCATAAAACCGGTTGCCGCTCATTTCTGCTATAATTAGATGAACTTGCTGTTTATGCATGACATCTTCTTCAATCGATGTCGATGGAATTGATTCGATTTCAAGGGCTTTTCTGAGTTTTTCAGCATACTCGGGTGTTACATTTTTTGCAGCCAAACGGGCCATTTCAGGTTCGAATAAAAGCCTGGCCTGGGTAAGTTCATGCAAAGATATTTTCTCCGACAAGAAAAGGTCGACAAATACACTTATGAGGTTTTTGAAGCTCATGTCGGTGACGAACGCGCCGCCTGAAGCCCCGGGGCGAATAATAATAAAGCCTGTCTTAGACAAAACCCACAAGGCCTCGCGAATCACAGCGCGGCTCACATGGAACTGTTCGGAAAGTTCCCTTTCCGAGGGTAATTTATCCCCTGGTTTGAATTGCCCTCTAATGATCGAGCTCTTGATCTGATCAGTCACTTCTTCCGATATACGGAACTGTTTTATAGGTTCAAATACATTAGCCATCAAATAATAAAACCTTTCAATATTCTTATAATTGCTGAATTCTCTACACTATTATTTAAATACTATCAACATTCTTTCTATTAACCGGCATTGATTAATCGACTGAAAAATATGAATTGTCATCCACCGGCGATGGATCGATCTTCTTTTTCTTTTGTTTGTGATGATCCGGGAAAGGGTATGAGACAAGTCCCCGCCTCTAAAAGTCAAGAAAACTCGTCTACTTCTGTTGATTGAGACATGATGTGTAAAAAGCGACGTAACCCCATCGTGCTGATGGGGTTACGTGTAAAATATCTTACAGTTAAAATTTAAACTGGAGCTCCCACCTGAAAAAAACAGCATCGTCAGCGTCGTCGGCATAGAAATCGCCCGGTCTAAAGTATTCCAACTGGAGAAATCCCGTCAGCTGTTTTGTAAAAGTGTGATTGAGGTAAGCTACACCAATATGGCCCCTATCTTTGGAATCATTCGAGAACATTGCCGGATTTTTCCCGGATGTCTCTTCATCTGCTCTCAGGTATTGGTAAGAAAGAGAACAGCTTGTTTTTTCAGATAAGGCTAATTTTGCGCGGGCCATAAACAAATGAAGATTCGTCCAGTACCCCGGGATGGCCCCCCCATCTCCCATTGTTTCATATACCAGTGTGTAGGTGAATATTTCGTTCCAGGACGGTCCCCGAGACCAGAGGGGGTCCCAGCCTTCATGCTTTTTGGTATCCGGATCGTCACCGGACATATACACGTAACCTAATTCCCACTCCGGTTTCATTTTAACATCGGCGAACTTCTGACCAAAGAAGAGATAACCGCCATTACCTTCTCTATCTCTGTCTTCACCGACAGAATCATACTCGCCTTCCTGATGGGCGAATTCGCCCCTGATGGTCCAGTTTGCAATCTTGTACACTGCTCTGGCACCTACTGCATGAATGTTCAGCTCATCGGTTGGACCGGGGCCCTGGGTGTAATTATGGCCGACACCATCTTCCTGCTTGAACATGTAGTATGGTTCAATCGTCAAGTTTTCAGTTGGCTTTGTTTTCAGGTAAGCGATGAAACCTTTCTCGTCTGAGATATTGAGCAACCTCTCGTTATCAACATAGCCTGCCAGATAGTCCGATCTGGATGGATTGAGGGAGGGCAGAAGATCCTCCGACTGACTGTTTGACAAGTAGATCAAGTCCAGGGAAGCACTTTTATTGATTCTCCAGGTGGCCTTGACGGCATCGAAATAAGCCGTCCTGGAACCGTCGCCCGGCGTACCGTCGAGAATCAGAAAATATTCTCCATAGCCGGTCGGCCCGATAAAATTCTGCCGTCCGATTCGAATATCAAAGGGCAAGCCTAAAATATTATTATACGTAAAATGAAGCTGGTCGATAACCAGTTCATCCTCATCCCACTGGTCGCTTTCTGATGTTTCGTAACCCGGTTTTCCTGAGGCGATTTCAAAGGGCATGTAGCTGCCCATGTAGTATCTGGCCTCGTTGGTCAGCGAACCATAAATTCCGATATCTTTAGTGAAGTCTACTTTCCCCCATAGATTGGTCTTCAGACGAAAAAAATCCCGATCCGGTGCTCCGGTTGTCTCAAAATCAATGACATTCTCCCAGTATTCTTGCCTCAGGCGAACACTGCCACCGAAATCCGTCTTGATTTCGGCCATTACATCTTCAGAGAAAAAAACAACAGAAATCAGCACCAAGAAAATCACTTTAAAATATTTTTTTACCATTCCCAGCCCCTCCAAGTTTAATTACGTTCTTCCTACCCCCCCAGGCAAACATGATTGAAATGACTGCAAGGTTCTATTCCGGTTTGTTTAATTTCCTCCTTTCCCATCATAAAATATCAGGTTCCCCGCGGCTGGGATCATTCAGCCACGGGGATATCCTGTGCAAAGAGAGTTGATAAATATTACTCTTTGGCCATCGCAACCATTGTTCCGTCCCAAGTATCCACTTTGGTGGTCTCACCTGCCACCTCAGAGAACCAAGTCTGCGTGACATTCTTGCTTTCCGTGAAGAAGATGAATCCGTCACGCCCCATGACGTGGAGATCTCCAAAGAAGGATTGCTTATGCCCTGTAAACCCAAAGATTCCGACTGGAACCGGAATACCCACATTAATCCCCACCATGCCGCCATGGGTTTCCTTGGCGAAGGTGCGTGCATAATAACCGTTCTGTGTGTAGATTACCGACCCATTGGCAAACCGACTGCTGTTCATGATTTTCAAGCCTTCTTCGAAGCTGTTCACCCGCTTGATGCACAGCACAGGGCCAAACACCTCTTCTCTGCCGATAGACATATCCTCTGTAACGTGGTCAAAAATAGTGGGACCGATGAAAAACCCATTTTTACATTCCGGAGGAACCTTTGGCTTACGACCATCCACGATCAATTTCGCGCCTTCCTTGATGCCTTTTTCAATCCAGCCTAACACAAATTCCTGGTGTCCTTTATTGACAACCGGCCCCATATCTGTGGCTTTTTCATAGGCTGGTCCCAATTTCATCTTTGATACCATCTTCTTTATGTGCCCAATCAATTCATCGGCAATGGCATTCTCAACGACAATGGTCGGTAGGGCCATACAACGTTCGCCGGCACAACCACAGAAGGCGTTGATGATACCCTGGGCGGTGCGTTCGACTTTACAATCACGCAGAACCAAGGCATGATTCTTTGCCTCGGTCAATGCCTGAACCCGTTTGCCGTTTGCGGCAGCCGTCGTATAAATATGCAACCCGACGCTCGTGGAACCGACAAAGGAAACACCTTTGATCTCTGGATGTCGTAGGAAAATTTCCGCTTCATTTCTTCCGGCTGTAATAATATTCAGCACACCGGGAGGAAGCCCTGCCTCCAGCCACAGCTCCAGCATTCGCATGGAAGACTGAGGCACAAAACTTGCCGCTTTAAGCACCATACAGTTCCCGGTGGCAATGCAGATGGGAGCCATCCATCCATGGGGGATCATGGCCGGGAAATTCCAGGGGGCGATCCCGGCAAAGACACCTAAAGGCTCATTGTACCTCGTGGTATCGTAACCCGTGGAAATGTTCATCAGGGCCTCACCTTTCATAATATGAGGCGTCCCGCAGGCAAATTCAATAACCTCATTCACCTTGAGGACATCGCCCATGGCCTCATCCCATTTTTTTCCTTCTTCTTTTGCGCACAAATAGGTCAGTTCATCCAAGTGCTGATCGATTAACGCCTTCATGCGAAACAGGACTTGCACTCTCCTGGATACGGGCGTGTTGGACCACTTGGGAAAGGCTCTTGCAGCCGCCTGAATGGTTTCCTCTACCTCCTCTTGTGTACACTGAGGTGCATAGGCGATGATTTCGCCGGTAGACGGATTGTAACAGGGCATGAATTTATCTGTCTTAGATTCTCTCCATACTCCGCCTGCATGGTACTTCAATTTTATGGGGTTTTTTTCGATAAATTCTTCGAGTGGCAATTCTTCATCGTTCTGTATTTGCTCATCTAGATAAAAATAACGATTTGACAATAAATCCTTCATGATACATATCCTCCCTGTTCGTAAGTTATATGATGTTGGCTTCTCTCAGCATGAGAGCTAACTTTTCCGCGTTATCTTCCGGGGTGTCTCCGTTAAGAATCACTTGATCATCAACTGCTTTGCGTTCCGGAATATAAAGTTCCGACAGCGTCGTCCGATTAACAGCAAATTCATCAATGTCGATGTCCTCGACGCTCCATGTAGGAATCTTCCTTTTTTGGGCCGCGATAACTGCCTTTAAGACAGGGTACCGCAGCACCCCAATTTTATTGTTGGCGGTGATGACTGCCGGCATCGGGACCTCAACAATTTGATACCCTTCTTCCGTCTCCCGTTCCGCCCTTATCTTTCCTTCAATGACTTCAACTTTATTGGCGACTGTAATACTGGGAATTTCCAGGAATTCGGCAATACCGGGGCCAACCTGCCCTGCGTCGGTATCTGCCGCCTGTCGTCCACAGAGAATGAGGTCACAGTCCCCTATTTTCTTGATGGCGCTTGCCAGTACGTAAGCCGTGGAATACCCATCAAGATTTTCAAAAGCCTCATTTTCCAACAAAATGACATCCTCAACCCCGAAGGCCAGCGTCTTTTTGATGACATTTTTTGCGATCTTTGCTCCAAGACTCAAAACAAAAATCTGTGCTTCCTGGACATCTTTGATTTTCAGGGCAGCCTCCAAGGCATTTTCATCAAATGAACTCAACAGCGGTGGGGTACCCTCGGGAGGAAGAGCTTTCTTTTTCTCCTGATCAATCTTAAACAATGAAATGGGAATATCGGGATCGATGACCTGTTTTATGCAAACAACGATCTTAATCATACTTGCCTCTTCGAACCTCCTAAATGATCAAATAGTCAACTTAGTTGCACTGCTGTGCATTCGATGCGGATTTTAAACTTTTGCATTTCTCTATAAATGTAGGCAGGATCTTTCTCCAATCGCCTACAATGCCCCACTTGGCAACGCGGAAGATCGAGGCCTCTGCATCTTTGTTAATGGCAACGATATTTTTAGATGTTGAACATCCTCCCAAATGCTGCATCGCTCCGGAAATTCCAATCGCGATGTAAAGGTTAGGAGCAACCATTTTCCCCGTTTGACCCACCTGAAGATTATTGTTGATCCATCCTTCGTCAACAGCCGCGCGAGACGCCCCAACGGCTCCGCCCAAAACAGCAGCCAATTCTCTCAGCTGATCAAATCCTTCGGGGCCACCTATCCCTCGACCACCAGAAACAACGACACTGGCATCTTCCAACTTGATACCGGTGGAATCATCTTTGACGTTATCGAGAATTTGAATCCTCCGGCAGATCGTTTCCAGAGAAACTTTTAGATTCACCACCTCCCCCGGCTGTGCTTGACCGTCACACATCGGCGCCGGCTCATAACACTTTGGTCTGATACTGGCGATTTGCGGCCACGAATGATCAATGGTGAAGACAGCCTGAGCTTTTCCTCCAAATTGAGGACGGATCATCTTCACCAGTTGCGAACTGGGATCGTAGTCGAAATCAATACAGTCCGGCACAAAGCCTGTCTTGAGGTGAAAAGCCAAACGAGGAGCAAGGTCACTGCCCGTAATCGTTCTACCAAACAAGACAAGAGAGGGACAGAGCTGACGGCACACTTCAGCAGCAGCCAAAACATAGGAATCGTTTGTATACGTGGCCAAGGAAGGTTCATCGACGAGATAAACCTTCTGCAGACCAAGATTGAGCAACTCACCGGCATAACTGTTCAGATTGCTTCCAAGAAGAACCGCCGACAATTCTTCATCTGTTTGCTGAGACAGTCTTTTTCCCGCCGTGACGATCTCTGCCGTAATGCCGGCTAATTTGCCATTGCTGGTCTCCGCAAATATCAAAATTCCCTTACCCTTATTCATTTGCCCCTCCATGAATATACCTCCTGAAAAATTTGAGAAGGATTCCTTCCACACAATAATCTGTCTGTAACGCAGCTAACCTTAAAAAATGTTGTTATTGGTCTAATATTTGATATTTGAATATATCTATATTTTAATATTGTCAAGCGAAAAATTAATCCGGATAATATTTTTTGTGAACGCACAATGAAATTTTCATGTATCCTAAATAATTAATATTGTTATATAATGTTATATGCTTATATATTCTTCGCGTTAAATCTGTGATTTCGGGAGAACGGGGGAAATATACAGGCACGAATCTTTATTAATGCGGGTGGGATTCCACTCTATTCCATCCTCTGGTTGATTTCTAAGGTGAGAATGAATATTAGGGCTCTGGTTTTATTGCAGAGTCAGCCACGCTCTTCAATCCGGAGGCTTTCACCAGCAGCTTTTGCTGTTTCCTGGCATTCAACAGATATTTCCCAATCAAGATAACGCTAAGCATGAAGAGGCCCTGGATAAAGTATTCTAAAACGTGTGTCGGCTGAAACCAGCCGGCCACAGCAGGATCGGTCATGATCATTTCCGCTGATACCCTGCCAAGAATGGCCGCACCGATGATAATAATCACGGGGTAACGGTCCATGAGAGTGGACAACAACTGGGCGGTGAAAATGACCATGGGTATGCTGACCAAAAGACCGAACAGCACAAGAATAAAGTGGTCACCGGCAGCGCCGGCAACGGCAAGAACATTGTCCAGCGACATAGTAAAGTCAGCGATCAGAATGATCTGAATGGCTTTCATCATACTGGTTGTCTCTTTTGCCCCCTCATCTTCTTCCGCATCAGTGAATAGCTTGACGGCAATCCAGAAAATCAGGAGACCGCCGATCAGTTTAAGAAAACTGACTTTCAAAAGGAGGACGACAAAGAAGGTCAGAACAACCCGCAATAAGACCGCGGCGCCTGTGCCCAGGATCATACCCTTCTGACGCTGGTTTCTGGGAAGATTTCTGACCGCCATCGCAATCAGGACGGCATTGTCACCCGAAAGAATAAGATTGATGAAGATGATGTTCAAAAGGGCCAGAAAAAAAGACACGCTAAAATTGACTTGAAAAGCAGTACCCCAATCCAAGTGAAACATAACACCTCACGAGAAATTATCTAAATTAATTAAAGTTTTTCATCACGAATGAAGGACACCCCGGGCAAGTGCTCCTTATGCAAGAATAATCGGATCCAATATTCCCTGCTTTACTCGAAACCACGAATTTTGGAGGGGAATAGAAAATTCCTCATCCGCCCTCGTTTAAGAGGAAAGAATAGATTCGGAACGTGGCTGCTTTTTGATTTGATCGACTATCCACTTTGCATCCGGCCTTCCTCAAAATATAAGGGAAGCCGGATGCTTTTTTGATAAAGACCAATAAAGACCGTTAGGCTGGGCTGCAAATTTTGGCTGCCATGTCATATGCTTCCTTCAAGGCTTCCGGCTTTTGGTTTATGTCACCCACATCAGCCACACCCGGTACGCCATAAGTTGCCAAAATGTCCATTTTGAATATTTCCGCGAGATTCCTCTCAAAAATCTCAGAAGGTAATTTCTGATAGGCAATATCCTTAAAAAAGTTTACCTGTAGAACAACGGCTTTTTTGCCCTGTAATTTGTTTTTTTCAACAACCAGTGTTTCCATATTGACTTTTTTCACATCAATCGTTCTCTCAAAGAAGGCGATTAGTTTTGACGGTGGGGTTCCACAAAAAACTGGTGATGAAAAAACGATGATGTCACTGTTGAACATCTTTTCGTGAAGCATATCCATATCGTCCTTCCAGCGAGGACAGCTGCTGTCAGTTATCCAGCAGGTGAACCAGCACCCTTGACAGTATTCAATTTTGTAATCATAAAGGTCAATTTTTTCTATCTCTGCACCAATAGACTTTGCTCCCGACAAGAAGGAATCAAGAAGTATATCTGAATTTCCACCTTTACGCGGACTGGCCATAATCCCTAATATCTTCATAAAAATTCTCCTTTCTCAAAAAATTTCCGGAACCGATGCTTAATCTGTGGAGTTACTGTAATTATCGTTACATAAATTTTAACGCGCTTCCGCTTTCAAAAAAACAGAAGCGCTGCTTTCCGGGTATGACTGACTTTCGAACCTGCTCAGGCGGCTTCTTAAATTGATATTAGAAGGAGGGCATTCGAATCTTTTTATGAATTTACGAAGCCGCCGAGAGCATCCAAGTGTTCTCAGGTGTCTCCCCCCGGTTTCACACTAAGTAAATCCAAGGGGGAGACTGTCATCCTGCGAAACTGATTTTGTTGCGCTATACCTGCCCTTCCAACGCCCTCATATCAACAATTCTCGTCGGATTGGCGATATTCTTGGGGTCAAGGGTGTGCTTAATCTTTCCGAACAGCTGATGCACATTGCAAAAATGCGGTCCGTAAACATGTGTCACCAGACAAGTATAAAGCGAATTGACGCTTCCATGCTGAATGCCATGTCCCACTTCGCGCTGCATCATTTCTCCGCCAACGCGGTCGGACTCTTCCGTATACCTTTCCGCGATCGAGTCGATCTCCGTCCATGTTGTCCTTCCGAAATCGTAACTCCAGAATTTCAGCTGCGGACCCATGGGATGCAAAGGCGGCGTAAACTCATTCTTCAGCAACCTGTCTTCAGCGCCACTGCGAATGGTGTCATATAGGGAGTCAGTGTTGTTCCCCGACAAGTGGACTTTACCCAGCCTTGTAAACCGGTGACGATGCGTATCCCTCACCGTACTGACATTAAAATGATCTTCAATTCTTTTCGCAATGTCAGCCGGGGGCAAAACACCGCCGTATTTCTTGATGAGATGCATGAGCACTTTTTCTTCGTACTTGAGCTGCTCATCCGACGCAACGCCCCACAACCCTACCGCCACCATGTGGCCGTTTGCCTTCTGATTTGTCCAATACTCGTTATCCCACTCATTCCAGAACTCTTCAAAAGAGCTCGTAAACCAGCAGACAAAATCCCAGGGACCAAACTTCATGACATAACCGGCAATTTCCTCCTTCCCCATCTCGGCGATGAAATCGA
>Ga0302253_1001952_pt1 | contig 11128 bp, 8 predicted proteins | sample AAG_RA_Trp_MG_FD_193537 | JGI IMG/M metagenome (GOLD analysis project Ga0302253, IMG submission 193537) | Enriched activated sludge microbial communities from anaerobic digester in WTTP, New Holstein, Wisconsin, United States - AAG_RA_Trp | ecosystem: Engineered > Bioreactor > Anaerobic >... | reverse complement strand
GGAACGGTAGTGGAGGGCGAGACGACCCACGTGCGGTATGTCCCGCTCCACCGGCCCGAGGTCGATGGCTACTGGGTCATGTTCCAGAACGCGACCCAGAAGAACATGGAGATCGAGGGCAACGGTTTCGCGGTGTGCAACCGCGATTCCATCATCGTGCCTTACGAACCCCGCAGCAAGTGGGTCGTGCGCATCGACCGCAGCGGGCAAGAGCACATCCTGCTCAAGCCCGGCGCCCAGATTTGCCTGACGATCGATCCGGACGACGCCTGTCCGCCCAACACGGACAGGTGTTACGTGGAGGTCAAAGCCACGGAATACACGGCGTCCACGCCAGTGGTATACCGCGGCCATGTCCGAGGCTGGGGCTTCAAGGTCCCCGTGGCTCCGGGCGCGCCTCCCATCCGGTTCGAGTAGCCACATATCGTCCTTTCGTCCTTTCCCTCAAACCCGCGTTGAGCCGTTCTGGTTCCGCGGGTTTTGAGTTTACAAAACTCCCCGCGTTTCCGCGGGGAGTTCATCGCCGCCAAGCATGGGTGCGGCGACTGGTATAATTTTTCCCATGCCGCACGCTTAGCGTCAATAGATGATGGTGGATAAGATTTTCAATCGTCGCGCATGGCACGTTGCCGTGCGTTTTAAATTTTCACCGTCGGTCCATTTTTGTGTTCGGAATGGTCAGCATTGGTGTTCGATGGTTGCTGCTTGCCGAGTTGCGGATTCGAAGGCGCGGTTTTAATCGGCGCGGGCGGTGCGGATTTTTGTGGCGTCACCGGATCGAGCTTTACGGGCTGTTCCCACGGCATGCTGGAGGGGGCGACCGTCGTCGTTGCCGGCGCTTTTGGCGGAGACGGGAATTTGTTCGTTGGCGGAGGAGGTACGGAGTTCGTGGGTTTCGCGACCTCGGCGGTCGTTGCCGCAGGCGGCGGAGTCACCACGGCAGGCAGGTCGGATTTTTTGAAACTACCCAATCCGCTCTGCGGTTCCTCATAAGACTCGTCCAATTTTTTGGGCTCCGCCGGTCTGGCGAAGTTGGCCCCGGAAATGCTCGTCGGACGGTCGTATAAAGGTTTGGACGCGGGTCCGGGTTTGAAGACCGAAGGAGAATCGCTGTTGCCGTCCCGCGTCGCACGTCCCGCGTCCCAGGTAGGTTCGTCTTTTTCTTTCCAACCGAAGGCGATGAGCGCGATGCCAATCAAGACGATCAAAGCCAATAGGACGAAGATGACGATTTGCGTGCGTAAAGAGAGTTTGGGGAACGCGGCCTTAACCTTGTTCCATAAGGTGGTGGCCGTTTGACTGACCGCGCCTTTGACCGCGGGCGTGCCCGTGGCCGCAAACCGGTCGTCCCATTGTGACATGGCCTGCTTGTCGGCGTCGGAAACGTTAACGTCGCCGAATGGATCAGTGTCGCCGGTGGCCAGTTTGGTACCGGGTACGTTGGCCGCCGCCAGGTTGCGCAAGAAACGGTAGTGGTTGGTGAGCGCGGTATTGGCTTGGGCCGAACGCTGGTCTTGGGGTAGGGCCAAAAGCGACTTCAGGGCTTGGCGGTAACGGTCAGGGCGCTGGCGCATGGCTTGGCAAGCCGCGTCGTCGCCGTGCGGCACGTTCCAATTGTCGCTCCACATTTCCAGCGCACGGGAGAGGCGTTCCATGCCTTCGGGAAATTGCGCCACCAGCAGACCAGTGGTTACCGTATCGTACGTATTGTTCCACCATGTCGAGAGCGGCAAACGCGTTTCGCCGCACGGCACCATGTCGAGCAGGGCGTTGCGCATCATGGCATACGATTCGGCGTCGCCTTGTGTCTGTTGGTAGCGTTGGTTGCCGCGTGCGTAGTAATCCATGGCGCTGGGGTCGGCCACGGTCCAGTAAACGTCGTTAGCAGGTTCTGGCTTGAGGCCGTTGAAAGACCAAGCGGCGGCGCGTCCAGAGTAAGCCAAAGGCAGCATGACGTCGTCGCCGCGTTTGCGCAGCGTCAGGTTCCAATTGGCCGCATCGAACGGCAGGATGGCTTCCAGGGTGCCAGTCTGCACCGTGCCGTTCCAGCCCGCGCCAGTCCGCAAATCGAACGGGAACATGAGTTTTTCCACGGGTTGGTTGAGGCGCAGGTCCAAAATCAAATCCGCGTTTTCGAATACGGTCACGTTCAAGACCGCGGCGCGCGACTTCCGGTCCGAACCGGAAAAAGCCACGTCGTTTTTGATGGCGGCGCGCACTTCCTTGCCGTTCACGAAAGCCGCGGTAAGCTCGGCTTGCTTGCCGTTGGCCCAAGACAAAGGCACGGCCACGTCCAACGTTTGCGCGGCGCCCGGATTGTGGAATTTGTACGTGGTCTGCACGGGCACGGCGTCCTGCGCCTTGCCGCGCAAGCCCATTTGGTCAAAACGGTAAGTCACGCGCAACTCGTCCAACTGGATTTGCGTGGGCGTAAGGGGTCCGGGCAGGCCCAAACCCTGGTAATCCGGACCGGCGGCCAAAGCCACGGACGCCTGAAGCCCGAGGACCGCGCAAACGGCGGCCAAACAAGCCTTGATGATGGAGTGGCGCATAGTCATGAAAATATGGAATTTAACACCACTTTAGCCACATAGAGGTTGATAAGTCAAAACGCGTCGATTCTATGTTCCGTGGCGAATTTGATAACTTGAAAAGATCCCCATTCCGTCACTCCGAACTCGTTTCGGGGTCCGAATAATTAGCCGTTAAACCAGATGCCGAAACAAGTTCGGCATGACGACATCGGGCATGGAGTGGGTTTGGGCGTGAATAATAAAAACGCCCCGAAGGGCGTTTTGATTGCGTAAAAAAAATCAGGCTTGGGGTTTGGTTTCCGGAGCCGGAGTTTCCGCCGTCGGTTCTGGCCAGAGGTTCAAATCCCGCAGGGTCTTGTCGGCCAAATCCTCGGCATCGTCAATGTCCACCATCTCTTCGAGGATGAGGTGGTTGATCATGGCCGCGCGGCATTCGCCCTTGGTTTTGAGCCCGCCGCGTTCGTCGTAACACAGCCCGCGCAACAATTCTTGGTCTGCCATAGTTTTTTAATTATAGATTGAAGGAGGAAAGAGGTCAAAATCTGGATTGATTTATAAGATTCATAAGATTTTTAAGATTTATAAAATTTGGGGAAAAGATGAAATTTATAATTAAAAATTTATCAGTATATTAAATGCACCAAATCTTATGAATCTTATGAATTTTACAAATCTTGCAAATTATCTCGGATATGCCGCCACCACGTTCGGAACCGGCGCGATAGATGGCACGTCAAAACTCGAGGTCGCGGATGAGAACGAAAGTCCGGTGGAACTGCCGCCGTCCAAGTTGACCGCGATGGAGAATTTTTCCGGTTGCGTGGCCAGCCAGCCGGCGAATTCGCGCAGCGAGACGCTGCCGCTCTGCGTCACGATGGCGTAGGTCGCGCCGTCCGCGCCCGTGGCCAAGGCCGTGCGCCGTCCAAGTTTTTGGCTGTCCTCCTCAATCAGCGCTTTGCCATTAGCCACCAAGGTCGGAAACGACAAAAAAGCTTGGTCCGAGCCGTCGGGTTCGGTTTGCGGATCGTCGACCAAGTGTATCAACGCCAAACGCCCGTCGCGGATGCGCACCAAGCCCGTGTACGAGGATTTTTCGTGTTGGCGTTTAACGTCCGGCCATTTGCCCGAAGCTTTGCCGTCAACGCGGAAGTATCCTGCCGGCTTCATCTCCTCCGTAAAATAAGCGCCGTTGATGGCCAGCACTGCGCCCAAGCTTTGGCGCCACGCGCTTGCGGTTTTGGGCGCAGTCGGGTCGTTAGCCAATCCAAAGCGGTATCGCTCGAACGGCAATTTGACCACCGCGTAAGCCACGTTGCGGTTGTTCTGGTAATAAGCGCTCCGGATCGTGACGTTGTCCGGCAACACGGCCTTGGGCGTAGTCGAAGTCGCGTTTTGGCCGATGGGGTTGGCGTTGACGGCAGGTTTGGGTTGCATGTTGACCTCGACGCAACCCGCGCCAAAAAACACAACGATTATAAAAGCAAGCACCGCTCGCGCCGTGTTCCGACTTCCGACTTCCGACTTCCGACGTCGTTCGCCCATAGAGCCAACAGCATACAATAAACGTAATGAGCGGCCAACGGCAGGGTTGACTATAGGCCTCAAAACAGATAGCATGGCCGCACTTGGAGAGGTGACAGAGTGGTCGAATGTACCGGACTCGAAATCCGGCGTACCCGCAAGGGTACCGAGGGTTCGAATCCCTCCCTCTCCGCCATGACAATTTAGTATCGGCAGACCCGAGTGCCTCAAAGCGTTCGAGACCTGTGCGGTACGGTTGTGACCGGCGAAGCCGCCCGAAAGGGCGGTTTTGCATTTTTTTCCAATGGTGTAAGGTTATCGCCGTGAGACAGATTTCCGAAGAACAATTTCAACAGCTTATAGAGGCTGGATATGAATCCAGGAATTTAGAGTTCCGCGACTGCTTCCTCTGGCATGACGACAACCGATACATGAGAGAACGCCTCGTACGGAGCATTCTCGGCTTGGCAAATACCCAGGATGGCGGTCACATAATACTGGGGATAGCTGAAAATCCTGATAAGTCGCTACGATATGAAGGATGTCCAGAAGAGGTAATCAGCTCGTTTGTTTTTGACTCCGTAAAAGGTGTAGTCGATGGTTTTGGCGATCATGGCGTGGATTTCGATATGGCCGTTGGAAAACATGGCACTGGGCAGTTTTTAGTAATCCAGGTTTCAGAATTTGAAGAATTTCCGGTGATTTGTAAAAAGGACGGGCAGATCGGTTCGGATGGCAAAAGACAGCTCGTACGCGGGTCCGTTTATGTCCGAACTATGCAGGGGCAACCGGCGACAGATGTGGTCATGGAAAAAGAGATGCGCAACATCATTGAACGGGCGATTGATAAAGGCCGTAGGAAGTTGGAACGGCGCGGTTGGACGCACGAGGGATCGGATGTGGAAAAGTTTAACAAGATGAGGGGTGGCTTTTAACCTATGGAAATCATCGACTACAAAGAAATCAAGAATAAAATCATTACCCGTGGGTACTGGGAAATTGTGGTTCGTCCAGTAAATTTTGATGAGCGCCTCATTAGCGATAAAAAGACGTTGAAAGATTTAATCGCAAATAACTCCGTTCAGCTTCGAGGTTGGTCTTACCCATTTTGTTCAAGAGACCTTAGAGACGTTCAGGCGGTTGACAAAGGTGTCGCTAGTGGGGTTGATTGGGGGCGTCATAAAGAAGTGTGGCGCTTTGATGAAAGCGGCCAATTAATTAATTATGTCGGGTTATGGGAGGATTGGGCGGAAGAAGACGATTGGTCTGGGGGAGAAATTAGAAAACATCAAGCTGGCAGCATCTTCAGCATCATTGGAACTGTATATACGCTTACAGAAATTATGGAGTTTGTCCGTAGACTTTCTAGCTCTGAATATTATAAAGCTGGGGTTCATATTGAAATTGCCCTTCATAATATTAAAGGGAGGGAACTTGTCATTCTTGATCCGATGAGGGGTCCGCTTTTTGATAAGTATGTCTGTGCTGAGGAGGACATCGTATTGGAACCAAGGGATTATACAGTCGAGGAGATACAATCACGTTCTAAAGAAATTGCGATTGACTATGTAAAGCGAATATTCGAGATGTTTAATTGGAACAATATGCCGCTCGGCGTGTTTCAAACGGATCAGGAAAAACTTCTCGAGGGCAGGATTTAGTTCAGTACTGGACATTTGCCCCTATTCAGTTAGAAGGGTGATCGTTTTATTTTTATACACCAACCGACTCCTCAGATTCCCCAATAGCTCCCGCTTTTCCGCCACGCTGCCTTCTTTGATCAGGTATTTGATGTAGGTCCGTATGTTTATCTCGGCTTCAGCAGGGTCGTGCTTGCCTTTGCCGCCCAGCACCACGCTTTGGAATTTGTTGTACCGTTTAATTTCTTCTTCCAATTTGTGGCGCATCCCAAGCTCGTTGATATTCACCTGATCCATGATGTGGAATAGTTGAGTGACAAGCTCTTCTTCTCGGATATAAAGATTTTTGCAGTTCCTATCCCGCGCTCGTGAACAGCCATAGTAGACATATTTGGCCGTCGTACCATCCTTGAGCTGCTTGTATTTTTCTTCCGCACTTATACCCGAGCCGCATAGTCCGCAAGTGAATAGCTTCGTGAAGGCGAACTCCTTGTTTTCGCGGACGATTTGGTCGCGCTTAAGCTGGGTTTGGGCGCGGTCGAATAGTTCTTTGGTGATTATCGGTGTGTGTTTGCCCTGGTACCAATTGCCGCTTTTACGCGGTCGCTCGAAGACCCCATAATAGACCGGATTGTCGATTGCTCGGTAAAGACCACTCAAGGTTAACGACTTGTTGCCCCGTGTCTTGAAGTTAAGGTCATGCTTCAGCCAGTTATAGATTTTTCTACCGCTCCATTGCTCGTAGGCCATCTTTTCGAAGATTTGTTTAATAATAGGTGCGCGTACTGGATCGATGATTATTTGGCATTTCTTATCCATCCGGCCTTGGTTCAGGTAGCCGAGTGGGGCTACTCCCGGCCATAATCCCATCTCCACCCTTGTTCGCAATCCGCGCTTCACGTTTTCACCCCGATGGTCGTTTTCGAGCTTTGCCGTGGACCCGAGAATCATCAGCATAAACTTTTCATTCGGGATGTTCGTGAACTTCTGGCCGTAGGTCCGGATTTCGTGTAGGAGCCCTTGGTCCATGAGGTCGACCAATGCGCCAAGGTCGCCTGCGTTTCGACTCAACCGATCCGGCGCCCATGTCAGAATGCCGCTAAACTTCCCGAGCCGAATGTCCGCGAGTAGCTCGTTATACACCGGCCGCTGTCCTGTTGATTTGGCTGAGTGGCTTTCTCGCCTTATTTCGGCAATGTCCAACCCTTCCTTTTCGGCTAGCTGTAGCATTTCTTTGACCTGGGAATCAATGGAAAGCACCTGTCGCTCTTCGGACTCAGTGCTTTTTCTGGCATAGAGGCAGTATCTTGCCCTTCGGGGCTTTTGTTCGGTTTGTGTGCGTTCAGGAGCCTTTTCCGGCCGCTCAATGGTCTTGGTTGTCATATGACCAAAGGGATGACGCAAGGGCGGTGGGGCGTCCAGAGTGCCTGAAAAGCCCCTATCTATCCCAAACCTGCCCTTTGGTATAACTTCGATGCACTATGTCTGTTATTCATTCCAACCGTGCCAATATCCAAAAACTCGCCGAACAAACAATTGGTGAAAAAGGTATTGAATCAGCAATGATTATTTCCAATAAAGTTTGCGGCGACGATATGGATTTGCGCGAGCAGGAATTGCAGAAATTGGCAGAGCTGTTCAACTCAAGACAAAAACGACCATTGTTCTATCTGCGGATGGAGATAACGCACTTTTTGCCGGAAAAAACACGCTTGATACCATTTTATTCTGGCATGTACATCGAGCACCTGATTAGATATTACAGGTACGACCTTAGAAGGAAACATGCGCCGTTAGGACGTTTACTGTATTTACTGAAAGACGAAATACCTGAAGACTTGAAACCACTACTCCTCTTGTTCAATCAAGTATTCTGGGCTAATTCGAAACACACGATAGGTGGTTATCCGACGGATGAGCATTTATATAGCGTCGAGGATGTTGTTTTGTGTTGTTTGATTACAGATCATCTGGCTAAAAGAATAATCTCATCATCTGAAACCGCGAAGGCTTTTTTCAATGGGGACTTCCTGATTTAGACTATACTAGGATGTATTGTGCGGCATTGGTATGTCGGCTAGAATATAGCCATTATTATGAGTGACCAGAAAAACCAGTTACCAACACTGCTAACGTTACGTGAAGCTTGCAATGTGTTGAAATGCCATCCGAATACGCTACGAAATTGGGATAGCAAGGGCATCCTAAAAGCAGTACGGATTGGTGAGCGTGGCGACAGACGGTATAGAAAGGACGATATTTTGAAACTTTTAAATACGACTTATGACAACTGACCTTACGTTCATCACCAATGAAGCGGGCCATAGCCTCAAGGATAGATTTAATGTACTCATAAGAGACACCAAACTCTTCGATTGTCTTGTTGGCTATTTTTACACAAGCGGATTCCATGCAATCTACAAATCGCTTGAAAAAACCGAGAAGATTAGGATTCTCATCGGTATAAGCACCGATAAATCCACTTACGATTTGATGCAGAAGGCGAAAAGCGAACAGTCTTCCATGCAGTTTTCGAGCGTCGAGACCAAGGAATTGCTCGGAACCGAGATTGTGCGAGAGATGGAGAGCTCCGAGGATAATGCTAGCGTTGAGGAAGGCGTTTCTAAGTTCATCGAATGGGTCAGGGACGGCCGTCTCGAGATAAGGGCTTATCCGACGGAGAGAATTCACGCTAAGGTTTATATAATGACCTTCGCTGAAGGCGATAGGGATAAGGGAAGAGTGATTACTGGTTCGAGCAATTTTACCCAGGCCGGGTTGATGGATAATCTTGAATTAAATGTCGAGCTGAAGAATCCGGCCGATTACGATTTTGCATTGGAGAAGTTCAATGAGCTTTGGCGCGATTCTGTGGATGTGAGCCAAAAGTACGTAGACACGATACGGACGAAGACTTGGCTGAGCGATTCGATAACCCCGTATGAGCTCTACTTGAAGTTCATATACGAGTATTTCAAAGAGGATCTGAACCAACAGGACGAAATGTACCTGAAATTCCAACCCGAGGAATTTAAAAAATTGGAATACCAGGAGCAGGCAGTCCTGAATGCCAAGAAGATTCTCGAGGAATATGGGGGCGTATTCATTTCTGATGTCGTCGGTTTGGGGAAGACCTACATCGCCTCTATGCTGGCCGGACAATTGGACGGTCGGACGTTGGTCATAGCCCCGCCTGTATTGGTCGATAAGAAGAATCCAGGCTCTTGGCCGAACGTACTTTTGGACTTTAGGGTTTCAGCCGAATGTGAGTCAATCGGTAAATTGGATGACATCATCAAAAGGGGCTTAGAGAAGTTCCAGAACATCGTCATCGATGAAGCACACCGCTTCCGGACCGATAACAATGTGACCTATGAAAAACTGGCTGAAATATGCAGAGGCAAGAAAGTCATCTTAGTAACCGCGACACCATACAATAATTCTCCAAAAGACATCCTTAGCCAAATTAAGTTGTTCCAAAAATCAAGGAAAAGCACCATTCCTAATCTTCCGGATCTAGACCAATTTTTCAGCGGATTAGAAAGAAAGCTGAAAGGCTTAGACAGGCAGAAGGATTATCAGGCATATATCGAAACCGTAAAAGAAAACGCATTAGAGATTCGCGAAAAAGTGCTGAAATATCTGATGGTCCGTAGAACACGGTCTGAAATTACAAAATATTTTTCTGAAGATTTAGCCAAGCAAAAATTGCGCTTTCCAGATGTCGAAAAGCCGGAACCTGTATTCTATGAGCTAAATGAAGATGAGGACAAGGTCTTCATAAAGACGATTGAGTTGATAACGCAAAAATTCAAATATGCCCGCTACATGCCTTTGTTGTATTACAAGGGAGAACTGACACAACCTGAGGCTTTGGCACAAAGAAACATGGGCAAGTTCATGAAGATATTGCTCGTAAAACGTCTCGAGAGCAGCTTCTATGCTTTCCGTAATTCAGTCGATCGGTTCATGCATTCCTATGAAACATTTCTGAATGAAGTCGAAAAAGGCAACGTTTATGTCAGCAAGAAATATACGAATAAAATTTTTGAGTACCTGGAAGACGACGATGGAGACGCTGTGGAACGCTTGCTAAACGAGGGTAAGGCGGAAAGGATGCCGAGTAAGGACTTTGACGATAATCTTAAGCATGATTTAAGGAATGATTTGGAAATTCTGAAGAAAATCCATGCCATGTGGGCCGGAGTCAGCCGGGACCCCAAGCTGCTCACGTTCTTGGATAGGCTTAAGGGAAATAAGAACCTGAAGGAAAATAAGTTGATAATCTTCACGGAATCCAAAGAGACCGCAGAATACTTGGCAAAAAACATTGATGCGCAATTTCCCGGAAAGGTCGTTTGTTTCACGGGAGGTTCGAGTGCGGTCGTGCGGGAACATGTCATTGAGAATTTCGACGCGAAGGCCAAATTCCCTAAGGATGAATACCGTATCCTTGTTTGCACAGAGGTGCTTTCCGAAGGTGTTAACCTGCATCGTTCAAACGTAGTCATTAATTACGACATTCCCTGGAACCCCACCCGCATGATGCAACGCGTGGGACGTATCAATAGGGTGGATACGAAGTTCGATAAGGTGTTCACATTCAACTTCTTCCCCACCAAACAAGCCAACGACCAAATCAAGCTTCGTGAAGCCGCCGAAGCTAAAATCAGTGCTTTCTTGTCATTATTGGGTGGCGACGCCCATCTATTGACCGAAAACGAACCAATCGGTAGCCATGAGCTTTTCAACCGCCTAACGTCAGTGAAATTCCTGACTGGCGAGGATGAAAACGAGGAGAGCGAATTGAAGTACTTGCACGCCATAAAAACCATCCGCGACCAACAAGCCGACTTATTCGAAAAGATAAAGCACCTGCCGAAAAAAGCACGCACTGCCAAGTCCGCAAACAAGCTGGCCGGTCAATTATTGACTTACTTCCGAAGCGGAAAAATACAGAAATTTTATTTAGCCAAACCAGATAGCGAGTCACAAGAATTGGATTTCATGACAGCCGCGAAGACATTGGAGTGTGCGAAAGACACCAAGCAGCAAACGATCGGCAAGGATTTCTACCCTTTGCTGGAAGCTAATAAGAAATTCTTCGAATCTGCGACCACTGAAGGGGTCGCAGACATTAAGATGAAGGCCGGACGTGACAGCGCTTCTCATATACTCAAGATACTAAAAGCGGCCCTTAAAGACAGGCGCCAATTCACGGAAGATCAAGAGCAATACCTGAAAAAGGTGATAAAGCAGCTCGAAGAGGGGGGTCTGCCTAAGCAAACAACTAAAGTGACCTTGCAGGCTCTAAAGGAAGAATTAGACGGACACGGCATAAACCCCCTGAGGTTGCTTGGCGTATTGGAGACGCATATATCCCGTCGTTTGCTGGAAGGCCATTATTCTGAATCAGGCAGTCTTTCTGCTACA
>Ga0302253_1001950_pt1 | contig 11132 bp, 5 predicted proteins | sample AAG_RA_Trp_MG_FD_193537 | JGI IMG/M metagenome (GOLD analysis project Ga0302253, IMG submission 193537) | Enriched activated sludge microbial communities from anaerobic digester in WTTP, New Holstein, Wisconsin, United States - AAG_RA_Trp | ecosystem: Engineered > Bioreactor > Anaerobic >... | reverse complement strand
TGCGACACCAGACACACCGGAGGTCTTCCATGCCTACGCCGTCAAGAATGTCCCTGAATTGATCATAGCCGACACCGATGGATTTGAATATGAGCGCTGCACCGGTTTTTTGGATCCGCCGAATCTGGCGGCCTTTTTCCTTTTTTCCCTGGGAAAGATTGAATATGGCCGGGGAAAGACGGAAGCGGCAGAACGGTATATTGAGGCACTGGTTGAGAATTGTCCACAAAGCATTTACGCCCCGGAAGGCGTTCTGCTGCGCGGCATCTACCGGTATCAGTCCACTGGGGAAACAGTTCATCTGAAGCAATCCTTCGAAACGCTGGCGGAGAACTATACCGGCAGCATCTGGGTAAAACGCGCCCTGGTTCTGCACTGCCATCCCTCAGCGATCGTTGGCTGGGAAACCGAACGCAAAATGCACCGCGATTACTGGGAAAGTCAGGATGCCTTTGTAAAAAGCTACGCCACCACCTTTAACGGCCTTTCCGTTCATTGTTAGTTTGGATAAGAAAAGTGGCGTGCCGATCGGCGGAAGCAAAAGGCAGGATCCGCCATTGCAGGCATGAAAAGATTACTCTTTCCTTGTGTTATTGACTATTTCTGATATTTGTATCTGCCTTGCTTTCCACAATGGGAAAAGGGTTGTTTTTATGTCGATTGTTAAAATACCTGTTCAGGAGTTGAATCGTCAATGAACATCTGTACTTATTCCTATGAAGAGTATCTTGGCATGGTCAAATCATTTCACGGCAATCTTGCACCTGGTTTGATTATCGGCGGCTTTATCGTTGATCTGGCCAAGAAGTATCTGCCCGAGGGAACGTTATTTGACGTCGTCTGCGAAACGCCGGCTTGCCTGCCTGATGCCGTGCAGATTCTGACTCCCTGCACCATCGGTAACGGCTGGTTGAGCATTGTCAACTTCGGCCGCTTTGCCGTTACCCTGTATGAAAAATACAGCGGCAAAGGTGTGCGGGTTTATCTGGATACGGAAAAACTGAACAACTGGCCGCAAATACGCGACTGGTATCTCAAAAAGAAGCCAAAGAACGAACAGAATCTCGATCTTCTGATAGCGCAAATCCGGGAAGCGGGGCACGGACTACTCGGCGTGCAGCAGGTGCAGGTCGAGCCCGGAAAAGTTCGCCGCAATAAAATGGGACCGGTCGGAATTTGTCCTGTCTGCGGTGAAGCTTATCCATCAAAAGATGGCGAGATCTGCCGGAATTGCCAGGGAGAAACCCCTTATACGGAAGTGTCAAAAATTCAGTAGGAAAGAATGGGCTGGAAGCATGTTACGGCTTCTGCCCGACTTTTCCTTTGCCCTTCTGCTTTCTCTTGTCTGATCCTTATTTCTCGAAGCACAGTTTTTCCAGGTTCTCCGGCGGAACGATCGGGTAGTTCCCCGTATAGCAGGACAGGCAGAACTGATCGGCGGGCATTCCCGTTGCGGCCACCATGCCTTCCAGGCTCAGGTAATGGAGGGATTCCAGGCCGAGAAAGCGGGCGATGGCATCGACGCTTCCCTCCCGGGAGGCGATGAGTTCCCCCTTGGAGGAAAAATCGATCCCGTAGGGACAGGGGAAGCGGGTCGGGGGGCAACTGACGGCCATGTGGATCTCCTTCGCCCCGTTTTCCCGTAAATTCCGCACCCGGTTGCGGCTTGTCGTTCCCCGGATGATGGAATCCTCGACGATGAGGACCCTTTTCCCCTTGAGAAGCGGACGGACGGGGTTCAGCTTGACGCGGACCCCGAAGTCCCTCATGATCTGGGTAGGTTGAATAAAGGTTCGTCCCACATAGTGATTCCGGATCATCCCCATCTCAAAGGGAATCCCGCTCTCCTCGGCGTAACCCAGGGCGGCGTAATTACCCGAATCCGGAAACGGCATGACCAGATCCACCTCGGGGCAGAACTCCTTGGCCAGACAGTGTCCGAGACGCTTGCGGCAAAGATAGACGTTTTCCCCGAAGACCTGGCTGTCCGGCCGGGCAAAGTAGATCATTTCAAAAATGCAATGGCACGGTTTCATGGCAGGGAACGGACTGAGACTGCGCAGCCCCGATTCATCGATTATAACGATTTCGCCCGGTTCGATGTCCCGCAGGTACTGGGCCCCGATGAGATCGAAGGCGCAGGTCTCCGATGCAATCACCCAGCCATGGTGATTGAGACGACCCAGGGAAAGGGGACGAAACGCCCGGGGATCCCGCGTGGCGATCACCTTGTTTTTTGTCAGCATGACCACGCTGTAGGCGCCCTGAACTTGGGAGAGGGCATTGACAAGGGCGTCCTCGAAGCGGTTTTTCAGGTGGGGGGCCATCAGATGAATGATGACTTCACTGTCCATCGTCGACTGGAAAATGGAGCCCTTGTCTTCCAGGGCCGACCGCAATGCCTGGGCGTTGACGAGGTTACCGTTATGGGCCAGGGCATAATACTCGTCGGCATGGTGCACCAGGAAAGGCTGCGCGTTGGAAATCACGGAGGAGCCCGTTGTGGAATACCGGACATGGCCGATCGCCATGGAACCGGGGAGCTTTTTCAGATTCTCCTCCTGGAAGACTTCGGAAACCAGCCCCATGCCTTTTCTCGACCGGATTTCACAACCGTCGGCCACGGCGATCCCCGCACTTTCCTGGCCCCGGTGCTGAAGGGCGAAAAGCCCGAAAAAGGTCAGACGTGCTGCTTCCTCATGACCGTAAACGGCAAAAACCCCGCAGGCGTCCCGGGGTTTCCCATCGTTTTGAACCGACTTTTTTGCCCCTTGCCCATCGCTTTCGTCGATGCCCATCACCCTCATCCCTTTTCGGAAAATGTACGATGATAATCCTGGAGGGGCGTCACCGTCCACTCCTTCCGTTTCAAGGCCATGACGGCCTCACTCAAAGCCCGGGCTCCGGAAAGGGTTGTCGTATAAAGAATGTTGTAAACGAGCGCACCCCGGCGGATATGATAGGCGTCCCGGCTGGATTTCCGGCCGACACTGGTGTTAATGATGATCTGGATGTCCCCGTTTTTAATCCGGTCCACCACGTGGGGACGGCCCTCGCTCACTTTCAGGATCGTTTCCAGGGGGATTCCTCTTTCGTACAGATACGTCGCGGTACCTCGTGTGGCGACAATCGTAAATCCCATTTCATGGAAACTCCGCACAATGGGAAAAATCCTTTCCTTGTGGTAATCGTGGACACTGACGAAAACCCGCCCGGTCAGGGGCACCTTGAAGCCGACCGCCATCTGGGACTTGGCAAAGGCCACCCCGAAGGATTCGTCGACGCCCATGACCTCACCTGTCGATTTCATCTCCGGACCGAGGAGGATATCGACATTGGGGAACCGGTTGAAGGGAAAGACGGCTTCCTTGACAGACACATACGTGGGCCGGATGGTCCCGGCAAAACCGAGTTCTTTGAGGGATTGTCCCAGCATGACCCGGGTCGCCAGTTTCGCCAGGGGCTTGCCGATGGCTTTACTCACAAACGGCACCGTCCGGGATGCCCGGGGATTGACCTCCAGAACGTACAAGACACCATCCTTCACGGCATACTGGATATTCATGAGACCCACCACGCCGATTTCCTTCGCGATCCTTTTCGTCTGTTCGTCGATGGTCTGCAGGAGTTCCGCCGACAGGGTCATGGGCGGCAGCACGCAGGCGCTGTCGCCGGAATGGATACCCGCCTCCTCGATATGTTCCATGATCCCCGCAACGACCGTTTCAGTTCCGTCGCTGAGGGCATCGACATCGACCTCGACGGCGTCTTCCAGGAACTTGTCGATCAGGATGGGGTGCCCCGGCGAAACATCCAGCGCCCGGACCATGAACTGACGCAACGTACCTGAATCATAAATAATTTCCATGGAGCGCCCCCCGAGAACGTAGGAGGGCCGGACAAGAACAGGGTAGCCGATTCGCTTGGCGGCGATGACGGCCTCCTCGGTGTTCATGGCCGTGTCGTTTTTCGGCTGATTCAGTTGCAGACGCTCGACGATCTCCTGGAAACGCTCCCTGTCCTCCGCCCGGTCGATGGCATCGGGAGAAGTCCCCAGGATGGTCGCCCCGGCGGCTTCCAGCCCCTTGGCCAGGTTCAGGGGGGTCTGCCCGCCGAACTGGACGATGACGGGCACCGCCCCGATATCGCCGTTCCCCTCGGTTCTCAAAATGTGCAGAACATCTTCCAGGGTCACGGGTTCGAAAAACAGCTTGTCCGAGGTGTCGTAGTCGGTACTGACCGTCTCCGGGTTGGAATTGACCATGATGCTCTCGTACCCCTCCTCACGCAGGGCGAAGGACGCATGGACGCAGCAGTAATCGAATTCGATCCCCTGGCCGATCCGGTTGGGCCCGCCTCCCAGGATGGCCACCTTGCGCTTTGCCGACGGCCGGGCCTCGCATTCCGTTTCGTAAGTCGAGTAATAGTAGGGCGTGTAGGCCTCGAACTCCGCCGCGCAGGTATCGACCAGCTTGTAAACCGGCAGGATGCCTTCCCGGAACCGCCGGTTGCGGATCTCCTGCTCCGTCGTTTTCCACAGTGCTGCCAGAAGCCGGTCGGAAAAGCCCATTTCCTTGGCCTCCCGCAGGAGGTCGGTCGTCGGAGCCGACTTCGCGATAATCCGTTCGGCTTTTACAATATCCTCGATCTGGCGGAGGAACCAGGGGTCGATCCAGGTCAGGTCGTGAACCTCTTCCACGGTCATCCCTGCATGAAACGCCGCCGCCACATGGTATAGCCGCTTGGAGTTAGGCTTCTTGATATTGGCTGCAATCAGCTCCCGCGCCTGCCTGCCCCTCCGGGGCAGGGGTTCGATCAGGCCGAAACGCCCGGTTTCGAGCGAACGCACCGCCTTCTGGAGGGCTTCCCGGAACGTCCGGCCGATGGCCATGGTCTCACCGACAGACTTCATGGATGTCGTCAGGAAATCTTCCGTCTCGGGAAATTTTTCGAAGGTCCACCGGGGAATCTTCACGACACAGTAATCGATGGCCGGCTCGAACGACGCCATGGTTTCCCGGGTAATGTCGTTGGGGATTTCATCCAGGGTATACCCGACGGCGAGCTTCGCCGCGATCTTGGCGATGGGGAATCCCGTCGCCTTGGAGGCGAGGGCCGACGAGCGGGACACCCGGGGATTCATCTCGATGACGATCATCTCGCCGTTTTCGGGATTGACGGCGAACTGACAGTTCGATCCGCCCGTTTCCACGCCGATTTCGCGCATGATGGCAATCGCCGCGTCGCGCATGACCTGGTATTCCCGGTCCGTCAGGGTCTGGGCCGGGGCCACCGTGATGGATTCTCCCGTGTGAACTCCCATGGGGTCGAGATTTTCGATGGAACAGATGATGACGACGTTATCCGCCCGGTCCCGCATGACCTCCAGTTCGTATTCCTTCCAGCCGAGAGCGGACTGCTCCAGCATGATTTCATGGATCATGCTCGCGTCGAGTCCCACCTTGGCGATCTCCGCGAGATCTTCGCGGTTATAGGCGACACCGCTCCCCGTCCCCCCGAGAGTAAAGGAGGGCCGGACAATGATGGGGAACCCGATCCCCTCCGATATCTGCAGAACCTCTTCCATGGACCGGGCGAAACCGCTTCGGGGAACCTTGAGGCCGATGCGTTCCATGGCCGCCCGGAATTTGCCCCGGTCCTCCGCCTTATGGATCACGTCTACGGACGCACCGATCATCTCCACCCCGAATTTCTCGAGGATTCCCATTTCGGCCACGGCCACGGCCGTGTTCAATCCCGTCTGGCCGCCCAGGGTGGGCAGGAGGGCATCGGGCCTTTCCTTTTCGATAATCTTCGCAACGGCTTCAGGGGTGATCGGTTCCACGTAGGTGCGGTCCGCCGTCCCCGGGTCCGTCATGATCGTGGCGGGGTTGCTGTTGACCAGAACAACCTCGTATCCTTCCTCCTTCAGGGCCTTGCAGGCCTGGGTCCCCGAATAGTCAAACTCGCAGGCCTGGCTGATGATGATGGGGCCCGACCCGATGATGAGTATCTTCTTGAGATCCGTTCGTTTCGGCATGTCATTTCAGTGTACGGATGGGTAAGTACCCGGCCGACGTTGTTGCTTATTCTCGTAAAAGTTTATTCTCTCTTAACACCCTGTCATTTCGACCGCAGGGAGGAATCCTGAAATAACGGATAAAGATTTCTCACATTCTTTCGCAATGACACCCTCATTTATTCCCACTCGATCGTGCTCGGAGGCTTCGAACTGATGTCGTAAACGACCCGGTTCACTCCCCGGACCTCGTTGATGATCCGGTTGGCGATCCGCCCCAGGAGGTCATGGGGCAGCTTCGCCCAGTCCGCCGTCATGGCATCGTCGCTGGTGACGGCGCGAATGGCCAGGATATGCTCGTAGGTCCGCTGGTCCCCCATGATACCCACGCTCTTGATGGGCAAAAGGACCGCAAAGGACTGCCAGAGTTTCCGGTAATACCCGGCGGCCCTGATTTCATCCTGTAAAATGACATCGGACTTTTTGAGGATCGAAAGCCGCTTATCCGTCACCTCGCCGATAATTCGGATGGCCAGACCGGGACCGGGGAAAGGCTGCCGCCAGATCATCTCGTCGGGCAGTCCCAGTTCCTTTCCCAGGAGGCGCACCTCGTCCTTAAAGAGATGCTTCAGGGGCTCGACCAGCTTCAGGCGCATCCTCCTGGGAAGACCTCCCACGTTGTGGTGGGACTTGATGACCGCACTGGGACCGCCAAAGGCGGAACGGGATTCGATGATGTCGGGATACAGGGTGCCCTGGGCCAGAAACGCCGCGCCCCTGATGCTCTTCGCCTCTTTCTCGAAGACCTCGATAAAGGTCCGGCCGATGATCTTCCGTTTCCGTTCCGGATCGGCAACCCCCTTCAAACGGTCCAGAAAAACCTTCTTCGCCCGGACGAAACGCAGGCGGATGCGGTAATGCTTGCGGAACACGTCCTGAACCTTTTCCGCTTCCCCTTCCCGGAGAACGCCGTTATCAACGAAAACGCAGGTGAGCTGGTCGCCGATGGCCTGATGAAGGAGCAGGGCCGCAACGGAAGAATCGACACCGCCGCTCAACCCCAGGATGACCCGGTCAGACCCGACCTGGGAGCGGATCTCCTCGACAGCATCCCGGGCAAACGATTTCATTGTCCAGGTTTTCTCACAGGAGCAGACCCGGAAGAGAAAGTTTTCGAGCATCCTTTTCCCCTCGCGGGTGTGAACCACTTCCGGGTGGAACTGGAACCCATAGAATTTTTTCTCCCTGTTTTCCGCGGCCGCCACGGGCGTATTGTCCGTCAACGCCGTGGCCTGGAAACCCGCGGGAAGGACCCGGATCGAATCGCCGTGGCTCATCCAGCATGTCGTTTCTTTTTCGATGCCCTGGAAGATACCCCCGTCGTCCCTGATGTTCAGGGTGGCAAAGCCGTACTCCCTTTTGTCCGATCTTGCGACGTCGCCGCCCAGGATGTTCACCATGTACTGCATGCCGTAGCAGATCCCTAAAATGGGAATGCCCAGGTCAAAGATGCCCGGATCGACCTTCGGGCTTCCCTTTTCATAAATGCTGGCGGGACCTCCCGACAGGATGATGCCTTCGGGCTGCAGGTCCCTGATCCGGTCAAGAGAAATATCCGGGGGCTCGATCTGGCAGTAGACATGATGTTCCCGGACACGGCGGGCAATCAACTGGTTATACTGGGAACCGAAGTCGACAATGAGAATCAAGGGCATGCTCCTTACAGATTATTTAAGTACGTTCAACAGGTTCTTCTTTATTTACCGGCTGCCATCATCCCGACGAAACGGTCGAAGAGATACAGGGTGTCGTTCGGCCCCGGTGCCGCTTCGGGGTGGTACTGAACACTGAACGCCTTCAGGTCCGGATAGCACAGCCCCTCCGAGGTCCGGTCGTTGAGATTGTCGAATGTAACCTTTCTCTCCCCGGATACCGACTCGGGTTCCACGACGAAGCCGTGATTCTGGGAGGTGATCTCCACCTTGCCGTTTTCCATGTTTTTCACCGGCTGATTAATGCCGTGATGGCCGAATTTCAACTTCGCCGTCTTGCCGCCGACAGCCTGACCGAGTATCTGGTGTCCCAGGCAGATGCCGAAAACAGGAATTTTCCCCAGCAGCGCCCGGACTGTCTCCACAATGTGGAACAGGGCCGCCGGATCACCCGGTCCGTTGGAAAGAAGAATCCCGTCGGGGACATAAGAAAGGATCTCATCGGCGTCTGTCCGTGCCGGAACGACCAGCACTTCACAACCTCTTTGTTCCAGACAGCGGAGAATATTGAATTTGACGCCGCAGTCCAGGACCACTACCCGTTTACCCGACGAGGTGGGCAGATCCTTCCCGATCGACTGGGGCAACCCCTGTGTCCACCGGTAGGGATGGGAACAGGTCACGCTTTTGACGAGATCCCGGCCAACCAGGCCCGGATAGGCCCTGGCTTTTTTCACCAGCACCTCCGGATCGCCGGTGCGGGTCGTCAGGACCCCCCGCATGGCGCCCTGGAGACGGATCCGCCGCGTCAGCGCCCGCGTGTCGATTCCCTCCACGCCGAGTTTGTCATGGGATTCGAGAAAATCCCGCAGACTCCGGCGGCTGCGCCAATTGCTGGGGTTAGGCTGATATTCCCTGACGATGAAGCCTTCCAGGTGAATGCCCCCGGATTCCATGTCTTCCGGGTTGATTCCGTAATTTCCCACCAGCGGGTACGTCATGGTGACGATCTGCCCTTTGTACGAGGGGTCCGTGATGACTTCCTGGTAACCCGTCATGCCCGTGTTGAAGACCACTTCCCCCAAAACTTCACCGGAGCCGGCGAAGGCGTAACCACGGTATACCGTCCCGTCTTCCAGAACGAGGAAGGCCTGTTTTTTTCGTCCCAGCAGGGCCATTTCTTCTCCTTGTAAATCTCCTTAACCGTTTAAAGAAGATCGCTTATTACAGCATTGAACAGTCCCGGTCAATTCAAATTCAGCATCCTGAAATTTCCCCAACGGCAATAAATTCAGCCTGTTTGCCGTCCGATCGTCATTCCGGAGGCACATTTTCCACCAGGCGCCAGATACCGCAGGGACAAGCCCCGGCACAGAAGCCACAGCCGATACAGCGGCTTTCGTCCACCACATACTCATAAGGTTCGCCGACTGCGGGCATCCGGGAAATCGCCTGCTCGGGGCAGAGGTTCTCACAGACCCCGCAATCACGACAGGCGCCACAGGAAGCGCATTGACCGGCACAGGCCGCGGGCGTTGCCGCGGCTCCCGTTTCAGGAGTATAATATTCAAGATGAATGCGCTCCGGTTCGATTTCCGGTAATCGGTCCCACGTATCTTCAATGCCGCGGAGAAGTTCATCGATCCTTCTCGCGGCGGTACAGCCGGCACCGATCGCCTCGGTCAAAAGCCCGGGCCGGACGGCGTCACCGATGGCAAACACCCGGGAATCCGTCGTGCGGAATTGCCCGTCAACCGTAATAAACCCTTTTTCCCTCTCAATTTCGACGGGGAGAAAATCCAGATCCGGTTCGTCGCCTATCGCCACAATGACCGTATCGGCAGGCAGGGTTTCGCCGTCTGTCAACTTTACGCCCTCCTCCGTAACGGCCTGGGTGAAACGGGGCCAGAGGAATTGGGCACCCGCCGCTTCCGCTGCTTTTCTTTCCTTACCGAACGAAGCCGGTTCCTGGATATCGATCAGCGTAACGGACTTCGCCCCCAGGCGGAATGCTTCGGCGGCGGCGTCACAGCCGACATTGCCTGCGCCAATGACGACCACCCGGAACCCGGGAACGACGCCATTGCGCTTGGCCTGCCTCAAAAAATCCAGGGCGCTCTGAGCATACCCGGCACCGGGAATCGTCAACTTTCTTGGCCTCTGGGCTCCGGCGGCAATGACGACGTAATCAAAATCATCCCTGATTTTTTTAAATTCCTGCTTTTCCAGGGCGGCATTCAGACGCACCCATGATATGCGCTCGGTAACCCGTTTTAGTTCGTAACTCACAACCTCTTCCGGGATGCGACTCTCCGGAATCGTCGCCGTGATTTTACCGCCCAAACGCTCCTGGTATTCATAAATGACCGGTTCATGCCCCTTGATCCAGAGCTGCCAGGCAGCGGAAAGGCCCGCCGGACCGCCGCCGATGACGGCAATCTTCTTTCCTGTCTCCGGCGCCCGCTCCGGCGGTTTAGCCGCAAGGCTGCCCTTCCCCAGTTGGGTAATGTCCACGGAAGGCCAGTTCATGCTTTGGCGCGTGCAATGATCCATGCAGAGATTCGGGCAGAGATACCCGCAGACCGTGGCAGGAAACGGGGTATATTTAAGGGCCAGATCGACCGCCTCGTCCAGGGCCCCCTTCCGGATCAGTTCCCATCTTTTCCGGACGGGGATACCCGTTGGGCAGTGGGCCTGGCAGGGGGGAAGATACTTATCATTCTCCCAGAGGGGAATATAACGCCGCAGATCGCCCCGGGTGATTACCTCGACCGGGCTCATATCGATCCGGGTGAGATCCCCGATCAAACCGCCGGGTCCCAGATTTTTGTCCCAGACCTCTTTCCGGAATACCGGCATTTTCCGGGCCGGGCTGCCGGCTTTCTCGTAGGGTTTCCGGGCCATAAGCAGGTTCCAGGCACCGCGATCGGCAGTAAGAAGGGGATACAGGGCTTCCTGCCCGATGCGGCCCAGAAAATCCCGGATCCCACGGGTGAGCCACCGCCACGCTTCATCATCCGGAACCGTCAGCCGGGCATCCTGTTCACTGAAACCCTGATGGGGCCCCCGGAAAAATATCTTGCCTCCCACCATACCCACGCAGGGACGATAACCCAAAACATTCCCCCTCCGCGTGGAACCGTGACCACAGATTACGGCAATCCCTCCGGCCATGAACTCCGCAAAGGAATCGCCGACGGTCCCCAGCACCCACATTTCAGGCGGATCGAACCTTGGGTTGTGCTTGGTCATGGTCATGGCGCGGGCACCCGTATCTCCGGCGATGGAAATACGCCCCTGGGCCATGGCGTTACCGGCGCCATTGGTGACACTGCCCCGGACAACAATTTCCGCTCCGGCGTTCAGCCAGCCCACGTCATCGGAGGCGGAACCGTCACAAT
>Ga0302253_1001949_pt1 | contig 11147 bp, 9 predicted proteins | sample AAG_RA_Trp_MG_FD_193537 | JGI IMG/M metagenome (GOLD analysis project Ga0302253, IMG submission 193537) | Enriched activated sludge microbial communities from anaerobic digester in WTTP, New Holstein, Wisconsin, United States - AAG_RA_Trp | ecosystem: Engineered > Bioreactor > Anaerobic >... | reverse complement strand
ACGGAACGGCGCGGCTTCGAGAGCTCCCGGGAGTTTCGGGACCGGTGCCTGAACGGGAATGAGCGGATAAGCCAGGCCCGCTTCGGCAAGGCCGAGGATCACCGGGGTGGAAGTCTCAACGCCCAGCGTCACTTCAGCGCCGTATGGAATCTCGACGATCTTCCGGAAAACCGGAATTCGTGGATCACCGATAGCGCCTTTGAATGCGTCGTCATCGAGTTGGAGTTGGGAGAACATCCCACCTTTGGTCGCAATTTCCCGGCTTTCGACACCGGGAATGGACACGTCGATTCGAAGGTGGTCCCAGGTGTCTTCCCGAACCTGGAACTGTGAATCGGATCGACCGTTGTTGCTGAATCCCAGCCAGCCGGCCGCACCGGCGCTGCTGATCGAAATGATCATCGGGAACAGCAGCACGAGCATCGCTTTCCTCACTGAACCTCGCATACGTTTCCTCCTTATCAGGTTAGCACACACATGCCATCTTCTGGCAGACAACGTCTCGCTGTATTTTCCCTGATGAATCCTGACTTCATCAGGGAAAATATGGATTATGCAAAATCAGTTCCATTATTCCAGCTTCTGCGTTCATCAATCCTGTCGATCCGGATACAGCCCCGATCCCTGTCTTGACATGCACGTATTGAATTCATACTGTTCCAACCGGTGGCCGCTCGGATTGCCCCGCCGGATATCGTATACCAAAACCACACAAAGTCGGAGGATAATTTAAATGACAACCGGACTATCAGGTGACCCCAGGCTCGCGCGCTGGGCACAGGTCATCACAGAATTCTGCACCGAAATCAAACCGGGAGAACGTGTCGAGATTACGGGAGAGATTGAGGGATCGCCACTGATGCTGGCGTTGTATCGACACTGCCTGATGCTCGGAGCATATCCGGTTTTAAAACCGGTTCTGCCGGAAGCCGCCGAACTCTTCTACCGGTATGCGAACACCGATCAACTCACCCACGTGCATCGCACAGCTCTTTTTGAAGCCAGCCACACGGATGTGTCGCTGCACGTCGCTGCGGAGACGAACACCAAAGCGCTTGCGGGGGTTGAACCCGCCAAAATCTCGAAAGTCCGGCTCGCCCGACAAGCACTTTCGAGAATCCGCAAGGAACATGTTCGCTGGAATATCACCTCCTATCCAACCGATGCATATGCTCAGGATGCCGGTATGTCCAAAAGTGATTTCGCAGAATTCATATTCAGTGCGGGATTTCTGAATCATGAGAATGCACTGGATCACTGGAAGCGACTCCGCAGCCGTCAGCAGAAGATGACTGAAGCCCTGCAACACGTCAAAGCATTCCGGATCGAATCGAATACATCCGATCTGACTCTGGGAGTCGCAGGACGAAGAATTTGCGAGAGTTCGGGAAAGGTGAATATGCCGGACGGTGAGATTTACACCGGTCCGCTCGAAAACGCTGTCAACGGGTTCATCCGCTTTTCGTTTCCCGGTTATTACATGGGTCAGGTTGTTTCCGGAATCCATCTCGATTTCAAAAAAGGGAAAGTCGTCCGAGCATCAGCGGAAACAAACGAGCGATTCCTGATCCAGATGCTCGATACGGATCCAGGCGCTCGCCGGATCGGCGAACTCGGAATCGGAACGAATTGGGGCGTTCGCCAGTTCACACAAAACCTCCTGTTCGATGAGAAGATGGGAGGAACCATCCATCTGGCGCTCGGAGACGCGTATCGCGAAACCCTGGGAAAAAACCGTTCCGCCATCCACTGGGATATCCTCCACGATCTGCGCAGTAACGGAAGGATCCTGGCTGATCATGAGATTCTGATGGAAAATGGCGAGTTCTGCGGACGATTTCTCGAAATCTGGAACGATGCCGGACGCTGATCAGAATCGGTAGGAAATGCTGAACACCGGCAGGATCGGCAGGTTATTGACGCGTTCCCTTGTCGGTTTCTCGATCGGAGGATTTCCCGAATTGTAGCTATATACGTACAGATTTTTTCGATTTGTCGCATTGAGCACGTCGAGGCTCAGGGCAAGATCGCCATGTGAAAAACGCTTCGCATATTGAACCCGGAAATCCATCCTGAAATATGGCTCCAGACGACGAGCATTGAGAGATCCGTATTCAGCAACCCAGATCATGTAATGGGGAGGGTCACGGTCTAACTGCAGATCCCAGTCCTGGACAGCGGTCTCCGGGCGTCCGGATGAGTATGTGAACCGAGTCGACAGCGTCCAGTGCTTCAGCAACCGGAGATTCGTGACGAGATGAGCGGTGTGTTTCTGGTCCTGCAGCGGATAATACCATTTCGGGTTGATCTCATGAAGCGGATTGAACACCCGAGTCAGACCATACCCGTAGGTGAGCCAGCCATCCAGCATTTTCCATGGAAACACCTGGCAGAAGAATTCAGCACCATACGCAAATCCGGATCCGTCATTGACAAATGCACGCCCATCCGATGCGGCCGCCAGTGCGGATTCCGCCGAATCATAATTGACGATGGATCGGTCATACGATTTGTAGTACCCCTCGACTCTGACTTTCACGAATTGACTGACATCGCCTTCGAGTCCCAGAATCGAGTGCATCGCGCGCTGAGATCTCAGGTCCGGGTTCCCGAAACCGGGTGCGGTCTGAATCACGTTGTAGGGGAACTGGTAAAACAACCCCCAGGCTCCGCGCATTCGGATGTGCGGGGTCAACCCGGCCAGAAACTGACACCGCGGCGCAACCGTGATCTCTCCGGTCGGATCCCATCGATCCGCTCGCGCACCAGCGGTTATCTGAAAGACGCGTTCGACTTCCGGTGACCATTCGGACTGCACCCAGAGTGACTGGAACTGAAACGGTGTATCAAAAATGATGTCGGTTTTATCTGTATTCTCGTTTCCGGTCTGACGACTGCCGTCGATCTGGGAACGGTAATCGGTCAGAAAGGAATCGATCGAGATCGTCGCCCATCCTGCCTGAATACCTCCTGCGAATATGAACGATTCAGTCGCATGATCGACTTCGATATCCGCCATCTCAAAGTCGATATCCGCATCCGCATTCAACGGTTCCGTTCCCGTCAGATCGGCGCGTGTGGATGAATGACTGTAAGCCAGCGTTCCGATAAAACTGAGATTCGGGTTGATCCATTCTCGCCAGGTCAGATTGAACAAGCGGCTTTTATTGAGGAAGTAAAATGACCCCGGATCGGCCCTCGGGTTTTCCGCCGATTCCTGCAGATCGAATCGCTGCAGACCATCCTGGCCGTACAGACTCTCGAACGAAACATGTCTTGTCGGACCGAAATAGGTATATTTCCCGAGGACGTCTCCGAAATACGGTGCGGCGATGTCATCATCCAGGTTGAACAGATCGGCCGCAAAATCCCAGTATGACCTTCGAGCGCCAATGAGATAACTCGATGTGCCTTGTGTGATGGGTCCTTCCAGGACAAACTTGGCACTGATCGGGCTGATATCCGTCCAACCATGATGGGTTTGACGATCACCCGAACGATAGGTCACATCCAGGATGCCTGACAGGGCATTCCCGTATCTCGACGGGAATCCTCCCGTGTAAAATTCAACCGTATCTACCAGTTCCTCAAAATAGACTGAAAAAGCACCTCCCAGATGATAGGGATTCAGGAGATATCCCCGGTCGAGGAATAGCATCGTCTCATCGGAACTGCCTCCCCGAACATACAGAATCGATAAAAAGTCACTCTCACCTACAACCCCCGGTAAAGTTTGAACCTTTTTTGCCGGATCTTCCATGGCACCGGGGGCATCTTTGAACAACTCCGCGGGAATCTCGGTTGCCATGACATCCTTGAACCGGATTTCGATCGGTTTTGCCGACACAGTGATCTCGACATCGTATGCCAGCGGAGTGAGGGGGATTTTAAAAAACCGGGAACTCGGATCCCTGGGTTTTACGACGAATCGATCGATGGATGAACCGCTGTACCCTTCCGCTCTGACCATCAAACTGTATTCCTGCGGCTCAATTCGATAAATCGTGAACGATCCCCTGATATCTGTCACCACGTGATGATCACCCGGCTTCACGGTCACGTCTGCGTTCTGAATCGGTGCGCCGGTATATGCGTCGATGACTTCTCCGCTGATCTGCGCGGCGTTGGTGATCGGCATGTTGTGGACCCAGCAGAAAAGCGAGATAGCGAGAGCTGCTGTGGAAAGTCGCATGCTCCCATCGTGAAGAATTGGTTCAGATATTGCAATAATGATTCGGGACTTTTTTCACCGAGAGGAGGAGAGCAATGGTGAATCTCAAGAAGTTGTCCTTGGTCATGTTGGGATTGCTGGCATTAGGCGGCTCAGGGTTGGCGGCCTATCAGGTTGGTGACACGGTTACCAACTGGACACTGAACGATCATTTGGGAAATCCCGTCTCGCTCACTGATTTTGCAGGATCCGTCGTGATTCTCAATTTCTGGCAGGACACGTGAGGGGGATGTAATGAGGAGGCTCCTCAGTTACAAGAACTTTGGGAAGAGAATCGGGATCGCGGAGTAATAGTCATCGGTATCGGTGCCGGGATGAATCAGGCGAAGGCCGCTGCCTGGGTGTCGACTCATGGCATCACGCATCCGGTTCTGGCCGATCCATCACGCGTGGCATTCAACCCTTTCTCAATGGGTTATGTCCCTCATAATGCTGTGTTGGACTGCAATCGGGTTGTCCGATATACGAATTACGGTTTCGAAGAGTCCATCATAATGCAGACCGTCACGACGGAGTTGTCCGATGTCGGTGCTGACCAGTTCACTCCTCGTTTCGATACGGAAAACACCACTGATCCGATTCCTATCGATATCCCTTTCATTGTCAATTCTCCTTTCACGGCCGGCTACCCGATGCTCTACTGGCGGGCAGGAACAGGCAGTTATCAATCGATTCCGATGTCTCCGACAAGGTGGCAGACATACACCGCGAGCGTCCCGGCGCAACCGCAGGGCACAACCGTTTCCTATTACTTCGATATCCGCAACCAGGCCGGATGCAACCGGCTCAAACCGTTCAACGCCCCCACCACCGTTTACAGCTTCAATGTCATCATCGACACGGTTGCACCCTCCATCACTCATACACCCTACACGGAAATCGGCGAACCGGCATGGCCCGTCGATGTCACAGCCGTCGTGACCGATAACATCGGGATCGACTCCGTGACGCTCGAATACATCATCAGCGGTGGATCGACTGTTACTGTTCCGATGGATCAGGATGGGAGCAGTTTTTCCGCGCCTTTCGGCGGAACCGTCCAGGCCGGTGATACAGTCGATTATCGGATTGTCGCAGTCGATTCCTCTGTTGCGCAGAACACCTCGTATCACCCTGCCTCCGGATATCATCGGATTCAGATCATCGAACCCATCGCAGCGGCGGTAATCGATCTGGATTCCACACATAACTCCGGCACTGTGATTCGAGATTCACTGATCCCCCTCCTGGGAACTCCGGCCTATCTCACCGGCATGCCGCAGACACTCGCGAATTATCGCAGTCTTTTCGTCTGTCTGGGGGTCTACAGTGGCGGAGCGCATGCATTGAGCGGTGCTGAAGGCGCTGCACTGAAGGATTTCCTCGATGGCGGCGGTCGCTTGTATATGGAAGGCGGCGAAACTTGGGCATACGACAATCCGACTGTTGTCCATCCATACTTCCACATCAATGGTGTTTCGGACGGAACGAATAATGCCGGACCGCTCAACGGAATCGCCGGCACCTTCACCGAAGGGATGGCATTCGGTTACCAGACCAGCGCAACCTACAACAACTACATCGATCAGATCAGTGCCGGATCAGGTGCAGTCAATCTCTTCGTCGACGGCAACAACAGTTACTACACCTGTGTCGGTTACGATGGGAACACTTACAAGACCATCGGCAGCAGCACGAAATTCGGAGGTCTGATCGAACAGGGTAGCGGCACGAAGAACGAGCTGATGCAGGATATCCTGACCTTCTTCGAGATTCCTTTCACGGCACCGAGTCCGACCAGTGGACCGAGTCAAACTCCAACGCCCACACCCACCACACAGATTCCAACAGCCACCCCCACCACATCCGTACCGACTTCGACTCCCACTCCGACCAACACACAGTCTGCTCCAACCGCAACGCCGACTCCGGATAACGCATTCATCGCCATTAGCATGTCCCATGACGTCTTCCATGCGGGCGACAATTTCAAGATGGATGTGACGATATCCAATCCCACCGGTACGATCTCAGTGCAGGAATTCATCATTCTCGATATCTACAGCACCACGTATTTCTTCTGGCCGGGTTGGACGCAGGATCTCGACTATACAGAGATTGACCTTGTCCCCGGGTATCTCGAATCGGACACGATCCTCGAATTCACATGGCCTTCGGGTGCAGGGAGTGCTTCAGGACTCAAGTTCTGGGCTGCTCTGCTTGATCCCGTAACCATGACGATCTATGGGGATTTCGACTCGTTCGAGTTCGGATACGAATAATCCGGAAAATGCATTCTGATAAGAGGGAGGCAGACCGCCTCCCTCTTTTTTTTATCAAATGCCCGAGTTGATCAGCGATGATCCCGGACGAAATCCGGCAATTCTTCCAGTGATACGATCTCGTCGACACCATGATGATTGTCAGTCGATCGTTTCCTGTTCAGCCAGACGGGGAACATGCCCGCCTGGATCGCTCCCACGACGTCGACATCATAGGTATCTCCAACAAACATGCTTTCACACGCATGCAAATCGGCGTGCCGGGCCATGGCATATTCGAAGATCCTGCGATCCGGTTTTTTAAAGCGAAGATCGGAGGAATAGACGAGAGGATCAAAAACATCGAGGATTCTGAATTTTGACAGGAGTTCTCGATAGATGATCGAAGGATGAAAGACATTTGATATCAGCCCGATCCGGAGCCCCATCGATGCGAGCTCGCGCAGCGCTCCAAAGACATGCGGATAGATGAACAGGTGTTGCTGTAAGTATGCGATCTGATCCCAATACATCTGCCGGATGGCGCGGTGAGACGGTTCGCGCTGAGTAAAGGCCCGAAGTGCTATTACGAGTGACCGCCATGAATCACCCTGATCCATTGCGTTGACTCGGTAAACTCCATTGTCGATTGTCTCTGAAATGAATGAAACGAATCGATCGATATCGAGATTATCGCCGAGAAAACGTCGAACCGTTTTTGTTCGAATCGAATATAAAATCGACTCGGTCCTTGAATATTGGGGATCGACGCCAAGGATGACACCTCCCATATCCAGATAGACGGCCTTGAACATCACGATCTCCTTTCCGTCCGACTCGTGCATCCCGCTGAACGAAGGATGGAGTTTACCACCACTTACGCTATTGACTCCAGAGTGAGTCAAACTTAATGTTTGCCCGGTGAGGAATTTGACCGCATCATATCAGCGAGAAAGGACTGGCGTCCCTGTGAGCACCTTCTTTTTAATTACGGCTTTACTTTTCAACGCTCTGGCCAACATTTTGATGAAATACGCCAGCGCCCTGGCCACCCCGGCTCTCAATACCCCGTTTCTGCAGCGGATGACCGGAATGTACCTCTCCTGGCCGTTTCTCATCGGTTTGTTCGCCTTCGGCCTCAATCTCGTTTTCTACACCCAGGCACTGAAAACCCTGCCGATCTCGATCGCCTACCCGGTCATGACTGGAGCAGGATTTGTATTCATCGCCCTATCCGGCATGTACCTTTTTTCGGAAAAACTGCAGCCTGCCCAGATGATCGGTATCGGTCTCGTGTTTGCAGGCATCCTCATGATTTCTCATACCGCCTGATATGCCAATCCCTGCTTTCGAATCCTGTTGTTCGTTTCTGGAAAACCTCCATTCCGAGCGGTACTTCACGGCGGCTTCATTCGGGATCGCACATCCCCTCTTACTGTTGACTCGTTCGATCGGTTTTCTCGATGATCCTCCCCGATCCATCCCCGTCACTCCGGCAACGCTCTTTGACATCGCCTCGATTACCAAACCCGTTGCAACGGCGACAGCAATTCTGCAGTTGTTTGAGTCCGGACGGATCGATCTTGAGGAGCAGGCGGATACATTCCTGCCCGAGTTTCGCGAAACGGGGTTGCACAGGGTCACGGTGAAGCAGCTTCTGACGCACACTGCGGGATTGGCAGCATGGAAACCGTTGTATCTCAAAGGGTCATCCGTTCAGGAATACATCGAGCAAATCGCCGCGGATCCGCTCGATTACAAACCGGGAACACGTGTCGTCTACTCATGCCTGGGGTACATCGCTCTGGCGGAAATCGTGCGCAGAGTTACAGGGAGATCGTTACAATCTTATTGCGATTCACACATCTTCACCCCACTCGGCATGATGGACACCTGCTTCAATCCACCTCACAATCGTCGGCATCGCATTGCCCCTGTCGAGTTGGGTAATGCGTACGAGCGGTTTCTGACGGGCTCCGCCGGTGCAGATTACTCGAGGTGGCGCAATGAGCGAATCCGAGGCGAAGTCCATGACAACAATGGATTCCAGGCAGGTGGAGAAACCGGAAACTCGGGATTGTTCTCCTCCACACATGACCTCATCGTATTCGGGCTGTGCATACTCGATGGTTTGAACGGCCGCGACACACCCATTCTACGCTCGGAAACGATCCGTTATGCCTGCCGGAATCATACCGAAGGACTTGATTTCGGCCGTGGATTGGGCTGGCAGATCGCATCCACCAGTTTTTCCGCAGGCAGTCTCATCTCGAGAGACGCTATCGGACACAACGGGTTCACAGGCACGAGCATCTGGATCGACAGGCATCGTCTGAGTGTGGTTGTGCTGTTGACAAACAGAACGTACTTCGGAGGCGATCCGGCTCGATTCAGCGCAATCCGGGCGCCGTTTCATGATCGGGCCGTTGAATGCGTTGACCGTCTGTCGGCTCAACCCGGTGTAACACCTCGTAAAGACTGATATTTCCGATACTTCGAACAAGCGTGCAGTCCGGCAACTCCGGTATCGGCCCCAAAGCCATCTCCCGCGGACCGTACCAGATGTATCGGATATGATACTGCTTCAACAGATCCAGTTTGTCAGCGGAATCAACAGTTGGATCGTAGAAGCGCTTGAGTTTGTTTTCTTTTTCGCCTTTCTGAGGTGTCGTGCCCCAATGCCCCAGATAGACGTTCTGAAGAGCTCTCCATCCAATCTTGTTGCCCGTATCACGATTGACCAGGACATTGCCTCGAGGAAGCCCCGACAAGATCCGCATCATCTCAAGTTCTGACTCGGAGGCGTACAATGAAGTCGGCCAGACATCCTCGCGAGTCTGAATAGATGCTTTTGTCAGCGCATACAGATCATTTACAGCGCCGGTCCCGAGCACGATGATCGAAATCAAAATACCGGGAATCGGAGATGCAAAACCGGACATCATTTTTTTCAGTGGCTGAGCGGCGAGAATCGCCAGGGGAAAATGGATCATATGCTGGAACAGCAACCCGGTCATTCCTGGATACAACGAAAAAAACAATGCGCCCGCGATCCAACCCACAAGCAACCTCAGCCGGATCGGTCCCTGGCGAACGGCAGTGAACAGTCCCCAGATTCCGAATAAAAGCACCCAGCTATATCGGATGGGATAGCTCCATAACGGCTCACTCGAATGCGGCACGTGATACTGTCGGATGATGTTCGCCGTCATCGGATCAGTCTGCATCCATTGCACATAGCCAACAACGATCAAATATGGAACGAGCAGGAATCCCGATCTTCGCCATGTTTCCCGCCACCCAGTCGATGCAGATGCATCGGCCACATCAGTCTCTCGGAGCGGGATGAAGATGATGCAGGAGACAGCAGCGTAGGCGACGATTGCGCTGTTGGGATGCACCATCCAGTTCAAAAGGATCAACACGCTCAACCACGCCACATACTTAGGCCATCTCGAAGACTCCATCAACCGACTCGCACCATCCACCATCAGGATCGTCAGAGCGACACCCGCAATCTTCAGAGGATTATGGAAAGATGTGAAGGTCGAAAAACCATCCATCCAGAAGTTCCGGGGTCGCGGCACGTCAATCCCGGTAAGAGTCATCAGCCATTCCAAGCCGGATCCGCACAGAACGAGATAAAATGCCAGGAGTTGTGTTTTTCGATCTCGAAACGTGTTTTCCAGGAATCGTTTCAAAATGATCAGAAAGCACAGAGAGACGATGACATACGAGATCTGCCAGGTTACCTCGGACGGCAATCGAAACCACCGGGCCATGAAGCCCAATACCGTAAAGTAGATCGCGATCATCTTCGGAGACTGAATGTCGGTCGTCGAATGATCCTCATACAGGAATCTGCCCTCGCGAGCAGTCTGTTCGATGAAACTGCCGTACCGATGGTAATCATCGGATCGAATCCATCCCAGAAAAATTGCATCGGGAGGTTGTTGCGATAGATAGCCGACAATTGTTGGCAGAAGCCATGAATTGGCGATTATCAATCCGATCAGAAGATGCTTGCGGGTGATCATGCGCAGATTTTAAAGAGAATGGGTAGCAGGTGCAACCCGGAGCATAACCGATGATGGATTCGAATGGTTGCCAGACCTGAGGTTGCATGTTATGAATATTCAGATTCGTCGGGGTTGCTTCAACACTTCGATCCATGTGCGGGTAAACCATTGATATGAACGATAGGAAGCCTTCTCGAATCGGAGAAATCGGGCGATTGTTTAGCTTCGGCATCGAATTCACCCTGACAATCCTGATCGGGTTGGGAATAGGTATGTATATCGATTTTGTTTTCGATTCGCGCCCGGCCGGCCTGTTCATTGGACTTGTCGGGGGGATTGGAGCTGCGTTTCGAGCATTGTACAGACTGGCATCAGGTCTCCGGAAGAAGCACGAATAACATGATACGACGCACACTGATAGCAGGAATCTCCTCAAGTATCCTCGCGATCGTGATCTGTCTGTTGCTGAACCATCCCGAAATGTGCTCCGGACTGATTATCGGTGCATTGCTCGGGGCTGCCAATCTGACGGCCATTGTCTGGCTTGTGAAAAAGTTGACCATTAACGGCAGAGATCGCCGTCATTCCGTGTTCGCAGCGCTCATCATGATCAAGTTTCTCATACTGGCCGCCCTCACTTATATCGGGATCGTGCGC